>ERZ773235.42-NODE-42-length-162032-cov-9.701124_pt1 | contig 162032 bp, 157 predicted proteins | sample MGYA00580522_ERZ773235 | MGnify/ENA primary metagenome ERZ773235 (study PRJEB29015, sample SAMEA2737797) | human gut metagenome | biome: human gut; feature: human-associated habitat; material: faeces | place: China | collected 2012 ... | reverse complement strand
CAACTAGGGTTTAAATAAATATCTTTTTATTGTCTACTTTTTATTGACAAGTTCAATTTCTCATATTAGACTTTTATTTTTTCAAACTCTTAATTATAGAACTTGCTGCAAGTGCACCTTCACCAGTTGCTGTTACAACTTGATATAAACTTTTGCTTATAACATCTCCTGCAGCATAAATAGATGAATTACTTGTTTTCATATCTTTATCCACTATTATTCCTAAATTATCTGTTTTAATATTTAAGTTTTGATAATATGCACCGGATAATTCTTTTCCTATGCATACAAATATAGCATCAGCCTTTATTTTTCTATCATCATTTAATATAACTTCTGTAATATGATTTTCATCACCTATTACCTCTTTTATGGTGGCATTTAATATAACTTCTACTTTTTCATCTTTAATTATTTCTTGTTCTTTTAAATCTGCTCTTAAAGGTGATCTATTAACTATGTATATCTTATTTGCAATATTACTCATATATTTAGCAGACTCCATAGCAGTATTACCCCCACCTAAAACTATTACAGTTTTATTCTTATATAAGGCTCCATCACATATGGTGCAGTATGATATTCCTTTTCCTTCGTACTTATTAGAGTTCTTACATATTAATTTTCTAGGAGTTTTACCAGATGCAATTAATATATATTTTGCATAATAATTGTTATTTTCACATATTACTTTGTATAAGTTTTCTTCTTTTTCTATATTAATAACTCTTTGTGTTTCAAGAGGAATATTTAAATTTTCAAGCTGAGAATACATTCTAAATGCTAAAGTTGTTCCATCTTCTTCGGTGTATCCTGGGTAATTTTGTAATTTATATATTTCATTTAAAGTGCCACCTGGTGCCTTAGCTTCTAAAATAAGTGGTGATATACCTGCTCTTTTTAAGTAAATAGAAGCAGTCATACCTGCTGGACCTGCTCCTATTATTATTACGTCATAATTAACATTTGATTTCATTTTCTTTTGCTCCTACGTCATCATAATTTTTACATTTAAGTTTGGTTATTATAAACATAATAATGCCACCTATTATCATTAAAATAGAAACTAATTGAGCCATTTTTATTGAGCCTAGCATCAAACTATCCGTTCTAAGAGATTCAACAAAGAACCTTATAGTTCCGTATAAAATTAGGTACAACGCTGTGGTATTTCCTAATTTTGTATTTTTCATGCTTCTAAAACCATACAATATGAAGAAGCATAGTATGCAAAAGACTGACTCGTAAAGAAACGTTGGATGATAGTAATGTGCACCTATGTGCATTCCATCTATTATAAATTTTGGTAAATGTAGGTTTTCCAAAAACACACGAGACACAATACCGCCATGGGCCTCACCATTAAAGAAGTTACCCCATCTTCCAATTCCTTGAGCTAAGATAAGACCTGGAACTGATATATCAATCATCTTTAAAACATCAACGCCATATTTCTTACAATATACGATTAACGTTATTAATCCTGCAATTATTCCTCCGTGAATAGCAAGCCCGCCATTCCATATCTTAACTACTTCTATTGGAGATGTGCTGTAATAATCTAAATTAAATAACACGTAGTATATTCTAGCTCCTAAAAGTCCAAATATCACGCACCAAAATATTAAATTTGTAACAAAACTTGTCGGAATATTATATCTTTTAGCTTCGTTATTAATAACAATACCCGCTAAAATAACTCCTAATAATATACATATAGAATACCACGTAATTGTAAGTGGTCCTAAACTAATTGCAACTGGATTCATATTATCTTTTACACCTTTCTATTAATGGTTTTATTATTAAATTCTCCATAATAACATTCATAACACTTATAAATATTGCCACTATAAACGGAGAAAAAAAGCCTGTTAGGTAAAAGTGTTTACCTAAAACTAAACTTACTAAAAGAAGTATAACTACGTTTATCACAAAGTAAAATAAACCAAGTGACATCCCAATAAGCGGAAGAGAAATTGTAACTAAAAATGGTTTTACAGTTTTATTTAAAATGTATATCAATACTGCTGCTATAAAACCATATAAGAAGTTTTCTACGTATAACGGTCTAAACAAATTTGATGTTATAAGTAAAACGATTGCATAACCAAACATATATATTAACCACTCTAAAAATAAATTTAATCTGTATTCTATTTCTTTACTATTTGTTTTTTTCTTTTTATTGGAATCAACAACTATTACCTTCATATAATCACCATCTTACATACATTATATCACACGTGTATGTTTTTATATATAATTTTTTTTCGTCAAAAAAAGAGCTTTAACAAAGCTCCTATTTACCATTTAATTCTTCGACTCCTAGAGAATATGCAAATCTTATTAATGTTTCTTTCTTTTTTATATAATAATATCCTAAGGAAAAGCCTAAATTATTTGCAATAAACCTATCATCATAATTGTTTTCCTTATCTAAATACGTCCAGTATATTATCTTTCTTTCCTCAGTAGTTAACTTATTAAACGAAAATCTTACGTAATTAACAAAATCTATTCTTCTTTTTTGTTCTTCTTGTGATATTTTAACGTATGTTTTATCAATACTATTAAAATCAAGAGCATCTAAAAGATAAGAATCTCCTATGTTACTAGATGAGCTGTTATCAACAGATAAACTATAATATATGTATTGTGATATTATTTGCTCAACGTTTTTCTTTGTTTTTGTCCAAGATATATTTACAGGTTTTAACATAATAACAGCTCCCTTCAATTAATATTTTATCATTCTTATAAAAAGAAAAGTTAATCTAAAAATTTTAAATAAATCATAAAAAAATAAAGTAAAGATAATCTATATCTCTACTTTATTATTATCCATAACTTTTAAAAACCCCCTGAAAATTCATAAAAATTTCTGAAAATCTTTAAAATTTTCTTATTTATTTAATTCTCTTTTCAAATACTGACCAGTATAAGATTCTTTGCATTTAGCTACCTTCTCTGGAGTTCCAGCGCAAACTACTTGTCCTCCTAAGTCTCCACCTTCAGGACCTAAATCAATTATGTAGTCAGCCACTTTTATAACATCAAGGTTATGTTCTATTACTATTCCAGTATCTCCATTATCAACTATTCTATTTAAAATAACAAGTAATTTCTTTATGTCATCACTATGAAGACCAGTTGTTGGTTCATCTAGAATAAATACACTTTTTCCGGTCGGTTTTTTCTGAAGTTCTTTAGCAAGTTTAACACGAGAAGCCTCACCACCAGATAGAGTTGGCGCACTTTGACCTAACTTTATGTATCCTAATCCAACGTCCATTAAAACTTGTAATTTTCTTTTTATTTTAGGATGATTTTCAAAAAATTCTATAGCTTCTTCAACGCGCATTCCAAGTACATCATATATCGTTTTTCCTTTATATTTAACTTCTAAAGTTTCCTTATTAAATCTAGTTCCACCACATACTTCACAAGGAACATATACATCTGGTAAAAAGTTCATTGATATTTTTTTAACACCATCTCCATAGCAAGCCTCACATCTACCACCTTTAACGTTAAACGAGAACCTTCCCTTTTCATATCCTCTTATTTTAGCTTCTTTTGTTTGCGCAAAAACATCTCTTATATCATCAAATACACCAACATATGTAGCAGGATTACTACGAGGAGTTCTACCTATTGGATCTTGTGTTATATCTATTACTTTATCTACGTCTTCTATACCTTTTATACTTCTATATTTACCAGGAACCACTTTTGATTTGTATACGTTTAATGCTAAAGCCTTATACAAAATTTGGTTTACCAAACTACTTTTACCAGAACCTGATACACCAGTTACTAAAACAAGATTTCCTAAAGGAAATTTAACGTTTATGTTCTTTAAATTATTTTCCTTTGCACCTTTTATTTCAATAAATTTACCATTACCCTTACGACGTTTTAAAGGTACTTCTATTTTCTTTCTACCACTTAAATAATCCCCTGTTAAACTATTAGTATTTTGCATAACTTCTTCTGGCGTTCCACATGCTACTATCCTGCCTCCATGCTCTCCTGCACCAGGACCTACGTCGACTAAATAATCAGCTTGTAACATAGTATCAGTGTCATGCTCTACTACTATTAGTGTATTTCCAATATCCCTCATTTTTAATAATGAATCAATAAGTCTTTGGTTATCTCTTTGATGAAGTCCAATACTAGGTTCATCTAGTACGTATAAAACGCCCGTTAACTGTGAGCCTATTTGCGTTGCAAGTCTTATTCTCTGTGCCTCACCACCTGACAAGGTTGATGCACTACGAGATAAAGTTAAGTATCCCAATCCAACATTATGTAAAAATTCTAGTCTAGACTTTATTTCCTTTATTAATAATTTTGCTATTTTTTCTTTTTCCTTGCTAAGTTTTAAATTATCAAAAAACTCATAAAGCTTATCGATGTTCATATCTGTTAAATCAATTATGTTTTTCTTATTTATTAATACTGATAAAACACTTTTCTTAAGTCTTTTACCTAAGCATGTAGGACAAGTTAGTTCTACCATATATTTACCTAACCAGTCTCTTATAAACTCACTATTAGTTTCAAAATATCTTCTTTCTAAGTTATTTAAAACACCTTCATAAGGCTCATAACTATTCATTACGTTTCCACTTCTAGTTTTAAAATTAAATTCTATAGCTTCTTTTGTACCACGAAGAATTATATCTAATTCTTTTTTAGTTAAATCCTTCATTTTTTTGTTCATATCTATGCCAAACTTATCGCAAACTATTTCTAGTTTCTTTATGTATATATTTTGATCATCCATACCAGCAAGTGGCTCTATCCCGCCTCTTGCTAAAGTCTTTTCCTTGTCAGGAATTATCAGTTGTTCACTTATTTTTTGCTTAAATCCTAAACCTTTACAATCAGGACAAGAACCATAAGGAGCATTAAATGAAAACATTCTAGGTTCAAGTTCTTCTAAAGAAAAATCACAGTGTGGACATGCAAATGATTCACTCATAACAATGTCTTTTTTTCCAGGAATTTCAACTACTGCTTTTCCTTTAGATAATTTGCAAGCAAGTTCTAGGGCTTCATATATTCTGCTTCTTGCTTCTTCCTTTTTAATTACCCTATCTATTACAACTAATATGTTGTGTTTCTTATTTTTATCAAGAGTTATTTCTTCACTTAAATCCTTTACTTCATCATCTATCTTTACCCTAACATAACCATCTTTTCTTAAAGAGTCTAATAAATCTTTAAACGTTCCTTTTTGACCATATATGACCGGTGACATAATAATTAATTTTGTTTTATCTTCCTCATTCATTATTTGTGTAGTCATCTCTTCTATCGATTGACTTGTTATTGGAATATTATGATTAGGACAATATGGAACTCCTATACGCGCAAATAAAAGTCTAAAATAATCATATATTTCTGTAACCGTTCCAACCGTTGACCTTGGGTTATTATTAGTAGTTTTTTGATCTATTGAAATAGATGGAGAAAGACCTTCTATTGAATCTACATCTGGTTTTTTTGTTCCTCCTAAAAACTGCCTTGCATAAGCAGATAAGCTTTCTACATATCTTCTTTGTCCTTCAGCATATATCGTATCAAAAGCAAGGGATGATTTACCACTTCCTGATACACCTGTCATTACCGTTAATTTATTCTTAGGTATTTCTATATCCACGTTTTTTAAATTATTTTCTCTTGCACCTTTTACTATAATTTTGTCCACTTAAATCACCTTCAGTTTAATATTCTATCATAAAATTATTAAATTTATACATCAATTATATCAAACAAATGTACTTATTGCAATGATTTAAAAATCAGTTACTGTTTAGCTGACTTTCATTTCAAATATAATATCACGAAGTTCCATAGCACGTTCAAAGTCTAATTCTTTTGCAGCTTTTTGCATTTCTTCTTCTAAACCTTTAATTATCTTTTGGGTTTCTTTTACATCTTTTATAGTGCGTTTTCTTGTTTTTTCTTCTACTTCATCATTTACCGTTACTACATCCATTATCTTTTTCTTTATTGTTTTTGGAATTATATTATGTTCCTTATTATATTTAATTTGAATTTCTCTTCTTCTTTTTGTTTCGTCTATAGCAGTTCCCATCGCATCGCTTATTAAGTTAGCATACATAATTACCCTGCCTTCTGCGTTTCTAGCACATCTACCTATAGTTTGAATTAAACTTCTATGACTTCTTAAGAACCCTTGCTTATCTGCATCTAAAATAGCAACTAAACTAACCTCAGGAATATCAAGGCCTTCCCTTAAAAGGTTAATACCAACCAAAACATCATATTTGCCTTCCCTTAAATCATGAATAATTTTTAGTCTTTCTAAGGTTTTAACTTCACTATGCAAGTATGCTACTTTTATATTTAAATTTTTTAAATATGAAGTTAATTCCTCTGCCATACGAATTGTTAATGTTGTAACAAGTGTTCTATCACCTTTTTCTATTTGCTTTTCTATTTCTTCTATTAAATCATCAACTTGATTTTCTTGTTTTCTAACCTCTATTAATGGATCTAAAAGTCCAGTTGGCCTTATTATTTGTTCTACTACCTTGTTATTTACTTTTTGTAATTCTTCATCCCCAGGAGTTGCGGATACATATATTACCTGGTTTATTTTTTCTTCAAATTCTTCGTATTTAAGTGGTCTGTTATCTAGTGCTGATGGAAGACGAAATCCATAATCTACAAGCATTTGCTTTCTTGCCCTATCTCCATTATACATTGCCTTAACCTGAGGTAATGTTACGTGTGATTCATCTATTACCATTAAAAAATCATCAGGAAAAAAGTCCAAAAGACAAGTTGGAGTTGCACCCTCTGGTTTTAAAGCCAAGTGTCTAGAATAGTTTTCAACGCCAGAACAAAAACCTGTTTCTGCAAGCATTTCAAGGTCATACTTGCACCTCTGTTCCAGGCGTTCAGCCTCTAATAATTTGCCGTTTTCTCTAAAATAAACTAATCTTTCATCTAATTCTTTTCTTATGTTTACGATTGCTTTTTTTAATTTTTCTTCACTTGTAACAAAGTGTGATGCTGGCATAATTGAAATGAATTTTTTCTCGCCTACTACCGCACCTGTTAAAACATCAAACTCTGTTATTCTTTCTATCTCATCGCCGAATAACTCAATTCTTATTCCATGGCTTTTTTCGTAAACTGGTATTACTTCAATAACGTCCCCTTTAGCTCTAAACATGCCTCTTGCTAAATCTATGTTATTTCTTTCATACATCATATCAACTAGTTTTGATAGGACTTCATTTCTATTTATTTCTTCTCCTACCTTTAACGTTAACATATGTTTTTCATATTCTTCTTTATCTCCAATACCATATATACAAGATACCGATGCTACTACTATTACATCTTTTGCATTAATTAGTGAAGATGTTGCATAATGCCTTAATTCATCTATCTCATCATTTATTGAAGAGTCTTTTTCTATATAAGTATCACTTGAAGGTACATATGCTTCTGGTTGATAATAGTCATAATATGAAACAAAATAGCAAACCTGATTATTTGGAAATATTTCCTTAAGTTCAGAGTAAAGTTGACCTGCTAAAGTTTTATTGTGTGCTAAAACGAGTGTTGGTTTGTTAACCTCTTTTATAACGTTTGCTATTGTAAAAGTTTTACCAGTTCCTGTTGCTCCTAATAAAACTTGATATTTCTTACCATCTTTTATCCCCTTAGAAAGCTCTTTTATTGCTTCTGGTTGATCACCTGATGGCTTAAATTTTGACACTAAATCGAACATAGGTTTTACCTCCTCATTTAGATTATTCTACCATTTATTAAATTTTTATACAATAAAAAAAGAAGACTATGTATTTTAGTCTTCTATCTGTTTGAATAACTTGAACCTTTTGATGGGAATACAATAGCATTTCTTGGGTTAAATGAGTGTCCTATAAAGCCATCGTTTCCATAATATGAATAATAGTCAGCATACCACCTACCATTAGCTAATCCTAAATGTAAGTGTGGTCCTGTTGAATTACCGGTATTTCCTGATTTTCCTATTACAGTATCTTTAGTTACTATTTGTCCAACCGATACATTAAATGCTGATAAGTGGCAATAATAAGATGTATAATATCTACCATTTATTAAATGGTGAATTATTATTTGGTTACCACCGCCTTTATTACTTCTTATTGTTTTTGCAACATAACCTGGTGCTACTGCATAAACGGTTGTTCCAATAGGCGTTGAAATATCAATTGCAGCATGTAAATTAGGCTTTCCATACAACGTTCTCCAACCATATTCACTTGATATTCTTCCAGAAGATGTTGGTCTATAAAAAGTTGTTCCAGAAGGCAAATAACTGCCGCCACTTCCTCCTGATGAACCATTATTTTTATGAGAATATTTTCTATTTAAACAAGATGTTTGAGTTTCACTATCCTTACACTTTAAACCTTCAAGATATTTAATGGTGTTTTTCATCTCCTTGATAGACTCTTCCTGAGAATGTCCTTCATCATTTAAAGAAGTCTTTGTTTCGTTTAACTTAGCTACTTGTGTATTAAGTTCAGATTGTAGTGAAGCAAGTTCATCCTTTTTACTAGCTAACTCGGTTTTTATTTTATCATTTTCCTTAATCATACTATTCATTTCTTCTACTACTTTTTTATTATAGTTAGAAATTTGTTCAGTAATAGATAAACGATAAATTAAATCCGTCAAACTTTCTGCACCCATTATGTATTCAAGCATTGATGAACCAGAAGATGAAACCTGATAATAACGCATCAAATCTTTTGTTTCATTATTCTTTTTATCTATGTCTTTTTCTAGTTGCTCACTTTCTTTGGTTTTCTTATCTATATCATTATTTATTTTTTCCATTTGAGAATAAATTGAATTAATTCTACTATTGGTATTATCTATGTCTTTTTGGTTTTGAGCTTTCTTATTGTTTGTATCTTCTAATTGTTTTTGAATTTTATTTAGTTCAGTTTTCCACTGTCCTAATGTTTTTTCCTTTGCATTTACTGTTGTAATTGGTATTAAAAGTAATATAAATAGTAATAAACTATATTTTAATATTTTCTTCATTATATCTTTAAGTACTTCCTTACCGCTCTATAACTACCAAACATACCAACAACAACACCTAATCCTAACAATATTAATGATACCCAGTATATAAATGGTTCTGCTGGAACTAATTTAACAAATGGTGAGAATAATTGTCCATTAAAGTGTTTATATAGTGCTGAGTACCCATATAAAGTTGCAGCGATAGGTATTAATGCTCCTATAAATCCTAAGCAAAATCCTTCAATTACAAATGGTTGCTTAATTGAGAAGTTAGATGCTCCAACAAGTCTCATTATTTCTATTTCTCTTTTTCTTGAGAAAATAGTTATTTTAATTGTGTTAGTAATTAAGAATAAGGTTACAAACACTAATGCTATCATTGCAATTATCATTGCTTTTTCTAAAACTTTAAATACTTTAAGAAGGTTTTCTACCATTCCTTGTCCATATCTTACATCTTTAACTAATCCTAATTCTTTAACTTGCTCTGCGGTTTTTGATATTTTTTCAGTATCTTTAACTTTAACTAGTAACGTATCATATAAAGGATTAGTATCATCTGACCAACTATCTATAATTGCAGAAAGTGATTCAGAAGTATCTTTCATTTCATCTGCTATTTGTGTTTTAGTTTGATGTTCAACAGATTCCACGTTTTTATATGATTCTATGTTTTTCTTTAAATCTTCTATTTGTTCATTTGTTGCACTTGTATCGATAAATGTTACTATCGTAAAGTCTTCTTTGACTAACTTAGTCATATTTTCTACGTTATATGATGCTATTAGCGCTATTCCTACTATTAGTAATGTAATTGTAATACACGAGATAGATGCAATTGATAAGCTCAAATTTCTTCCTACGCTTTTAAATCCATCCCTTATGTTTCTTCCAAGTATTCTAATTGCTTTCATAATGAGTATAACTTCCTTTCTCATAATCTTTTACAAGTTTTCCATTGTCTAATAAAACGACTCTTTTCTTCATCTTATTAACCATTTCTCTATCATGAGTAGCCATTACAACGGTAGTACCTAAATCGTTAATTTTCTCAATTACTTTCATAACTTCTAAACTTGTATCTGGATCTAGGTTACCTGTTGGTTCATCACAAATCAAAAGTTTTGGAGAGTTAACTATTGCACGCGCTATTGCAACACGTTGTTGTTCTCCACCTGATAATTGGTTTGGATAACTCTTGGTTTTTGATTTTAAACCAACTAAATCAAGAGCCTTTAATACTTTTCTTTTTACCTCATTAGTTGGAAGACCATATATTTCAAGTGCAAAAGCTACGTTTTCATATACGGTTAGTTTTGGCAATAATTTATAATCTTGAAACACTATTCCAATTTTTCTTCTTAATTTATAAACCTTATTATTTTTTACTTTTGCAACGTTTATACCACCAACATAAATTTCTCCATTAGTTGGTCTTTCTTCACGATATAGCATTTTTATAAGGGTAGATTTCCCTGAACCTGACGCCCCTATTACGAATACGAACTCACCTTTTTTTATATCAAGGTTCATATCATATACAGCGTTTACACCATTTTTGTATGTTTTTTCAACATTTCTAAACTTAATAAATTCCATATTACTGCACCTTCCTTTAATTCTTTTTTATTAGATAATACTTGTATTACCTGTGTATATACCAGATGTTTGATACGCATCTGTTACTAATATTACTGCTTTTGGATCAATTTGTGTTACCCCACTTTTTAACTCAAAGTAATCACCAGTTGGAACAACACACATTATTATTTGATCTCTTTTATTTGTATAACCTCCTCTTGTTTCAATTAACGTTATACCTAAATTTAATTCATTTAACAAATAGTCACAGACTAAGTCATCTTCATTTGTTGTAATATAAACAGCTTTATTACTAGATATTCCAATTACCACTTTATCAACCATAATATTAATTAAATATAATACTATTAATGCATAAAGTACTCTTGTCCATCCGAAGAAGAAGCCACCTGCTAAAACAATAAGTCCATCAGTCATTAACATAGAAGTCCCAATTGAAACTTTAAAATATCTTGCTACTATTTGATTTAATATATCAGTTCCACCAGTTGTAAATCCACTTTTAAATATAATACCAGATGCAGTACCTACACACACACCGCCTACTATTGATATTAAAAGTAAATTATCGTTTGAAATATGAATATAATCTCCTATATTTGCCGTAAATTTAACAAATAGTGGAAATAAGACTGAACCTACAACCGAATCTAGAGTTTTTCTTTTTCCTAATAATAACAAACTTAAAATTAGGAAAAAGACGTTTAAGATAAGTATCATAACAGAAGGATCTATTATCTTTTGGGTAATTATTGATATACCACTTGCACCACCAAATACTATGTTATTCTTAAAGAAGAATAAATTATATGCTGCTGCATAAATTGCAGTACCAATAATTAGAAATACATATCTTTTAAAGAGGTTTGCCTTTTCTATCATCGCTAATACTTTAGAATCTTTTTTACTTCTAATTTTTCTTATTAGTCTCATTTATTTTTTCTCCTTTTAAATTACTTTCTATAAATCCGTCTAAATTACCATCTAAAACTTTATTAACATTAGATGTTTCATAACCTGTTCTATGGTCTTTTATCATTGAGTATGGATGAAGTACATAACTTCTTATTTGTGATCCAAATTCTATTCCACTATGGTCACTTTTCATAGAATCTATTTTTTCTTTTCTCATTTTTAGTTCTATTTGATAAAGCTTACTTTTTAAAACTTTAAGTGCTGTTTCTTTATTTTTTATCTGACTTCGTTCGTTTTGACAAGTAACTACTATTCCGGTTGGTATATGAGTTACCCTAACAGCAGAATCAGTTGTATTTACTCCTTGTCCTCCAGCGCCACTACTTCTATATACGTCTATTCTAACGTCGGAATCTTTTATTTCTATATCTATATCATCGTCAAATTCTGGTATAACATCAACTGCTGCAAAAGAAGTATGACGTCTGTTATTTGAGTCAAACGGAGATAATCTAACTAGCCTATGAACGCCTTTTTCATTTTTTAAATACCCGTAAGCATATGCTCCTTTTACAATATACACAATACTTTTTATTCCGGCCTCTTCGCCTTCTTGCTCATCTATTACTTCATATGAGTAATTTTTTTTACTAAAGTATTTTGTATACATTCTAGAAAGCATCAAGGCCCAGTCACAACTTTCTGTACCACCTGCCCCCGCGTGTATTTCAAAAATAGCGGCATTATTATCGAATTTTCCAGATAAATATGTTAGTGTTTCTTGTTTTTCTAACTCTGAAACTGTAACTTTATACAAGCTTTCAAATTCCTCTTTCAAAGCAAAATCTAATGTTTTTTCATCAAACTCTTCAAACTGGCTTAATGCATCTATGTTTTCTTTAAGTTTAACTATTGGATTAATAATTTCTTTTAGCGCACTTACCCTTTTTGTTATCTTTTCAGCCCTTTTGCTATCTTCCCAAATGTTTGGATTTGATAGTTCAACATTTAGTTTTTCTATCTCTTTTTGCTTTTCATCTACCTCAAAGAGACCTCCATAATTGATTAAACTTGCTATTTAATATTTCTATATCTTTATTTGTAATTTCCATATAATCACCTATTGTAATTATAACACATTTTTTTTCTTATTTAAATCCATTACAAAAAAAACATAATATTTTTTAACATTTTAAATTATATTAAAATTTTTAAACCTTTAATACATAAAAAATATAAATAAATTATAACCATCGAAAATTTCTTTTAAAATATCTAGAATATGAAATTATATTTTTTTAAGAAAAATTATCATAATTAAATTTGACCATTATATTTATACAATTTTTTTACTATTGGTGAATATTCTACTTTGGATAAATCTTTTTCTTTTTTATAAGAAATATACTTTGTTAGATACATACTTTGCACAAGCATTTGATAATCATCTAATATTTGGTCTTCAAATTTGGAATCAATAGTGATAATTCTACTATAATATTTTTTCAATTCTTCTAGCATGATTCTGTCAAATTCAGTATTTCTATTATAATAAATAGCTACATTATTATAATTAATAGCAAGTGTACTCCTACCATGACAATAAGAATATTTATCATGAACTATTGGTATTCCAATTCCGGATTCAACCATAGTTGATTCTAAATATTTTGATGCCACACTTGTATCGTAACCACTAAATATTTCGTATATATCACTTTCTAAATCAAATTCAAATGATGATTCTTCTATACAATCTAATATCAAATCTTTTTGTCCATTTAAATAATAGTCCATCAATATGCTTACTGGAATTAATGTAGCACCAACAGAAATAAAACTATTTTCTTTTGGAATATTAGTATTATATTTTAAATAAGTTACATCACTATCATTAAAAGAGTTGTTGGATAATAGATATTTTTTTAACTGATTTTCAAAAGATAATTCAACTCCGTAATTATTTCCGCTGTAACTACACGATATAACATTTTTAAATGCTTTATTATTTTGATATAAGAAGTCTCTTGGCTCAATATTTATTGAAACTATACCATTTTTAGCATTAATAACCTTTGCTCCAAATTCACTAACCACACTTGAGCCTCCAACACCACTAAATAATGTTGGACCACTTAATTTAGATAATTCTTTTCTAATAAATTTCAAATCAGTAGATTCTAATGAATCAATAACTCTTTCTTTTAAAATATCAAAATTAACTTGCATATTTTTTTGATAATATTTTTTGAATTGATTATAGTCTATTACTGGCACATTATCATCTTTTTCACCAATTTTACAACAGTAACAATCTCCGTTATCAAAAATTTCATAAAATTTTTCATTGTATTTTAGCAAATAACAAAATGTATTTTTAAATGTAATTCCATTTTTAAATCCATATTTATTGATTTGATCAAACAAAGTTGATATATAACCAATAAAAATAAGGTCTTTTTCACTTAAAAATTCTCTACCGTTGTGCAGAAAATAGCAATTGTCAAATTCTCCATATTGTTCAATAAAAATATTAATCCAATTAATATATTCATCATTTAATATCAGTTTTATAAATTTTTTATTTTCCATAATAATTCTCCTTTTAAGTTAACTATAACTTAAAAGGAGGCAATATTTCGTCTACTCATATTTTTCATCTAATAATTCACAATTTATTATTCTTTTCAATTCAAAATGTCTAATATCTTGTCTCATTTCACAAAATGCTGCGCAGTACCAACCATTTTGAAACAAAAACATTTCAGCAGGATATATAATTCTTTGATTTTCACCCTTACCATAAGAATAATACAATAATTTAACTTTTCTTTTTTCTTTTATGGCTCTTGTTAACAAATTGTATTTTTTTCCAGTTTCTTCTTTTAAATTTAACTCTTTTTCTTCCTGTTTGCTCCCTATATAAACCCCTTTTATTTTATCTTGAAGCATAATTAATTCTTCTTTTATCTTCTTATCTTTTTCTTTTAATATATATTTATCTAATAATTTTGCATCTTTTAATTTAAATTTTCTAATTGGCATACGGATCTGCTGATTTAATACATATCCTCCATATGGTCCCATAATTGTATCTACATAAATTCCTGCTTTTTCTAAATCTTCTTTATAAACTCTAATCATCCTTTCTGATACTTCAAGCTCATTAGAAAGTTCATTAATACTATATTTTTTTCCGTATTGTAACAATTCTAGCATTGTTATAACATTAGATACTTTAGACATAAAACCACCTACATTCATTATATCATAAATTATAAAAAGACTAAGAATAAATCTTAGCCTCTTATTACATCAGATAGTAATTAATATTAATTTTTAGATAATTTTTTATTAAGACATTGCAAGTTTTTATTCAACAACTTATCTAAGACAAAAGCCATGCCTAAAATCACCTAAATATTGTAATCATAGAAAAACCCGCAATCCCTTATTTTATACGGGTTTGCGAGTTTATTTACCACAACATTGCTTATATTTCTTTCCACTTCCACATGGACACATATCATTACGTCCTATTTTCTTACCCTTTTTAATAGTCTTTTTTACTCCTTGTTCTTTTGCTTCGTTAGTACTTCCCTTAACTTGCTTTGCTTGCAAATTTTGTCTTATTTCAGCTTTTAATAAATACAAAGTAGTATCTTTACAAATGTTATCTAACATTTTATCAAATAATTCAAATCCTTCTCTTATATAAGCTTGAAGAGGATCCTCATTAGCATAACCCCTTAATGAAACACCTTCTCTTAAATGGTCCATAGTATTAATATGTTCCATCCAGTAGTTATCAATGACTTGTAAGCTTATAGCTTTTTCAAAGTCTTTTCTTATTTCATCAGGTAATTCTTTTATTTTTTCTTCATATTCTTTTAGTACCTTGTTTTGTATAACATCAATTATGTCATTTATTTCCTTATTTAATATTTCAGATAATTTTAAGTTAGAATTATTAAGTAAGTTTTCATTTACATATTCAACTATTTCATTACAATCAGCTTCTAAAATTACACCATGTTCATTAGTGTGTCTTCTTACTAGTAATTCAATAAGTTCTTTCATTGTATTAATAACATAGTTGTGAACATCTTCATTGTCTAGTATTTCATTTCTTCTAGCATACATTATTTCACGATGTTTACCCATTACATCATCATATTGTAATAAATGTTTACGTGCATCAAAGTTGTTTCCTTCAACTCTTTTTTGTGCTGTTTCAACTGATCTTGTAATAGTTTTACTACGCATGTTTCTTTCACTATCTAAACCAGCCATTTCTAAGATAGACTTAAATCTATCAGTACCAAATCTTACCATTAATTCATCTTCAAATGATACGAAAAATTGGCTATAACCTGGATCTCCTTGACGACCTGAACGTCCTCTTAACTGATTATCTATACGTCTTGACTCGTGTCTTTCAGTACCTATTACGCATAATCCGCCTAACTCTTTAACACCTTCTCCAAGCTTGATATCAGTACCACGTCCTGCCATATTAGTTGCAATAGTAACAGAGCCCTTCTCACCTGCTTTTGCAATTATTTCTGCTTCTCTTGCATGGTTTTTAGCATTTAATATTTCATGCTTTATATGAGCTTTTTTTAGCATGCTACTTAATAATTCATTGGTTTCAATTGCAATTGTACCAACTAATACTGGTTGTCCTTTTTCGTGTCTTCTTTTAATTTCAGCGATTATTGCCTTATATTTTTCTTCTTTTGTTGAATAAATTAAATCAGCTGCATCAACTCTTATTACTGGTAAGTTAGTTGGAATTTCAATTACATACATATTATATATGTTTCTAAATTCTTCTTCCTCTGTTTTAGCAGTACCTGTCATACCAGATAACTTTTCATACATTCTAAAGTAATTTTGGAATGTAATGGTAGCAAGTGTCTTTGTTTCTTCTTCTATTTCTACGTTTTCTTTAGCTTCAATTGCTTGATGAAGCCCGTCAGAAAATGCTCTACCTGGCATAAGTCTTCCGGTAAATTGGTCAACAATTACAACCTTACCTTCTTGAACAACATAATCAACATCATTATGCATTGTATAGTTTGCTTTTAATGCTTGATTAACGTGGTGAACTAATGCAGAATGCTCAATATCATAAAGGTTTGCTATTCTAAAGTATTTTTCACCTTTTTCCGTTCCTTGATCTGTTAAGGTTATATCTTTTGTTTTTTCATCTATTGTATAATCTTCATTTTCTCTTAAAGTTTTAACAAATCTATCAGCATCCTTATAAAGATTAGCTGACTTCATAACACCACCGGATATTATAAGTGGAGTTCTAGCCTCATCAATTAATACAGAGTCAACCTCATCTATAATTGCAAAATGAAGTGGTCTTTGAACTCTATCCTCAGCGTTAACAACCATGTTATCTCTTAGGTAGTCAAAACCTAATTCGTTATTTGTTGAATATAAAATATCACAATTATAAGCTTCTTTTTTCTCCTTAGATGACATTTCTCTTAAGTTAACAGCTACTGTTAATCCTAAAAATCTATATATTTGACCCATCCACTCGGCATCACGAGTTGCTAAATATTCGTTAACCGTTACTACGTGAACACCTTTTTCAGTTAATGCATTTAAGTACGCTGGCATAACGCAAGTTAAAGTTTTACCTTCACCAGTTTTCATTTCTGCAATATTACCAAAATGAATTGCAAGGGCTCCTAAAACCTGTACATAAAATGGCTTTTCCCCAATTACACGGTAAGCTGCTTCTCTAGCTACTGCAAAAGCATCTGGTAATATATCATCTACCGTTTCACCATTTTTTAATCTCTTTTTTAATTTATTAGTGCATCCTTGAAGTTGTTTATCAGTCATCTTTTTATATTTATCATCTAACTCAAATACTTCATCTGCAATTAATTTAAACTTCTTTAATTCTTTATATTCATGATCAAAAATTTTCTTTAAAAATCCTAACATATATTCAAATCATCTCCTTAAAAAATATTGTAACAAAAAAAAGAAAATAATTAAAGATTTTTAACTATTTTCCTTTAAGTTTATTATTAATTTGTTTCAATAATTCCGTAATTTCCATCTTTTCTTAGATATAGAACGCAAATATTATTAGTTTCAGCATTTTTAAATACAAAGAATGAATGTCCTAACATTTCCATTTGCATTATAGCTTCTTCTTCATCCATTGGTTTCATATCTACTTTCTTTCTTTTTAAAACCTTTGATTCATCTTCTTCAAACTTATCTTCTAAATCAATTTCAAAGTTTTGAATTACGTTTTTCTTGTTTTTAGAATTGATCTTCGTTTTATGTTTTCTTATTTGCCTTTCTAGCTTATCAACTGTTAAATCGATAGCTGCATACAAATCTGAATGTGCTTCTTCGCTTCTTAACGTATAATGCATAGCTGGTACTGTTATCTCAATTTTTTGTTCTTTTCCGCGAACCTTAATTACCACACTTGCAGTTATGTTATCAGCGTTTTCAAAGTACTTATCAAGTTTTCCAATCTTATCTTCTATATAAGATCTTATTGCTTTAGTTACTTCTACTTTTTCACCACGAATGTTGTACTTCATATTATCAATCCTCCTACAATTAAATTATATCACAATACAAAAACAAATGCTACTATCTAACAGTAGCATTTGATACTTCTTTGACATTGATAGCTTGTAATCCCTTTTCAGTCTCTAATAATTCATACTCTACCATTTGTCCTTCAGATAGTGATTTATAACCATCTTGTTTGATTGCAGAATAATGAACAAAGATATCTTCATCATGTTCGCCTTCGATAAAGCCGTATCCTTTTTCATTATTGAACCACTTTATCTTACCCAATCTCGTCATACGTACACCTTACTTCCCTTATTGCTTACAATACTAATATACCGCATGTAAACACCTGATTTCAACCATTTGCGTTCATCAAATTTCGACAAATTTCGCAAACGACTATTTAATAATACAAAATTATTCGTCAAAAAGATGAAAACAAAGCTAAATGGTAATTTTTTGAAGTTAAAAGGTAAAAAATGTTTGTTTTAAATAATAAATAAATCATTTTTAGCTTATTTATTTATGATTTAAAACTAATAAAATATCTTTTTAGTTTAAGTATACTAAAATCAAATCATAAATTAGATAAACGAGGTGAAGTATGAAAAAACGTTTACTAAATTCTATTAGAATTGCAATAAAAAAACAATATCCTTCTTATTCGGATGATAAAATGGATGAAATTATGTATGGAATAGAAGGTATATATCTAACAATAACTAAAACAATAGTAATATTTATTTTAGCTTTTATTTTAAAAATTGCTAAAGAATTACTATTCTTACTTATAACATTTAACTTTATCAGAATGTTTGCATTTGGAATGCACGCTAACAAATCCTGGATATGCTTAGTATTCTCAAGTTTATTGTTTTTAGGAGGAGCATTTCTTTCTAAATATATAGTGCTAGACAAAGTAGTTTTATATTTACTTTATTTAATAGCTTTTATATTAGTAGCAGCTTATGCACCAGCAGATACGGTAAAAAGACCATTAATCAAAAAGAAAAAAAGAATTAGATTTAAAATTCTTTCAGTAATAGTTGTAATAAGTTATTTCATAATAACATTATTAATAACAAATAATTTAATCATAAACGTTTTAATATTTGGACTTATTATAGAATGTATATTAATATCTCCACTTACATATAAAGCATTTAAAATGCCTTATAAAAATTATAAGAATTATGGTTTAAACACTAAGTAATTAGTGATTAAATAATCTAGTAAAGGAGGATATAGTAATGAAAGCAGCAGTTATTTCAGTATTAACAGCATTAGGAGCAGCAGTTGCAGCAACAGCATCAGCTGGATGCCTTGTTGTATTTATCGATGAACCTTCTATGCCAAAAGCAATGATAGAAAGATAATTTTAAAACAGAAAAAATCAGGAAATCCTGATTTTTATTTTTTTATATATAAACTTGATACAAAATAGTTATCTTCTAAATTATGACTAATATTAAATAGTTTATCCTCATTTATTATATCTTTTACTAATCTTAATCCATATCCATGTCCCTTACCTTTTGAAGTATAACCTGTACCAACCTTTTCTATGTCTATTTTGCCTTTATAAGTATTGTAAATTTTAAAGATTATGTTTTTATTATCTTTTATAACGGATATATTTATTTTCTTATGTTTACTTTTCTTACTAGCATCTATTGCATTATCTAGTAAAACTCCTAATATCTTAGTTATGTTCTTATAATTATTAGTACTTAATGTCTTAAGTTTTGTTTTAACCCCCTTTTCAACATTGATAGAATATTTTATATTCTCATCTTCCATAATTGATAATTTATAATATAAAAGTCCTTTAATTCCACCATCCGGAAAATTATTAAGTTGACTAATTAAATAACTACTACCAGCCTTATTCGAATCTTCAACTATCTCATCAATATAATCTATTATTTTATTAGAATTCATCTGTGCATATCCTCTAATTACCATAAGTTGATTTTTAAACTCATGATTGGTTTTACCCTGAGCGGTAATAATTTTCTCATACTTCGTAACATAATTAAGCATCTGCTTGTTTTCTTCTTTTAATTGTTCATACTTCGATTCATTTCTGATTATTATAGTTAAAATAACTACGATTCCTATTATGAATAATACATTTATGTAGTAATTAGATTTTAGCAAGAATTCCAAACCATTCTTTAAGACAATTAGATATACGATTATTAATATAACATATAAATAATTTATTAATTTGTGATGTCTATTAAAAGAATCAAGTATCTTTGAAATTGCTTTATTTAGTAATCTAATGCGAATTAAGCCTATAGAAAATAAGGATATTAATATATTTGCTAACAAATTATACATATAATTATTAACAATATCAACTGAATTAATACCAAATATCACTAATAACAACGATATTACGATTTCAGAAATAGCCATAATTATTTCTGTATTAAATGCATATAGCAAAACAATTTTATCCTTTATCTTTAGTATTAGAAATAAAATTAAAGATATAGCTAGTATGAAAAGTACAAACCTCAACTGATTTGGGATAAAATAAAAACTTGCCATACAATACAAAAACATTGGAATAAAGAATTTTATTATTTCACTTTTTGTATTTATGTTTTGCTGTTTAAGACATATAGTCGTAACAGCTACGCTTTGAAACAAAGCAGCAATAACACTAACCAACACCTTTTCTACACTCATAAGATCTCCCTCAATTTCTTTTTATAATTTCTAGATAAATAATCTATACTTGAATCATTATTTAAATAAATAATGTTGTTTTTAAAATCAACGCTTTCTATTTTATCAATATTAACAAAACAAGCTCTGTGAGTCTGTACAAATCTAAAATCGAGCTTATTTGCAATACTAGAAAGCGTCTCCCTTATTGCATATTCATCTTCGATGGTAACAACTACCGTTTTTTCTGTTGCATTATCACGGTATACATACAATATATTATTTAACTTTACGTGATGATGTTCATTATGTTGTTTAAAACTAAGTATCTTTTGAGTATTAATCTTATTAACAAACATCTTGATATTTTCTTTTAAACGTTCTTCATAATTATCAAACTTTGATACAAAATCTAGGATTAATAGTTTTTGCTTTAATATGCTTAACTCTAATTCATCGTGTGATGTTAGTATCATAATAATGCTATCCCAGTCTACTTTTCTAATCTCTTTTGCTATTTCAAGTCCTGATTTACCAGGCATTTCTAAATCTAATATATAAATTTTAAAATCTTTTGGTTCGTTTATTAGATTTTTAAGTTTCATATTATACTTATCAAAAGAGTGAATTTCATAATCAAAGTCATATGGCATAACAATTTTAGAAATAATTGCTTCATTAAATTTTCTAATATGCTCATTGTCATCGCAAAGTATAAAGTTTACCATCTAACACTCACCCGATTGTAATTATATCACTTATATTTTTAGTTGTAAATTAATGGTAATAAAAAAATACATTTAAAAAAGAAATTCAAATCATGAATTTCTTTTATATGAGGTTATCTAGTATAATTCCTGTTCCTTCTGCAACACAAGTTAAAGGGCTTTCTGCAACCTTAGTTGGTACTTTTATTTCCTTTTCAATTAATTTATCCAAGCCATCTAATAAGGCTCCGCCACCGGTTAAAACAATTCCTTTATCTATTATGTCAGCGGCAAGTTCAGGTTCAATTTTCTCTAATACTAGTTTAGCGGCATGTACTATCATTTCAGCACTATCTTTTATAGCTTCTTTAATTTCATTTGAAGTTACCGTTATTGTCTTTGGAAGACCAGATAATAAATCTCTTCCTCTTACTTCCATCTTTTTTTCCTTTTCTTTAGATGATACTGTTCCTATTTTTATTTTTACTTGTTCTGCGGTTACTTCACCAATTAATAACTTATATTTATTTTTGATATATTTAATTATATCAGTATCAAACGTATTACCCGCAAGTTTTATAGATTCACTATAAACAATGCCATTTAAAGATAAAACTGCTATATCAGTTGTCCCACCACCAATATCTATTACCATATTACCAGTTGGCATATCAATTGAAAGACCTGCACCTATAGCTGCTACTTTAGGTTCTTCTTCTACATATACCTTTTTTGCTCCAGTTCTTTCAGCAACTTCTTTTATTGCGTTTTTTTCAACTTGAGTTATGTTAGATGGACAACATATAAGAATCCTTGGTTTTGAAAAAATAGTCTTTCCTTTTATCTTTTTAATGAAGTAATCAAGCATTATTTCCGTTTTATCAAAATCAGCGATTACCCCATCTTTTAAAGGCTTAACTGCGATAACACTTCCGGGAGTTCTTCCGAGCATTTCATGAGCTTTTTCGCCTATTGCTAAAACTTTTCCAGTATCTTTATCCATTGCAACAACACTTGGTTCAGATAGAACTATACCCTCACCTTTAACGTATATCAAAATATTGGCCGTACCCAAATCAATTCCTATATCTTTGTTTTTCATTTTATTCCTTAGCATATTTTAGCTTAGTTGAAACACCACCTCTTATATGCTTTATTAAAAAGTGATAATTTAAAATATCACTTACTTTTGCATATAATGATTTATCAATTTTCTTCAATTTATTATGTAAATCATCATGGATGGTGCTTTTACTTTTGTTAAAGTATTTAGCTGTTTGTCTAATTGTATTTTTTGTATTAATTATATAATTTGCTTCATTAATTACTCTACTTTTTATGTCCAAGTAATCATCTCCTTTATAAATTATATAATTATTTAAAACACAATATTAATTGCTTTCTAAATCTTTTATAGATTTATCAAAATATTTTTCTGGATTGATTACTGAGCCATTTTTGTAAATTTCAAAATGTAAGCCATTTGCTATATCATTATTTAAAGTGCAGTTACCGCTTTTACCTATTATTTGACCTTGAGATACTGTATCGCCTTTTTTAACAGCAACTTCTCCTAGTGACTGATAAAGTACGATTAACTCCGTTGAGTTTCTTATTTCAACCGTCTTGCCAAGTAAAGTATCATCTGATACGTTAGTTACCGTGCCTGATATACTTGCTAGAACATCAAACGTTTCATCTGCTTTATATGTTACACCAGAATTTTGCATATATATTCCCTCATGATATATAATTGCGTTTTTTTGTTCTTCTTCTGATGCATCTTGTTCATAAAAAGCTTTATAAACACTTACCTTTTCACTTGAGTATGGTCTTTTTATTTTTTCATCTTGGTTTACTACTGGATAATAGTTATCAAATATGTAGTCATTTACGTAAGTAAAATCATCGTTTTGTTTTGATACTGTCTTTGTTTTATTATTGATTAACGTACTTATTCCAATAGAACATACTAGTAAAACAACTAATAATAAGGATATTTTTACAAATGGTTTTAGTTTTCTTTTTTTCATTATTATCACCTCTCATTTTAAGTTTTTACCAAATGAGAGAAATTATACATTAATTTATTTTTTTTATTTCACAATTTTTATAATAATGAGTTAATATTTCTTTATAATTAGATCCTTCTTTTGCCATTCCGTTAGCGCCGTATTGACTCATTCCAACACCATGTCCATATCCATTTACATCAAATATAACTTTATCGTCTGTTATTTTTATTTTAAAACTAGTTGATTTTAAACCAAATATGCTTCTTATTTTAGTTCCTAAAAAAGTTTTACCATTTACTTTTATACTTTTTACCCTGTTTGATTCTGTCCTTTTTATATCGGTTATATCTATATTATCTTTATCACTAAATCCTAAATTAAATAAAAATTCGCTTTTTGAAACTTCCTTTGTGCTTGAAAATGCGGGGGATTCTGTCTCATCCCACTTTGATGAAACACTTACTAAATATGGCATATCACTAGAAAATACGTCTTTACTATTTTCTGTATAACCATTACTTGTTGAAAAAAACACGGCATCTATTAAATTGTTGTTATATAAAATTACTTCTCCTTTAGTAGAATTTACTGCTTCTTTAATTTTTTTTAAATAAGCATCATAATTATTTTGCCACTTTTCTTTCATTTCATCATAATTTATATATACCTGATTACTAACTGAGTCTAAAACATCATAGTCTTCTTTTTTTACTTCTGTTTTTTTTAGTGCATACGTTCTTGATGCAACTGCCTGGGACTTTAGTGCCTCAATATTAAATGAAGCAGGCATTTCGCCCGCTACTACACCAGTTACATATTCTTCAATTGGAACTTCAACTACTTCATTTGTCTTTGTTCTTTTTACTCTTATCTTCTTATTACTTATACTACCATACTTTATTTTATAAATTATCTTTTCTTTATCATTTATACCTACTATTAAAAGAGGTATTAAAATAATAATCAAAGTAAAAAGAATTATCTTTTTGAACATTTTTCCTCCTTAATAAAGGCTTGCAATAGTATTTGAAATATCAACAAAAAAGTTAACCAGTAAATAAGATAAACAAAGTGATATTGCTATATAAAATGAATGTATTTGCATAATACTATTCTTCTTAAAAATCTTATCTAAATTAGTAGATGTTATTATCCATATACTAAATGGAATAAAGATGCAATATAAAACTAGTTTAATATTCATTTGTATCCTCATATTTTGTTATTTGATCAACTCTAGACTTATAAGCTGGATCACTTAAATTTTCTTTAGCATTTAAAAATGCATCTACTATTTTAGTATTATTTTCAAAATCACTTTCACCTGATATTGCAATTATATTTACAAAGTCATTTTCTTTAGCGTGAATTGCTTCTTTTACGGTATTAATCTTTCCACATCTAACACCTTTTACCTTGTTACACGCAACTGATATACCAACTGCACTACCACATATTGCAATGCCATATTCAACTGTTTTATTTGAAACATTTTCACCTAAGATAAAACCATACTTTGTATAATCAGTTCTATCCTTGCTATATGTTCCATAATCAATTACATCATAACCCTTTTCTATTAAATATTTTGTCATTTTTTCTTTGGTTTCAAATCCTCTATGATCACTTGCTATACCTATTTTCATAAATATATCCCTCCATAACTATAATTATACCAAAAAAAGGTTACTATAATAACCTTATTTGTTTAATTTTACTATTAGTTGATACATCGTTTCAAAATCAAATTCTTCCAACTCTATATCTGCTCCATTATTCTTTAGCTCTTCTATTAAATCTTTTATTCTTTGAACATTTTTTGAAACAGAACCAAGTAACTGTTCATTGGTATTTTGACTTTCATTAATATTAATAGACTCATCAGTATTAGATTCTTTACTTTCTAATGCAGCATGATCTGACTTTTCATTTCCTTCATTATCAATATCCATTATTTCTAGCATATCAGGTTCAGTATAACTTTCATCTAATCCAAGATCAGTTAATTTTGTATCATTATTTTCTTCGTTTTCTTCTTTAATTTCGGCATCTAAATCTTCTTTTTTATCCTCTTTTTCAGGTTCTTTTAAAGTTTCATTACTATTTTGTAATTCTTCTTTTGTTTCTTCTAAATTAGTATTTACATTATTTTCAGGTGAATTATATGGCTCGTGATTTTCTTCTTGTGGTATGTTATATGACTGAGTTTCATTATAACCACTTAAATTATTTTCTAAATTTGATCCTTCACTTGCACCGTTTACTGGATTATTTAAGTTAACATCTACTGGATTATAATTTGGTATGTTATTAGGTACATTTTGATTAAAATTGTTTTCAAAATTATTATTTGGCGTTGGACTTTCAAAATTAAATCCTTGGTTCATATTAGGTGTTATATTATTATATGGATTATTTATGTTTGGTGCTTGGTATCCATTATTTACTTGATCTACATTAAAACTATTATTGTAAGAATCATTAGCGTTCATATTCATATTTTGTTTTGGCATCTCATAGTTAGATGAAGAATTTACATTATTAAACGTTGGTGCTTGATATACCTGATTCATTTGGGATTCCATATTATTTATGTTTAAGCTTCCGTTTTCATAAGCATCTAATTTGTCAGTATTAGCGTTAGGTAACGTATCTGGCATTATGTTCATTGGTCCTAAAACATCCATCGTTGGAGCTTGCGCTACTGTTGCTTCATTTAAATTTTTTATTTCACCAAGTTCTGGTGGTATATCATTTGTTTCTGTTTGAAAAGATGGCATAGCGTTATAATCTATCCCAGGCATTTGATATCCGTTTTGGTTTTGCATAGGATAACCATTATTTAAAGTATTAACATTATTAAATATAGGAGCCTGATTTATAGGACCACTATTTAAATTATTATTAATGTTGTTATCAAACACCGGTTGTTGATACCCATTATTTTGCTGCCAAGGTTGCTTAAAAGAACCCGGCACGCTTGTAAATCCATCATTCAAGTTTTGATTATTTCGAAAATTGTTGTTTCCATTGTTAAAATTTTGATTGTTATTCATATCATTATTAAACATATTGCCATCCCCTATCTTTAATATAATAATATAATAAAAAAGCCCTTATTACAATGGCTTTTTCTTAATTTCACTAAATTTTCTTGGATATTTAACACTTGTTTTATTAATTTTTTCTATAATTATTAAAGTTCTTTCTCCCGCATCCTTTGGTAGTTTAAATAAAATGGTATCTCTTAACACTCCTCCTAGTGTTTTTATAGCGTTTTGTGATGATTTTATCTCATCTTTTGCATCTGCTTTCATTGGAATAAACAATCCTTTCTCACAAACTAAAGGAATGCACATTTCTGATAAAACAGGAAGGGATGCTACCGCACGAGAAGTTACTATATCAAAGGATTCTCTACTTATTTTTGCATAGTCTTCTATCCTTTCATGAATAGCATTAATACCTTTTAAATTTAACTTTTCTATAACACTTTTTAAGAATATAATTCTTTTATTTAAAGAGTCAACTAGTGTTACTTTAAGATTTGGAAATACTATTTTTAAAACTAAGCCGGGAAATCCCGCTCCCGTTCCTACGTCAAGAAGAGTCTGGTTATTTAATTTAACTGCCTTAATTAGAGTTAAACTATCATAAAAATGTTTTAAATATACTTCTTCTTCATCAGTTATTCTAGTTAAATTTGTATGACTATTATAATCTATTAACATTTCATAATAAGTATTTAAACTCTTAAGTATTTTATCATCTACACTTATACCTAACTTTTCAACTTCTTTTACGAATTCTTCTTTATTCATTATAAAACCTCTTTAAATAAACCATTAAAATTGCTATATCTGATGGATTAACACCACTAATACGTGTTGCCTGATCAATGGTTCTTGGTCTTATTTTTTCAAGTTTTTGTCTTGCTTCAGTAGCTAAATTATCAACTTTTTCATAATCTATATCTTCTGGTATCTGTTTTTTACCTAACTTAATCATTTTTTCTGCTTCTTTTTTAGCTTTAATAATATAACCCTCATATTTATGATTAATTTCCACTTGTTCTAATGCTTCTTTACTATATTTTTTATTTAATTTATCCACATAATCTATTATTTTAACTTCCGGTCTTTTTAAATATTCTGATAAATTGCATTTTTCTTTAGGAAAAGTAATATTTTTAATATCCTCTTCTATTTCTTTTATTTCTTCTATTTTATTTAATAATTTATTATGTCTTTCTTCACTTAATAAACCTATTTTATAAGCTTTTTCACTTAATCTTAAATCGGCATTATCACTTCTTAGTAAAAGTCTAAATTCTGCACGAGAAGTAAGTAATCTATATGGTTCTATAGTTCCTTTTGTTACTAAATCATCTATTAAAACACCAATATAAGCATCACTTCTAGAAAGGATTAAAGGTTCTTTATTATCTAATTTTAAACTAGCATTAATACCCGCTACTATACCTTGACCTGCAGCCTCTTCATACCCTGAGGTACCATTTATTTGACCTGCAGTAAATAAGTTTTCCACCACCTTTGTCTCTAAAGATGGTTTTAATTGAAGTGGATCTATCGCATCATATTCTATTGCATAAGCATATCTTAATATTTTAGCGTGTTCTAATCCCTTTAAAGAGTGAACCATATCTTCTTGAACGTCGTGCGGCATAGAAGTTGAAAAACCTTGTAAATATATATCATCATAATACATGCTTTCTGGTTCCAAAAATAATTGATGTCTTTCTTTATCTTTAAAACGAACCACCTTATCTTCTATTGAAGGACAGTACCTAGGCCCTGTTCCTAATTTTTCATAAAAACCACCATACATAGCAGATTTATTTAAGTTATCCATAATTATTTTATGAGTTTTTAAGTTAGTATAAGTTAAATAGCAAGGTACCTGGTTTTTATAATCATAATATGCTATATCATCAAATGAAAAAGTTAGCTTACAGTCGTCTCCGTCTTCTCTTTTAAGTACACTAAAATCAATTGAAGATCTTTCTATACGAGGTGGTGTTCCAGTTTTTAACCTAAGTAATTTAAAACCTAATTTTTCTAAATTGTCACTTAAAAAATTAGCTCTTTTTTCGCCATGTGGGCCTTCTTTAGTTCTTTTATCTCCTACTAATATATCGGCTTTTAAATAAGTACCAGTAGTTAATATACAAGCTTTACAATAAATTGTTTCTCCATCTTCAGTTGTTATACCAACAATTTTGTTATTTTCTACTAAAAGGTCAGATACTATTGCTTCTTTAATAGTTAAATTTTCTGTATTTCTTAATGTTTTTAACATTTCTTTTTTGTAAGTTACTTTATCAGCCTGACTTCTTAAACTTCTAACAGCAGGTCCCTTAGAGCGATTAAGCATCTTCATTTGAAGAAGAGTTTTATCTGCATTACGTCCCATTTCACCACCTAATGCATCAATTTCCCTTACAACAATACCTTTAGCAGAACCTCCTATAGAAGGATTACAAGGCATATCTGCTATATTATTAATATTAATTGTTATAAGAAGCGTATTTTTTTTCATTCTGGCACACGCAAGTGCTGCTTCACATCCAGCGTGTCCTGCTCCAACAACTATAACATCATATTTCATACTTTCACCTGCTTTTCTTTTGGTATTATACAATAATATGATAAAAAAGTTAATTAGTTATTAAAATTTTATATAACTTTTTCTAAATCATAACTAATTAAATAAACTCCCTCATCATTTACGTATTCAAATATAAAATTATCATTCTTTTTAGATATAATTAATCCTATACTTTTGTTATGATACTTCTTTTTTATGGTGTTATCTATTATTTTTCTATATAACTGAACCTGGCTTACATCTTTATAATTAGTACTATTAAGCTTTAGTTCTACCGGAATATAACAATTTAAATTAATGTTAAATAAAAGTATATCCACATAAAAATGTTTTCCATAATAATCTAATTTATACTCACTTCCAGCATACAGAAATCCTGAACCTAATTGTAAGAAAAAATCCCTTAATTCATCTAATATGTATTTTTTTAGTACTTTTTCACTTATGTTTTCATTTCTAGGTAATTTTATTATAATTGGGTCTAAAAGCATATCTTTTAAACTGTAACTAGCTTCATTTTTAAAATTTATAATCTTGGTATTATTTTTATCAGCGTAAGATAGTCTATCATAAGCCTTTTCTTTTATAAGTTTTGCAAGTTCTCTTTTAGATAAATTATTTAAAATACACTGATTTATGTAATAATTTCTTTCATTGTCATTTTTGATTGGAAATAATAATGTCCAATTAGTCCAAGTTAATCGGTCAACCAGTGGCTGACCTTTTTGTATTATATAGAATTTCCTCATGTTTTTTAAGTTAGTGATAGAGTATCCTTTGCCATAATCTTTCATTAATTTTTTCGACCACTTTTTTATTAACATATCACCATACCTAGTTTTCTTTTCTCCGCCTTGTGCTTCTACTAATAACTTGCCTATTTCATAATAAGTTTTTAACTTATCACTATTATAACTAAGCCTTCTTACACCATCTTTTACTTCCTTTTTTTCTATCAAATCTTTTATTTCTTCGTAATAATTCATATAAGCTCCTCCTCAAATTCATCTATTATATATATGTAATTTGAAAAAAAGCTCATATTATGTCACATATAATAAAAACTTGGATAAATCCAAGTTCTTAAAATGTATCTACTTTCCTAAACAAAATCTACTAAACAAATTATCAATTAATTCTTCCGTGTAATTAGCTCCTATTATATCTCCCAGTTTTTCCCATACCAATTTTAAATCTATTTCAATCATATCTATTTCTCTTTCTTCTTTAATACCTTGTTCTACGTCCTCTAATGATTTAATAGCAGACTTTAATAAAGATATTTGTCTTACATTAGTAAAAAATGTTAAGTTTTTGCTCATAAATGTTCCAACGTTAAATAATTCTTTTATTGCATCTTTTATTTCTTCTATTCCCTCGTTATTTTTAGCACTTATTTTTATAACATCATCCATATAAGAATTATTTAAATTTAAATCTATTTTATTCATTATTATAATTCTTTTTTTATCCTTAGTTTTTTCTAGCAAATACTTATCTTCCTCACTTAAAGGGCAACTAGCATCCAAAATAAGTAATACTAACTCTGCTTCATCTATTAAGTTTAAACTCTTTTCAATACCTATTTTCTCAACTATATCATCTGATTTTCTAACGCCTGCTGTATCTATTAAATTAAGTTTTACACCACCTACTAAAATACTTCCTTCTACTATATCACGAGTTGTACCTTTAACATCTGTTACAATGGCTTTTTCTTCTTCTAATAAAGCATTTAAAAGACTTGATTTACCTACGTTTGGTTTTCCTAATATAACAGTTTTAATACCATCTTTTAGTATTTTTCCATCCTCTGATAATTTTAATGTCTTTAATAATTTTTCTTTTATTTCTCTTACTTTTTCTCTTATTTTGTTTATTGTTACTACTTCTATATCTTCATATTCTGGATAATCTATATTTACTTCTATATTAGATATTAAACTTATTATATCTTCTCTTGTATCTGTTATTAACCTAGAAACATTACCGGATAACTCATTAATAGCCATTTTTCTAGTTAGTTCTGTTTCAGAATTTATTAAGTCCATAACTCCTTCTGATTCGGTCAAATCTATTCTACCATTTAAAAATGCTCTTTTAGTAAATTCACCAGGTTCTGCTAATCTGCAACCTTCAAGAAGTAATATTTCCATTATTTTATTAACAACTGCAATTGATCCATGAGTGTTTATTTCTATTACATCTTCTTTTGTATACGTTTTAGGTGCTTTCATAATTGATAATAATACCTCATCTATAATTTCACCATTATATACTATATGACCATAATTTATCGTATGACTTGATGCTTTTTCTAAATCTTTACCATCAAATAAAGGATTAATTATTTTTATAGCATCATCTCCTGATACTCTAATAATAGATATTGCACCTTCTCCAAGTGCTGTTGATATTGCAACTATTGTATCATTCACTTTAAATCACATCCCTTTGTTAGAAGTATTATAACATATTAAAAAATAAAAAGAAGAAATATTTCTATTTCTCCACAGGTTTAATTACAACACATCTATTTGGTTCTTCACCAGTACTTTCTGTTGTAACTCCTTTAAAATTAGATAATCTATTATGAACTAATCTTCTTTCATATGAGTTCATCCTATCCATTTTAACTTCTATATTAGTTTTTACAACGTCTTTAGCTAATTTAACTGCTAAACGTTCAATGTTCTTTTCTTGTTTTTCTTTATAATCATTAGCGTCTAAGATAACGTTTACTCTAGTTCCTAACTTACTTTGAATTGATTGTCTTAATAAATCTTGAAGTGAAGACATTGTCCTACCATTTTTTCCGATTAAAATAGAACTGTTATCCGACATCATATTAACTTTTATATAATTTGGTCTTTTTTGTGTTTCAAACTCAACACTTATTCCCATAAGACTAGTTATTTCTTTTAAGTAGGATTTTATATACTCTACTACATCATCTTTTAAAACAACTGTTAATTCATATTTTTTAGACTTAAATAAACCTGTTTTGGCTTCTTCTTTAATGCTTGTATATACTTCATCAGTTGATGCATTAAGTTCGTTTAAAGCCTTATTTAATAATTCTTCACTATTTTTTCCTTCATATTTATGACTTTTTAATTTTTGCACTATTACCACTCCTTGCTACTAGTAAATTTTGAATAACCGTAAATAAACTTGAAGTTATCCAGTATAAACCAATTGCTGTTGATAGTTGGAATGAACTAATAGTTATTACAACTACCATCATATTCATCATCATTTTTGTAGAACCTGCAGCTGGATTTGAATTATCAGTAGCTTGTGTTCCGTTTAGTTTTAATGAGAAGAAAGTTACGATAAATACGATTACTGGAATTATCAAATACCAGAAGTTTCCTTTAGATAAAGCAAACCAAGGTGTTGTTCCAAGTTGTAATCCTAAGAATTTACCTTCAAATATCGCTGGAGTTCTATTTATGGCTTCTAAGAAAGCTATAAATAATGGTAACTGAATAATTGCAATTAAGCATCCTGAGAATAATGATATATTATATTTTTTATAAATTGCCATCATTTCTTGTGACTTAGCCATCATAGCTTGTTGATCATCCATTTTGTTAGCATATTTCTTTTCTAGCCTTTGTAATTCTGGTTGTGCCTTTTTTAAATTTTCAGATTGCATTGCACTTTTATTTGTTACTGGATATAAAATTAATCTAATAGCAAGTCCTGCAAGTATTACAGCAAGCCCAAAGTTTTTAACTAAATAGCCTAACTTTAATATTAACCAAGCAAGGGGTTTTATAAAAATGTTATCCCATAATCCTTCACTTGCTTTTATCTTTGGTGTAAAGTTCTTACAATCAACTAACTTATTAGTATTAACTTTATTATCTTTATAAACCTTTATAAGTTCTTTTTCAGTTGGCTTACAAATTATATTTTCCGTTAAAGACTGACCAGTTGCATTCTTTCCTTTTATATATCTTACTACAGTTTTAGTTTTTTTACCTTTATCATTTGTTTTTTCAACAACTAATTGTTTAGTACAACCAGTTAATAAAGAAACTAGTAAAAAAACTATCAATATCTTCCCTATTTTCTTTAGTTTTTTCATCTAGCTATTTTCTCCTATCTATCAAATTTTTTTAAAACACTAATTAAATCTTCCTTTAATTCTAAATACTGGGCGCTTACCGCACTTTTCTTTAATACAATTATATAATCTTTATTAGCAAAATGCAACTTAGATTTATCAATTATATCCTTTACTCTTCTTTTTATTAAGTTCCTTGTAACTGCGTTTCCTAACTTTTTTGAAACACATATTCCAAATCTATAATTTTCTGCTTCATTATCCTTAATATATATATAAGCATATTTAGAGTATATTTGATTTCTTAATTTAAATGCTTTATCAAAATCTTTTTTTTCCTTAACTATGTTTATTTTTTTCATAAATGCACCTCTAATAACAAAAAACCACTTACCTAAATAAGTGGAATTATGCTGATAATTTTTTACGTCCTTTTGCTCTTCTCTTATTAATAACATTAGTTCCAGCTAATTTTCTTGCAAAAAAACCGTGATTTTTCTTTCTCTTATGGTTATTTGGTTGAAAAGGTCTTTTCATCTTTACACCTCCAATTTCTCTTTTTCGTCTTTTTCTTTTTAAACACGACTATTATAAGTGTTATTTTACCAATTGTCAACCTTTTTAATGTACAGAAATAATATTAAAATAAAGTTGTTTATAATGTTTAAAATTAGTAACTTGGTTAGAATTTAGCTTAAATCCCCTATTTTCTTGTCAAGTCTTTTTCCACATTTTCTAAAATTTATAAATTTAAGTGTAAAATAGTTAATCACATACTTTTCCACAAGTATGTACCTTTTTTCCTTATAAAATATAAGAATTTCATTAATTATTAACAAGCTGTGGAAAACTTTGAAATGTTTATAATTTTAAAGTGTATAATTTTTTTGTGGAAAGGTGGATTTTGTCGTTTTTTGTTGAAATATGGTGGTTTTACCTGTGGATAACTATTGTGGAAAAGTATTCTTACATCATTATACATTGTTTTTCCACAGTTTTTTTGGTAAAATATATGTAAACAACCGAGGTTTTATACACTATTTTTTATGTGTATTAGTTAATTAGTTGATGGGGGAAAGGAGGTTATTATGAACATAGATAATCTATGGGATAATTTCCTAGAGCAAATTAAACCAAAGATATCTTCATTATCATATGATACTTGGTTTAAAAACACAAAGCTTGTATCACTTGATAATAATGTAGCTAAAATACTTGTTGATTCGCCGCTACAAAAGAAAAGCTTGCAAGAAACTTGGTACCAAACTATATCTGATGTATTTAGTGAAATAACAAATACTAGCTTTGACTTTGAATTCGTATTCGAAGACGAAGTTAAAACAAATACCAGTATTCCTGTGGAAAACATAGGAGTACCACTTAATACACCCGAAAAATCAAATCTTAATTCAAAATACACATTTGATTCGTTTATAGTAGGGGATAGTAATAAGTTTGCTTATATGGCAGCGGTATCAGTTGCAGAAAATCCTGGTAAAACATATAATCCACTGTTTTTATACGGAAATAGTGGACTTGGTAAGACACACCTTATGCATGCGATAGGAAACTATATAATTGAAAACTCTAATAAGAAAGTACTATACGTAACAAGTGAACAATTTATATCAGATTTTCTTAACTTAAATAAAAAAGACGAAACAGGTACTAATTTCAGCTACATAGATAGCTTTAAAGATAAGTATAGGGGAATAGATGTCCTAATAATTGATGATATTCAGTTCCTTGGAGGAGCTACCCAAACACAGCAAGAGTTCTTTAATACCTTTAACAATTTATATGATGATAATAAACAAATAATTATTTCATCAGATAGGTCTCCAGATGACTTAAAGAAACTAGAGGATAGGTTAAGAACAAGGTTTAACTGGGGATTAAGTGTTAATATTTATCCACCGGAATACGAAATGCGTGTTGAAATTTTGCACAAGAAAATAATTGGACAAAATATGTCCGGTACTATTAGTGATGACGTTATAGCATACATTGCTAATAACTGTGACTCAGACGTAAGGCAATTAGAAGGAGCATTAACTAGGGTAATAGCATATGCAACTATGTTTAATACAAGTGAAATTAACCTAAATCTTGCGATTGATGCTTTAAAAGATTATTTATCTAAGTCATCATTCGTTAAAAATAATATTCAAAAAATACAGCAAGTAGTTGCAGAATATTATAATATAACGGTTGAAGACTTAAAATCAAAGAAGAGAAAAGCTGATATTGCATTTCCAAGACAAGTTGCAATTTATCTTTGTAGAACCTTAACTGATGAGTCTTTTCCTAAAATAGGAATACAATTTGGTGGAAGAGATCATTCAACGGTTATGCATTCTGTAGATAAAATTGATAATGAATTAAAAACTAATCCACAGTTTAAAGATATTATCGATGCTTTAAAAAGTAAAATAAAATAGACTTGTGGAATAGTGGTTAATTTTCCCACTTTGGATGTGGATTAAAAACACTTAGTTTTCCTTTAAAAATAAAGAAATTTTAAGTTTTCCACATTATCCACAGTAATAATAAAAATACTATTAATAATAAGGAGAAATATAATATGAAATTTAGTATAAAAAAAGAAGTTTTACTTCACAGTTTAAATTCTGTAAGTAAAGCTTTATCTAGTAAAAACTTAATCCCAGTATTATCTGGTATAAAATTTAATTTAACAAATGAAGGTTTATTTTTAAGTGCTAGTGATAATGATATTAGTATTGAATCATTTATAGATAAAAGTAAATTAGAAGAAATAAATGAAGTAGGTACTACAGTTATTCAAGGTAAATATATATTAGAAATAATAAGAAAATTAGAAGGTAGAATAGTTAATATTGAGCTTTTAGATAACATAAAAGTATTAATTTCCTGTGGAAACTCTGAATTTAACTTAAATTCAATGGATGCAGCAGAATTTCCTAATTTAAATATGGAAGAGAAGAAAGAACCTATTATTATAAGAAAAACAGAATTTAAGAACTTAATTAACAAAACGTCTTTTGCTATATCATCACAAGAGACAAGACCAATATTAACTGGTATTAATTTTAAGATAAACGAAGATAAGTTAGAATGTATCTCAACTGATTCTTATAGATTAGCTAAAAAATATGTTACTTTATCAAATAGTGTATCTGAAGATATAAACATAGTAATACCCGGTAAAAACTTAATAGAATTAACTAAAATATTAGAAGAAACTGATGATGATATAGAGATGCACGTATTTAGTAATAAAGTTTTATTTAAGTTTGATAATACTTTATTCCAAACTAGGGTACTTTCTGGAACGTTCCCTGATGTTAATAGGTTAATACCAGCATCATTTGAATTAGAAGTAAAAGCAAATGCTAATGAATTTTATAATGTAATAGATAGAGCAGCACTTTTAACTAGTGAAAAAGATAAGAACATAGTTAAATTTGAATGCGATGGAAATGAAGTTATAGTTTCATCTAATTCACCAGAAATCGGACGTGTTGAAGAGAAGATGGACGTTGAAAAAAATAATGATACAAATATAAAAATAGCATTTTCTTCAAGATTTATGATGGATGCTTTAAGAACTGTTGAAAGTAAAGATGTTGTTTTATGTTTTAATAATGATGTACAGCCAATTATCATTAAAGATTCTAAGGATGATACTTTACTACAACTTATATTACCAATAAAAACATACTAAACTAGCTAAAATGCTAGTTTTTTAATTTTTGTAACAAAATATGACAAAATTCTTAAAAATACTGTGGATAATAGATTGGCATAACTTGAAAGGAAAGGGTTTTGGAATATGAATGAATACGAAATAAACACACAAACACTTGCAATAATACCAATAGGCAAGGAAAGAAGTAAAATAATTGAAGTAAATGGGGATTACATTATAAATAAGTCTCCTATAAAAATATTAGATGATAGCTGCAAATTCTTTGGTAGTAGCTACGAGGGGAGGTTTTGTGGTACTAAAACGTTAACTGGTATAACGCATAAGTCACCAATAATAGTAGAAGAAAGTAAAAGAATTATCTTTTTTCCTACTAAATCTCCTAGAACATCTACTTGTACTTGGCTTTCTTTTAATAATATAGCAGAGTATGATGGTGATGGAAAAGATTCGGTTATTAAGTTTTCTTGTGGAAAAATGCTTAGACTCCATATTTCTTATGGAATTTTAGATAATCAGATACTTAGATCAACTAGACTTGAAGCAATGTTACTAAGAAGAATGCATGATTTTATGAAAAGTATATAAAAAATGCATCTTTTTTTATAAATTATAAGAAATTAGCCTTATTTTGTGATATAATTAGTATGTATGTAGTAGTATACTCAAAATAGGTGTAGGTGGTTTAAATGGGCTTTAAAATACTGAATTATGTTTTTAAGGAAACTTGAGTTAAATAATTTTAGAAACATTTCTAAAATAGATTTTGAATTTAATAAAAATATTAACATTTTTATAGGAAACAATGCCCAAGGAAAAACCAATGTATTAGAAAGTATATATTTTCTTGCAATAACAAGATCACACAGAACTCATAACGAATTAAATTTAATAAAGAATGATGCACTTTATACTAAGGTATCTGGAACGTTTTTTGATGATTCAAAAAATACCCATATGCTATCTATTTTATTAAATGAAAAAGGAAAAAAGGTATCTGTTGATAATATTATGCAAAAAAAGATAAGTAATTATTTATCTAGATTAAATGTTATTATGTTTTGTCCTGATGACCTAGAAATAATAAAGGGAACTCCTGCTACTAGAAGAAAATTTTTAAATATAGAACTTTCACAGTTTAAGAAAGATTATGTTTTTCAACTTAAAGAATATAATCAGGTTTTAAAACAAAGAAACGAGTATTTAAAACAAAAAAATAATGCTAAATTTGATAAAACTTACTTTAGCATTTTAACGGAAAAACTTGCTATCAAAAACATAGAATTAGTAAAAATAAGGTATGATTTTATAAATAAAATAAACAATTATTTAAAAGATGTTTTTGATAAAATTGCAGGATTTGGTAATTTAGAGATTAAATATAAAAGTTTTATACATGAACAAGACTTAAATAAAGCCGATTTAAAGGACTTTATTATAAATAAGTATAATTCTATGTTTATGAATGAATTACTCCAAAAAACGACTCTTTTAGGCTGCCACAAGGATGATTTTAAGATGTATTTAAATTATCTTGATGTAACAGAGTTTTCATCTCAAGGACAACAAAGATTATCTATTTTAAGTTTAAAATTAGCAGAAATAGAAGTTTTTGTTAAGGAAAAACATACAAAACCTATTATTTTACTAGATGATATATTTAGTGAACTAGATGAAATAAAGAAAAATAATATTATAGATTATTTTAAAGAAGATATACAAATATTTATTACTACTACTGATATAAAAGACATAAATGATGAATTAAAGGCTAAATCTGATATTTATGTTGTAGATAATGGTAATTTTAATAAGGAGGAATAATTTATGGAAGAAAATAAAGAACATTATGATGCCTCGGATATACAAGTACTAGAAGGACTAGAAGCAGTAAGAAAAAGACCAGGTATGTACATAGGTTCAACATCATCAGTTGGACTTCACCATTTAGTATGGGAAATAGTTGATAATGCAATTGATGAATCACTTGCAGGATATTGTGATGATATAGAAATAACTATAAATAAAGATAATTCAATAACCGTAAAAGATGATGGACGTGGTATACCAACTGGAATTCATAAAAAAACTGGCATTTCAACTGTTGAAACAGTTTATACAGTACTTCACGCAGGTGGTAAGTTTGGTGGCGGTGGATATAAAGTATCTGGCGGACTTCATGGTGTTGGTGCGTCGGTTGTTAACGCTTTATCAAGCTGGGTAGAAGTAAAAGTATACCAAAATAGTAAAGTATATTATATAAGATTTGAAAATGGTGGTCATACAGTTGCACCACTTAAGGTAATTGATGAATGCTCACCAGATAGAACAGGTACTACCGTAACTTTTAAAGCAGATCCTGAGATATTTAAAGAAACTACCGTTTACGATTATGAAATCTTAAAACAAAGAGTAAGAGAACTTGCTTTTCTAAATAAAGGATTAAGAATTATTTTAGTAGACGATAGAGAAATAGAGCCAAGAAAAGAAATATTTGTTTATGAAGGTGGTATAAGTGAGTACGTTAAGTTCTTAAATAAAGGAAAAACACCAATACATGAGCAAATAGTTCATTTAGAAGGCGAAGAGGATAATATTTCAGTAGAGGTTGCAATGCAATATAATACTGGATACACATCGAACATTTATTCGTTTACAAATAATATAAACACTCATGAAGGTGGAACTCACGAAGATGGTGTTAAAAGAGCATTAACAAGAATAATTAACAGTTATGGAAAGAAAAATAAGTTTTTAAAAGAAAATGATGCACCACTTACTGGTGATGATGTAAGAGAAGGACTTACGATGATTATTTCTTGTAAGCATCCTGATCCACAATTTGAAGGACAAACAAAAACAAAATTAGGTAATAGTGAAGTAAGAAAAATAGCTGATGATGTATTTAGTGAAGGTTTTGAAAGATTTTTACTTGAAAATCCAGATGAAGCTAAATTAATTATGGAAAAAGCAATGACTGCTGCACGAGCTAGAGTTGCTGCTAAAAAAGCAAGAGAACTTACTCGTCGTAAAGGTGATCTAGACGTTATAAACTTCGGTGGAAAACTAGTTGATTGTAAAGATAAAGATCCATCTGTATGTGAAATCTTCTTAGTCGAGGGTGATTCAGCAGGTGGAAGTGCTATAAAGGGTAGAAATAGTATGACACAAGCAATCCTTCCTTTAAGAGGTAAGATATTAAACGTTGAAAAAGCAAGATTAGATAGGGCTTTATCTAATGAGGAAATAAGAACTATTATTACTGCTTTTGGTACTGGTATTGGTGAAGATTTTAATCTTAGCAAACTAAGGTATGATAAAATAATAATAATGACCGATGCCGATGTTGACGGTTCTCATATTAGAGTGTTATTATTAACATTATTTTATAGATTTTTTAGACCAATTGTTGAAGCAGGACACGTATATGCAGCTCAGCCACCTCTTTTCTGTATAAAACACGGTAAAACAATTAAATATGTGTTAAATGAAGAGGAAAGAGATGCTTATTTAGCTAGTTTAAACCCAAATACTAAGTATGATATTATGCGTATGAAAGGTTTAGGCGAAATGGACGCTGAAGAATTAAACGAAACAACAATGGATATAAATACACGTGTATTAAGAAAAATAACCGTTGAAGATGCTATGGCAGCAGATGAAGTATTTAATAAATTAATGGGTGAAGAAGTTGAGCCTAGACGTAAATTTATTGAAGAAAATGCTGTATACGTAGAGAATTTGGATGTCTAAGGGGGTGAATTAAAATGGATCATAGTAGAGATAGATTAGAACATAATAACATAGTAGATGAAGTAAAAACATCATTCTTGGAATATTCAATGAGTGTAATAGTATCACGTGCCTTACCAGATTTAAGAGATGGTTTAAAACCTGTTCATAGAAGAATATTATATTCTATGTACGAATCTGGATATACACCTGATAAACCACATAAAAAATCGGCGAGAATCGTCGGTGATGTAATGGGTAAATACCATCCACATGGTGATTCTTCAATATATGAAGCAATGGTACGTATGGCTCAAGACTTTTCATATCGTTATATGTTGGTTGATGGACACGGAAACTTTGGCAACATAGAAGGATATGGTGCAGCAGCAATGCGTTATACAGAATCTAGGTTATCAAAAATATCACTAGAATTATTAAGGGATATCAATAAAGATACGGTAGATTTTATTTCAAACTTTGATGAATCTGAAAAAGAACCAGCCATTTTACCTTCAAGATTTCCTAATATATTAGTAAACGGAACAATGGGTATAGCAGTTGGTATGGCAACTAATATTCCACCACATAATTTATCAGAAGTTATAGATGGTTGTGTTGCTTATATTGATAATCCTGAGATAGATACATTAGGATTAATGCAACACATTAAAGGTCCAGATTTTCCAACTGGAGGTATAATCCTTGGAAATAAAGGAATAAAACAAGCATATGAAACTGGTCGTGGTTCAATTACCATAAGAAGTAAGGCAAGAATAGAAGAAAAAAATGGTCGTAATTATATAATTGTTGATGAAGTTCCTTATGGCGTAAATACTCAAGAACTTAAAAATAAAGTTGCAGATTTAGTACACAATAAGGTTTTAGATGGTATATCTGATTATCATACTGACCTTAAAGATGGTGTAAAAATAACAATTACATTAAAGAAAGATGCAAATCCACAAGTTGTATTAAATAATTTATATAAACATACTGCTTTTCAATCAAACTTTGGTATTATTTTCTTAATGTTAGACAATGGAACTCCAAAAACACTAGGATTAAGAGACATAATTTCAAAATACATTGATTATCAAAAAGAAGTTATAATAAGAAGAACTAGATTTGATCTTAAAAAGGCAGAAAATAGGGTTCATATATTAGAAGGCTATAAAATAGCTTTAGATAATATTGATGAAGTTATTAAAATTATTAAAGAAGCTGAAAGTGATGTAGTAGCTAAAGAAAAATTAATAGGTAGATTTGGTTTTTCACAGGTTCAAGCAGATAATATTCTAGAATTAAAACTTCGTAGATTAACAGGATTAGAAAGAAGTAAAATCGAAGCAGAATTACAAGATTTGTTAAAATTAATCGAAGAATTAAAAACAATATTATCAAGTGATGCAAATGTTTTAGCAGTAGTAAGAAAAGAATTACTTGAAGTTAAAAACAAATTTGGTGATGAAAGAAAAACTTCTATTGATATGACAGCTATTGATTATATTGAAGATGAATCATTAATTCCTGTTGAAGATATAGTTGTTGCATTAACTCATAAGGGATATATAAAGAGAATGCCAACAGATACTTATAAGCTTCAAAATAAAGGAGGAGTAGGAATTAAAGGTATGTCTACAAATGATGAGGATTTTGTTGAAATACTTAAGTCAGGAACCACTCATAATCATGTGTTATTCTTTACTAATAAAGGTAAAGTTTATAGAATTAAAGGTTATGAAATACCAGAATTTTCAAGACATTCAAAAGGATTACCAATAATTAATTTATTACCAATAGAAAAAGATGAAAAAATAAATAATATCTTATTGGATAATGGAGATGAAGAAAATAAATATTTAGTAATTACTACAAAAAACGGATTGATAAAACGTACAGATGTTAGCGAATTCGAAAATATTAGAAAAAATGGTAAGATTGCAATAACTCTAAAAGAAAACGATGAAGTATTATCTGTTCACTTTACTAATGGTAATGATGATGTAGTAATAGCATCAAATAATGGTAGAATGATAAGATTTAATGAAAACGAAATAAGAGTTATGGGAAGAACCGCAAGTGGTGTTAAGGGTATTGAATTATCTAACGATTGCTTCTGTGTTGGTTCAGAAATAGCTAAAGAAGGTCAAGATATATTAGTTGTTACTGAAAAAGGATACGGAAAAAGAACAGATGTAAATGAATATAGATTAACCCACCGTGGAAGTAAAGGTGTTAAAACATTAAATATTACTGATAAAAATGGTACAATAGTAGCATTTAAGACTGTAACTGACGATAAAGACTTAATGATTATTACTGACCAAGGTATTGTTATTAGAATCTCAGCTGATAAAGTATCAAGAATGAGTAGAGTAACACAGGGTGTTAGATTAATGAATTTAAGAGAAGGTCAAAAAGTTGCAACTGTATCAGTGGTTGAAAAAGAAGAAGAAAACACTAATGAAAATGAAGCAACATCAAATGATACATCAGAAAAAGAAACAAAAGAGGCTAGTGAATAGTCTCTTTTTCATTGATGTTCCACGTGAAACATAGGTATATAAAATAAATATCAAAATAAACTTGCTAAAATTCAAATAATATAATAAAATAATATTGCACAACAGGAATGTTAGAATCAGGTCAGGATCGAGAGATAGCAGCCTTAATAACCTCTTTCTGTGTGTGCTTTTATTTTACACAAAATAATGTTCCACGTGAAACATAGGTATATAAAAATAAAATGAAAGGCAATGTTCCACGTGAAACATAGGTATATAAAAATAAAATGAAAGGCAATGTTCCACGTGAAACATAGTATTAAATATCATATGAAAGAAAAATATTATGAAAAAATAATAAAATTAGCTAAAAAAGCCTACAAAAAAGGGGAAGTGCCGGTTGGTGCAATTGTAGTAAAAGATGGTAAGATACTTTCCAAGGCATATAATAAAGTTGAAAAAGATAGAGATGCAACTATGCATGCAGAAATCTTAGCTATTAAAAAGGCATCTAAAAAAATAAAAAACTGGAGATTAAATAATTGCGAAATGTATGTAACATTAGAACCTTGTATGATGTGTACTGCAGCAATAGAATTAAGTAGAATAAAAAAAGTACATTATTTACTTAAAAGAGATAAAGAAATAATAAAAAACAAAGAAAAGTATATTTATGAAGAAACTGAATCTAGTCAAGAGGTTTTAGAACTATTACAATCGTTTTTTAAAAGTAAAAGATAAGCAATGTTCCACGTGAAACATTGCTTTTTTAGTTTAAAAACATAACTTAAAATGTTATAATATATAACAGAGGTGGTTGTATGGCATATCAAACATTATATAGAAAATATAGACCTAAAACGTTTGAATTAGTATATGGTCAAGATGTAATAGTAAAAACATTAAAAAATGTTATTAAAAATGATAAACTAAGTCATGCGTATTTATTTACAGGACCTAGAGGAACTGGTAAAACGAGTAGCGCAAAATTGTTTGCAAAAGCTATTAACTGTTTAAATAATAAAGATGGAGATGCTTGTAATGAATGTGAAAATTGCAAATCATTTAATAACAATAGTAATCCTGATATAATAGAAATAGATGCTGCATCAAATAATGGTGTAGATGAAATAAGAGAAATAAAAAATAAGGTTAGCTTAGTTCCATCTATGTCAAAATATAAAGTATACATAATCGATGAAGTTCATATGCTTTCAATTGGTGCCTTTAACGCATTATTAAAAACATTAGAAGAACCACCAGAATATATAATATTTATATTAGCTACGACAGAACCACAAAAGATTCCAGCTACTATAATTTCTAGATGTCAAAGATTTGATTTTAAAAGTATATCACATGATAAAATGAAACAATGCCTTGAAAATATTATTTCAAAAGAAAATATAACCATAGATGATGGTGCAATTGAAGAAATAATAAATAATTCTAAAGGCGGAATGAGAGACGCTATAGGATTATTAGATCAAGCATCAGCATTTTGTAATAATAATATAACAGCAAACGACATAGAAGAATTGTCTGGAAATATATCAATTAAACAAATAAGAATATTTTTATCAAATATTATGCAAAAAGAATATAATGTGATATTTGATTCAATATCTAATTATTCGTCAAACGGAAAAGATTTTGCATTGATTTGTGAAAAAATAATTAACTATATTAGAGAAGGCATACTATACAAGAAGAAAATTAATACAGATAAAATACTTGACGAAGATAAAAATATATTTGATAAATTGTCTGATACCGATTTGTATGATTTAATAGATTATTTATCCGATACATTGGTTAAGGTGAAAAATAGTTATCAAAAAGAATTAACGTTCGAAGTACAAATGATTCAAATGATCGATAAGATATTTAATAAAGAAAGTAATGTTTCACGTGAAACATCAATAAATGAAATAAAATTAGAAAATATCAATGCTCTACGCGAAACATCAATAAATGAAATAAAAGCAGAAAATATCAATGTTCCACGTGAAACATTAAAAATAGAAAACAAAACGGATAGCGTTATAGAAGAATTAAAAAATGTTAGAATAAATAATATTTTAAAGAATGCAACTAAACAAAATATAACATTTATAAAAGATTTATGGTCTAATATTAATGAATATCTTATAAACGAAAAATATAAGATGGTAGCGGGTATGTTAGTTAATGCAACTCCTGTCGCAGCATCAAAAAAGGGAATAATAATAACTTTACCATTAGAGTCAAGTATTTCTAGAATAGAAAAGGAATATGATAATAGTAAAGAATTATTAAATGAAATATATAACGAAAACTACAAAGTAGTATATATTTCTGAGCAATATTGGAAAAAAGTAAGACCTAAATTTGTAGAAAAAGCTAAAAACGGAGAATTACAAATTATAGATGAGTCTGAAGTGCTAGACAAATTAAAAAAAATAAATGACAAAAACTTAGTAGAAGAATTTAATGAATTAATTGAAATGGAGGAAAATTAAAATGAATTTACAAGCTTTAATGAAACAAGCACAATCAATGCAAAAAAATATAATGGACAGCAAGAAAAAAATAGACGAAATGACTTTTACTGGAAAATCAGAATTAGTAGAAGTTAAAATGAATGGAAAAAGGGAGGTATTATCTGTTGAAATTAAATCTGATGAATTAGAAAAAGACGATTTAGAAATATTAGAAGATATGATTAAAATAGCAACAAATGATGCTTTAAAACAAATAGAAAAAGAAGTAAATAATAAATTAGGAAGTCAAGCTGGGGCTTTAGGAGGACTTCTATAAACAGGAGTAGGTAACAATGAATTATCCAAAGAGTTTTCAAGAACTAATTGATTGTTTTAAATTATTACCAGGCGTAGGCACGAAGACAGCTGAAAGATATGCCTTTTCTTTGTTAAACTTTGATGAAGAAAAAACACGGGAATTTAGTAATATTATTGAAAATATAAAGAAAAATATTACTACTTGCCCTAATTGTGGATGTATGTCAGAAGCAAACAAATGTTTCATTTGTGATGATAAAAGTAGACAAAATGATATAATTTGCGTAGTAGAAAGTCAAAAAAATGTATTTATATTTGAAAAATTAGGCGTTTTTAGATGTAAATATCACGTTTTGGGTGGATTGATATCACCTATGGATGGTATCAATCCTGAAGATTTATCAATTAGTAAATTAATTGAAAGAATAAAAAAGGAAAAAATAAATGAAATAATTTTGGCATTAAGACCCGGAATAGAGGGCAATACGACGTCTTTATACATAACAAAGTTGTTAGAGGGTTCTGGGGTTAAGGTAACTCAAATAGCTCAAGGAGTACCTATGGGAGCAGATATGGAATACTTAGATGCTTTAACTCTTGAAATGGCTGTTGAAAACAGAAACGAAGTATCATAATTATAAAATATCAAACATATTTTCTATTAGAGGTGAAAATATGTTAAAATTTATATTCAAGGTAGTAAAAAAAGTAATAGTCGGAATGATTTTGCTGTTTGCTTATAACACTTTTTTATCATCATTAAATCTAATGATACCAATAAATGTTATAACAATAGTAGTTGCAAGTTTATTTGATGTACCAGGAATCATTGGGTTAGCAGTATTTTTACTTTTGAATTATTAAAAGAAGGTGAGTACATGGGTAGTAATTTAGTTATAAAAAATCAACCGGTTTTAAGTAAAATATTTAATAACATAAAAAAAACAAATAATAATGTACAAGCCTATATGTTAGTTGGTGAAGATAAGGAAAAAATAGAAGAATATGCTATTTTATTAAGTAAAATACTTATTTGTCCACATGTTTATGAAGAAAATTGTAATAAATGTAATATATGTAAGAGAATAGATGAAAATACTTATGGTGAATTAAAAATAATTAAGCCAATAAATAGAATAATAAAAAAAGAATCAATAATAGAATTAAGGGATTATTTTAGAACAGAAAGTATTGAAGGAAAAAACGAAGTTTACATAATTAATGACGCCGAAACCTTAAACGTAGCAGCAGCGAATGCAATTTTAAAATTTCTAGAAGAGCCCGATAGCAATGCGGTAGCAATCTTTACAACGACTAATTTAGATAGTGTTATAAAAACAATAACATCAAGGTGTCAATTAATTAAAACTAATAATGTTAGAACTAAATATGGAATAGACTTTGTTAAAGAATTAACTAATTTAGAGGAAGATCAAATATACGATATAATTGATTTTACTAAATCTTTAGAAAGAAATTTCAATAAGGCGTTTTCATGTGTTAAAACAAACATTGTAGACGTGTATAATAGCAAGGAATTACTTTCTAGTGCTTTAAAAGTAATGCTTTTATATTACAAAGATATGCTAAATTATAACATAAAAGAAAAATGTTTATATTTTGAAGTCAATGATGTAAAAAACGTTATAAAATCGCAAAACAATGATACTATTTCAAAAAAAATATTATTTATCTTGGAAAATATAACAAAATTAGAGTACAATGTTAATATATTGTTATTTATGGATAACTTATTAATTGGAATAGGGGAAATATTAGATGATTAAAGTAATAGGAATTAATTTTTTGGATGCAAACAGAATATATTACTTTTCACCAAATAATATTAAATTAAAAAAAGGTGATTATGTAATCGTTGAAACAGAAAGAGGAATGCAGTTTGGACAAGCTGTAACAAATATAGAGCAAATGCCTAAAGAAAAGGTGTTTTTGCCACTTAAGGATGTAATAAGAAAAGCAAATAAAGATGATATAAATGCTAATGATAAAAACGCAAGAGATGGTGTTAAAGCATTAAGTTATGCAAAGGAATTGGTTAATAAGCAAGGATTAGATATGAAACTTTTTGAGGCTTCATATACGTTTGATAGAAAAAAACTTATATTTAAATTTATTGCTGACGAAAGAGTTGATTTTAGGGAACTAGCAAAGCTTTTAGCGGCAAAATATAAAACTAGAATAGAGTTAAGACAAATAGGTGTTAGAGATAAGGCAAAAGAAATAGGAGGTTTAGGGCCATGCGGTAGACCTTTATGTTGCTCACTTTTCCTTACAAATTTTAATAGTGTTTCTATAAATATGGCTAAAAATCAAGGAATAGCCCTTAATCCAACAAAAATAAACGGAGCATGCGGTAGACTTTTATGTTGCCTTGGATATGAGGATGAGACATATACAGAATATAAAAAACATTTTCCAAAATTAGGTGAATCAGTTGAAGTAGATGGTAAAAAGGGAAGAGTTTGTGAACTTAACGTATTAAGTGGAAATTACAAAGTTAAGGTATCTGATAATGAAGAAATAATAGTTTCGGTGGATATAGATGGAAACAATTAATGATTTGTTAAATTATAATGGACTAAAAATAGTTCAAAATACAGATTGGTTTAAGTTTTCATTAGATTCAGTTTTACTAGCAAATTTTGTAAATGTTAATAAAAAAACTAAAATAATTGATTTTTGTACTGGTAATGCACCAATTCCCTTGTTTTTAAGTCATAAAACTAATCAAAAGATAGTAGCGGTTGAATTGCAAAAAGAAATTTATGATTTAGCGAATAAAAGTGTAAAATTAAATCATTTGGAAGAAAAGGTGCAGGTATTAAATGAAGATGTTAAAAACATTTCTAATATATACGAAACAGATACTTTTGATTTAATAACGTGTAATCCTCCGTATTTTAAGATAAATGAAAATTCTAGTACTAACGAAAATAAAATAAAATCAGTTGCAAGACATGAGATTTATTTAAATTTGGATGATATTTTTAAAATTGCTAAGAAAGTTTTAAAAAATGATGGTAAAATCGCAATGGTGCATAGGACGGAGAGATTAATTGATATAATATCATCTATGAAAAAAAATAATATTGAACCAAAAAAAATTCAATTTGTTTATCCTTTTAAGAGGTCAAAATCTAATATGGTTTTAATAGAAGGTGCCAAAAATGGTAAACCAGGTCTTTCTGTTTTAAGTAACATAGTGGTGCATAATGAAGATGGTAGTTATACAAAATATATTAACAATATATTTAATGGTGGTGATTAAAGATGAAAATAAAAATGGTGGTAGGTTTAGGAAATCCTGGTAGAGAGTATTATAATACAAGGCATAATATGGGATTTATGGTACTTGATGAAATTGCTAAAAGACTAGAAGTATACAAATGGAAAGAACGTGATGGTGCTTTATATTTTGATTGTTATTTAGATATGGCTCATGTTATTTTTGTTAAACCACAAAGATATATAAATTTATCAGGTGATGTAATGATTAATTTTGTTAAGTACCTAGATATTAAAACAGAGGATATCCTTGTTGTAAGCGATGATTTAGACTTGCCTACTGGAACTATTAAGTTAAAGGAGAAGGGATCATCTGGAGGGCATAACGGCCTTAAAAACATAGAAGCAAATCTTGGTACTAATGAATATCGTAGAATAAAAGTTGGTATATCTAATGATAAAGGAATAGATACTAAAGATTACGTTTTAGGAAAACTTAATCAAAATGAAAAAAGAAAGTTGATGCCTACGATAAAAATGGCAGCAGACGCCGTTTTAGAGTCATTTCACACACCTTTTCCAGAACTTATGAGTAAGTATAACACAAGGATAAAAAACTAGAAATTGGGTGATAAAAGTGTTTAATAACATTTTTGAAAACAAAATTTTAAATAATAATAGTCCTGTTTTGGTAATGGGATTAAATGATAAAGTCCAAGCATCTTATGTTTGGAATCTTTTTGGTGCTAGTAAAAAAAATATATTGGTTGTTACAAACACTTTGTATGAAGCTAATATGTTATATAAATCGCTGAATCAATATGATAAAGATAATATCTTACTATTTCCGATGGATGATTTTTTAGTTAGTGAAGCTGTTGCAACATCTCCTGACTTGATGTCAAAGAGAATAGAAACATTAAATGAGCTTGCTAAAAATAATATAGGTAAAATAGTTATAACAAATTTCATGGGATACTTAAGATTTTTGCCTAGTAGGAAATTATGGAGTAGCTTAAACATAAACATAAAAGAAACGGATGAGATAAATAGGGATTTATTAATTCAGAAACTAAATATGATTGGTTACAAAAAAGATAGCATAGTAACAAAAACAGGAGAATATGCAAATAGAGGATATATCTTGGATGTTTTTCCTTATGGATATGAAAATCCTGTTAGAATAGAGTTTTTTGATGATGAAATAGAAAGCATTCGTGAGTTTAGCTCAGATACGCAGCTTTCAATGAAAAAAAAGGATAATATAGAAATATGCCCTTTTACTGAGTTTATAAATGAAAAAAACGTAGAAGATATTTTAGAAAGACAGAGTCTTTTACCTAGAGTGGTTAAAAAAGTAAGTAAAATAGAGGATTATTTAGATAATAATATCACCGTTTACTTAGATTTAAATAGTATTAAATTAGCATACGAAAAAACGATGAATGAGGTATTAGAATTTAAGGAAACTGATCAATTTAACATAGATAAATATATGTTTGATCTAAATGATGTTATAAAGGATAAATATGTAGATATTTTAAAATTAGATAATTATGATTTAAAAAAAGTAGAAAAAGAAATTTATTCATCAACTGAGATAGAAAAGTTTAATGGTAATTATGATAGAATTAATCACTTTCTTAAAAATATGTTAAATTCTAAAAAAATGATAGTTGTTTATTTAAACGATGATCATGCAGTAGCGGATTTTGTAAGTAAAACAATACTTCCAAGTGTTATAACAAACTTATCTGATTTAAAAAAAGATGTCATAAACATTGTTAAAGGAGATATACCAAACGGCTTTATTATTAATGATTTAGTATGTTTAACGAAAGATGAACTTTATAAATCAAATAGTGTTACCACATATAGAAGCAAGTTTAAATATGGATCTAAAATAAAAGATGTTAATAAGTTGAAAATTGGTGATTATGTAGTTCATATGTCCCATGGTATAGGAAGATACTTAGGAATTGTAACACTTACTAAAAGAGGCCTTAAAAAGGATTATTTAAACGTTGAATATAAAGATGGTGATAAATTATATATTCCTGTGGAAAAGATAGAATATATAAGTAAATATTCATCGAATGAGGGTGCAAAACCTAGGTTAAATAAATTGGGTGGAACCGAGTGGGCTAAACAAAAAGCAAGAGTTAAAGGAAAAGTAAAAGATATAGCAAGAAAATTACTTGAGACATCTGCTAAAAGAAAATTAGTAAAAGGTTTTGCATTTTTTGCTGACGATGAGGATCAAACTTTATTTGAAAGTAAATTTCCGTATACAGAAACAAAAGATCAATTAAGAGCGATTAATGATATAAAAGAAGATATGGAACAACCTCATCCAATGGATAGATTATTATGTGGTGATGTTGGTTATGGCAAGACTGAAGTTGCTTTTAGAGCTATTTTTAAGGCTATAAAAAATGGTAAACAAGTAGCGTTTTTATGTCCTACAACTATTTTGTCAAAACAACATTATGATAATGCTGTTGTAAGATTCGATGGTTTTGGTATAAATATAAGAATGCTTAATAGGTTTGTTACTTTAAAACAAAAGGAAATCATATTAGATGAACTAAAAAGCGGTAAGGTAGACTTAATAGTTGGAACTCATAGATTATTAAGCCGTGATGTTATATATAAAGATTTAGGTTTATTAGTAGTAGATGAAGAACAACGTTTTGGTGTAACTCATAAGGAAAAAATAAAAGAATATAAAGAGAATATAGACGTTTTAACCTTATCTGCAACACCGATTCCAAGAACTCTTCAAATGTCTTTAACTGGCGTTAGAGGTCTATCTTTAATAGAAACCCCACCTGCTTATAGATATCCAATTCAAACTTATGTTTTAAAAGAAAATGATCAGGTTATAAGAGATGCCATTTATAAAGAATTAGCAAGGGATGGACAAGTATTTGTTTTATATAATAAGGTATTAGATATAGAAGATAAACTAGTAAAAATAAAAAAATTAGTTCCAGAAGCTAAGATAACTTATATACATGGCAGAATGACAAAAGATCAAATTGAAAAAACAATGGAAAGTTTTGTTGATAAAACTTATAATGTATTAGTATGTACAACCATAATAGAAACGGGAATTGATATAGAAAATGCAAATACACTAATAGTTTTGGATGCTGATCATTTTGGACTTAGTCAGTTATATCAAATAAGAGGAAGAATAGGAAGAGGAAAAGTAATAGCATATGCTTATCTTATGTATCAGAAAAATAAAGAATTAAATGATATAGCAGTAAAAAGATTAGATGCTATAAAAGAGTTTACCGAATTAGGAAGTGGCTATGCACTTGCAATGCGTGATTTAGCTATTAGAGGAGCTGGCGATATTTTAGGATCAGAACAATCAGGTTTTATAGATACTGTTGGTTATGATATGTATCTTAAAATATTAAATGAAGAAGTGGAAAGACTTAAAAATAATGTTTCTATAGAAGATGATGAAGATAAAATGGTAAATGAAAAACCACTTATAGAAGTTGCAACTCATATTAGTGATAAATATGCCGATAGCGAAGATTTAAAAATTGAAATTCATAAGAAAATAAATACAATTGATAGTTATGATAAGTTTATTAAGGTAAAAGAAGAATTAACAGATAGATTTGGAAGTCTTGATGATGACATAATTATTTATATGTTAGAAGAATTATTTGAGTGTAATGCTAAGAAAAAGGGAATATTTAAAGTAATTCAAACCGAAAGAGAAATATCTGTTTTTATAACAAATGTTGTATCAAAAAGACAAGATGGTGCAAATCTTTTGTCGGGACTATTTAAAATAAGCCCAAATTTTGAAATTAAGTACATTAATAATATTTTAAGAATATCATTAAAAACAAATAATTTAGAAAAACATTTTTTACATTATTTAGTAAAAATGCTTGATGTAATTGAATAAAATCATACAATTTATACATTCTAAAAAAGAAGGGAAGAATTGTATGAAAACAACTGGAATAACTAGAAGAATAGATGAGTTAGGAAGAATTGTAATACCGAAAGAAATAAGAAAAAATATGCATCTTAAACCTGGAGAATTACTTGAGATTTTTCTAAATGATTCAGAAACAATAACGCTAAAAAAACATTCAATTATAAGTAAAAAAGAAGAATTTATAACTAAATATGTAAATGTTTTAGCAAGCAAGATAAAGGCTGATATTTATATAACTAGTTTAGATTCTGTTGAAATATCAAATAAAGAAGAGGTTATAGGAGAAAAAATAAGTGATGATTTGGAAAAGGCATTACTAAAGGCGTCTTTAGTTAATAAAGATGAGATAAAGATAACTAAATCTTTATCGATAAAAGAACCATTTTCTACTTATTTTTTGAGACCGAATGGTGATTTATCGGGTATTTTTATAATTTCTTTTAAAGAAAATGAAAATAAAGAAAATGATGATTTAATAAAGTTTTCCACAGCATTTTTAGAAGAGTATTTTGAAAATGTGTAAAATTTTTGTCAAATTTTGGGTTAGTTTGTCAAAAATATTTACATGGTAAGTTTATATGTGTTATATTGTCATTGTTGTATCAAGTAGTATTCGTAGTAAATCTATGACGAAAGGAAGATATTTTGATGCACAAGAATGAACTTACAAGTAGAGTAGATATTAGTTATTTACTTAAAATAGGATTATTTATACTTTTAATAACATTTTCTTTACTAACCTATATTGATAGCCACAATATAATGGATATTATATATTGTGCTGTTGTAACAATTTTATTTGTAAAATTTTTAGCACTAAAATTATATCAGTAATATGGTATAATTTTTTTAGGTGATATAAATGATTATAGATTCTCATTGCCATCTATTAAGCATGGAGTATGAAAATGTAGATGAACAAATAAAAATGGCTATAGAAAATAGCGTTACTAAAATGATAATAAACGGTTATGACTTAAAAAGTAGTATGGAAGCTGTTAGCTTAGCAAATAAATATAAAGAGGTTTATACAGCAGTTGGAATAGGCCCAGAAAACGTAGAAGGCGTGGATGATTTTGAACTAAAAAAAATAAAAGAACTTGCTTTAAATAAAAAGGTAGTAGCAATAGGTGAAATAGGTCTTGATTATTATTGGACTAAGGAAAATAAACAAGAGCAAATAGAAATATTTAAAAGACAGTTAATGATAGCAGAAAGTCTTCATCTGCCAGTTATAGTTCACTCAAGGGAATCTATTTTAGATACTTATAATTTATTAAATGAATATAATGTAACAGGGATTCTTCATTGTTATTCCGGAAGTTTAGAGATGGCCAATCGTTTTATAAAAAAAGGCTTTTTAATAGGCATTGGAGGAGTTGTAACTTTTAAGAATGCAAAAAAAGTAAAAGAAGTAGTAAAAGAAATTCCAATTACTAGTATTTCACTTGAAACAGATAGTCCATATCTAACTCCAGAACCATATAGAGGAAAACCTAATAATCCTTTATATCTTAAATATATTATAAAGGAAATATCAGATTTAAAAGGTATATCTAAAGATGAGGTAAAAAACGTGACAAGTCAAAACGTGATGTCTAAATTTGACTTGTAGTGTCATATATGGTATCATTATACACAAGCCCAAGTTATGGGCGTGAGGTGAAAAAGTGAAACATTTTAATAGAAAAATTAAAGGTGCTTTACTCATTTTATTTGTATGTTTAATAGCATTTATTGGTTTTTCAAAGGCCGGAATATTATTTTCTGATAGTGGAAAAGATGTTATAACCGTTTCTACTACTAAGAAAACATTTGACCCAAATAACTATGTAGCATCAGTAATAGCAGTTACTAAAAATAAAGGGGTTACTACTACTTCAGCTACTACGCAAACAGAAAGTACGACAACTGTTACGACAACAACTACTGTGCCGACTACAACGACTACTAAGAGTAGCTGGACTGGTGATGTACTTTCTAAAAGCAAGGGTGTAGTTAATGGGCCATCCGGAAGAGAGACATACTATAATTTAAATATGACTAGCGTTATTAACTCAATGAGACGTGCTGGCTATTCTGAAGCAGAATATCCTTACTGGGTGCGTGAAGATGGAGTTAAAATGTTAGGAAATTATGTAATGGTAGCAGCTAATTATAATATTAGACCTAAAGGGTCTATTATTGAAAGTTCACTTGGAGCTGCAATAGTTTGTGATACAGGAGGTTTTGTTAAACACCATCCAACACAAATAGATGTTGCTGTTACTTGGAGATAATTTAAATATTATGGTAAAATAAAAACAAATAATTAATTTTATTTGTTTTTTCGTTATATGAGGTGATTTATATGAATACAAAAGACATATTAAATAGTAATAACTTTGTTTTTAAAAAGAAATTTGGTCAAAACTTTTTGCTAGATCAAAACATATTAAATAACATTGTAAAAGAAGCTGATATAACAAAAGATACTTTAGTTATAGAAATAGGCGTTGGGGCAGCAGCACTAACTAAAAAGCTTTCTTTAAAGGCAAAAACGGTACTTGGGTATGAAATAGATGAGACCTTAAAAGAGCCATTAAACGTTATTTTAAATGATTTTTCTAACGTTGATATTATTTTTGATGATTTTTTAAATAGGTGTGTGAAAGATGATTTAAAAAAGTATGAATACAAAACTTTAATGGTTGTTGCAAACCTTCCTTATTATATAACAACACCAATCATAACTAAGTTTATAGAAGAACAAATAGATGTAGAAAAAATAATAGTTATGGTTCAAAATGAAGTTGCGGATAGATTTTCTGCCAAGACAGGTACAAAATCATATAATTCATTAACTATATTTTTAAATTATTACTTTGATATTAAAAAGGCATTTGTTGTATCTAGAAACGTTTTTTATCCAAAACCAAACGTAGATTCTGCTGTTGTAACATTTACTAAGAAACGTAATACTTTAAAGGCTGATAATGAAAAGTTATTCTTTAAGTTGGTAAGGGATGCCTTTTGTCAAAAAAGAAAGACTTTAAAAAATAACTTGAAAGCCTATGACTTAGATAAAATAGATGAGGTTTTAAAAAAATATAATAAGAATATAACTTTTAGAGCAGAAAATATAACCATGGATGAATTTATAGATATTTCAAATAATTTAAACTAAACGGAATGTTTAGTTTTTTTGTTACATAAAATTATTTGGGTGATATAAATGTTTAAAGTAGGAGATTTGGTAACTAGAATTTCTCACGATAATGACGTAGTATTTAAAATAGAGAAAATAATAGATAATAATGCTTATTTAAAAGGTGTAAACGTAAGGCTATGCGCGGATAGTAATGTTTCTGATTTACTTCTTGTAACAAAAAATGAAACTTCAGCAGATGAACGTTTTTATCAAGAAATTGATAAATTAAGAAACTTTGAAAGAAGTGACTATTTCTATATTCCTGGAAAAATACTTCATGTTGATGGTGATAAAGAATACTTAGATAGATGTTTAGAGTTTTATAAGAAGGCAAACGTACTTGCCTTTGGGGTTTATTCAGATGAAAAACAAATGGCTTCTAATATAGAAAAATATTTGGAAGATATAAATCCAGATATAGTTGTTATAACAGGTCATGATTCACTTGTAAAACAAAATTCTAAGTATTTTAAGGAAGCTGTTAAAGTATGTAGAAGATTCCAAAAGGATTATGACAAATTAATAATAATTGCGGGGGCATGTCAGTCTGAATATGACATGCTAATAAAGGCAGGCGCTAATTTTGCATCAAGTCCTAAAAAAGTTAATATACATGCACTTGATCCTGCAATTATAGCGCTAACGCTTAGTTTGCTTGATAAGACTAAGGAAGTTGATTTGATTGAATTGCTTGATAAAACCTCAAACGGAAAAGATGGTATGGGCGGAGTTAATACAAGAGGTGTTATGACAACTGGATATCCAAGATAAGGAGGCAAAATTTGATAAGCGATATAAAAAAGAAAATAGAGTCTTTAAAGGGTAAGAAAATAAAAGTTTGGATTGATGTGGGTCGTAATAAAAGTGAAACTTATGAAGGGTTTGTACTTGATACGTATAAAAATATTTGGACGTTTAAAACCGAAACAGACATTAAAAGTTTTAGTTATTCGGATATTTTAATAAATAGTGTTGTTTTAAGTTCATAATAATGAACTTTTTTTGATGGAATAATTGATTTTTTGATGTATTTATGGTTAAATTAAAATGTATACAATAAAATGGAGGGACTCTATCATGAACGTAGCAACTAAAACTAAGATTAAGGATTGGTTTATAATAACTAGAATAAGGATATTAAACTTTATAAAGGAACATAAATATGTTTCTGCTTTTATTGGTGTTCTTTTATTATCAGTAGTTATTGCACTTATTGTAAGAGCTGCTACGAATGAAACAAAATCGGATTCTACGGTTGATTTGAGTAAGGTTTCTATTAAGTTAAATAATAACGAAGGAAATGTATCGGTTGATACATATAGTGAGGCGATATACACATTAAATTATTATTTATCTAATCCTGATTGTGGTGATACAGAAAAAGTTTTGTATGCTGATACGGTAACAATTACTGCTAAATTACCACAAGACATAGATAAAACAGGAGTTTCTTGGGTAGCTAACGAAGAGGCTGTTTCAGCTGCCGTAACAAACGATAATAATGGATATGTCCTTACTATAAAAGATCATAATGTTAATGTATGTTCTATGCAACATCAAAATATATCTTTAAGAGTTTTAAATTCTGAAAAGCAAGTTTTAACGCCCGAGATAACGATATCAGGTGGTAGTAATTCAAGAGCTCAAAAAATAGATGAAAATAAAATTCCAAAAACAAATATAACATATAATGAGGACATAAAGCTTAAAGCAAAGTTACAGCCAGGTATTGCAAGGTCTGTTAACTCAACAACAAGAAATGCAACCTTTGGGCTTTTGTTAGGTTTTGAGTCTAATACAGACGTTAATAACTTAAAAGGCAAACATTTATCTACGTCAGCTGATGTGTATTTATTAGCATCTCAGGCAGCGGATGATGGTTCTTCTGAAGAAGATTTAAAAATATTAACTGATGAAAACACTTATGGAGCTTACGAGCATAATAAGTTGAAATATTTTACAGCAAGTAGCGTTCCAGATTTAGGAACCTATAATACTAACACAATAAAAAGCTTTGGAAAAGATAATTATGTATCTAGTCAAACAGATGTAAAAACAATATCTTCTCCTAAAGTAACTATTACAAATGCATCAAACACTTCGCTTAAGTTTGAAAAATATCCTGTTAGCACATCTTACACAGATGATTCCCTAGTTGGAATAGATGATAAGACTATAGCAAAATGTAATGGTAGCAATTGTGAAATAATGTATTATAAAGATGATACCCCACTATCTAGTGGTAAGATTGATCTTTCAAAAGAAGGAAATTATAAGATAGCATATATAGTCGGAAACAAAAATAGCTCATCAACTGTTACTATGTATAAGAAAATCGAGGTAATAAGTCCTAAAAATAATTTATATTCTTTAGAAGGACCTTTAACACAGTACGTTGTTAAAGATACTAAAGAAGTGGACTTTAAAGAATACGGAATATATGAAAATTCTAAAGCACCAAAGTTATTGAAAGATAAATATACAGTTACTTATAAAAAGGATAATAATGAAAAGCAATTAAAAGAAGTATTGTCTACGCCAGGTACTTATAAGCAAATATATAAAATTACTCAAGATAATGGTCAAATAAAAGAAATAGAAAGAGAAATCAAAGTTACAGATACCGCATCTTCTATAACATCTGATGTTGTTTCAACGGAAACAGGTGTTGTTTCAAAAGATTCTAAATATGAGGATAATGGTATCAAAATTAATGATGAAAAAAAGGATTGTAACTCAAATAATAAATGTAAATATGAGCCAACAACAATTGATACGACAAGCAAGGGAACAAAAGAAATAACGTATACTGTAACTGGTCAAAATAATGAAGTAATAACACTTAAAAAACCAATTATAGTAACACCACAATATTATAAATTTTCAATTGAAAATTTGGTATCTAGTGGTACAGCAACAAGAATAAATGGTAGCAATTTCTATGCTGTAGGTAGTTATTATGTTACTGTTCCATCAGTTAGAAGTGAAAGCGATAAAAGAGACTTTAACGTTAAGTTGCAGGCTTTTCAAAATGACTTAGGAATGGTTTCAGAAACTACCGTATCAAGTAAGGTAAACTCAACTGGTGAAGCAACATCTACAACATCTAATAGTTTCTATGTAAATGAAGATTCTTCATTTGTAGAAGTTACAAATAGTAAAAAAAGTGGTTTAACAGGAGACTATTTTACCGCAGCAATGGGTGAAGAAGTTGAAATGAAATCTAAATTTGAGTATGCATATGATGCTGATAACTCGATCGATAAATTAAATGTAACAATCCCAGTTAACTCAAATTTATTACCGATTGGTTATGATTCAACAACGTTTAGCTATTATAATTTAACCGCAACGCTAGATGGAGTTAAAATAATGGCAAGTCCAAAGGTAACCGTTTCTTATTGTAAAACGGCAACTAATGATGATTGTTTTACTCCTACTCCGGAAAATTATGCAGATAGTACTATGATTATAAATCATATAAACATAACAATAGAAAAAAATACGTACGCTAATTCAGAAGATAATTCTGAGGAAACGTTCGAAATAAAACCAGGAACTATAATAGAATTAAGTACAAAATATAAAGTAAGAACAATAAGTGGAACTAAAGATGAAGCAAAAGACTTAAGTAATATAAAATTTAATGGTCAAGTTTCATTTAGCTGGGCTGATGCTTCAACTAAGAAAGTAATTACAAAAACTCCTAATGCAACACCTGATGTGTATGTAACTCCATACAAGGCAAGAACTACTGTTGGTGTTGGTTTAAAAGATAAATTTAGTTATAATGATATTACAATTGATGCATCTAAAAATAATGTTTATACTGTTTATGCATCTCCTAATGTAATATCACCCGCAATGAATGTTCAGTCAAATATATTTGGTTATACAAGACTTTCTTCAATGGAAGTAAGCTTTGATTTACCTGAAGGAGTTATATATGTTTATAATAAGGATTATACTAGTGTTCCAACAATTACTAATAATGGTAGAACATTAACTTATACAATTACAAACATAGAGCCAAATAGTTGGATAGAACCTATATACTTTGATTTTAGTGTTGATGTAACAAAAGCACACTCAACTCTATCAGATGGAAAAACAGGATTCATATTAACTACCCATACAGGAAATCCATCAAACATGGATAAGTCTATTACTAATGACCAATCAAGTATTGATTACTTTAGAACGACAAATAGTGTAATAAGAATAGAGAATACAGAAAATGTATCATATGGTCAATACATTTATTCTAAAGGCCAAAACGTAACTAATATTGATATGAATGATGAATTTGAAATTTCTACTAAACTTCATAACAATGTGGCAACTAATATAAGTAATTTAACAGTAACAACCGTGTTGCCTTATGCTGATAGTGAAAAAGGGGCATCATTTAATGGAACATATCAATTAACAAGTTTACCGAAAAATGCTTTATGTACAAGCGATTCTCCTGGTAAAATAACTAGTAGTGAAACAGTAGGATTAGTAGATTGGTCTAAACCATGCTCTGATTTTAAAACGAGTGATAATACATATTCAAATATAACAGCATACAAAACAAGTTATACTTCACTAGCAGCATTTTCTGATATTGATATAAGATCAAATATTAAAACATTAAATAATAAACCAGATGATAGTTATACGTTTAAATCATATTTGACGTACACTAAACCAGATGGAACAGAATCAGGATACATTGATTTTAGAGATATAACATTGGATGTAGTTAGTAAGAAAATAACTGGTGTTGTATGGGAAGATTTTGACGTTGATGGCATTATGGATGATGATGAGAAAAAATTAGATAATGTAATTCTTAGATTATATGATGAAAGTGGAAACCAAATCGGAACAGAAACAACACCAAGTGAAGAGGGAGTATATACGTTTTCTGCTATTCCAGAAGGAAATTATTATATAACAGCAGAATTTAATAGTGACAAGTATGGTGTAACAGGAGCTCCATCAGAAGATGTATATGACATGAGTAAATTATCAGTATTTAAGTCGTCTGAAATAACACCAGAAGATGATTCAATTTCATCTGATGATGAAAATCTTGATAATGAGGAATCTTCTAGTGACTCAAATGAAAATAGAGTTCAAGAAAATGTTGTGGCATACGCTAAAACTGATATGATAACTATTAATAGTGAAACACGTGTTGTTAGATATATTAACTTAGGATTGTCTCTAAGAAGAAAATTTAAAGTTAAAATGAATAAGTATATTACAAGAGCAGAGGTAACGAATGCTTTGGGCGTTGTTACTAAGCACGATTATGGTAATACGAAGTTAGCCAAATTAGATGTTAAAGATATTAATAATTTAAAGATAAAAGTCATCTATACGATAGAACTTCAAAATGTTAAATATTATCCAGGGTATGTTTCATTAGTAACAGAACAAATTCCGGATGGAATGAGTTTTAATCCTGAGTATGTTGAGAATAAAGGCTGGGAGATGACAGATGAAGGAACTGTTATTAATAAGACTTTAGCAGATACTTTAATCTATGAAAATGATAAAAAATATCTAACAATAGCATTTGAAATTACAAGAAAAGAAGCTGGTTCCTTTATAAATATGGCTTCTGTTGATGACTTACAAATTTTAGGAGGTGGTGAAAGTGAGTAGAAAAAATTTATTTAGATGTTTTTTGGCTTTTACTATTTGCTTTTGCTTTTTACCAACTACTGTCTTTGCAGTAAAAATAACTCGTACAAATGATATTTGGACAGGTGCCAAAAATTTAAATTATAGTAATGATTCATATCATACAAAACAAGGTAATGGTAATTTAAGTAGGGAGACAAGATATTTAGTTAAGTGGGAAACCGATGGAAATTCTAGAGTTTTTTGTGTAGAACCAACGGTTAGATTTGATAAGGATTCGATTAGTGGATATACAAAGATAACAGAAGAAAAAGATTTTAAAACCTTGACAACAAAAAACGGTCATCAATGGAATGTATATCCAGATATATCTTATTTAAAACAAGTTTTTTCATGCTGGAATGATAATGATGCTTCAATAATTGCGGCACAAGCCATAGTATGGGAATTAGTTACTGAAGAAAGAGCAGATATAACAGCCTCTAAAATATTAAATGAAGATTATAAACCTTACATGCATAATGGAAATGTTTATGGCGCTAATAGAAGTGATATTACTAGTTTATATGAATTAATTGAAAAGAGACCAAACGTTTATGATGAATATAAATCTGTTTTGCGTTGCGCAGCAAGATTTAGCGAATCAGTTTCATTTACAAATATCTCTGAAGTAAAAGCTGCTAGCAATCCAAAACAAATAGATGAAAGTTTTACACCGGCAACTGAAACAGCCCCAGCAACATGGAGCAAAAGTTTTCTTCATTCTACGTCTAATAAACAAAATAAGAGTATACTAAAATATTATGAAGTAAAGTCAGATTCTTCAGATGTTAAGGTCAAAATAAATGAAAATAAGACCGGAATTAAAATTACATCTAATAAGGAAATTCTAAAAGAAAATGCTGTCAAAATAACTTTTAAATATTTATACAAAGATAATGGATCATCAAAACTTAATACAGATAACACGGCATTTTATATAAAATCAGACCCTAGTAATAATAAATATCCTTTTTATCAAACTTTAGGTAAAGGTTCAACTAGTTTAACTTCATATATGTATGTATATACCGGACCAGCACCAAAATATCAGCTAAGGGTAAGAAAAATTGATAAAACGACAGGCCAACCAATGTCTGGGGTAAAATTTAAGGTATATGATAAAAAAGGAAATGAAATAGGTACGACAAATGCAACAGATGCTTCAGGATATGCTTATTATAACGAAACTGGAAGTAATGCAATAACTAAAACCGGTGAATATCAGTTAAAAGAAATAGGAATAGTAGATGGCTATTTAAAAAACAATCAAACCATTACTGTTAACGTAACTGATGATGATAGAATTGGTACAAATAATTATGCTGAGTCTTCAAGCGTATTTGAAAATACACAGAACGAATTGAAATTAACAAAAAAGACGGTGGATGAAAATGGTAATTTCGTATCTTTAGCAGGTGATTCTTGTACTGTTAAAACTTGTCCTAGTGAAGGTGGAAGACAAAATGGTCCAATATTCACCATGAAAAAGGATAATAAGTATGTTTGCGTAACAGAAAACTCAAATGGACACTATACATATCATTCACTAGCAGCAACTTGCCCTGCAAATACAACAAATGAAATTAAAACTTGTAATGGTGCGTTTGATATTAAAAAAATACCTGTTGGAACGTATTACGTAACTGAAACTGCAACAGCTTGTGGTTACACATTGCCTTCAGAAGAGAACTTAACTAAAACAGTTGTTGTAAAAGAAGGTGAAAACCCATCTCCTATAACATTTGTTAATGGTGTGACAGGAGCTATATTTAACAAAGTAAGTGAAGATGGAGAAACACTAGATGGTGGTAAATATTCGCTTCAACAAAAAGTAAACGGAATATATAAAGACATCTTATTGAAACACGATTCTGGTTCTGTTTATTCATACGTGGAAAAATTAGAAGATGGTTCTACTGGTGCAACATATGAATTAGAAACAAATTCTGGATTACTTCAAGTAAAACATTTACCAATTGGTGAATATAGATTTGTTGAAAAACAAGCTCCAGAAGGTTATGACATCATAAAAGATAAGGACTCTCGTGCAACGTTTACAATAAGTGATAAAGGGATATTTGGCTCTGATGGGAAACCTAGAACTGATTATTATGAAGTTAAATTAGTAAATCAAAAAACGAAAGTAGAAGGTAGCTATGATTCAGCAGAATTGATAGTAACAATAATAACTGGTAGAAAGGTTGCTAATTATACATTAATAATTGCAGGATTAGCAGTTTTATTAACAATATTAATAATTATTAGAAAGAAATCTAAAAAATAAGAGTTCAACCTACTATTTTTTATACTATTGTGATAAAATTAAGATAATAAACTTAAATGGCAAGGAGTGATGTTTATGAAAGTAACTAAAGTATCAGTACAAAAAGAAGAAAAGGAAAATTCTAGAGTAAAAGGATATGCGATAATAGAATTAGATGGCGTACTTAAAATTAATGGTATTAGAATTATTGAAGGAAACTCTAGAATGTTTGCAGCAATGCCAAATAGAAAAATATCAGATGATAAATACATAGATTATGTATATCCAGTTAATAAAGAATTAAGAGAAGAAATAGAAAGAGCAATATTAGAAGAATATAACAAAGAAAACTAGTTATATTCTTTTTTTTATTTAATATAATTTATCAGGAGGCACTATGAATAAAGATACTGATAAATTAGAATTATTAAACCATAGTATAAGTATTACAGAAAGACAAAATATACAAATAAGTGGGATAACTAAAATAGATAGCTTTGATAATGAAGAATTTTTGCTAGAAACTTCAGCAGGCCCTCTTGGAATAAAAGGAAAAGATTTAGAAATAATAAAACTTGATACCTATGAAGGCACCATTATGATAAAGGGAATAGTAGATGCATTTTCTTACTTTGACACAGGAAAGTCTAAAAAGGAAAATTCAATAATTACTAAATTATTTAAATAATGACGTTAGAAGAGCAATTTAAAGTTTTATTTTATTCCTTTATATATGGTATGTTTTTTTTATCAAGTCTTAGGATATTTAATTTAATTAACGTTAAAAAAAGAGTAGTAAAATTTATGCTTGAAATGTTATTTGTGCTATCCCATATAATAATCTTTTATCTTTTGCTTTATAAAATAAATTATGGTAGTTTATCTTTCTACATTTTTTTATCTTTTATATTTGGTATACTCTTTTGTAAAGTACTTTACTTTTCTAACACAAAAAAGTTGAAATAAAAACTTAAGAGTTATATAATGAAAATATAATGGAGATGATATAAATGGTAAATAAATTAACAGCAAAAGAACGCCGTAGAGTAGTTCTTACATCTATTTTATGTTTCTTTATAATTGGTCTATCAGTTATATCATCAATTGATAATGTTATAAAAATAGGAGAGAAGAAAAAAGAAAAAAGAGAACTTACTAAACAATTAGAAACTCTAAAAGAAGATGAAACAACCCTAACTGATGATGTTGATAAACTTAAGAATCCAGAGTATGCAGCTAGATATGCTAGAGAAAAGTATTTATATTCAAAAAACGGTGAAAAAATTCTAAAGATAGATTAGCAAGGAATAAATCCTTGTTTTTTGCATTTTATTATGTTTTAATACTATTGGATGTGAGAAAATGGAAGCAAATTTAATAAACGCAGGTGCTTTGGCGTATTTAGGAGATTCTGTGTATGAAGTTGAAATAAGAAATTACTTAGTACTAAAAGGCATAAATAATGCTAATAAACTTCAAAAAGAGGCTGTTAAATATGTTAGTGCATATGCACAAGCAGATATTTTAGAGAAACTAATTAAAGAAGATATATTAAATGAAGATGAGTTATATACGGTAGGGCGAGCTAGAAATTATAAGCCTAATTCAAAACCTAAACATACTGATATAGTAACTTATAAGAAAGCAACGGCATTAGAAGCATTGTTCGGAATGTTATATATAAATAAAAACACAAATAGAATAAAAGAATTAATAAAATTAATAACAATGGAGTGATAATATGTATGTATTTGGAAGAAACGTAGCAAAAGAACTTATAAATAATAATCGTAAAATTAAAAAAGTTTATCTAAATGATAATTTAAAAGGAAGTGAAATAGATGAAGCTTTAAAGGAAAAGGACGTTTTAATAAATTACTTAACTACTAGTCAGATGGATAAACTAGAGAAAAAGAATCATCAAGGAGTTATTTTAGAAATTCCTGATTATGAATATTTAAGTGAACAAGATATTCTAAATAATATGCCAGATAAAGCCTTTATCGTTATATTAGATCATTTAGAAGATCCACATAACTTTGGTGCCATTATACGTACTTGTGAGGCTGCAGGTGTAGACTATATAATAATTCCTAAAAATAGAAGTGTATCAGTAAATTCAACCGTTATGAAAACTAGTGTTGGTGCGTTAGATAACGTAAAAATTGTTGAGGTAACTAATCTTAATAACACAATAAAGAAATTAAAAGCTAATGGTGTTTGGGTAGTTGGAACAGATTTAGAAAATAGTGTTTCATATGACAAAATAGATTACACTACTTCTATTGCGTTAATAATAGGTAGCGAAGGATTTGGAATGAGTAACCTTGTTAAGAAAAATTGTGATTTTATAGCAAACATACCAATGTATGGGAAAATAAATAGTTTAAATGCCTCAGTTGCAGCAGGCATAATGATTTATGAAGTTGTAAGACAACGAAAGTAGGTGCTTATATGCAGGCTAAAAAAGATTATGAAAACTTACCAGATGATGGTGAATTGTTATATATGATATCCGATAATAATGATGAAACAAAATTTCTTATCTCTCAAAAGTATAAACCAGTAATAACGTATTATGCTAATAAATATAGTACTTATGTAGAGGGAAAAGGACTTGATTTTAATGATTTGTACCAAGAGGGGTTAATTGGTCTTATAGGAGCTGTTGACAGCTTTAAGGAGCAAAAAGATATTAAGTTTTCAACGTTTGCGTTTTTATGTATTAAAAGAAAAATATTAACCGCTGTTAAAAACGCTAACAGAAAAAAACATAGTATATTAAATGAATCATATTCACTAGATTACACAATGGAAGATGATATAAGAAGTTTTGATAATTTCTTAACAACTTCTAAAGGTGGATTAGAGGACTTATTAGTAAGCAAAGAAGATAATGATTACTTTAACAAACGTTTATCTGAAGAGTTAACCGATTTTGAAAGAACAGTATATGATCTTAGAATAAATAATTTTGGCTATGATGAGATAGCTAATACTTTAGGTAAAACGCCAAAAGCAATAGAAAGAACATTGGTTAGAATAAGAAGCAAACTAACTAATATTTTAAAAGAAATAAATTGACTATTATGATTATTTGTGCTAATATTTAGACAGTTAGCACTTAAAAGAGTGTTTTTATTTTGGATTATAGGAGATATAATATGGCAAAGCAAAAGAAAAGTAAAAAAAGTTTAATCGCAAAACTAAAAGAATTTTTTACTGGTGTTAAAGAAGAAAGAAAAAAAGTTATTTGGACATCAAAGAAAAACTTAGTAAAGTATTCTATTGCAACATTATTATTTATGTTATTTATATGTTTATTTTTTGTTGCAACTGATTTAGTAATTGCGGGAATAACAAAAGTAAAGGAGTTAATTGGTTAGTATGGAAGAGAAAAAATGGTACGTAGTAAATACATATTCTGGACACGAAGCTAAAGTTAAAGAAAAACTTGATATGAGAATTAATTCAATGGATATGCAAGAAAACATATTTAGAGTAATAGTTCCAGAAAGAAAAGAAGTAGAAATAAAAGATGGTAAGAAAAAAGAAAAAATGAAAAAACTATTTCCAGGATACGTTTTGGTAGAAATGATAATGTCAGACGAATCTTGGTATATAGTACGTAATACGCCGGGTGTTACTGGATTCTTAGGCTCATCAGGTAAAGGTGCAAAACCAGTTCCTTTATATGATGATGAGGTAGAAAGAATATTTAAAGAAATTGGTTATACAGGTGAAAACGTTGTTACTAACTATGAGGTTGGAGATAACGTTAAGATAACTGACGGTCCATTTAAAATGCTTGCAGGTAAGATTACTGAGCTTGATTTGGATGCTAAAAAGGCAAATGTTTCAATAGACTTATTCGGTCAAGAAACAAACGTTGAACTTGAACTTACTCAATTTACAAAAGAGTAATAATAAAAAAAGCACTTGCTTTTATCATATATGCTGTGATAAAATTATATGCGCAGCTATATATTTTATATAGATGATGAAAGAAAAAAGATTAGTGGAAGGCGCGGATTTAAAAAATAAAGCTATTTGACCACTCGCGAAAAAATATAATATAGGAGGTGTTTTTCGTGGCAAAGGAATTAGTAAGAAAATTAAAATTACAATTACCAGCAGGTAAAGCTACACCTGCTCCACCAGTAGGTACTGCACTTGGACCATTAGGTGTTAACTCTGGTGAATTTTGTGTTAAATATAATGACGCAACTAAAGATAAGATGGGAGATATCGTTCCAGTTGAAATATCTGTTTACGATGATAGAAGTTTTGAACTTAGATTCTTAACTCCACCAACATCTTTCTTAATAAAGAAAGTTGCTAAAATTAAAAAAGGATCTACAAAGGGTTCTTCAGAAATTGTTGGTTCATTAACTAAGGATCAATTAAAAGAAATCGCTGAAATCAAATTACCTGATTTAAATGCATATACTGTTGAAGAAGCTATGAAAATAGTTGCTGGTACTGCTAAGAATATGGGTATTGAAATAAAAGATTAATAATAAAAATAAAAAAACAAAAAATAACAATAGTCATATAGATTTATCTATGTGGGAGGAAAATCCGCTATATACCACAAGGAGGTAAGAAAATGAAAAAGAAAAGTAAGAAGTATACTGAAGCTTTAAGCAAAATCGAAAAAGGTAAATTATATTCTTTAGAAGAAGCTGTTAAGCTAGTAAAAGAAACTTCTGTATCAACATTTGATGGTACTGTTGAAATAGCAGTAAGATTAAATCTAGATACTAAGAAAAACGACCAACAATTAAGAGGTGCAATCGTTTTACCTCACGGAACTGGTAAAACTAAGAAGGTATTAGTTTTAGCAAAAGGTGATGCTGCAAAAGCTGCAACAGACGCTGGTGCTGATTATGTTGGTGACGTAGACATGATTACTAAGATTGAAAAGGAAAATTGGTTTGATTTTGATGTAATTATCGCAACACCAGAAATGATGCCTATGTTAGGTAAGTTAGGTAAGGTTTTAGGTCCAAAAGGATTAATGCCAAACCCAAAAACTGGTACTGTTACAATGGATACTAAAAAGGCTGTTGAAGACGTTAAAAAAGGACGTGTTGAATACAGAACTGATTCATATGCTAACGTACATGCTTTAGTAGGTAAAGTTTCGTTTGATGATGAAAAATTAGTTGATAACGTAAAAGCATTTATGGATGTTATTATTAAATCAAAACCACAAGCAGCAAAGGGAATTTACTTAAAAGGTGTTTCACTTGCTTCAACAATGGGTCCTGGAATCAAGGTTGATTTATCATCATTTGACAAATAATTAAAAATAATATAAACTATCAGTAGTTAACCAAGAAAGGTTAATTGAAGTACCAAAGACAGTAGGAGTGATATAATCACGTAACTTATATTCCTACCGAGGACAAAAATCAAAATAGGATTTTAAGGTCTTTACGTCTTTGATGTAGAGACCTTTTAATTTATAAAAGGTACTTATTATACTAACGAAGGAGGAATGAACAATGGCAAACCAAGCTATAATTGCTAAAAAAGAAGAAGTTGTAAACGAAATAGCTGAACGTGTTGAAAATGCAGCAAGTGCTATATTGTTTGATTACCGTGGTTTAACTGATTCAGAAATTACTGAATTACGTCGTAAATTACGTGAACAAGATGCTTCTTATAAAGTATATAAAAATACTTTAACAAAAAGAGCATTAGACAAATTATCTTTTAATTTAGATGATTGTCTAGAAGGTCCATCTGCTATCGCAACATCAGATGATGCTATTGCACCTATAAAGGTTTTAGCAGACTTTGCAAAAGATCATCCTGCACTTGAATTAAAGGGTGGTATTGTAGATGGAAAAGAAACAAGCTTAAGCGAATTACAAGAATTAGCAACAGTTCCATCAAGAGACGGATTATTAACAATGTTCGCCGCTGGATTAATGGAACATGTAAAGAATGTTGCTATCTGCCTTGACTTACACAGTCAAAATCTAGAAGAAGAATAATTTTAAAGAAAATAGGAGGAAAATAAAAATGGCAAAATTAAGTACACAAGAAATTATTGATGCAATAAAAGAAATGAAAATTCTTGAAGTTAAAGAATTAGTAGACGCAATGAAAGAAGAATTTGGAGTTGATCCAAGTGCTGTAGCTGTTGCTGCTGCCCCAGCTGCTGGAGCTGCTGCTGAAGAAAAGACAGAAGCTACTGTAGTATTAAAAGACGCTGGATCAGCTAAGATCCAAGTAATTAAAGCAATCAGAGATATTACTGGTTTAGGATTAATGGAAGCTAAGAAGTTAGCTGATGAAGGTGGAAACGTTAAAGAAAACGCTCCAATGGAAGAAGCTAATGAAATTAAAGCTAAGTTAGAAGAAGCTGGCGCTACTGTTGAACTTGCATAAGTTAGATAAATAAGTACTTAAAGAACTACAATTTGTGGTTCTTTTTTGTTGACAAATAAGATTTTTAATATATAATATAACTTAAGTTGAAAGGAGATTAGAATAAAAATGAAAAAGATTTCTAAAAGATTACTTGCTGGTGCACTAGCCGGTGTTATGGTAACGTCATTTGGTGGTTGCTCGTTTAAAGATAATGATGCTAAATCATTAAATAATGAATCGGTTTCTCAGGCAGAAGATAAAGTATATACAGAAGATTCTCTTGAAAATTGTTATATGTTAAAATATACTAATGCAAGAGGTAACAAGACAACAATAGCGGTTGAAATTATCGGCTCAGATGTTTATCAGTTAATTGATGGAGAACATTTATACAATTCAAAATATATGAATGATGAAGATATATTGGAAGACTATTTTGAAAAATTTGGCACAAATGGAGAATATGATTCATTGATTAGTTACTTACGTTCTGATTACGGAGTAAAGTCTAGTTATACATTGAGTGAAATAAAAGATAGTGTAAATATAACTAAATATGAATCAGTATTAAGTAAAAAATAGGCCTTAAACAGGTCTTTTTTTGTGGTATAATTTATACAGAATGATTTAAATGAAAAGAGAGATTTATAATGGCGCATTATTTTACAAATGAGGAAAACCTAAAATCAGAAATAGAGAAGGTAATAGCAGAAATAAATGGTATTCCATTTTATTTTTATACCGATAATGGTGTGTTTTCTAAGGGCGAACTTGATTTTGGAACAGAACTTTTATTAAAGAATTTTAAATATGATAATCCTAATAATAAAACGTTATTAGATATAGGGTGCGGATGTGGACCAATTGGAATATATGCATCTCATTTAGGTTTTACTGTGGATATGTCTGATGTTAATAAAAGAGCTATTCATTTATCTAAGATGTCTTTAAAAGAACAAAACTTAAATGCAAACGTATTTGAATCCGACGCTTATAAAAACATTACTAATAAATATGATTATATAGTATCTAATCCACCAATAAGAGTCGGAAAGGAAAAGTTATATGAAATAGTAATGAACGCTAAAGAACATTTAAAAGACGGTGGCTCATTATGGATAGTTGTTAGAAAACAGCAAGGTGCAGAATCTATGGTAAGGGATATGAAAAACGCATATAAAACAGTAGAAGTGATAGCTAAGAAAAAAGGATTTTTTATAATAAAGGCAAGTTTAATTTAAAATATATGACACAAATAATAAAATATTTGTGTTTTTTTGTAAAAATAAGTAAAATTTATTGACAAGGGTAGATTTTTCCTGTAATATTTTAAATTGGTACTGTGTCTTTAATTTTAGACATGTTCTTTAAAAATTTATAGTTTAGGGGTGGATTGCGTGGCTTATAAAGTAAGAAAAGTAAACGAATACCGTGAAAGAAGAGACTTCTCAAGAGTAAAAAAATCTCTAGAATTAGCAGATTTACTTGAGGTACAGACCAAATCTTATGAATGGTTTATCGAAGATGGAATAAAAGAAGTGTTAGAGGAAATAAGCCCAGTAGAAAATTTCTCTGGAACATTATCTTTGGAATTTGGTGAATATTCATTTGACGAACCAAGACATACTATTAAAGAATGTAAGGAGAAGAAAACTACATATGCAGCTCCATTAAAGGTTCAAACTCGCTTATTTAACAATGAAACAGGTGAAGTAAAAGAACAAGAAATATTCTTAGGTGATATGCCGCTTATGACTGATTCAGGATCATTTATATTTAATGGTTCAGAGCGTGTTATTGTATCACAATTAGTACGTTCTCCAAGTGTATATTATGGAAGAGAAATAGATAAGAATGGACGTTCTATAATATCTTCACAAATCATACCTACAAGAGGTACTTGGCTTGAATATAAACTAAATAGTAAAGATGTTGTAGATGTTAGAATAGACCGTAACAGGAAGGTTGTTGTAACAGCGTTTTTAAGAGCATTTGGACTTTCTAGCGATGATGATATCTTAAAATTATATGGGCAAGATGAATATTTAATTAATTCTTTAGGAAAAGATTCTACAAAGAATACTGATGAAGCTTTACTTGAAATATATGAAAAGTTAAAACCAGGTGAACCAGCAACTTTAGATAGTGCTAAAAACCAGTTAATAACTAGATTCTTCGATAATTTTAGATATGATTTAGCTAAGGTTGGACGTTATAAATTTAATAAAAAACTTGATGTTGCAGATCGTCTATTAAATCAAAAATTAGCAGAAGACATAATAGTAGATGGAAAAGTTGTAATAGAAAAGGGTACTAAAGTTACTCACGATGTATTAGAAACTTTAAAACCTATTTTAGCTGATGGATACGGAATGGTTGATGCTACAATGGATAAAGAATTAGATGATCATACTATGGTTCAAGTAATTAGCATTTACTCTCCAGTAGAACCAGATAAAGTAATAAAAGTAATTGGTAACGACCAATCGCTTACTGTTAAAACACTTACTATATCAGATATATATGCATCTGTATCATATTATTTAAACCTTTTACAAAACGTAGGTGCTATAGATGAAATAGATCATTTATCTAACCGTCGTTTAAGACAAGTAGGTGAATTGTTACAAAACCAATTTAGAGTTGGTGTTGCTCGTATGGAAAGAGTAATTCGTGAAAGAATGACTACTTTAGATGTTGAAACTGCAACTCCAAAAACATTAATAAACATAAGACCAATAACAGCTGTTATTAAAGAATTCTTTGGATCAAGTCCATTATCACAATTTATGGACCAAATTAATCCATTATCAGAATTAAATAATAAACGTCGTTTATCAGCGCTTGGACCTGGCGGACTTTCTCGTGATAGAGCTGCTATGGAAGTACGTGACGTTAACGTATCTCACTATGGTAGAATTTGTCCAATTGAGTCTCCAGAAGGTGCCAATATAGGTCTTATTACATCTCTTGCAAACTATGCAAAAGTAAATGAATATGGTTTTATCATGACTCCATATAGAAGAGTAAAAGATGGTAAATTACAAGATCAAATAGATTATTTAACAGCAGATGAAGAAAACGGACATATTATTGCACAAGCTCACGTAGAGATGAAAGATGGAGAAATTATAGAAGAACATTGTCCAGCTCGTCAAGATGGAGAAAATATTCTTGCAAAACCAAGTGAAATAGATTATATCGATGTTGCTCCACAACAAATAGTATCTGTTACAACAAGTTGTATTCCATTCCTTGACCACGATGATGGAAAACGTGCATTAATGGGATGTAACATGCAGCGTCAAGCATTACCTTTATTAAAACCAGAAGCAGCATTAGTTGCAACAGGTGTTGAAGCTCAAGCAGCAAAGGATTCAGGAGTTTGTGTTTTAGCAAAAGCTGATGGTGTTGTTGAATATGCTGATGGTAAAAAAATCGTTGTTAAAACAGCAAAAGCAAAGGATATATACTTACTTAAAAACTTTGAGGAGTCAAATGCTGGTACTTGTTATCACCAAAGACCAATTGTTAGAATTGGAGATAAGGTAAAACGTGGACAAATAATAGCAGATGGTCCATCAACAGATAAGGGTGAAGTTGCATTAGGTAAGAACTTAGTAGTTGCATTTATGACTTATAATGGTTATGACTATGAAGATGCTGTAATATTAAATGAAAAAATGGTAAAAGAAGACGTATTAACATCTATTTACCTAGAAGATTACGAAATTCAATGTCGTGATACTAAGTTAGGACCTGAGGAAATTACTCGTGATATTCCAAACGTAAGTGAAGAAGCTCGTAAGAACCTAGATGCTAATGGTATTATTAGAATAGGTACAGAAGTAAAAGAAGGAGATATCCTAGTTGGTAAGGTAACTCCAAAAGGAATGGTAGAACTTACTTCTGAAGAAAAATTATTACACGCAATCTTTGGTGAAAAAACTCGTGAAGTAAGAGATACATCTCTTAGAGTTCCACATGGTGGAGCTGGTATAGTTCATGATATAAAAATTTATACTAAGAAGGATTCTGATGAATTACCAAGCGGTGTTTCAAAAGAAATCCGTGTTTATATAGTTCAAAAACGTAAGATTCAAGTTGGTGACAAAATGGCTGGTCGTCACGGAAATAAAGGTGTTGTATCACTTGTTGTTCCACAAGAAGATATGCCATATTTACCAGATGGTACTCCAGTTGATATCTTACTTAACCCACTTGGTGTTCCTTCTCGTATGAACCCAGGACAAGTTTTGGAAATGCACTTAGGTATGGCTGCTAAGAAATTAGGAGTATATACTGCAACTCCAGTATTTGATGGTGCAACTTGGGAAGATATCCAAGAAATGATGGCAGAAGCTGGAATGGATCCAGATGGAAAGACCGTTTTATACAATGGTAAAACAGGTGAACCTTTTGATAATCGTGTAGCAGTTGGTGTTATGTACATGATTAAACTTGACCATATGGTTGACGATAAATTACACGCACGTGCAACTGGTCCATACTCACTAGTTACACAACAACCTTTAGGTGGTAAAGCTCAATTTGGTGGACAAAGATTTGGTGAAATGGAAGTTTGGGCACTTTATGCTTATGGTGCTGCTCACGTACTTCAAGAAATCTTAACAGTTAAGTCAGATGATGTTGTAGGACGTGTTAAGGTATACGAATCAATTGTTAAGGGTAAACCAATTAATCAAGCAGGTGTTCCAGAAAGTTTCCGTGTTTTAGTTAAAGAATTCCAAGCTTTAGGTTTAAACATTGCAATGATAAATGAAGATGGTAAAGAAGTAGATGTTAAGACTCTAGAAGAAGAGGAAGACAAAGAAGGTTCTCCTTTATCAATCGAAGAAATAGATAATGTATCAATGGTAAAGAAAAAAGAAACTGTTGATATAGTAAGTAAAGAAGAGGAAGCAGAAGAAAGTGATGAGCTTTCGGAAGAAGAATCTGATGATTACGAAGCTGAATTAGAAGACAATTTAGATGAATCGGAAGATTTACAAGTGGAAGGGGATGAAGAATAATGTTAGATGCAAATAGATTTGAAGGAATTAAAATATCTATCGCTTCACCCGAACAAATCCGTGAATGGTCTTATGGAGAAGTAAAAAAACCAGAAACAATAAACTATCGTACTTTAAAACCAGAAAGAGATGGTTTATTCTGTGAAAAAATCTTTGGACCTACAAAGGATTATGAATGTGCTTGTGGTAAATATAAAAGATTAAGATATAAGGATATTGTATGTGATAGATGTGGAGTAGAAGTTACTAAGTCTAAAGTTCGTCGTGAACGTATGGGTCATATCGAACTTGCTACTCCAGTATCTCACATCTGGTTCTTTAAAGGTGTACCAAGCCGTATGGGATTAGTACTTGATATGTCTCCAAGAGACTTAGAAGAAGTATTATACTTTGTATCATACGTAGTTATTAATCCAGGTGCAGCTCCACTTGAAAAGAAACAAACCTTATCAGATAAAGAATATCGTGCATACTATGAAAAGTATGGAAATACTTTTGAAGTAGGTATGGGAGCTGAAGCTATATTAAAACTTTTAAAAGAAATAGATGTTAAAGCTGAAATAGCAAAAATAGAAGAAGAATTAGAAGGTGCTTCAGAACAAAAGAGAACAAGATTATTAAAGAGATTAGATATATTAGATTCTTTTGATAAATCAGGAAATAAACCTGAATGGATGATATTAACAGCACTTCCTGTTATACCTCCAGAGTTAAGACCAATGATTCAATTAGATGGTGGTCGTTTTGCAACAAGTGATTTGAACGATTTATATAGACGTGTTATTAACCGTAATAATCGTTTAAAGAAATTACTTGAATTAAATGCTCCTTCAATCATTGTTCAAAATGAAAAAAGAATGCTTCAAGAAGCAGTTGATGCTTTATTTGATAACGGAAGACGTGGTAGAAATGTTACTGGTCCATCAAATAGACCACTTAAATCAATTTCTTCTATGTTAAAAGGTAAACAAGGTCGTTTCCGTCAAAACTTACTTGGTAAGCGTGTTGACTATTCTGGACGTAGTGTTATTGCTGTTGGACCAGAACTTAAGATGTATCAATGTGGTATTCCTAAAGAAATGGCACTTGAATTATTCAAACCACACGTTATTCATGGTTTAGTAGAAAGAGATATTGTTCACAATATTAAATCTGCTAAAAAGATGATTGAAAATCAAGATGAAAGAGTATGGGACGTTGTTGAAGATGTTATTAAAGAACATCCAGTAATGTTAAACCGTGCTCCAACACTTCACAGATTAGGTATTCAAGCATTTGAACCTAAGTTAGTAAGTGGTAAGGCTATTAGATTACACCCACTTGTTTGTGCTGGATTTAACGCAGACTTTGATGGTGACCAAATGGCTGTTCACGTACCTCTTTCTGAAGCAGCACAAGCTGAAGCAAGATTACTTATGTTATCTTCAAATAATATACTAGACCCAAAAGATGGTAAACCAATCGTTACTCCATCACAAGATATGGTTTTAGGTAACTATTACATAACTACTGAAAAACCTGGTGATAAAGGAGAAGGTAGAGTATTTAAGAACGCTAACGAAGCTATTGAAGCATATGAAAGAAGAGAAGTTACTCTTCATGCAAGAATAGCATTACCAGCAAAATCCTTTAAGTATAAAACATTTACTGATGAGCAAAAGGAAATGTACTTAATAACTACTGTTGGTAAGTTATTGTTTAATGAAATATTACCAGATGGATTCCAATATATTAATGAACCTACTAAAGCTAATTATGAAGGATTTACTCCTATGACTCACTTCTTAAAGAGAGGTTCTAATATTCCAGAAGAAATTAAGAAGAAAGAAATTAATAAACCTTTCGCTAAGGGTGACTTAAAGAAGATAATTGCACAAGTATTTAAACGTTATAAAACAACTGAAACTTCAATTTATCTAGATAAATTAAAGAACTTAGGATTTAAGTATTCTACTTTATCAGGTATTTCAATTTCAATTGCGGACGTTGTAAAAAGTGAACACAAAAACGAAATTATTGATAAATCTCAAAAGGTTGTTGACACAATAAATAAACAATATAGACGTGGTTTAATAACTGATAGAGAACGTTATGAAAAAGTTTGTGAAGTATGGAATAATACAACAAGCGAAGTAGAAAAAGAATTAAAACAAAAAGTACAAACTTTAACAGATAACCCAATTATGATGATGGTTAACTCTGGTGCTCGTGGTTCTATTGGACAATATAACCAGATGGCAGGTATGCGTGGACTTCTTGCAAAACCAAATGGTGATGCAGTAGAAATTCCAGTTACATCTTCATTCGTTGATGGATTATCAGTATCTGAATACTTTATATCTACTCACGGAACTCGTAAAGGTAATGCCGATACAGCACTTAAGACAGCTGACTCTGGTTACTTAACAAGACGTTTAGTTGATGTTGTTCAAGATGTTATCGTAAGAGAAGAAGATTGTGGTACTATTCAAGGTGTTGTTGTTAAAGCATTCGTTGATGAATCAGATGGCACTGTAATAGAAAGTCTTCATGAACGTATAACTGGTAGATATACAAACAAAAAAGTTGTTGATCCAGAAACTAAGCAATTAATTATAGATAAAAACGAATTAATTACTGAACCAATCGCTGACAAGATTGATAAGGCAGGAATTACAGAAGTTGAAATAAGAACTGCTTTAACTTGTAAGACAGAAAATGGTGTATGTAAACATTGTTATGGTATTAACCTTGCAACTGGTAACATTGCTGAAATAGGTGAAGCTGTTGGTATTATGGCAGCTCAATCTATCGGTGAACCAGGTACACAGCTTACAATGCGTACATTCCACAATGGTGGTGTTGCATCAGGAGCAGATATAACTCAAGGTTTACCTCGTGTACAAGAGTTATTTGAAGCTAGAAATCCAAAGGCTAAATCTACAATTGCTGAAATAGATGGTAAGATAACTAAGATAGATGAAGTAAATGGTAAATATAAAATTGCTATTACTAATGACGTAGAAACAAGAGAACATACAACTAATTATGGTGTTAAACTTTGTGTTGAATTAGGACAAAGTGTAAAAGCAGGAGACAAGTTAAATGTTGGTTCTGTAAATCCAAAAGAATTACTTGCGGTAACTGACCCAATAACTGCACAAAACTATATTCTATCTGAAGTACAAAAAGTTTATAAATCACAAGGTGTTGATGTTTCAGATAAGCACATTGAAATACTTGCTCGTCGTATGATTGCTCGTATTAAGATAGTTGATGGTGGAGAAACTGAATTAGTTGATGGTAAATTAGTTTCAATGCACGAATTTACTAGAATTAATAAGGAAGCTATTATAAATGGTAAGAAACCAGCAACTGGTCGTCCAATAATGCTTGGTATAACTAAGGCATCGTTAGAAACTGATTCATTCTTATCGGCAGCATCATTCCAAGAAACTACTCGTATCTTAACTGATGCATCAATTAAAGGTAAGGTTGATAATTTAACAGGTCTTAAAGAAAATGTTATTATTGGTAAGTTAATACCAGCAGGTACAGGTTCTAAATATTATTCTAATGTTAAATATTCTCTTGAAAGTGAACAAGTAGAAGATGATGCATTAGATGTATTAGAAGATCAATTAACAGATTAAGAAAGTCAAATTTGACTTTCTTTTTTTAAATATTTATAAAAAAAATATATAGAATATGGAGTTTTTTTCTTTTTGTGTTACAATATACGTTAAGGTGATTTTATGAAAGATGTTTATAAGTTTCTGGATTCTTTACATATAAAAAAGGAAGATATTATAACAGTTGCGGTATCTTATGGACCAGATTCTATGTTTTTACTTAATTTATTAAAAAATAAATATAAAGAAAATAAAATTATTTGTTGTCACGTGCATCATAATCATAGAAAAGAAAGTGATTTAGAAAAGGAAAAACTAGAAAAATTTTGTATGAAAAATAATATTATTTTTGAATTTATGAAAATAGATAAATATAAGAATAATAAGTTTACTGAAGAAGAAGCAAGAGAAAAAAGGTATGAATTCTTTGATGAAGTACTAAAAAAATATAATTCTAAGTATTTATTTACAGCTCATCATGGGGATGATTTGGTTGAAACGATTCTTATGAAAATATCTAGAGGTTCTACGATTAAAGGTTATAGTGGAATAAATCTAATATCTAAAAGGGATAATTATTCTATTATAAGACCTTTATTGTATTTAACAAAAGATGATATAAATAAATATTGTATAAAAGAAAATATTCCTTTTGCTGTGGATAACTCCAATACAAGTGATGAATATAAGAGAAATAGGTACAGAAAGTATGTTTTGCCTAAATTAAAAGATGAAAATAAACTTATCCACAGGAAATTTATAGATTTTTCATTAGAATTAAAAAAATATGATGATTATGTATCTAAAATGGTATTAAAGATTTATCCTAAGGTAGTTAAGGATAATAATTTGGATATTTCTTTGTTGTTGAAAGAAGATGATTTAATAATAGAGAAAGTACTAGAAAAATATTTATTTTATATGTATAAAAAAGACATAGGAAAAGTAACTTCTAAAAATAAAAAAGACATTTTAAAAATGATAAAAAGTAAAAGACCTAATAGTACATTATCAATGCCAAACAATAAAAAAATAATAAAAGACTATAATAAGATATATTTCGCGGATGATATAACTTATAATAATTGGTGTTTTACGTTTGATAAAGAACTTCATTTATCTAATGGATACGTAATAAAAAAGATAGATAAACTAAATAATACAACTAATTTTTATGCGGCGTTTAACTCAGCTGAAATATCACTTCCTATTATTGTTAGAACTAAAAACGATGGTGATAGGATAAGCGTCTTAAATTTATCTGGGTTTAAAAAGTTAAAGGATATATACATAGATGAAAAACTTAGTATGAAACAAAGGCATAATCAGCCCGTTGTAACAGATAGTAATAATGAAATAATATGGCTTCCAGGCCTTAAAAAATCTAAATATGATAGGTCAAAAAGAGGAAACTATGATATAATATTAGAGTATTACAAGGAGGAACAATAAATGCAGAATAATCAAAATATGAAAAAGGGAATGTTTCCTTATGTAATGTTATTAGTAATTGGTCTTGCCATAATGTTTTTATATAACATGACTAATGATATGAATAAGGAATTAACATATAATGAGTTTAATAAGGCATTAAATAAAAATAATATTAAAGAAGTTGTTATAACGCCTTCTACGCAAGCTTACACGTACCAATTAACAGGTACGCTAAGGGATTCTAAAAAAGGAGAAACGTTTAGTGTTAAAACACCACTTTCTGATACTGTTATTAAACAAATAGTAAGTGCAAGTGAGAAAAAGGACTTTAAGATAGTATCTAAATCAGATCCTACATCAAGTACTTGGTTTATGTTTTTAACTAACATACTTCCTTACATAGTTTTAATTGGTATTGCATTTTGGTTCTTTACAAAGCAACTAGGTGGTCAAAAAGGATCAATGGACTTTGGAAGAAGTAGGGCTAAATTAAATCCTGATAAGGGAAAAGTAACATTTAAGGATGTTGCAGGATTACCAGAAGAAAAAGAAGAGTTACAAGAGTTAATTGATTTTCTAAAAAATCCAAAGAAATTTACTAAATTAGGAGCTAGAATACCTAAAGGTGTTTTACTTGTAGGTCCTCCAGGAACTGGTAAAACATTACTTGCTAAGGCAGTTGCAGGAGAAGCAAACGCACCATTTTACTTTATATCTGGTTCTGATTTCGTTGAATTATACGTTGGTATTGGAGCATCAAGAGTAAGAGATATGTTTAAACAGGCAAAGCAAAATGCACCTTGTCTAATATTTATTGATGAAATTGATGCAGTAGGTCGTCAACGTGGTACAGGTATTGGTGGAGGCCATGATGAAAGAGAGCAAACTCTTAACCAATTATTAACTGAAATGGATGGCTTTGGAGCAAACGAAGGAATTATAATAATTGCTGCAACTAACAGACCTGACGTACTTGATCCAGCACTTTTAAGACCAGGGAGATTTGATAGGCAAGTAACTGTTGCTCTTCCAGAACAAAAAGCAAGGGAAGAAATATTAAAAGTACACGCAAGAAATAAAATATTATCTAAAAACGTACACTTAGATAATATTGCAAAAAGAACAGTTGGTTTTTCTGGAGCTGATTTAGAAAACTTACTTAATGAGGCTGCATTACTTGCGGTTAGAAGAGAAAAAAATGCTATTACAATGTCTGAAATAGATGAGGCAATAGATAGAGTTATTATGGGACCTGCTAAGGTAACTAAAAAATATACTAAAGAAGAAAAGAAGTTAGTAGCATATCATGAAGCTGGACACGCTGTATTAGGAATAAAATTAGATAACGCAAATGATGTTCAAAAGGTAACTATTATTCCACGTGGCCAGGCTGGTGGATATAACTTAATGCTTCCGAAAGAAGAAAAATATACAGCAACTAAAACAGAATTATTAGAACAAATAATGGGATTACTTGGTGGTCGTGTTGCAGAAGAAGTTGTGTTTGGTGAAATAACAACGGGAGCACATAATGACTTTTCAAAGGCAACAAAGATTGCTAGAAGCATGGTAACAGAATATGGAATGTCTAGTCTAGGACCAGTTCAATTAGAAACTCCAGAAGGAAGTTCTTTCTTAGGAAGAGATTATAATAAAAATAGAAACTTCTCTGACCAAGTAGCATTAGAAATAGATAATGAAGTTAGAAAAATAATTAATGATTGTTATAGTAAAGCTAAAAAGATAATAGAAAAAAATAGAGATTTACTTGATTTAATAGCTTCTAACTTAATTGAGCACGAAACATTAACAAAAGAACAAATCGATTACATAGCAGAAAATGGTAAGATGCCAGTTGAAGAAATGCTAGATGATATAAACCTTTCAAAACTAAAAGAAATGGCTAAGGCTCAAGGTATTAAAGGTTATTCTTCGATGAATAAAGATGAACTTAAAAAGGCTTTATCAAGTGATTTATCAGAAGAAGAGAAAAAAGACGACTAATTGCTAGTCGTTTTTTTCTCTTCTCTAATTACAGATTTACTTTTACTTTTATATCCAGGTTCTGTTCCTTTTATATAATATAAAATGGTTTTAAGTTTAGAGTTATTAGTTGCTTCTTTACCAGTGTTAACATCCGTTAAAACACCAACGACATTATTTGGTTTTTCATACCATTTGGCATCCTTTTCTCTTAAGTAACCTTCTATCGTGTCTGCCCATATGTTTTTAGCATATTTATATTCTTTATTAGATAACTTTCTATTATCATCATAACCAGTCCAGACTCCAACTACAACATCGGGATTATATCCAACAGTCCATAAATCATAATCAGTAGTACCACTTTTAACAGCATATTTTTTTGTTAGTTTAGGTTTAATAGAGGCACAAGTAGGTGATGTATAACTCTTTAATGATGTATCATACGTATTAGATAAAAGTTCACTTAATATATATGTGTATGATTTATTTAATACTTTATCCTTTTTATTTTTATATTCATAAAGTACATCTCCATTACCATCTTCTACCTTTTTTATTAGGTGCTCTTTAACACTATACCCGGAGTTCGCTAAGGTAGCATATGCGTTAGTAAATTCTAAAATAGATAATTCATTAGTTCCAAGAGGAAGTGATGCATTAGCTTCTAATTTGCTTTTTATGCCCATTTTCCTTGCGTATTTAATCATCATATCTTCTCCTAAGAACAGATGTGTTTTAATTGCGTATATATTATCAGAGTAACAAATAGCAAGTGCCATTGTTATTTTATCATTAGGATAAATATTACCATAATTGCTGGGAGAATAAGAAAGCCCATTATCTAAAGTAAAGGTTGTTGGTTTGCTTAAAAAAGTAGTTGATGCAGTAAGTCCATTTTCTAGTGCAGCATAATATAAAATCGGTTTCATGGTGGAACCTACTTGTCTTTTAGATTGCATTGCTCTATTATATTGTGATTTAGAATAATCTTTTCCGCCAGCTAGTGCTATTACTTCACCATTATTTGGATTCATAACAACAGCGGATGTTTGCATTTCTTTTTTTCCTTCTAAATTATTTTTAATTGCATTATCTAATGCTGTTTGCGCATTAATATCAAGACTAGTATATATTTTAAGTCCTTCTTGCCTAATTGTGTTTTCACTTACTATTTTTAAGTCTTGTAATTCCCTTATTACAGCATCTTGATAATACATTAATGTAGATAAATTAAGGTTTTCCTTTTTACCGTAATAGCTTAGCTTTACATCAATGGTTTCATTCATTTTATCTTTTGCAATTATTTTATTGTTTACGAGTGCATTTAATATTTCTTTCTGCCTTTTTTTAGCGGCATTTAAATCATTTAATGGAGAGTAATTATCAGGAGACTTTGGTATTCCAGCAAGCATCGTACTTTCAGATAAATTTAATTCTTTAGCAGGTTTATTAAAATAGTATTCAGATGCATTTTCAATTCCAAGTATTCCGTTTCCATAATTAATTGTGTTTAAGTAGCCTTCTAATATTTCTTCTTTTGAATACTGAGTTTCTAATTTAAAAGCATACCAAGCCTCTTTTATTTTTCTTTCCCATGTTTTATCAAATGTCAAAAATAAATTTCTAGCATACTGCTGCGTAATTGTTGAAGCTCCTTGCGTTAAATTTTTAGATTTTATGTTTATAAACATAGATTTTACTATTCTAGGAATATCAAAACCATTGTGCTTATAAAAGTTTTTATCTTCAGAATATATAGTTGCGTTAACTAAGTCTTTTGATATGTCCTTTAATTTAACCCATTTTTTAGTACCATTATTACCTTCATAGAAACTTTTTTTATCTTTATCATACATATATATACTATTTGAATTTTCTATATCTATTTTAGAACCGTACTTAGCACATAAGAATAATATTGTATAAGAAAGGCAGAATAATAACATTAAAGCGATTATGATTTTACATATTATATTTACTTTTTTCATTTAAATCGCCTTCTTTCTAATTTTAGTATTGGTAAAAAATAATAAAATATTAAAAGAATGTATAGATTTTTGTATAAAATAAAATGAAAATAATTATTTAAAATTCAAAAAGTTTTAAAAGTATTATAATATTTTTATATTCAATGGGTTATTTTTATTGACCTTTTTTCTTATCTATGCTATATTGACACTAGAAAAATTTTAAAGGTGTTTTTATGTCTAAAATTATTGTAAATCATAATATAAAATCTACTTCTTCAACCGAAGTTGTAAAAGATAAAAAAGGAATATTAAAAGATAATATAATTACTTATAATCATGACGGTGCTATGATTAAACTTAAACTTTTAGAAAATAAAATTTTTTTTGAAAGGGAAAATAAGGACGTAAAGATATACTTGGAGTTTGAAAAGAATAAATCTATAATAACTAAATATATTATTAAAGATTTGAAAATAGAAATTAAGCTTGAAACTAAAACTAAAAATATTATTATAAATGATAACAATATAATTATAGAATATGATTTATTTATGAATGGTGAGTTTAGTGATAGTTTTAAGTATGAATTGGAATGGAGAGATTTATAGTGAGTATTATAAATGAAATTGAATCATTAGTAACTAATTTAATTAACGATTTAAATTATGATATAAATCATGTTTCATTAAAACCATCTAGTAGACCTGATTTGGGAGATTATCAAATTAACGAAGCTATGATGCTTGGTAAAAAATATAATAAATCACCAAGGGATGTTGCTGATGAGATAAAATGCAAATTAGAGGAAAACGGTAATTTTCAAAATGTTAACATAGCAGGACCAGGTTTTATAAATGTTACCTTATCTAATAAATGTTTAATTGAATCACTAAATAAAATATCAAACATAAAAGAAAATAATATCGATTATCCAGAAAAAAGAAAAATCTTAATAGATTATGGTGGTGCTAATGTTGCAAAGGAACTTCATGTTGGACATTTAAGATCTGCAAATATTGGTGAAGCTCTTAAAAGACTTTCTAAGTTGTTAAATAATGATGTTATAAGCGATGTTCATTTGGGTGATTTCGGTCTTCCTTTAGGTCTTGTTTTAAAACAGATAAAAGAAGAACAACCAAATTTGATTTATTTTGATGAAAATTATACAGGTCCTTATCCTAAAGAATCTCCAGTAACACCAAAAGATTTAGCAAGATTATATCCACTAGCTTCTAAAAGAAAAAGTGAAGATGAAACTTATTTAAAAGATGCACAAGATATAACAAATAAGATTCAAAATAAGGTTCCTGGGTATAGGGCTCTATGGAAACATGTAGTTGAAACAAGTAAAATTGATATTAAAGAAGTTTATGATGAATTAAATACAAATTTTGATTTATGGTTAGGTGAAAGTGATGCTGATTCATCTGCAAAAGAAGTGGTAAAGATTTTTAAGGAAAAAGGCTTGGCAAAATTAGATTGTGGTGCCTTAATTGTAAATGTAAAAAAAGAAGACGATAAAAAAGAAGTCCCACCAATACTTTTAGTTAAATCAAATGGAACCATGGGATATCAAACTACGGAAATAGCAACGTTATATAATAGAATGAGAGATTATGATTTAACTGACGTATGGTATTTAACTGATATTAGACAATCACTTCATTTTTTACAGTCTTTTAGAGCTGCTAAGATATCAGGCATTGTACCTGATGGAGTTAATTTAGAACATTTACCTTTTGGAACTATAAATGGTCAAGATGGTAAACCATTTAAAACAAGGGATGGAAATGTTATGTCTCTTAGAAATTTAATTGATATAGTTTATAATGCAACATTGAAAAAAATGAATAAAGATATAGTAGGTAATGATTTAGAAAAAAATGCAAAAATTATAGCAATTGACTCAATAAAATATGCAGATTTATTACCTTTTAGGACAACGGATTATATTTTTGATCCAGAAAAATTTAGTGATTTAGAAGGTAAAACAGCACCTTACTTACTTTATTCAACTATAAGAATAAGATCATTATTAAATAAAGCTTATAATCAAAATATTAATTTTGATAAATATATTACTATAACAACAGATGTAGAAAAACAAATTATACGCTTACTTTTAGAATTACCAAGAATATTACTTAATTCATATAATTCTAGAAGCCTTAATGATATTTCAGAATATATATATAATATAACAAGTTTATATAATAAATTTTATTCTGAAAACAAAGTACTATTATGTGCTAGAGAAGATGTAAAAAAATCTTGGTTATATATGTCAAAAGTTGTGTATAATGTTAATATGTTATTATTAGATGTTATGGGACTAAAAGTTCCTGATAAAATGTAGGAGGATTTATTTATGAATGTTAGACAAATGCCTTTAGAGGAATTAGAATTATTATCTTATACAGATATAGCATATGAGCTATTAAAGCTTGACAAAAAACCTAAAACAACTCATGCTTTATTTAAAGAAGTATGTGATTTATTACAAATAAGTGAAGATAATATGATGGATATGATAGGAGACTTTTATACTACGTTAACTACTGATAAGAGATTCATCCTATTAGATTCTGCTGAATGGGATTTAAAAGAAGCTCATTCCGTAAAAACAATAATTGATGATGAAGATGATGATGAAGTATCAGAAGATGAAGAAGATACTGATGAAACAGAACCTGAAGGAACTGAAGATGAAGCAGTATCAGGTGATATAGATGATTTTGATGATGCAGATGATGATATGGATGATTTAGAAGACTTAGCCATTGTAACAGAAGAAGAGATGGATGAGTAATGTTTGAAAGATTAGAAGCAATAAAAGAAAGAAATGATGCAATTACTAAAGAGCTTACTAAGCCAGAAGTAATAAGCGATGTTAAAAAAGTTACTAAATTATCAAAAGAACAATCTGATTTATCGGAAATAATAGAGTGTTATGATGCTTATTTAAAAGCTAAGAATGATTATGAGGAAGCTAAGGAATTAGCACGTGATCCTGAGATGAAAGAATTTGCTATGGAAGAGGAAGAAAAAAACTTAAACAAGCAAAAAGAACTTGAAAAACAATTAGAAATTCTTCTTTTACCAAAAGATCCTAATGACGGAAAAAATATCATTGTTGAAATACGTGGAGCAGCAGGTGGAGATGAGGCTAATATCTTTGCAGGTGATTTATATGATATGTACGTAAGATATGCTGAAAATCAAGGCTTTAAAGTAGAAACTTTAGATAGTACTCCAGGTTCTAGTGGTGGATATTCTGAAATATCATTTATGATAAAAGGAGATAGCGTTTACTCAAAACTTAAATACGAATCCGGAGCACACCGTGTTCAAAGGGTTCCTCAAACAGAATCACAAGGAAGAGTTCACACATCAACTGCAACGGTACTTGTAATGCCAGAAATAGATGACGTTGATTTTGAACTTGATATGAATGATGTAAGAGTTGATATAACAAGATCATCAGGATGTGGTGGTCAGGGAGTAAATACAACTGATTCGGCAGTTAGATTAACGCATATTCCAACGGGTATTGTAGTTTATTCTCAAACAGAAAGATCTCAAATTAAGAATAAAGAAATAGCTATAAAAATCTTAAAATCAAGAGTATATGATTTAAAAATGAGAGAACAAGAAGCTGAAGTTGGAGCAGAAAGAAGAAGCAAAATAGGAACTGGTGACAGATCTGAAAAGATAAGAACTTATAATTATCCTCAAAACAGGGTAACGGATCATCGTATAGGTTATACTACAAACTCATTAGATAGAGTAATGAATGGTAAGTTGGATGATATAATTGAAGCCTTAATAACAGAAGATCAAAGAAGAAAATTAGCTGGAGAATAACTCTTCAGCTTTTTCATATGTTATAATAATGTTAAGGATGTGATTTGATGGAATATACTTTTCCAGATTATAAAAAAGGACTTATAAACGTAATTTGTTCTATTGAAAAATATTTTAAAGTACCAAGTAAACATAATTCTCTTGATTTATTAGATAAAATATTAAAAGAAAATAATAGTAAAAACGTAGTATTATTCTTATTTGATGGATTAGGTTATAATATATTGAAAGAAAATAAAGATATATGTCCATTTTTATATGATAATTTAATAACTAGTATATCATCTAATTTTCCATCTACTACTATGTCTGCTAGAACAACAGTAGAATCAGGACTTACTCCAAAAGAACATGGACATCTTGGATGGGATATGTATTTTAAATGCTTTGATGAAGTTATATGTTTATCAAAAAACGTTATAAAAGGAACAAATAAAAGTCCTTGTAATTATAATGTAGCTAAAACCCTTCTTAAATATGAACCAGTAACTGATATTATTAATAAAAAAGAAGGATATATATCAGAAACTTTAAGAGTTTATAGTAATCATAAAACGGAGTCTTTAAGAAAGATGAAAAAGAAAATAAAAAAACTTACCAAATCAAAAGAAAAGGCCTATGTATATGCTTACTATAATGAACCAGATCATGCTCTTCATAATAACGGAGTAGGAAGCGAAAAAATGAAAAAATATTTAAAGCACATAAATAAATGGTTTAAGAAAACTTGCAAGTCATTAAAAGACACTACTATAATAGCATTAGCAGATCATGGGCATATAAACGTAGAATATATTAATTTAATGGAGTATCCTACAATTACTAAAATGTTATCCCATAATATAGCAATAGATGATAGAGCAACTAGCTTTATGGTAAAAAAAGAATATAAGAAGACTTTTCCTTTGGAACTTAAAAAAGTATTAAAAGATGATTTTATAATAATGACTAAAGAAGAAGTTATAAAGCAAGGTTTATATGGTCCAGGATATGAAAATAAGTATTATAAGGATGGATTAGGAGACTTTTTTGCTCTTGGAATAAAAAATAAAGCAATTAGATGGAATAATAAGACCAATTTGCATAAATCAGCTCATTCAGGATTAACTTTAGATGAGATGTTAGTGCCTTTAATTGTTGTTAATTCTAATAAAATAAAAAAATGGTGATTATATGGAAAAAGAAATAGAATATTTAAAAAAGTATTATAAAGGTGATATAAAAGATGCTATTAAAAGGCTTTGGAATAATGAGCCTGTTCAGTATATAGTGGGGGATGTGGATTTTTATGGATATACACTAGATGTTAATAAAAACGTTTTAATACCTAGAAGAGAAACCGAAGAATTAGTAGAATATGTCATAAAATATGCTAAAAGATTTAATAAACCCTCTATAATTGATGTTGGAACGGGAACTGGTGCAATTGCAATAGCACTTTCAAAAGAGCTTAATTTGCCTGTATACGCAAGTGATATAAGTCCTAAAGCTATAGAAGTAGCAAGAAAAAACGTAGAAAAAACTAATTCAAAAGTATCATTACTTTTAGGAGATATGTTAAAACCTTATATGGATAAGAATATAAAGGTAGACATATTAGTTAGTAATCCGCCGTATATAAGGGAAGATGAGGAAATAGAAAAAATAGTTAAGGATAATGAGCCAGAAATAGCGCTTTATGCCCCGAATAACGGATTGTTTTATTATGAAGAAATATTAAAAAATGCAAGCAAAGTATTAAATGATAAGTTTTTAATAGCATTTGAAATAGGAGAAAAACAAGGTGATGATGTTAAAGAATTAGCACATAAATATCTAAAAGATGTAAAAGTAGAAATAAAAAAGGATTTGTCGGATAAAAATAGGTTTGTTTTTGTATATAATTAAAATAAATCACTCACTAGTTAATAGATGGTGGGTGATTTTTAAATGAAAAAAATGATACTTATATTTCTTGCTGGATTAATGATATTTTCTGTTTATAATAAATCAAAAAAGAATGAAGAGGTAAAACTTCCAGATTCTGCAATTAGATTTAGGGTTTTAGCTAACAGTAATTCTTTAAGAGATCAAAAAATAAAAGAAGAAGTAAGAGATAAAATGCAAAAAGAACTTTATACCTTATTAGAAAACGCAAAATCTTCTAAACAAGCAAGAAACTTAATAACTAGTAACATGGATAATTTTAATGATATATTGGCAGAGGAAATGAAAGATAAAGAGTATTCTTACACAATAGACTATGGTATGCATCCATTTCCAGAGAAAAAATATAAAGGAATTACATATGAAGCAGGAGAATATGAATCTTTATTAGTTACTTTAGGTAGTGGTGAAGGTGATAACTGGTGGTGCGTCTTATTTCCTCCTTTATGTCTTTTAGAAGCTGAAGAAACTACTAATACTAGTGATATAGAATATAAATCTTTTATAAAAGAAATAATAGAAAAATATTTTTAAACTAATTGCAATATTATTAATATAGGAAGGTGATTTATTATCATAAACATTATATTAATAGCAATTAGTTTAAGTATGGATGCTTTTTCTTTAGCATTTTCTTACGGCATAAAAAGTATATCAAAGAAAAACGTTATAATTACTGCAATAATAGTCGGCTTATTTCACTTTTTTATGCCACTTTTAGGTAATATGGTAGGTATTTCTCTTTTTGAAAATACTTTTATGAAACCCAAATACGTGCTTTTTATAGTTTTTCTTCTTTTATCAATTGATATGTTAATAAATTATTTTGAAGAAGAGCCAAAAATTAGAAATCTAAATGTATTTGGGACGCTTTTATTTGCTATATCAGTTAGCTTAGATAGTTTTGGAGTAGGCATAGGAATAAACTATTTATATGATAATATTTTATTTGTAGTAAGTAGTTTTTGCATAATTAGTTCATTATTTACTTTCTTAGGTTTTTATTTAGGACAAAAAATAAATAAAAAAATAGGAAAATATTCATTTTTATTAGGTAGTATAACACTATTTATATACTCTCTTTTAGTATTGACAAACTGACATTTTTGTGCTAGTATATAGGGCATTCAAACAAAAGGGGGAGATTTGGATGAAAGAAAAAATGACTGAAGAAGAATTACAAGAAAGATACGAAAAAGAGCAAGCAGAAAACATAGATAGCGAAAAAATTTCAACTAAAAGTGGTAATAGTGAGGCATTGAAAAGACATAAAATCAAAGATTTATGGCTTAAATCAACATCAGTAATTGTTTTAGCTGCAACAATTACAACCGCTGGTGTTAAATTTTCTAATTCATATAATGGCGGTGATGTAATACCTGAGGAACCAACAACAAGCCAAGGTGGGCCTGAAACAACTGATCCTCAAGAGAATTTAGAATATGTTTTTGTACAACCATTTAGTATAAATGATGATGACTCTGTAAAGAAAACAATTGATGCAGTAAATGAGAAAAATCAAAAAATTGATGGTCATAATGAAGTAATGACTAAAAGAATGTTAGCTTATTTCAACGGAACTTTAACAAAAGAAGATTTTGGAGATATGAGCGATGATGATATTATTAAAGAAATTAGAGAATATGTAATTGTTTTATTTGGTATCTTATCTGAAAATGTTACTGGTTATGTTAATGTACAAGCGGGAGAAAAAATCACTTATAATTTAGGACTTGTTAATGGATCAGAAAATTCCATAAGTGAAGATAGTGAATTTTATAGTTATGCTAAAGAATTAGATACTATTCTAAATAATCAACTTAAAGCAATTGCTACTTCAAGCAGTGAAGATTATAGTATACAATTTATGGATTTATCTGAAAAAATTTGGTCTGATAGTAAAATGCCAAGTGCAGAAAAAGCCGCTTTAACGGTAGCTTTCAATGCATACAAAGTTTTATTTAAAAGTTTAACGAAAGAACAAATAGATGAATTACAAGCAAACCAAGATAATACTGCTACTTTATCATTAAACGAAATTTTACAAAAACTTAGTTTAAAACCAAAAACTGATTTTGATAAAACAGGAAAAGATAAAACTTCTAATGGATATAATCCTAAGGATAAGGCTGAGGCTAATAAACTCGCTGGTTCAACAGGCGAAGATGAAACAAAATTAGTCAATAAAGGTGGTAAACCTATTAAGGATAATAAAGGAAATAAAGAAACAGTAAGTGAACCTACTACTAAAACTTCAATTTCTGAAAAACCAGCTGATGTTCCAGATAAAGAATTAAATAAACCGACTGAAACTGATAAAGGTGGAGAAGTTGTATCTACAACAAAAGAAGTGGAAACAACAAAGAAAATTCAAGAAGAAATTGTAGAGCCAGAAACAGAAACAACTACTAAGGTTACAACAACAGAAGAAACAGTAGATGTAAAAGATGAAAATGGTGATACTGTTTTAACTGATGATGAATATAATAAGCTAAAGCGAGAAAACTTAAAAAATGCATTGATTAATAGAGAAATGGCAATATTAGGTGGAGTTGCTGGATTGGCGTTGATGTCATTTGCGTTTAGCGATAAAATTATTACAGCTTCTGAAAAGATATCTGCTAAAACAAAAAGAAAAAGAAGATAAATTAAAACTAGACACTCGAATGTAAATTTGAGTGTTTTTCTTTGTCCAAATATGTAAATTATGTTAAAATCGTATTAGAAGGTGATTTAATTGTTAGTAAATGGTAATGCAGTGTTAGAAAAGGCTTTAAAAGAAGGCTATGCAGTCCCTGCTTATAACATAAATAATTTGGAATGGACCAGGTATATATTAGAGGCTTGCCAGGAAGATAAAAGCCCAGTTATACTTGCGGTAACTGAGAAAAGTATTGATTATTTTGGTGGTGTTAATGTTGTGCATAACGTTGTTAAATCTCTTATTAATTCACTTAATATAACTATTCCGGTAGTTTTACATTTAGATCATGGTAAAAGTATATCAATATGTAAACGTGCTATAGATTCTGGCTTTACATCGGTAATGCTTGATGCATCAGAAAAAAGTTTTGAAGAAAACGTGCATGATACTAATGAGGTTATAGAGTATGCTAAAGAAAAAAGTGTAAGTGTTGAAGCTGAAATAGGCTCTATGAATAAAGAAGAAGGAAAAAAGCTAGTTTTAGGTTCTAAAACAACTATTGATGAAGCTAAGGATTTTTATTTACAAACTGGTGTTGATTTTCTTGCACCATCCGTTGGTAATATGCACGGAATATATAAAGAAAAGCCAAACATAGATTTTGACCTTTTAGGTTTAATTTGTAAAGAAGTTAAAATACCACTTGTACTTCATGGGGCATCTGGATTGGATGAAAACATGATAAAGGCTGCTATTTTTTGCGGAGTATCTAAAATAAACATAAATACAGATCTTATGTGTGTTTGGGCAAAAAGTGTTAGAGACTATTTAAATTATGATAAAGAAGAGTATGATCCTAGAAAAATAATTTCAGCAGGAGAAAATGCGCTAAAGAAACTAGTTCATGAAAAAAACAGATTATTTGGTTCTATAAATAAGGCTAATTAATCACTTTTTATAGTTTTTTTAATAGAATACTATGAAGAGAAGAAAGGAGTAAAATATGCACAAGATAATAATAGAAGGAAATAACAAGTTAAGTGGGAAAATAAGAATTAGTGGTTCTAAAAACAGTGCGGTTGCACTTGTTCCAGCAGCTGTTTTATGTGATGAAGAAGTAACTATTGCAAACGTACCTAGTATTTCTGATATAGATGCATTAGATGAAATATTAAAGTTTTTAGGTGCTAAAGTAAAAAGAAAAGATGATGTTATGAAAATAGATTCATCTAATATTGAAAATAAATTAATTCCAGAAAAAATATCTAAAAAACTAAGAGCATCATATTATTTTATGGGAGCATTGCTTAGTAAATTTAAAAAAGTAGAGATGTATTTTCCAGGAGGATGTTCAATAGGAGCAAGACCTATTAATTTACACTTAAAAGGCTTTGAAGCGCTAGGTGCAAAAGTAGAAGAGAAAGATAATTTATTTATAATTACGGCAGATAAACTCATTGGAACTAAAATAAATCTAGATTTTGCATCAGTTGGAGCAACAATAAATTTAATGCTTGCAGCGGTAAAGGCGGAAGGAACTACCATAATATCTAACGCTGCTAAAGAGCCGCACATAGTTAATGTCGCAACGTTTTTAAATAACATGGGAGCTAAAATAAGTGGAGCGGGAACTAGTGAAATAAAAATAGTTGGAGTATCTAAACTTCATTCATGTTTCCACGAAGTTGTGCCGGATTATATAGAAACTGGTACATATATGATTTTAGCAAGTGCTCTAGGAGATGCTATAACGATAGAAAACATCATTCCAGATCACGTAGAATCACTTATATCTAAATTAGAAGACGTTGGTGTTCCAATGGAAATAGGAGTAGATTACATAAATATAAAGGCTCCTGAAAAACTTAAAGCAACGAACGTAAAAACACAAGTTTATCCTGGATTTCCAACCGATCTTCAGCAACCTTTTGCAGCATTACTTACGCAGGCTACTGGAAAATCAGTTATAAATGAAACTATTTATGAAAATAGATTTCAAAACTTATATGAGCTAAATAAAATGGGAGCTACAACCGAACTTTTAACAAATCAAAAGGCTGTAATAATAGGGCCTACTAAATTAAGTGGAAAAACAGTTAGAGCAACAGATTTAAGAGCAGGAGCATCACTTGTTATTGCAGGTTTAATAGCAAATGGAACAACAACCATATTAGATGCAGATTACGTATTAAGAGGTTATGAAGGCCTTGTTGAAAAGTTAACGAATGTAGGGGCTAAAATAAAATTAGAAAAGGAAGATTAAATAATGGCATTAAAGGAAAAATCAAAAACAAATAAAAAATTAGAAAAAGATAAGAAAACAAATCAAATAACTTATTCTGATGGTGGATATACTATACATGTTCCAGCTGATATAATGGAAAAAGTTCAAGAACGAATAGATAAAATAAATCAAGAAAATTTATCTAAATCAAAATAATTGTACTAAAAAGCTTTTGTAATAAATAAAATAGTATTGCTAGTAAATACTATTTTTTTATTATGGAGGAATACTATGAAAAGAAGGTATAAACTATTAATTGGTTTTTTAATAACGGGAATATTTCTTATAACTATATTTTTTATAACAAAAGATAAGAAGGTTTATTATTTGTCACTAGGTGACTCTTTAGCAGCAGGACAGACTCCGAATAACAGCATAGGTTTAAGTTACGGAGATTATGTTTCTGAGTATTTAAAAGATAAAGAGGTGTTAGAGTTTTATACTAAGTCTTTTGCAAAGAGCGGGTATAGGAGTATAGATTTGTTAAACGATTTAAAAAACAATAAGACAGTTAAGATAAATGGTAAGGCTCTTACAATTAAACATGCACTTATAAAAGCAGACATAGTAACTCTTAGCATTGGATCAAATGATCTATTTTATAAACTGAACATAGGTAATGAATTTGATTTAAATGAGTTTGATGATATATATACGTACGTTGATGAGTCAATTAAAGATATAGATAAACTTCTTTATGAGCTTAGAAAATCATGTAAGGAACAAATAATGGTATTTGGTTTTTATAATCCTTTTACAGCGTTTTCTAGCACTTTAGCGAACACGGTTGAACCAGTTATTTTATACGCTAATAATAAAATGGAAGATTTAGTTAAAAAATATGACATGACATATGTTGATATTCACGATATGTTTTTAGCTAATGATAATTATCTTCCTAAAAAATTAGAAATTCATCCAACCACTTTAGGTTATAAGGCTATGGCAAAAAGTGTTATTAGTTTAATTGATAAAAAAACACTTGCAAAATAATAAAACAATTGTTATAATATAAAAGATTTTATATCTATGACTTTATAAGAGTCATGGCGAAAGGAGCTATAGAATATGCCTAAAAAAGAAAGTATCTATATGACTTCTACAGTTACATGTACTTGTGGAAACACATTCGAAACAAAATCTACTAAGGATAAAATACACGTAGAATCTTGTTTTAAATGTCATCCATTCTACACTGGTCAAGCAACTATGCAATCAAAGACTGGTAGAGCTGAGAAGTTTAACCAAAAATATGGTTTAAAGAGCAATGTTAGTGCAGCAAAAGCTGAGTAATAACCATAAGTAAACTATTGACAAAAAACACAAAATAGTGTTATATTAAATAAGCTGATGTTTAAGTCTTACTATTTTTGTAAGGCTTAAAAATATATCATAAATGAAACACCAGGTAGTGTGTTAAGAAAGGAGTAGAAATTATGCCTACAATAAACCAAATTCTTCGTCATGGAAGACAAAAGAAGACTCGTAAGCCAAAAGCACCTGTTTTACTTGTTAGAACTAATACTCTAAAGAAGAAAAACATCTCTGCTTCATCACCACAAAAACGTGGAGTTTGTACTCGTGTTGGTACTATGACACCAAAGAAGCCAAACTCAGCATTACGTAAGTATGCTCGTGTACGTTTAAGTAATGGTTACGAAGTAACTGCTTATATTCCTGGAGAAGGACACAACTTACAAGAACACAGCGTAGTATTAATACGTGGTGGTCGTGTTAAGGACTTAATCGGTGTGCGTTATCACATCATAAGAGGTACATTAGATACTCAAGGTGTTGCTGATAGAAAACAAGCAAGATCTAAGTATGGTGCTAAAAGACCTAAAAAGTAAAAAATAATTAATCATAATAATAAAAGGAGGACAATATATGCGTAAAAGACGTGCTGTTAAAAGAGACGTATTACCAGATCCAGTCTATAATTCAAAGGTAATTACTAAGTTAATCAACCAAATTATGCTAGATGGTAAACGTGGTAAAGCAGAAACAATCGTTTATGATGCGTTTGATATGATTCATGAAAGAACCGGAGAAAACGCAAATGACGTATTTAAAAAAGCTATGGAAAACGTTACTCCAGCATTAGAAGTTAAAGCTCGTCGTGTTGGTGGTGCAAACTATCAAGTACCAGTTGAAGTTAAACCAGATAGAGCACAAGCTTTAGCATTACGTTGGATCGTTAATGCAACAAGATCTCGTGGTGGAAAAACTATGGCTGAAAAATTAGCTAATGAACTAATTGATGCTTCAAACGGAACTGGAGCAGCAGTTAAGAAAAAAGATGATACTCACAGAATGGCAGAAGCTAATAAAGCATTTGCACATTATCGTTGGTAGGAAAGGATTAGTATATGGCTCGTGAATATTCATTAGAAAAAACTCGTAACATTGGTATTATGGCTCACGTTGATGCTGGTAAAACAACTGTTACCGAGCGTGTTTTATTCCATACCCATAAGATTCACAAAATTGGTGAAACTCACGATGGTGAATCACAAATGGACTGGATGGAACAAGAAAAAGAACGTGGTATTACCATTACTTCCGCTGCTACTACTGCATTCTGGAAGGGTAATCGTTTAAATATTATCGATACTCCAGGTCACGTAGACTTCACAATCGAAGTTACAAGATCACTTAGAGTATTAGATGGTGCCGTTACAGTACTTGATTCACAAAATGGTGTTGAACCTCAAACTGAAAACGTTTGGCGTCAAGCAACTGAAATGGGTGTTCCAAGACTTGTTTTCTCAAACAAGATGGACAAAATGGGTGCAGACTTTGCAGCTAGTGTTGAATCTATTAAAGCAAGATTAGGTGTTAAAGCAACTGCTATTCAATGGCCAATTGGTGCTGAATCAGAATTTGATGGCATAATTGACTTAGTTACAATGAAAGCTTACCACTATGATGGTAAACCAGAAGAAAATCCTGAAGAAATCGAAATTCCAGCTGACTTAAAAGATATAGTAGAAGAAAAGAGAATTGCTATGATCGAGGATGCTGCTGAATTCGATGAAGAATTAATGGAAAAATACTTAGAGGGTGCTGAAATCTCTGTTGACTTAATTAAAAGAGCAATCAGAAAAGGTGTTCTTGCAGTTAAGATGTTCCCAGTAATGTGCGGTACTGCACTTGGAAACATTGGTGTTAAGTTAATGCTTGACGCTGTAATAGATTACTTACCTGCACCAACTGATATTCCATCAATTAAGGGTCACGATGAAAATGATCACGAAGTATTAAGACATGCATCAGATAGTGAACCATTTTCAGCTTTAGCATTCAAGATTGCAACAGACCCATTTGTTGGTAGGTTATCATTCTTCCGTGTATATTCAGGTACACTAAAGAGTGGTTCATATGTTCTTAATGCAAATAAAGGCGTTAAAGAAAGAATTGGACGTATCTTACAAATGCATGCTAATAACCGTACTGAAATACAAGAAGTATTTGCAGGTGATATAGCAGCAGCTGTAGGACTTAAAAATACTACAACAGGAGATACTTTATGTGACGAAAAACACGAAGTTATCTTAGAAAAAATGGTTATTCCTGAACCAGTTATCTCAATTGCTATTGAGCCAAAGAGTAAGGGAGACCAAGAAAAAATGTCTACTGCACTTCAAAAGTTAGCAGAAGAAGATCCAACATTTAGAGCAGAAACTGATCAAGAATCTGGTCAAACTGTTATATCTGGTATGGGTGAACTTCACTTGGACGTATTAGTAGACAGAATGAAACGTGAGTTTGGTGTTGAAGCTAACATTGGTAAACCACAAGTTGCTTATCGTGAAACTTTAACAGCTGCTGGTGATTGTGAAGGTAAATATATCAAACAATCAGGTGGACGTGGTCAATATGGACACGTTTGGGTTAAGTTTGAACCAAATAAAGATAAAGGATATGAATTCGTTGATGCTATCGTTGGTGGTGTTGTTCCTCGTGAATACATCCCAGTAGTAGACAAGGGATTACAAGAAGCTATGAAAACTGGTGTTTTAGCTGGATATCCTATGATAGACGTTAAAGCAACATTATTTGATGGTTCTTACCATGATGTTGACTCTAACGAAATGGCATTTAAGGTTGCTGCATCGTTAGCACTTAAAGAAGCTAAGAAAAACTGTAAACCAGTACTTCTAGAACCAATAATGAAAGTTGATATAGTAGTTCCAGAAGAATACTTAGGTAACGTAATGGGTGATGTTACATCTCGTCGTGGACGTCCAATGGGACAAGAAGCACAAGGTAACTCACTTAAGATCAATGCTTACGTACCATTATCAGAAATGTTTGGTTACGCAACAAGCTTAAGATCTAATACTCAAGGACGTGGTACATTCATGATGCTATTTGATCACTATGAAGAAGTACCTAAGAGTATCTCAGAAGACATCATTAAGAAAAATGGTGCACAATAATAAATAATCCTGAGGGAAAATACTTGATATTTTCCCTTAGATTAGATAAAATAGATATGTAATTCATATAGGGAGGAAAAATAATTATGGCAAAAGAAAAATTTGATCGTTCAAAACCACATGTTAACATTGGTACTATTGGACACGTTGACCATGGTAAAACTACTTTAACAGCTGCAATCACTAAAAGATTAGCTGAAAAGGGACAAGCTAAATTCGAAGACTATGCAGATATCGATAAAGCTCCTGAAGAAAGAGAACGTGGTATAACAATTAACACTGCACACGTTGAGTATGAAACTGACAAACGTCACTATGCTCACGTAGACTGCCCAGGACACGCTGACTATGTTAAAAACATGATCACTGGTGCTGCACAAATGGACGGAGCAATCTTAGTTCTAGCTGCAACTGATGGTCCTATGGCTCAAACTAAAGAACACATCTTACTTGCTCGTCAAGTTGGTGTTCCAAGAATCGTTGTATTCATGAACAAGTGTGATATGGTTGACGATCCAGAAATGCTAGACTTAGTAGAAATGGATGTTCGTGAACTATTATCTAAATACGGATATGACGGAGATAACACTCCAGTAATCCGTGGTTCTGCTCTTAAAGCTCTTGAAGGAGATCCAGAGTGGGAAGCTAAGATTGATGAATTAATGGACGCTGTTGATGAATGGATTCCAACTCCAGAAAGAGACAACACAAAACCATTCTTAATGTCAATCGAAGACGTATTTACTATCACTGGACGTGGTACTGTTGTTACAGGACGTGTTGAACGTGGTGAATTAAAATTAAACGACGAAGTTGAAATCGTAGGTTTAAAACCAACTCAAAAGACAGTTGTTACTGGAATTGAAATGTTCCGTAAACAACTAGACTTTGCTGAAGCAGGAGATAACGCTGGTGTATTATTACGTGGTATTTCACGTGAACAAGTACAACGTGGTCAAGTTCTTGCTAAACCAGGAACAGTTACTCCACATACTAAATTTGAAGCTCAAGTTTACGTATTAAGTAAAGAAGAAGGCGGACGTCATACTCCATTCTTCTCAAACTACAGACCTCAATTCTACTTCAGAACTACTGATGTTACTGGTGTTGTTACATTACCAGAAGGAACTGAAATGGTTATGCCTGGTGACAACGTTAATATGTCAGTTGAATTAATTGCTCCAATCGCAATTGAAAACGGTACTAAGTTCTCTATCCGTGAAGGTGGACGTACTGTTGGTGCTGGTACAGTTACTAAGATTGATGCATAATTAAGGTTAAACTAAAAGACATTCATTAATGAGTGTCTTTTTTTTGTACAAAAAAACAGAAGAATATATCTTCTGTCTATATTGGTGTATTAAGCCAATTAAGTATTGGGTTAAGCCTGCTTCCTGTATAATAAGCTTTTTTATTTATTACAAGGTCAAACTCTCCAACATATTCTACTATTTTGTTAGACATTTCAGTCATTAAAGTAGATTCATAATCTTTCTTAAATTCACTAGTTAGCCCACCTAAATTAACAACTTTATATCCCATTTTAGCGTATTCTTGTATTAGTTGCCACTTAAGTAAGTATTCTGGATATTGATCTTTAAATGTTTCGTTAACGCCACTCGCAAAGAATGTTACAGTGCTTCCGTATTTAATTACAGCAACTGCTGCGGTAACAAGACCACTAGGATACTTTTGAAATAAATTACTAGCTTCCAACATATTTTTCTTATATTTAGCAAGTTTTTCATCAGATTTTAATTTTTCATTTATAATGGCATCCTTGTTAGGATTGTTAAAATCTTGCATTTGCATATTTAAATCATTATTTCTTTGCTCTTCTTTTTCATACATTGTTTTACTAGAATTTACGTAAGAAATAGGTTCCAATTTATTAAAATATATTTCAAACATGTTTTGACCATAAAATTGATAATAATCTAAATAATAATCAAGTGGTGGTGTAGTTTTGTTTATTACACTATAAAGTAAGCTAATGTCATTCATTGAACCACGATAAACTCGGTTTCCTAATTTAGATGCTTCACTTATTTTTTCTCTAGCTTCTTTTGATATGGAATTATATAATGCTATTATGTTACTATCTAAAGTAGTTAGTGCATTCCACCTTGGTTTAGAAGCTTCCATACCATTATTAAATCCCATATGAATATAACCTAGTCCTTGTAGTTTTTGAACTAAACTTTGATTAGAATCTGAAAGTGTTTTTTCACTTCCATCTATGTTATGTTCCTTATATACTACCATAGGATCTACTTTAACATAAGTAAAGTTTCTTTTAGATAAAAAGTCCTTTAATTTTTCGGTAAATTCTTTTACTAAATCATCATTATTCCAATCTATTAAAAAACCTCTTGGAGCATATCCCATTTTTCTTTTTTCCTTAGAATCATTTTTAACAATAATTAAAGTTGCGGCCTTAATTTCACCATCATCCGCGGCGAGTCCTAAATAATAAGCATTATGTCCATGCTTAGTCATAAGTTTGCCATAATTACTTGTTTGGTAATAGTTGTGATTAGGGTGAGAAATTGCAAATTGATCAAATCTAGCTTCATCAAGTAATATAATTTGCATATTAATCCCTCCCTTTTATTCTTAAGATATTATTATACCCTAAAATACTATATAAAGTCAATTTACATATTTTGATAAAAATATTAATTTAATGATGCTATAGTGGTATAATAATCTTATAAGAAAGGTAGGCGTAAAATATGAAAATAGCTAATGTAAAAGCAAGAGAAATACTTGATTCTAGAGGAAATCCTACTGTTGAAGTGGACGTTACTTTAGAAAATGGAATAAAACAAAGGGCATGCGTTCCATCTGGAGCATCAACTGGTGTGCGTGAAGCTCTTGAAATGCGTGATAATGATAAAACAAGATTTAACGGTAAGGGAGTATTAAATGCCGTTAAAAACGTAAATGAAAAAATAAGCCCAGTAGTAGTTGGTATGGATGTTAAAGACCAATATAGCATTGATAATGCCATGCTAGAGTTAGATGGTACTAAAACAAAAAGTAATTTAGGAGCTAACGCAATATTAGGCGTTTCTATGGCTTGTTTAAAGGCTGCTGCAAAAGAAAGTGGTATGCCTTTATATAAATATGTTGGAGATGGAAAAACTCTTCCTATTCCAATGATGAACATATTAAATGGCGGTGCACACGCTGACAACAAATTAGACTTTCAAGAGTTCATGATAATACCACAACGAGATACTATTCATGAAAGAGTAAGAGTAGGTTCAGAAGTATTCCACGCTTTAAAAAGTGTATTAAACGAAAAGAAATTATCGACTGGAGTTGGTGATGAAGGTGGTTTTGCTCCTGATTTAGATTCAAATACAGAAGGTTTTGAACTTATTATGGAAGCTATTAAAAAAGCTGGGTATACGCCTGGCGTTGACGTAAAACTAGCAATAGATGTTGCAGCATCAGAGTTTTATAGTGATGGTAAGTATAATTTAGTAGGAGAAGGAAGAAGTCTTTCTACTGACGAATTAATAGATTTCTATAAAGAGTTAGTAAGTAAGTATCCTATCGTTTCAATAGAAGATCCTGTAGATGAAAATGACTGGGAAGGTTTTGCTAAGATAACTAAAGAATTAGGAGATAAGATTCAGTTAGTTGGTGATGATCTTTTTGTTACAAATAAAGAGTGTTTACAAAAAGGCATCGATATGAAAGCAGGAAATGCAATTCTTTTAAAGGTAAACCAAATAGGTACTATAACAGAGACTTTAGAAACAATTAAATTAGCTAAAGAAAATGGTTATAAAACAATAATATCCCACAGAAGTGGTGAAACAGAAGATACGATAATAGCAGATTTAGCTGTAGGTCTTGATTTAGGTCAAATAAAAACAGGCTCTATGTCTAGAACTGATAGAATATGTAAGTATAACCAGTTAATGAGAATTGAAGAAGAACTAGAAGGCTAGTTCTTTTTTTATTGTATAAATTTCTAAAATTTGACATTTACTTTCCACAACATAAAAAAATCCTTGACGGGGGGGGGGCATATGATATTATAAACATAGAAAATTTTAAGGAGAGATTATATATGGAAAACAAGAAAAAGAAATATGAATATTTAAGAAACTTAGATAAGAAGATTCTTAAATTTATTACAGAAAATTATAATAAAGAATCGAATGCAAAACCAGAAAAATTTGGCTATGTAGAACCTCCAGCTCTTGAAAATTTAATATGGGGTACACATAATTATCATGTAAAATTAGATTTAAATAACTTTTGCGCTTTTTTAGCGAACGTATTAAAAATCAAACCTGAAGAAATTAAAAAGTTATTTGGTGAAGATATTGATTTGTTTAAAAATGTTGATGAAAATGGATATTTTAAATATGATGAAAATATAATTAGTGAGATTGAAAATAGATATAATGCCAATGTTAACTGTTTTAATCTAACTGGTAAATATATACAAGATTTAGATGCAAGTATATTTGATATAAAATTTCCAGATTATAGCATAATAGATTATGCAAAAATCACGGGTTTATACAGTTATGAAGATATGATGAATGTATATAACACCGAGAAAACACATTCCCCAACTGTTGTTAATTCACCGGTTGATAATTATGAAATTGATTTATATGATGGAAAGTATTCATATTATGCATTATTTTCAAGAAAAGATATTCCGGATAATTTTCAAGACAAAATACTTAATACATGTTATTTGAAAAATTTATTTGATAAAATCGGCATAGAGAATAAATATGATTATTATGCTGTTTGTTATCATACTAAAATATTTATTTCAGATAACAATCTCAAAATAAATGATAATCCGAAAATTTTTAAGGAAGCTATTGATAAAATTGTTATGTTTTTTATAAATCAATACCAAAAATATGGCAAAGGATTTGAATATGATAATGAAAAATATGATGATGAATACAAAAAATTAATTAGTGAAATAAGTGAAAAATATTGTATAAATTATCAAGATAAAGATGAATTAATTAAAGAAGAAGGTAAAGGTTCATACTAATAACAAATAATTCCTGGTTGAAATACATATTATAATATGATAAAATAAGTAGTAGCTAGGAGGGATACATATGCTTACAGTGTTAATGATTGTATCTGTTTTACTTATTATTATAGTATTACTTCAAAGTGAGAAGGCTGAGTCTGGTAATATAATTACTGGTGGTAATGCTGATTTATTTATGAACAGAAAAGAACGTGGTGGAGAGCTATTTATTACTAGGTTAACTTACATTTTAGGAATTATATTCTTTATTTTGTGTATAATTATAGACATATAGTTAAAAAAGGCTTTATTAATAGCCTTTTTTTGTTTTATAATATATATAGAAAGATAGGTGAAACTTATGAAAGACAGAATACTAAATATTTTAAAAGAGGAAGAAAGAGCATATACTGCAATTGAACTTAAAGATATACTAGGTTTAAATACTACTGAAGAAGTAGAAGAGATGTTAAAAGTGTTAAATGAATTAGAGAGCAATTTAACAATATACCATACGAACAAAGATAAATATATGGCTTTTTGCTATAGCCATTTAAAAAAAGGTAAGATATCTGTTTCGGATAAAGGCTTTGGTTTTGTATTAATGGAAGGTGAAGATGATATTCACGTTGATGCTAAACATTTAAATGGTGCGATAGATGGTGATATGGTAATTGTAGAAATTACTAATAAAAATACTGGTTCTAAAAAAGAGGGACGAGTACTTAGAATAGCATCTAGAAATTATGGGCCAATAGTAGGTGAGTTTAAGTTTATAGATGATATGCCAACAATTATTTCAAATGATAAGAAGTTTAAACAAAAAATAGTTTTAACTAAGGAAAGTACAAAAGACTGTGTAGAAGGTCATATAGTAGTTGCAAACGTTGTTAAAGAACTTGATAGAAATACTGTTTTAGCAGAAATAACAACAATTATAGGTCATAAAAATGACGTTGGTGTTGATGTTGAGGCAATCGTATATAAACATATGTTTTCTCCTAAATTTCCTGATGAAGTTTTAGAAGAATTAAAAGATATACCAGATTCAGTAAGTGAAGATGAAAAAAAAGGAAGACGAAATTTAACTGACGTTACAATATTTACAATAGATGGTGATGATACAAAGGATATAGATGATGCTATTTCGATAAAAAAACTTGCTAATGGAAATTACGAATTAGGTGTTCATATAGCAGATGTTTCATATTATGTTAAACCGGGTACTCATCTATATGATGAAGCATATGAAAGAGGAACTAGCGTTTATTTAGTAGATAGGGTAATACCTATGCTTCCTCATAAATTGTCTAATGGTATATGTTCACTTAATCCTGGAGTAGAACGTTTAGCACAAAGTTGCGTAATGGAAATAGATAACAAGGGAAATGTTGTTTCTCATGAAATATTTGAAAGTGTTATTAAATCAAGGATTCAAATGACTTATAAAAAAGTTAATAAATGGTTAGATGAAGGTATTGTAGAAGATGGATATGCTCCTTTTACAAATGATTTATCATTAATGAAAGAATTAGCAGACATTATAAGACATAATAGAGAAGCACGAGGTGCAATTGATTTTGATACAGACGAAGCTAAAATAATTTCAGATGATACCGGAAAGCCAGTAGATGTAGTTTTAAGAGAACGTGCATCTGGTGAAAAAATGATAGAAGACTTTATGATAGCGGCTAATGAAACGGTTGCATCACACATATTCTATATGGATTTACCATTTATATATCGTGTTCACGGAACTCCAAAGGAAGAAAAAGTAAATGACTTTTTGGATTTCGTAAGTTCTTTAGGTTATAAAATAACAGGTAAGGTAAACATTAAGTATCCATCTTCAATAGAAAACGTATTAAGCCAGTTAAAAGATAAAAAAGAATATAAAATATTAGCATCACTTATGCTTCGTGCAATGCAAAAGGCCGTATATCAAACAGATAATATAGGTCACTTTGGACTTGCTAGTAAAATATATACCCACTTTACTTCACCAATTAGAAGATTCCCAGATACAACCGTGCATCGTCTTTTAAGAACTTATTTGTATAATAATGATGAATCTAAGAAAACGACTGATTACTTTAGAGAGTATTTACCACAACTTGCAGAACATTCATCATTAAAAGAAAGAGATGCAATAGAATGCGAAAGAGAAGTTGAAGATATGAAGATGGCTGAGTATATGATGGATCATATTGGAGAAGAATTTACTGGTATGATAAGTGGTGTTACTTCATTTGGTATGTTTGTTGAACTACCTAATATGATAGAGGGTTTAGTTCATATAACTGATATTAAAGGAGACTATTATAATTATGATGAAAGAACAATGTCTTTAGTAGGCCAAAAGACAAAAAGAAGATATAGAATTGGAGATACAGTAACAGTAATTTGTAAAAGTGCATCAAAAGAAGAAGCTTTTATAGATTTTGAAATAAAAAAGGAAGAAGTAAAAGATGAAGAGCAAGAGAAAGTTAAAAACGCAGGTTAAGTTTTTAATTCATATAATTTTATTATCTATTATAATATTTTTAGGGCTTTTTATTTATGGAAAGTTAGATACGGATAACAAAAATTATAATAAAAAGCAAAAAGTAACAACAAAAAGTACTGAATCTAATAAAGAGTCAAATATGCTTTCCATGGTTATGGTAGGAGATTGCTTGATTCATAGATTCATATATAATGATGCTTCAAATGGTGATGGAACATATTCTTTTGATAGTATGTTTGATGAGGTTGCTCCTTTAATTAAAGGACATGATTTAGCCTTTTATAACCAAGAGAGTATAATAGGTGGTAAATCTTTGGGACTTTCAGCATATCCAAGATTTAATTCTCCTGAGGAAATAGGAGATACAATGGTTAACTTAGGCTTTAATTTAGTTAGTTTAGCTAATAATCATACCATGGATAAGGGAGAAATAGGAGTAATTAATTCGGTAAACTATTGGAAAACTAAGCCAGGAGTTTACTATTCTGGTCAAGCACTTTCTTCATCTGACAGACAAAGCAATATAAAGGTAGAAGAAAGAAATGGTATAAAGTACGCTTTTTTAGCTTATACATCAGTTACAAATGGTTTATTACCTCCTAGTGGTAAAGAATACTTAACTAACATCTACTCTAAGGAAAAAGCCCAAAAAGATATTAATAAGATAAAGGATAAAGTAGATTTAATAATTGTATCAATGCACTGGGGAGAAGAATATGTAACAACTCCAAATAATTCTCAGAAGCAAATAGCAAAGGAATTATCTGATATGGGTGTAAATTTAGTTATAGGAAATCATGCCCATATGATAGAACCAGTAGAGAAAATAAACGATACCTTGGTATTTTATGCACTTGGTAATTTTATTGCAGCACAAGATACTAATGATAAACAAACGGGTGCTTTAGTAACTTTAAATATAAACAAAGATAAAAATGGCAAGATAACCTTTAGTAACGTAAAAGCAAACCTTTTATATACTTATTTTAAAGGTAGCCATAACTTCAAGGTATATCCTTATACAAAATTAAATAATAGTCTTTTAAATAATTATGAAACATACTATAATAAGTACAAAGGCGTTTTAACTAAGTATACCAACATAGTAGAGGTGGAATAATGATAGAAATAAAAAATAAAAAAGCTTCATTTGATTATTTTATAGAAGATACGTATGAGTGCGGAATAGTTTTAACTGGTACCGAGATAAAGTCCATTAGAAAAGGTAGTTGTAATTTAAAAGATAGCTATGCTAGAGTTAAAAATGGTGAAGTTTTTCTAACTAATATGTTTATTTCTACTTATGAAGAGGGTAATCGTTTTAATCATGATGAAAGAAGGGAAAGAAAGCTTTTACTTCATAAAAAAGAAATATATAAAATAAAGGATAAAGTTGAAAAAGAAGGTTATTCGCTAGTTCCTGTTAAGTTATATTTAAAAGATGGAAGAGCTAAAATATTACTTGGTATAGCAAGAGGTAAAAAGCTTTATGATAAAAGACAAAGTTTGAAAGAAAAAGACATTAAAAGAGAAATGGAAAAAAATATAAGGTATTAAAAAAGGTTCCAAATTACTTGGAATCTTTTTATTTGTCTGTAACTATTATTGATGTTGCAATAGCACGGGTTCTATGCCTTAAGGCTCCATCTACTGGATCATTTATATAACAATATGTGCTAGTACAAGTATCTTTATATTTTAAGGCTTCCTTTTGTGGTAATACCATAACAGTTGATGTTCCACCATCTAAATTAGCAGCGTTAATAGCTCCGTATTTATCCATTATATCTGTTAAATCTACCATATCTGCTCCCTTTGTTCTAGAAGAATTACTGTTGATAACTAAAAGTAATATAATGCCATCTGATCTTTGTCCAATAGCGGTTCTAGCAGCATATCCCCAACCACCATTTCCTTTTATAAATGATTTTTTACCATTTACGATTAAGAATGGTCCCCAAGATACACCGTCTCTAACGTTCATGTTTAATGCTTTTTGTGCTGTAGCACCTTTAATTAACACTAATTTATTATCATTTGTGATACCAATTATACCACCTGACTGGGTGTATGAACTATAATTGTTATCTGTTATTACTTTACCATTAGAAATTGTTACACCAGTTGGCATACCACCGGTACTATTATTACCTGGATCATAAAATCCACCACCATTAACTGACAATATGGCCTTATTATCTTCTGCCATTTTCGTAACTAACTGTCCTTTTACTCCTAAACTTTTGGTTACTGAAACTTTAACCATAGAAGGATCATATATAGCAGCTAGATAACCTTTTTGCCCGTTTACTTCTAATTCTATTATTTTATATTTTTCATCTTCATCATGTTTTAAAATCTGCTCTTCATATTCATTATCATAAGTTATTTCTTCTTTCATATCTATTAAGTCGGTATTTGTCTCTTCGTTAACTTCTACTATGTAGTTTCCTTTAATTACCTTTAATATTTCATCATCATTATAAAACCATTTACATAAGTATTGATGATTCATAGTAGACATCGCGGTAGATATAAGCCACGTTCTAAAGTTATCATAAGGTCCATATAATAAGAACGTAAAACCAAAGCATCCTAGTATGTATATTGTAAGTATGATATTTTTAATAACTTTAAATACTTTTTTATTTTTAGTAGTGTTTTTTTTGCTTTTCTTAATTTTAAATAATCCTATGATAAAAAGGTATATAAATATAGATAGAAGTACGCAAGATATATAGTTAAATGGAACTTTCACAAGTCTTTTTGTATGTAGTGATATTACGGTTAATAAAAATAATATCGGTATCATAATAAGAGGAATTGTTCTAAGCCATATTTTTATTTTACTGTTTTTATTATCTTCATTATTATTACTATCTATTTTATTTTTATCATTAAAATCGTAAAATTGTAATACTTCTATTTTTTCATTATTATTCATATACTTCTCTCCTATTGTTAATTATACAGAAACTTACAAAAATTGACAATTAAAAATTATAAATCTGTGTTATAATACTATTGTTATTTATATCTATATGGGGCTGTTATTGGTTTCGACGGTAAGTATGAGGCTATGGTTGCAAGTGGAAGGTACTCCTTACGTACAAACAAAAAATAAATAACAACAATAATAATTATGCTTTCGCAGCTTGCGCTGCCTAGTCTCTAATAGAGAAAGCGCTTCTTTTAAAGTTTTACTCACGGATTTTTTAAGAGGCTCATTTTAGTGAGTTATATTATCTTGTTTGTTTAGGATAAGATAAAGAATTTTACTAAACTCGTTATTTGGTGGGTATGTTAGTTACCTTTATCATTTAATTAAATTTAATTACTAACTAAACTTGTAGACGTCGTAGAGTACTATTTATCGGACACGAGTTCAAATCTCGTCAGCTCCACCATTAAAGAATCTGTTCGAACTATTCGAACTTATATATATGAATCAATCATTTCTGATTGATTTTTTTTATTAGTCCTTTCAGGAAGTTTGATGATATTTGAACATTACTCAAATTTAAAGTATAAGTTTGGAAGTAAAACGTTTTGGACAATAGGATACTATGTAAGTACTTTGGATTAAATGAAGCAACAATAAAAAAATATAAGGTAGTAAGAATGAAGATTTATATTCAAAGAAATTTATTAAAGAAGATACATTTGAAGATTTACAAGATACTTATGAATTTAGTAAAAATCACGATTATGAAAGAGAAAAGAATGATTTTGAAATGGAAATATGATACAATAAATACGTTAAAGGAGGTTAAACTATGGGAAATAACGAATTAGAAGAAGATGAGGTTGAAGCAGAAGAAAAAGAAAAAGAAGAATATAGAAAAGGAATTTTATCTAAAGGTTTTCTTCCAATAAATGATGAATTTAATGAAACTATGAATAGTTCGATGGAGGATGTTGAGAAAAATCCTAGAACTTTTATAATTGAGGAATGTATACCTGCATGTAAAGAATTATGGAAAAAAAACATTTATACATTTATGGTTAGTGATCATTTAAATGAGGGAGTTTGTTGGATAGAAGTTATTGTTGATAATTTATCAGATGAAAATAAAGAAATATTTACTCAATTAGAAGGAGAAGATATAATCAAATTTTCTTATCATAAAGGATGTATTAACTTTGGTGTAAATTCTGTTGGATCTCAAGCACAAAAGAGATTGTTAGAGTTGTCACAAAAATTTCAGATGCAAGATGTTCCACATGGAGAAGCATATATTACATTACCAGAATATCTAATAATGTGTGGTTGTTATGATGAAGTTGAAAATCCTAATTATGTTCCAATGGCTGAACCTTGGGATCTGGGGTTACCAATGGAACAAATGGTAGATTATTTAAATAAATATGATGAATGGAAAGGTTCGGATAAAAGTAAAAAAACTAATAAGGTATTTAGTCAAGCAAAAATGACTAAACCATTGGAAGAATATTTTGATGGTACTGGTGTTATATATGATGGTGACAGAGTATATTTAAGTGAGTATCATTACAAAAAACACTTGAATTATGTTAACAGTTTAACGCAAACACAAAGTTCAAAACACAAAATGTAGATAAAGTTGCTAGATTTTTATATATCAATCGTTTTTGATAGAACGTTGTAGATTACTACGACATTCGTACCATTAATGATTATCTAAACATTTGGTTCGTTTTTTGACAATATCAAGGAATTATGATATTATTGGTATGTAAGCGAGATTTCTTGCATAAAATAAAAAAGGGAACATTCAGTCCTCTTAAGTTGAATGTCTACCCTAAATACTTAAGCTAGACATTTAATTCAAATTGAATTAAGTGTCATTTTTTTATTACTATTATCATAATGATGAATAGAGATAAAATGATAGTAATGTAGCGAAGGACTTTTATTATAAAAGTTCTTTTCTTCATATTTATCAAACCTCCTCTCCATAAGAGATTTGGTAGACACTCAACAACTAAATGTTCCTAAAGAAATTATATAATAACTATATTTATAAAACCAAGAAAATAATTATTAAAAATTATTAAGAAAGTCATTATGTGTTGACTTTCTTTTAAATTAGTCATATACTATACTGGTATACCGAATTGGTATAGTGGTATATTGGAGGCGATTATGAATAATATTAAAGAGGACATATTAAAATCATCCAGAGAGCTATTTACCAATTATGGGTATAAAAAGGTTAGTATGGATGAAATTGCAAAGGCATCTGGTGTAACAAAAAAGACTGTTTACTCTTATTTTAAAGATAAGGCAAGTTTGTTAAAAACACTTATTGATGAAGAAATGGCAAAAATGAAAAAAATCATAATTAGTCATTCAAATATCAATGATGAAAACTTCTTTGAAGAGGTTAACAAAACTTTATATGACTTACTTAAGTATAAGAGAGAAGCTAAATTGTTTGTTACTTTAACAAAAGAGGCTGATGAACTTAACACTATTTCTTCTAAAAATTCAATAGAAATGATTGATGATGCAATTTTAAGCTTTATAAAAGAACGTTTATCTTGGGCTATTGAAAAAGGATATGTAAAAAAATGTGATCCAGATTTATGTGCTTTTATAATCTATAAAGTGTATGTAGCAGTTATGTTTGAATGGGATAAAGAAATAGATGAAAATGAAGTTACTCAAAACGTAACACAAATATTAAAGGAAGGATTATTCAATTAATTGTAATTAATTATAATTGATTGTATTTTGTGGGGGATGATAATTATGAAAAACAAAAAAAATACAAATAAAAGTAATTGGTTTAGTTATGTAGTGCTAGCAGTAGTATTACTAATACCTTTTATGTATAGCTTCTTCTATCTAAAAGCATATTGGGATCCATATGGACATATGGATGATATTCCAGTTGCAATAGTAAACGAAGATAAGATGGTAGATGGACAAAATAAGGGTAAGGATTTAGTTGATTCTTTAAAGAAGAAAAATACCCTTGATATCAGTGTTGTAAATAAAAATAAAGCAGATAGTGGTCTTAAGAATAAGGATTATTATGCGGTTATTACAATTCCTAGTGATTTTACTAGTGACTTGTTAAGTGCTGAAAAAGATGATAAAACAGCTGCAACAATTACTTATTCACCTAACCAAAAATCTAACTATTTAGCATCTCAAATAATAAATAGAGTTGTATCCGAAGTTGAAAAACAAGTTAGATCTAACGTATCAAAAGAAGTTGTTAAAACACTTACAGATAATATAAATGGAGTACCTAAAAAGGTAGAAAAAATAGATGATGGTTTAAAACAAATATCTAATGGTACTAGTGAACTTAAAACAGGAGCTTATAAATTACAAGATGGAACAAGTACTTTAAGCTCAAAATATGCATTATTTAATAATGGTGTATCAAGCGTTGATAATGGAGCATTAACATTATCACAAAACATTAATTTATTAGATAGTGGTCTTGGTAAATTACAATCTGGTGTTAATGATTTTGCATCTAAAACTACTAAGTTAGATGATTTAAAAACTGGAGTTACTAAGTTAAAGACAGGAGAAGATAGTTTTGATTCAGGACTTAATACATATGTTAGTTCTGTTAACGCTATTTTAAGCGAAGCTAAAACAAATCCTGCTATATTAACAACTCCAATACTTACTTTAAAAGGTGCAACTTGTACTTTAGGAAGCCCTATTTATAATGTTTCTAAATGTGCATATTTTACTCAAATAGTTAATGCTTATGAAATTAGTGATAGCACTTATACAATGGTTGATTTGTTAGCTGATTCAGGCTCTAAACTAACTAGTTCAAGTGCTATGGTTAAAGCGGGTGTAGATGAATTAGATAACAAAACAGATGAATTAAATAGTATTAAAGCAGGTGTTAATACATTAAAGACAAGCGTTGATACTTTAAAGAATGGTTCATCAAAACTTGCATCTGGTTCAAAACAATTAGTTAGTGGAACAAATACTTTATCTAGTAGTTCTAATGAAGTATTAAATGGTATTAATACATTAAATAGTGGAGCAAGCACTTTAGCTAGTGGAACAAATACATTAAATAATGGTGTTAATACCGCTAAAAGTGAAGTATCAAATTCTATTAGTTCAACTAATAGTGAACTTAAAAAATTAAATGGATTAGATGAATATACAGCAAATCCTGTTAAAGTAGAAGAAAAAGACGTAAATGAAGTTAGTGAATATGGTACTGCATTCTCTCCATTCTTTATGTCAATAGCATTATGGGTTGGATCTCTTATGTTATTTATAATCCTTTACTATGATGCAAATGATAGATTTAAGAATTGTAGTCGTAATGCAGAAAACAAAGTAAAAAGAACTTTCTGTTACTTAGGACTTGCAACATTGCAAGGTATAATCTTAGGAATATTATTACTTGTAGGCTTAAAATTTAGTGTTACAAATTACTTCTTATATTTTGCATCATTAATATTAGTCGCTTGGATGTTTGAAGCAATAATGGAATTTTTAATAGTTCACTTTGGAGACATTGGTAAGTTCTTAGCTCTAATCTTGTTAGTATTACAATTAGCAGCAGCAGGTGGAACGTTCCCAATCCAAACTGTTTATACAGGATTCCAAAAATTATTTAACGTACTTCCAATGAAATATTCAATAGATTTATTTAAGGAAGCACTAATTAGTATAGAAGGTAACTTACTTTCTAAATCATTAATAGTAATAATAATAATATTTGTAGTATTATTTGTTATAAATATACTAAAAGATATAAGATTACAAAAAAAGGCTAGTAAATAAGCCTTTTTTTAGTATTTATTACATCCACAATTATTTCCTCTATTAGAACCAAAGCCCCAGAAGAGGAAGAAGATTATTGCAATAATTATTATTATCCACAACCAGTTGGTGCCATTTCCTTCTTGATTTCCATAGTAAGGATAAGCGGGATATCCAGGATAATACATAATATACACTCCTTTCTAATATATTATATTTATATTAGAAAAAAATAAATATATTAAAAGCCTGTGTTTATATGATAAATGTTGTCTCATCTAAAAATTTATAATTAGTTTCATATTTTAGGCATCTGACTAATCTTGATACAGCATCATCTTTAGCTTTAGCCTCAAGCATTATATCAATATCTTTATCTTGTTTTTTAAGTATATTAATAAATTTTATAAAACACTCTTTGTTTATGTAGTCGCTATGACTTCTAAACTCTTTTTTTAATTTACTTTTTGGCGATGAAAAATGCATTTTTGGAATTTTCCCATTCCATGTATCTATTATTTCTTTTAAATAATCATTTATGTCTTCTTTCTCGTTATTACATATAAAATGATGATAATCTAGCACCATAGGAACATTAATTTTGTGACATAACTCTAATACATCTTTTATATTATATACTTTATCATCGTTTTCCACAGCAATACATTTTTTTATGTGATCTGGCAATTTATTAAAGTTGTTAATAAACCTTGTTATGGATGCTTTCTTTCCACATGCACTAGAACCGACGTGAAGAATGATTATTTTATCTTTAATTCCAATGGCATCCATAATTTTATAATGATATTCTAAGATTTCCACAGTATTTTTAACTATTTTGCTATCCATGCTGTTTAAAACTGCATATTGGTCGGGATGAGTATCAACTCTAATATTATTATCATTTATTAATTTGCCAATTTTTTTATACTCATCTAAAAGAGGTGTAATATAGTCAAAATCTACTTTATCATGTGTTGCAAGTGGCACTAATTTAGAAGTTAATCTATAAAAATGAAAATTATTTTTAACGTTGTATTTAATTATTTCATATAAAGAATCTAAATTATTTTTAGTTATTTCTAGTAGTTTAGACGTATTATAATTCTTATTTATATAATTAGTATACGTTATAGTACTTGATGTTGTAACATCATCTAATGCCTTAGATAACGCTACATATCCTAATCTTACTTTCATTTGTATCACCATTAGTTATTATGCAAAATAAAAAAGGAAATATTTAAATTCCCTTTAATCTTTTTCAAAGAAGGCTTTGTATCCTAAATAAGCCTGATATATATCGAATTTACTTGCAACTTCATATGGTGAATGCATTGAAATTATTGGAACACCACAGTCAATAACATCCATTCCTTTATCTGCTAAAATGTATGCTATTGTGCCTCCACCACCTAAGTCAACTCTTCCTAATTCTGATACCTGGTATTTAACGTTATTTTCTTCAAATATTCCTCTTACTTTTGCAACGAACTCTGCATTAGCATCAGATGCTCCTGATTTACCACGTGAGCCTGTATATTTATTAAATTCAACTCCGTATCCAATAAATGAAGCATTATTTTTTTCAGATGCACTTTGAAAGTTAGGATCAACTCCTGCACCAACATCTGCAGAAAGCATCATAGAATTACAGTATGTTTTGTTTATAGCACCCGGATTATTTTCCTCTTTTTTATTTAATAATTCGTTGATAAATAAGTCAAACATCTGTGAACACATCCCGGTGTTTCCTACACTTCCTATTTCTTCTTTATCAGCAAATATAGAAACCATGGTTTTATTTCCAGGTTTTGCGTTAACTAATGCTAAAAGGTTAGTATAAGAGCATACTCTATCATCTTGACCATATGCTGCAACCATAGATTTATCAAAACCTAAGTGTCTTGCTTTAAATGCTGGTACGGCTTCAAGTTCTGAACTATAAAAATCAATTTCATTTATACCATATTTTTCGTTTATTATTTTCATAACGTTTTCTTTGATAGAATCACTACTTGATGGAATACTTCCAACTAATATGTTCAAATCTTCACCCTTTATTGCTTTACCAATTTTATTTTCATATTGTTCTTCTGCTAGGTGAGGTAATATATCAGTTATTGTAAATACTGGTTCATCTTCTTTTTCACCTATATTTATTTCTACTTTCTCACCATTTGGTTTAACTACTACACCTTTAAGTGATAACGGAATAGTTGTCCACTGATACTTTTTAATTCCACCATAATAATGTGTTTTAAAAAGTGCAAGCTTTGCATCTTCATAAAGTGGATTAGGTTTTAAATCTAGTCTTGGTGAATCTATGTGAGAACCAACTAGGTTAAAACCATTTTCTAATTTTTCTTCTCCTATAACCGCCGCATACACACTTTTGTCTCTGTTAAGCATATATACTTTGTCACCAAAACTTAGTTTCTTTACGTTTTTAATATCGATAAAACCATTAGATCTCAGTTTTTCTATGATGTATTTTGATGTTTCTCTTTCTGTTTTACATTCGTTTAAAAACGATATATACCCATCAGAAAAATCAAATATTTCATCTTTTTCTTTACTGCTTAAATTTTTCCAACCACAAGTTTTTTTATTTAAAATATTCTTTTCCATAATATCCTCCTAATTATATGATACCACGATAGCGAAAAATTATTGCATAAAAAAACGAGCTGGGTTAAATAGCTCGAGTATTAATCAATTATGGTGCCGCTTGTAAGAATCGAACTTACAGCTAATCATTACGAGTGACTTGTTTTACCATTAAACTAAAGCGGCATTTTAAGTTCTATTTAAAGAACCCATTTACTACGTATTTTGTTTCATTAATTACCATAAACGCATTTCTATCAATAGTATTAATTATTTTCTTTAAATCATCTAAGTGTCTTTTATCAACTTCAATAAAAAGCATTTGTTTTCTTTTGTTATCCATACCAGTACATTCTACTTTGGAAAACGCATAACCTGAATCTGTTATTTTACTTATCTTATTTTTATCATCCATGATAACTTGGACTGATACTTTTCCTTTTATAAACTTGTTAGATAAAGTTGTTCCAACAAACGTACCAACGGCATACCCACCTGCATAAGAAAGTGCTATCCACAAACTTTTGATGTTGGTATTTAAGGCTTCTTTTACAACTAAAAACCATATTATTACATCAAAAAATCCTATTACGGTTGCAAGCATTCTTTTGTTTTTAACAGTTAGTACTGTAACAAATGTACCTAGTGATACATCTACTATTCTTGCTAGAAAAATAGTTACACATATCTTAAGTAATCCCATATTCGTCTTCTCCTTATTGCATTTTTATAATAACATAATTATTTTCAATCTTCAATAAAAAAATGACTTGTGATATAATAAAATTATTGGAGGCATCATTATGAATAAAAAAATTAATATTATAAAAAATGCTTATATATTGTTTATTATTAACGTTATCATCTTTATTACTATGGTATTTTTTAGAAGTTTATATTCTAAATTAGGGTACAATGCTACTTTAATTAACGTTTTTATGGTAGTTAATATTGTTTTACTAGTTCTTGGAATAGTATTTAACACTTTATTCTTAAAAGATCCTAATAAATATGATAATAAAAGAGTTGGAATTATAATTATCGCGTCTTTTGTAGTTTATTTACTTTTGAATATAGTGGGTACTTATTTTATAAATAAAAGTTTAAGTAGTGGTTATACAAAAATGAATAGTAAGTTATCTTCATATTGTGATACTTATGGATGTGATAGGTATGAGACTATACAAAAAAATGGATATGAACAGTTTATTATTAAAAAGACATACTTTGATTATAACAACGTAGAAAATGATATTAAGATAACAACTGAGTATGACAAGGACAAAGTATTAGACGTAAAAGCAGAAGTATATTCTCAAAACGAAATGTTTTCTGAAACATTAATAAAGGATGTATTAAAAGATTATTTTTATAATTTCGGATACGAAGTAAAAGAAGATTTAATAAAAAAAGCATTTGATGAGAGATTTTCATCTAGCACAAGTGATGATAATGCAACGTATAAAGTAGAAGAAATATATGATGGTGATGAATTAGATAAAATTAAAACAACCATATTTTTGAATTTAAAACAAGACTAGTTCTTGTTTTTTTTTAATTTTTTTGTTATCATTATGGAAGATAATAGGGGTGATATTATGCAGATATTAAGTGCTAGTCCAGCGCTTATCGCATCAGTTGTTATATTTGTTGTTTGTGTTGTAATAGGCTTTTTTGGAGATAAAAGATTGAAGGACGAAAAAATGTTGAAAGAACAATCAGAAAAGGATGAAAATAAAGTTCAAACAACTAGCGATATAGAAAGTAGTGAAGATAATAAAGAAGAAGCTCCTTTAATTACTAGTCAAAATATTAATAATTTAGATAGTAATAATATTAATGATCTTAGTAATTTATATTCAATTGGAAATAATGTGAATAATAACATCGATAACGTGGCTATGCCAAACATGCAGGAGCCTAATCATGATTTAAATAATCCTGTTATTAATAATAATTCAGTAATTAATGAAGAACCTTTAGCATCAAATCCATCTTTTAATATGCCAGTTCAAAATGAACCGGTAAATCCAGTTGCAACTAATCAAAGTAGTGCAGGTATAGAACCTAATTTAAGCGCGCAAAATACTTTAAATTCTACCAATAATGGTATGCCACAACCATTTGATGGACAAATTACTTCTGATGATTCTATAAATAATATGTTTTAAAAAAATTCCTTATAAAATAAGGAGTTTTTCTTTATGATTAAAATTTAATTAAAAAATATCTGATAATTATGGTATAATTTTGGTATATATCATTAAAGAGAATAAAAAGGTTTTAGGAGGAATTATGACAGTAGATAATATATTAACTATTATAAAAGATATAATTGATGTCTGTCTTGTATGGGCAGGAGTATACTTTATATTAAAAAGTATAAAAAATAACGTTAAGTTTACGATGTTATTTAAAGGAATAATAATAATTGTGATAATTAAGCTTATAAGTGATTTATTTGACTTAACTGCAATAGGACTATTATTAGAGTACGTAGTTATGTGGGGACCACTTGCACTTGTTATTATTTTCCAACCGGAAATTCGTTCTGTATTAGAACAACTAGGTAGGTCACAATTACTTGGAAGACATAAGGTGCTAACTATATCTGAAAGAGAAAGAATAGTATATGAAATAGGTTTGTCTTTAGAGTATTTGAAAAAGCATCGTATAGGAGCTTTAATTGTAATTGAAAGGGATACTTCTCTTTCTGAATATATAGAAAGATCTAAAAAGTTGTATGCCGATATATCTAACGAACTTTTAGATGCAATCTTTTTCCCAGATAATCCACTTCATGATGGTGGCGTTATAATACAAGGGGATAAGGTTACTTGTGCTGGAGCTGTATTTCCTACAACAGTAGAAATGAAGTTCAGTAAAAGACTTGGTACAAGACATAGAGCAGCAATCGGAATAAGTGAGGAAAGTGATGCTATTGCAATTATAGTATCAGAAGAAACTGGTAGAATTTCGATAGCAATAAATGGTGATTTAAATTATAATTTATCTTTGGATGAGGCTAAAATGCTTATATTAGATGAATTAAAGCCAAAGAAAGCTGCAGAGTTTGACTATGAAATAGATGAGGATGGTGATATTGATGAGTAAATTATTTAAAGCCATTGGTCATTTTATTGATAAAAAAATAGTTCTTCCGATAGCAAAATTCTTTGCTGGAATTTCTAAAAAGTTTAAAGGAAACGGAAGAAACTTTGAAAAAATGCTTACGATGAAGCCTGGAATGATAATAGTTTCCCTTTTAATAGCATTAGGTGTTTTCTTTATAGCGGATAGTAAAACAACGTCTTTAATTGAAACTTCAGCAGAAGTACTTTATGACCAACCAATATCTGCTACTTATAATGAGGAAGCATATGTTGTAGAAGGACTACCTAAAACGGTTGATATAACTTTAATAGGTAGAAAGTCAGACGTTTATTTAGCAAAACAATTACCAACTAATGATATAACAATAGATTTAACAGGGTTAAATCCAGGGGTTCACAAAGTTAACTTAAAGTACAAAAAGGCATTAAGTTCTGTTGAGTACAAACTAGATCCATCGGTTGCTACAATTGTTATATATGAAAAACAATCTAAAGAAAAAGAAGTTAATTATGAAGTTATAAATAAAGATAAGATTGATTCTAAGTTAATGGTTGAGGATGTTTCATTAAGTACTGATAAAGTATTTGTGAAGGGCAAAGAAGCAACTATTAATGAAGTTGCATCTGTTAAAGCTTTGGTTGACTTAAAGAACTTAGTTGACCCAGGAGTAGGAGAACAAGAATTAAAAGACGTTAAGTTAGTAGCTTATGATAATAAGGGTAAGAAAGTTAACGTTGAAATAGTTCCATCAAAGGTAACTGCAACGGTTAAAATAGCATCTCCTCAAAAAGAAGTTCCAATACGTGTTATTCCTAAAAATTATAAAAACATCGTATTTGGTAAGTCTATTAGCAGTATAACTCCAAACATATCTAAGGTTACTATTTATGGTAACTCAAGTAAGTTAGAAAAGATTTCATACATACCAGTATATGTTGACGTAAGTGATCTTAAAGAAGATAAACAATTTGCCTTAACAATTAAGAAACCTACTGGTGTAAGAGCGATGAGTGCATCTAACGTAACGGTTAGCGTATCACTTGGAGATGAGGCAACTAAGGAATTTGATAATATTTATCTAGAATATGAAAACTTAGGTGATGGCTTAGTTGTTCAAGCAGCAAGTCAAGATAGCACTAAAGTAACGGTTAGCGTTAAGGGTGTTCAAAAGGTATTATCGGATATGGATCCTACAACGATTAAAGCATACGTAGATTTAAAAGGATTAAAGGCAGGACAACATGAAGTGCCAGTTTTAGTAACAGGTTCTGACTTAAGAGCTAAGTATTCTTCTAAGACTACTAAGGTAACTTTAAGAATAACTGAAAAAAATTAGAAATATAATAAAATAAGTTGACAAATGTACCGATTTAAAGTAGAATTTAAATTGGTACATTTTATAAACCCACATAAGTTTGCCGTGGGAAAGCGAGCTTATAAAGGAAAGGAAATAAAATATGACAACATTTATGGCTAATGCCTCAAACATTGAGCGTAAATGGTATGTTATCGATGCTAAAGGTAAACCACTTGGTAGAGTAGCTGCTAAGGCTGCTGTTATGTTAAGAGGTAAACATAAGGCTACTTATACACCACACGTTGATTGTGGAGATAACATAATCATTATAAACGCTAAAGAAGTAACATTAACAGGAAACAAATTAAACAATAAGATCTATTATAATCACAGTGGATACACTGGTGGATTAAGAGAAAGAACCGCTAAAGAAATGCGTGAAAACTATCCAGTAGAAATGGTTGAAAGAGCAGTTAAAGGAATGCTTCCAAAAGGAAGATTAGGACGTCAAATGTATAAGAAATTATTCGTATACGAAGGCGCTGATCACAAGCATCAAGCTCAAAAACCAGAAATAGTGGAAATTTAAGGAGGAGAGTAAATGGCAAAAACATTCATTGGAACAGGTCGTCGTAAACGTTCAATAGCACGTGTAAGAATGACTTCAGGAAAAGGAAAAATTACCATTAACGGTAGAGACGTAAACGAATATCTTCCTTTTAAAACATTAGTTATGGATTTAAAACAACCATTAGAAGCTACTAAAACTGCTGATAAATTTGATATTGAAGTTTCAGTATATGGTGGTGGATTCTCAGGACAAACAGGAGCTATCCGTTTAGGTATTACTAGAGCATTACTAGAATATGATAAGAATACTGATCCAACTTCTGATGCTTCATTTAGAAAGATTTTAAAATCAGAAGGATTTATAACTAGAGACGCAAGAGTTAAAGAACGTAAAAAATATGGTCTTAAAAAAGCACGTCGTGCACCACAATTTTCAAAACGTTAATATGTTACTACAAAACCAGGTTTGTTCCTGGTTTTTTCTTTTGTTTTGACATATTTTATACAACATAATAAATTATTATTTAGTTAGTGCCTAGAAATGACAAATTTTAACATTATTTAATAAACTTTTAATAAAATTATGATATAATTTAAAATAGGTGATGCTAGGTGAAAACAAAAGAGTTTAAAACCTTAGATGAGCAGATTGAAATATTAAAAAACCGTGGGTTGGTTATTAATGACATTGATAAAACAGAGGAATTATTATTAAGAGAAAATTATTTCTTTATTAATGGTTATAGACATATTTTTATGAAAAATCATAAAGATAGTTTGTTTATACCTGGAACTACTTTTGAAGAATTGTATGCTGTATTTCAATTTGATAGAAGTTTTAGAAATGTTTTATTTAAGAATTTGCTTATTGTGGAAAATAACTTAAAATCAATAATTGCATATAAGTTATCTAAAAAATATGGTATTAGAGAAAAAGATTATTTAAAACCATCTAACTTTTCTCAAGATATAAAAAAGGTAAGACAGGTTAATGATGTTTTAAATAAAATAAAAAGACAAATAAAACTAAATGGAAGGCAACATAGTGCAACACTTCACTACATTAGTAATTATGGTTATGTTCCTTTATGGATTTTAGTTAAATTGTTATCTTTTGGAATGATTAACGAATTATATTCCATACTAAAACCAGATGATAAGCTTGCAATTGCAGAGTATTATAATCTTGATGTAGAAACTTTAGGTATATATATTGCACTACTTTCTAATTATAGAAATTTATGTGCACATGAAGACATTGTATATGATCATCGTACTCAAAAAGAAATTCCGGATACAAGGTATCACATGGAGCTTGATGTTCCTACTACTAATGATGAATATGTATATGGAAAAGATGATATATTTGCAGTTGTTATAATGCTTAAGTGTATGCTTACCGAAAGTGATTTTACTGATTTTGTAAACGAAGTAAGTTATGACCTTAACCTTTTAGATGGTAGGGTAAATATTATTCCTCAATCTAAGATTTTAGACAGAATGGGATTTCCTTCAAATTGGGAAGAAATAGCTAAAATAAAATAGGAAGTGATAATGTATGCAAGATAAAATTGAATATATGGAGTCTAAAAAAGAAGAAAAAAAGCAAAATAAAAAAAGTAATAATAGAAAAAAAATTCCAAATGGAATTAAGTTTGCTTTGGTTATTTTGTTAGCGTTTACTTTAGGATTAGTTATAATGTATGCTTATACGGAATTGAATCCTAAAATTATTACTAAAAATAAAACTATATCGGAAACTAAGGTAACTGATGAAGCTATGGAAGATGCTATAAAAAAGGTATATGATTCTGTTTTATGCATTGAAGTTATGAATAGTGATGGTTCTGTTTTAAGTACTGGAACTGGTTTTGTTTATTCTAAGGATAGTAAGTATGGATACGTTTTAACTAATGCTCATGTGGTTTCTAGTGGAAACAATATTGTAGGAGTACTATCAAATAATAACACTACTTCTTTAACTGTTTTAGGTAGTGATACTTATACTGATTTAGCAGTATTAAGAATGGATGTTAAAGATGTACTTGGGGTAGCTAGCATTGGTAATAGTAAAAATACTCCTGTTGGTAATACGGTATTTACGGTAGGTTCTCCAATGGGGTCTACTTATGCAGGAACGGTAACTAAAGGTATATTATCTGGTAAAGATAGATTAATAGAAACGAGTGCTTCAAATAGTAATTCACTTGCATCAGAATCTTACATTGTTAAGGTACTTCAAACTGATGCTGCTATAAGCCCAGGAAATAGTGGTGGACCACTAGTTAATTTAGCGGGTGACGTAATTGGTATTACATCATTAAAATTGGTAGATGAACAAGTAGAAGGAATGGGATTTGCAATTCCAATAGAAGATGCTATGAATTACGTTGATACATTAGCGCAAGGAAAAACTATTGAAAGACCATTAGTTGGTGTACAAATCCTTGATTTAACTAATAAATATACTTTATATAGATATGGTATAAACGTTGATTCTAGTATTAAATCAGGTGTTATTTTAATAAAAGTAAATAGTGGATATCCTGCAAGTGATGCTGGATTAAAAGACGGAGATATTGTAACTAAAATTGATGGTGAAGATGTTACTACGGTATCAGAGTTTAAATATCAGTTATATCAACATAAGATAGGTGATACAATAGAAGTTACGTATTACCGTGATGGAAAAGAAAATAAGACTAAATTAAAATTAAATAAAACAAGTTAGGAAACTATTGATTTGGTTTCCTTTTTCTTTACACTTTAAGTTTTTATGTATATTAATTATATTAGTGTTTTGATATAATTACGTTAGGTGGTAATATGTTTAATAATTTATGTTTTTATTTTGTATTATTTTTAATTTATTCTTTTATAGGATGGTTAATGGAAATATCTTTTACATTATATAAAGATAAAACGTTAGTAAATAGAGGATTTTTAATGGGACCATATTGCCCTATATATGGCTGTGGATGCATGCTTATAATACTTCTTCTTAAAAGGTATTTAAATGACTTTATAGCGCTATTTATAATGTCTATGGTAATATGTTCTATCCTTGAGTATTTAACTAGCTATATCATGGAAAAATTATTTAAAGCTAGATGGTGGGATTATAGTGATAGAAGGTTTAATATAAATGGCAGAATATGTTTAGAAACCATGGTTCCATTTGGCCTTTTAGGATGTCTTTTGATGTATGTTATAAATCCATTTATAAGCGGAATTATATCTAACGTACCAAAGAATATATTAAATCCAATTGCAATTGTTTTATTTATTTTGTTTGTTATGGATAATATAACATCTTATTCAATAATTACTAAGTTACATTTGCATACTAATAAAATAGTTATGGATAATACTGAGGAAATAACTAAGAAGGTAAGGGAATATGTTTCAAACCATTCTAAGTTTGGTAAGAGATTAATGAAGTCATATCCTAATTTAAAAGTACTAAAGGAAAGATATAAAAGAAAAATTAAAAAGTTAAAGAATAAAAAAGACAAGAATTAAGTTTCTTGTTTTTTGCTGTGGATAAGTATTTTAAAATAAAAAGAGCGTTTCGCTCCAGAATTATTTACTAATATTATGATTTCTTTTTTTAGTAAATGCTATTCCTTTGTTATTTTCTTTAGATTTTGGTGTAATATCAACTCTTTCTTCAAGAGAAACATCAATATTTCCTTTTAAAAATTTGTATAGTCCATTTAATAAGTTAAATCTTTCTGACTTATTACCTCGACAGTTTAGTGCAGCATTATAATAATCAATGAATTTTTTATTATCAATGTTGTTAGGATCTATATAACAATTACCAATTTTGTTTCTGTATGCATTAATCATTTTACTCATAATAATATAATAATACATATCAAAATAATCACAATCATTAACATCAATAAAACTTTCTAATCTTTTCATTCTGTTATCTATTACTATCATTTCACTTGAGTATTTACTGGATTCTATCTTTTTGAAATTTTGCTTAAATAATCTTAACGCAAAGTCTTCAACTAATTCAGTATTTCTATCATCTGCAATTATGGAATAAGTAATGTTATTTGGAATCAAGAAGCCTTGTTGATCAGGTTTGTAAGGGCAAGGTCTATCATCATCAAAAGAGGAGTTTGATAAATATTTATCATGTACCATAACATATTTAATTGCTACTCCATCTATCGTGTAAGATCCTTTAAACATTTCTTCACTTGAAGAATCTAATAACACAATCATTTCAATTTCATTTGCATTTTGCAAATTATTTTTATATATAAATGAACCAATATAATCCTGTCTATTAAGCAAGTCTTTATAAGCAATAAATTTGTTTACTATACTGCTATTTTTTTCACTTAAATTAACTTTCTTACTATTTTTCATAGCATTTAAAATAACAGGTTTAGATTGATAGAAAGGAGGACGCTTATATATTTCAAATTCAAAATTATCTTTGCTCAAAGAATAAGATGATTCAATATATCTAACTAAATTATCTAATCTATTTAATTTTTCTTCTTTTGCTAAACCATTAGAATTAAAACATTGCATAAACAATATTATGTACTTCTCATCAATAGGGGTATCTATACCTAGAGCGGTTTCCTTATATTTTGGATCATTATATGCTCTAACTGCTTTATATATTTCTATTCTAGATATATTATTCATTTTATGATAAGCTGTCTTAATTCTATCTAGTAACGTGTAATATAATATATCAAATGAGTCATCATTAGATACATCTAATGATTTTAAGTCAGAAATTCTATTATCTATAACAACTAGATCATCAAGAACTTCTCCTGCTAAAGGAAGCTCAAAGTCTTTGCTATATAATTGATTTACATATTCTTTTATGTTTGTAATACAATTATTTTTTTCAAAAATTGTGTATGCTCTTGAATATGCTGATTTAGGAAAGGAATTTCTTCTTTTATAGTCATTGTAAGTGGTAGAATATATTGAATCTTCGGTTTTTTCGATATATTCTACATCAATACCATTAATTGTAACAACGCCTTTATATTCTTTTTCTGATTCAGAATCACAAACGATGCATAAATCTAAATCAGATGTTTTATTATAATTACCAGTTAATCTGCTTCCATAGTACATCATTCCAATGTATCTAGGATCATTTAAATAATCTATTCCATATTTTTCTTTCATATATATTATAAATGCTTTAATTAGTTCTATATTTTCATTATTATAATTATTTGTTTTTTGCATAATATAATCACCTTTTTTTCTTGTTTTATTTTTCTTTTTTAAACTTTTTTAATTGCTCGTCTAAAAAAAGTAAGTTTATTATATATTATTTTCCTATATATTTCAATAAATTTTTCTTTTAATTATGATTGCAAGAATGAATTGCTGTGGATAAGTTATTTATGTAACACCATATTGGGTATTAATCATAAAATACTTTGAAGGAGTGATAATATGGTTATAGTTGATGCTGGACACGGTGGGACAGATCCGGGTTCATCAAGCGGGGATATAATAGAAAAAGACTATACTTTAAAGATTGCAAATTATATGTATAATAGATTTAAAGATTTAGGAATACCTACTGTTATAACTAGAACGGAGGATGTTACTTTAAATCCAACTGATAGAATAAATGTAATTACACCAAACATTACTAGTAGTGATGATATAGTTATATCTAATCACTTAAATGCAGGTGGTGGCGAGTTTATTTGGCATTACATAATTTGATTGGGTATTAAGATGGCTATATTTGAATAAGAAAGATATTAGATTATTTATTTCTAATATCTTTTTTTGACAAACCAACTTGACAAAATAGCAAGTTAATGATATTATTAGTTTGTAAAGGAGATAAAGTGTTATGGAAATGGGGAAGAAAATAGAAAAGATATTAATTCAAAATAATATATCTCAACGTGAATTGGCAAGTAAAATAGGTGTAGATGAATCTATTGTTTCTAGAATAATCAAAGGAGAAAGAACTCCTAAGTCTGATATGTTAGCTAATATAGCGACTGCATTACATACAACATCAGATTATTTATTAGGAATAGAAAATGAAGAATTTGATAGTGCAAAAATAATTAGGCTAATTGCTAGAAATTCATCTAAAATGACGGAGAAAGAAAAGAAAAATTTAATAAGTGCGTTATTTGAGGAGGAATAGCATGGGAATAAAATTATCAGATGAAAGGTGTGAAGAAATAAAGCAGATAGTAGTGGATTTGTTTGATAAATATGATATAAACTGTATTCCTATTAGTGGCTTTGAAATTGCAAATAAAATGGGTATAAAGGTTATACCATACTCTGCAAAATCAGATAAAACAAGAAATTTATGTTTACAATTTAGTGAAGATGGTTTTTCTGTTTTAAAAAATGAAAAGTGGACTATATTCTACAACGATGAAAAACAATATGGTAGATTTAATAATACAATAGTACATGAAATTGGACATATTGTATTAAATCATACTGAAGATAGTGAACTTGCAGAAAAGGAAGTAAAGTTTTTTGCTAAATATGCTTTGGTTCCACCGGTACTTGTTCACAGATTGAAAATAGATAATCCAGAAGATATTGAACAAATATTTAATGTAAGTTATGAAGCAGCTGTATATGCTCTAGTATATTATAAAAAATGGTTAAATTATGGCGGAAAGTTTTATACTTCGTATGAAGAAAAATTATTATCAATGTTTAATAAAAGCATTTTAAAATTAAAAATAAGTTAGAAAAGGCAGTTTGGTTAACGTAAGTCCAAAAAAAGAGGCGTTTGCACACCCCATAAACAAATATAATATTTGCCAACAAAGATATTATATCACTAGTTTTTAAAATGTGCAAAAGAAGTGCCTCAAGGAAGAGGTGAATTTAATGATAAATTATTATTTAAATCTTAATGCACAATATAATGGAGGACATGAAGTACATAAAGAGTCATGCTATTATTACTATATGTATAAGGCAGGTTCTAATTTTGAACTTCTTGGAGCATTTAGCAATGAAATTGATGCAGTAAAATATGCTAAAGCTAAACATCCTAGTTTTAAAATTGATGGATGTGCATATTGTTGCCCTAGAGCACATAAGTTTTAGATGATTTTGAAAGGAGAAAGTTGTATTGAAAAAAATAATTTTTGATTTACTTACTTCTCCTTTAAATGTATCAGATAATTATTTGATTGACTATATTATTATGGCTATGATAGGTTTTGTGGCTTTTAAAATGGCATTTAAAATAGTTGGTGATACAGGTATAAGAGGAGAGGTTGGATCGATACTACATTGGTCAATTAGATGTGTTTTGTTTTTATTACTTTGGTTTTTATGCTCTATTATTATATCCGTCGTTAAATATGTAACGGAACATACTCTATTATCCCTGATTTTATTTAGTGGAGTTATAGTGGCTATTTGTTTATTAAGATTATTGTTTAATTTTGTTTGTGATCATTGTTTTAGTAAGAAAGTTTTATAATAGAGATACTATTCTAAAACTTTTTTAAATTTATATAAAAAAATTGGAGATGATGAAATGATTTTTATAACAGGAGATACACATAGAGATTTTTCAAGATTTTATAGCTTCAAATCAAAAGAAGATGACATGCTAATAGTATTAGGAGATGTCGGAATTAATTATTATTTAACTGAAGAAGATAAAAGTTACAAAGAATACTTAAAAAAACTTAATTTAAAATTATTTTGTGTAAGAGGAAATCATGAAGAAAGACCAGAAAACATATCTAATTATAAAGAAGTTGAAATGTTTGGTGGGAAAGTATTTATTGAAGAAGAATATTCAAATTTAATATTTGCAAAAGATGGAGAAATTTATAATATCGATGGTAAAAAGATTTTAGTAATTGGTGGAGCATATTCAGTAGATAAACAGTATAGATTACTACATGGATATAAGTGGTTTAAAGATGAGCAGTTAACTAAGAAAGAAATGGATACTATTTTAGACAAAGTAAAAGGTAAACATTTTGATATAGTACTAACTCATACTTGCCCTTATAAATATGAACCTAGAGAAGTATTTATGCAAGGATTAGATCAATCCAAAGTTGATAAATCAATGGAAATATTTTTAGATGAGATAGAAGAAAATATCAGTTATGACAAATGGTATTGTGGGCATTATCACACTGAAAAACAAATAGATAAATTAGAGTTTATGTTTGGTAGAATTAAAGTCTTTAATAAAGATGAATTTGTTCCTAAATACGGATACAATGGTTATGAAATAGTAAGAGATGTTTTTGATAAGAAACAAGTTTCTTTAGATGATAATCCACATTGTCCGATTTGTGATTCAAAAGATATTATTTTACTAAAAGGTGATGGATATAATATTTATGGTGATGATGCTATAGGAATTATTTGTAATACTTGTAAAAAAGTATATGGATTTAATGATGTTAATTATAAACAAAATTGCCCTAAAGAATTATAGAATTTAGCAGTATTTATGATATAATCGAAGTACAGTTGTAAGGAAGTGAAAAAAGCATGGATAAAGTAGATGATAAATCAGTTAATTTAAGACCAATGATGCACATTGATGAGATGGTTCCTTATTTAAAACAAAAAAATATAAAGTTTGAAAAAATTTCAGAAGAACGGGCTGAAAAATATTTAAGGGATAACAACAATTATTATAATATAACTTCATATAAACATAATTTTGAACGTTATTTATTTGATGGAAAGTTTGTTGATAAATATATTGATTTAGACTTTGCGTATTTAAAAGATATGGCTATTATTGATCACAGAGTTAGATTGATTTTATTTAAGATGATTATAGATATTGAGCATTATTTAAAAATCAAAATATTAAATACTATTGAAACGATTGATGAAGAAGATGGATATAGAATAGTTAATCTATATTTAGAAAAAGATTTTAATGATGAAAGATTTCCTAAAAGAGTTCACAATAGTATTTTTAAAAAGGTTGGGAATGAATATTATCAAAAGATATTTTCTAAATATGATGTTGATAAAGATAAAAAGTTAGAAAATATACCAATATGGGAATTTCTTGAAATTATTACTTTTGGTGAATTAGTAAATTTTTATGATTTTTTTACTAAAGAATACAATCTAGTTGATGAAAATAGGGATGTATATATATTGAGGGATATTGTGAAACTAAGGAATGCTGTTGCTCATAATACTTGCGTATTAAGTGAATTAAATAAAAAAGATAATGAATATCCCCCAGCATATAAAGTTGTACAATATTTAAAAAGTTGTAATATAGGTAAAGAAACAAGAGATAATAAACTAGGTAATTCTAGAATTAGGCAAATTACATATACTCTTTATATGTTTAATGAAATAGTAACTAGTGATGGAATAAAGAAAAATATTAAGAAAGAAATTAATGAATTATTTTTTGATAGAATAATTCATCATAAAGAATACTATAATAATAATGAACTATTAAAATCAATATATTCTTATTTCAAAAAAATAATAGAAAATAATTATATAGAAAATATTGATGAATAGTTTGACATAATTATATATTCGTGATATATTATTTATGCGAGAAAAAAACGTTCAATCGTTTTTGCAAGGGCACTGTCATTTTTGATGGAGCCCTATTTTTCTTTTTGTTATATGATATTATGATTATAATTTATTATAAGATTTTTTTAGGAGTACTATCATTTTTTGAGAGTACTTCATTTTTTTGCTTATAGGTAAATATTGATTATTAAAAAATGTAAGTATGGTATAATAGTATATATAAAAGGAGATGAATTCCTATGAAATGTACTTTAATGAATAAAAATAAAGAAGTAATGCTAACAGAATATGATTCTGCAACAGGAGTATTTACTAATATTTATGATGTTTATAATATTGATTATGCTCCATATATTTTAAAAAGTTTTTATAAAAACGAAGATGTTAATGATACTTCTTTAAGAACTAATTTAAGTGAATGGTTTAAGGGAAGGGGAATACCATCTTGGAGAGATAAGCTAGACTTATTACTACATAGACTTAATATTAATGCACCATGTGAATTATTAGATAAAGTCTTTGGATTATCTTTATCAGATCAGTATTGGTTAAAACCAGTAGATTCTAATATTAAATATGAAGATATTAATTTTTTTGATAATGATTTTGATTATGCTGAATTTATGGAAGCATCACTTTCAAAAAATAGTAAGATGATTCATAATGTTACATCTTTAAAAACACCTAATAATACTACAGATGGTATGTTAAAAAAAGCATGGATTATTGAAAATGGTACAAGATATTTATTAAAAGGTGGATATAAGAATGAAACATTACAACCATTTAACGAAGTGTTAGCAAGTGAGATATGTAAAAGACTAGGATTTGATTATGTAGAATATACACTAGATACTTATAAAGATATGGTTGTATCAAAATGTCCTTGTTTCATAACAAAAGATACAGAACTAATTACTTGTAATCAAATAAGAAATGGTATGAAAAAACATAATAGTATAGAAGATTATGAAGAATACATAAAAAAACTAGAATCAGAAGGAATAAAAGATGCAAGAGAAAAAATAGAAAATATGTATATTTTAGATTTTCTAATTATGAATGAAGATAGACATCTTAATAACTTTGGAATAATAAGAGATGTTAATACTTTAAAATGGTTAGATGTAGCACCAATATTTGATAATGGTCAAAGCTTAAATATTGAATACTATGATGAAGAAGAAATGCATATTATTGGTGATGGTAAATTATTCTATGAAGTTAAACCATTTGATGAAATAATTAAAGTAGTAAAAGATATAAAAAGAATTGATATAAGTAAATTAGAAGATATTCCTGAATGGTTTGATAATTTATTACATGAGTATCAAGATATAACTGGATATTCAGATAATAGAATTAATAAACTATGTATTTTATTAAATAGACAAATAAATAAATTGAAGAAATTAATAGAAAATGATTAGAAGTTAATATTAATTTCTTCTTTTTTGTTGGACATAATCCAAAAAATGACAATTTTCGTGATATAATTAATTAGAAGAGGTGTCTTATGAAAGAATTAACTAAAAAAATAAGAGAATTTGCTGAAGAAAGAGATTGGTTACAATTTAATACACCAGAGAATTTAGCTAAATCAATCTCAATAGAAGCTGGAGAATTATTAGAATGTTTTCAATGGAATAATAATTATGATAAAGATGAATTAAAATATGAAATAGCAGATGTAATGAATTATTGTATATTACTATGTTCACAAATAGGCGTTGATCCAAAGCAAATTATATTAGAAAAAATGGAGATATCAGCAAAAAAATACCCTGTAGAAAAAGCTAAAGGGAAGAGTACAAAGTATGACAAACTATAATTTTGAAAATGCAAAAAAAGTATTTAAACAAGCAAATGGTTTTTTCCTATTTGTAGATGGTATGAGTTTTAAAAAAGGTGATATTTTATATTTGAATCCATATTATATCAATTGCCTTTTTGCATGTGAATTATATTTGAAGACGATTCTGATGTTAAATGGATTTTCTACTCGTGATATTAAAGATTGTAGTCATAATATGAAGTCTTTATTTGAAGCAATGAATGAAGAAGATCAATTGGATATTAAGCATATTTTATCGATAGAAATTCAAGAAGATGTTTTAACTTATTTGGATAAAATTAAAGACGATTTTATTAATATGAGATATGTATATATTAATGGAACAAATTATGATGAAGTAGATATAAATAATAAGTTTGCAAAGTGTATTCAACTAATGTACAGATTGCAATATCATGTTAGTTTGAAACTATTTGGTAGGGATACATATGAGGATGTGAAAAATAATGTTAGTATATGAAGGAATAAAAAAAGGTTTTATCAACGATGTTGACTTAAATTTGATTACAGATAAAATTTTAAATAGATTTAAAGAAGTTTTTCATAGAAGTACTGGTGAGTCTGAAATTAATTCATGGAGAGAATCAATGCTTAGAATGAGAGGTGTGTTAGCAGATAATGAAATACCAGATAACGCTGGTGTTGCTATTGAGTTTAATATTCCACATACATCTAATAGAATTGATTTTCTTTTAACAGGTTATGATAAGAATAAAAAAAATTCTATTATTATAATTGAATTAAAGCAGTGGACACATGCTGATGCAGTTCCAGGAAAAGATGGTGTGGTTTCTACTGTAACTGGTAAAGCATTAAGAGAGGTTACACATCCATCATATCAGGCATGGAGTTATGCTAGTTTAATTGATAGCTATAATCAAGAGGTATTTGATAGAAATGTTGGATTACATCCATGTGCATTTTTACATAATTATGATCTTACTGATAGTGATCCTATTAATAGTGAACAGTATAAAGATTATATAAATGCTGCACCAATGTTTGGATCTAAGGATTTTGAAAAATTAAGAAATTTTATCAAAAAATTTGTAACAGAAGGCGATGATAAAGAAGGTTTATATATCATTGAAAATGGTAAAATAAAACCATCAAAAATGCTACAAGACTCTTTTTCATCAGTATTAAAAGGTAATAAAGAATTTGTTTTGATAGATGATCAAAAAGTTATATTTGAAGAAGCACTAAGAATAGGTGTTAATGCTCATTTGCATAACGAAAAAAGTGTATTAATTGTAGAAGGAGGTCCTGGAACAGGAAAATCAGTTTTAGCAATTAATTTATTAAAACAATTTTTAAACAGAAGTTTTAACAGTTTCTATGTTACTAAAAATAGTGCTCCTAGAGAAGTTTTTAAAGCAAAACTAAAGATAGATAAGATGAGTGGTCTAAATAACTTGTTTAAAGGGTCAGGAAGCTTTTATGATTGTGAATCTAATTCATTTGATGTTTTAATAGTAGATGAAGCTCATAGATTAAATAAAAAGTCTGGCTTGTTTTCAAATTTAGGTGAAAATCAAATTAAAGAGATTATTAATTCTAGTATGTTTTCTATATTCTTTATAGATGAAAATCAACGAGTAACATTAAAAGATAATGGTTCTATTGATGAAATAAAAAAATATGCAAGGTATTATAATGCTGGTGTTCATAAAATGAAATTAAAAAGTCAATTTAGATGTGATGGATCAGATGGATATCTTGCTTGGCTTGATAATGTTTTAGAAATAAGAGAAACAGCTAATTTTGATTTAGATAATAAATATGATTTTAAAGTTTTTGATGATCCAAATGATTTGAGACAAGCAATTGTTGAAAAAAACAAAATCAATAATAAATCTAGGTTAGTCGCTGGTTATTGTTGGAATTGGATTAGTGAAGGAAAAAATAAAACAGATATTTATGATATAACTATTCCTGAATACGATTTTGGTATGAGTTGGAATTTAGGTAATTCAAGTACTTGGGCTATAGATAAAGAATCTGTTAATGAAGTTGGATGTATTCATACGTGTCAAGGGTTAGAATTTGATTATGTTGGAGTAATAATAGGTGATGATATAAGATATGAAAATGGTCATATTATTACTGATTATACAAAAAGAGCTAAAACAGATCAGTCAATTAAAGGAATTAAAAAAATAGCTAAAGAAGAAGGTATTGAAGAAGCTAAAAGATTAACTGATGCAATTATCAAAAATACATATAAAACTTTGATGACTAGAGGAATGAAAGGATGTTATATTTATTGTACCGATAAAAATCTTCAAAACTATTTTATAGATAATTTAAGAAAATAGTTTTTGGCACAAAAAAGCATTGAAAAGCATTAAAAAGCATTGAAATGCATCGGATATTCATTGACTTATAAAAGTCAAGTGGTAGAATATAGTTAAATGAAATAATTATGCAAAGAGGACTTAGGTCTTCTTTTTTTAATTTTAAGGAGGTGGTTATTATGAGCTATCATCCTATTAATTTTTATATTTTTATAATAATAGGATGAACTAATAAGAATTAAAATTAAGAGAAATAAAGGAGATATTTAGTAATCATCCTTTATATGAACCTACAAAGTAGGATGAATTTCGTAAGTACGAAATAAGAATAGCTCCATAACAATTCCTTATATTATAAGGAGTTTTTTTGTTTGCGGTGCTATCTTCTTATCCTGCTCTAATTAAAAACAGTAAAAATAATAGGATAATTGTCCTATTTAGGAAGGAGTGATAGTTTGAGAATATTTAAATTATATTTACCAATAGACTTATTTAATAGAATTAAATTAATGTCTAAATTTTATAGAGTATCTATTTCTAAAATGATGACAGAATTATTAGAAAGAGGCTACTTAGAAATACTAAAGACAAATACGAAGGGAGAGTAATAAATGGAATACGATAAATATGTAAAAATACCATGGTTTATAATTTTAGATAGAAATATATGTGTTGGTAACAAACTTTTATATGGAATAATTATGCTTTTATCTCATAAAGAAGGTTACTGTTATGCTGATAATAAATACTTAGGAAATTATCTTGGAGTGGGTCCAAGAAGAATATCAAGCCTATTAAAAGAATTAGCAGATAATAATTACATTATTATGGAATATAAACATAAATTTCAAAGAAAAATTTATATTAATGAAGAAAAGTTTACATCTGATCTACCTGAAGATTTTTTCTAATGGGTTAGATGTTTTTTTTACACTCAAAGGACATATAGTTCAATAATAATATAATAAATATAATATAAAAATTAAATATAATAAATAATTCTAATAATATTATTAGTAATACTAATATAAAAAGAAAGGAAGTAGATATATGTATGAAAAAGATTCAAAAATAATAAATAAAAGCATAAATTTAAATAGGTGGTTTAATTATGAAAGGAGCCTATTTGAATAACATTTCATTTAAAGATCTTATTTTAAAATACTTAATCGAAGAAATATCAAAAGAAGAGGAAGTACAAACAAAATGATTTGCACTCGCTTAACTTTGATATTATCATGGACACGTCTTAATACCCAATTAAGTAAGATAAAAGGAGGAATAAATGTATAATACTTACTTAATGGTAAACGATTTTAATGTTGGAATCTATATAAGGCTATCCCAAGAAGATAAAGATAAAAAGTATGAATCTGATAGTGAAAGTGTAATTAATCAAAAAGAATTATTAAGGGGTTATGTTAAAAATAATAATTTTAATTTAGTTAAAGAATATGTTGATGATGGATATTCAGGAACTGATTTTGAAAGACCTGGATTTCAAAATATGCTAGAAGATATAAATAATAAAAAGATAAATTGTGTAATAGTTAAAGATTTATCAAGATTAGGTAGAGATCATGTTATGACTGGTTATTATATTGAAACATTTTTTCCAGAAAATAATATAAGATTTATATCTATATTAGAATCATATGATAGTTTTAAAAATCAAGCTAGCAATGATTCATCTACATTTATAATTGCTTGTAATGACTATTATAGTAAACAAAATTCGATAAAAATTAGAAATGTATTAAATGAAAAAAGAAAAAATGGAAAATTTGTTGGAAGTTTACCATGTTTTGGTTATATGAGAGATCCATTAGATAAAGGACATTTAATACCAAATCCAGACACTTCTCCAATAGTAAAAAAGATATTTAAGTGGAGAGCAGATGGTATTGGACCTACTGAAATAGCAAATAGACTAAATAAAGCAAATGTAATTACACCTAGTGGATATAAAAAGACTAATTATTCATCAAGATTAATTGATAGAGATAATTGGAATATTTCTACAGTAAAAAAAATATTAACAAATAGAGTATATACTGGTGATTTAGTACAGCATACTCAAACTAAAGTCAGTTATAAATCTAAAAAGAAAATAACATTAGATGAAAAGTTATGGATTATAGTAGAAAATACACATGAACCATTAGTTAATAAAGATACCTTTAATTATGTTAATACTTTAAGAAAAAGAAATACTAGAAATTATGAAGTTAAAACAAATAGAGAAAAAAGATTATTAGAAGGAAAACTATTTTGTAAAGAGTGCAAAAATAGACTTACAGTTCTTTATCGTAAAAAACAAGATTATTGGTCTGTTAATTGCAATAGATATTCTAGAGATCCAGTAAGAGGAAGGTGCTATTCTCATTTTTATCCATATAATTATTTAGAAGAACAAGTATTAGAACAAATTAATAAGTATATATCTAAATTAATAAAAGAACTTAATATAAAAGAATTAAATGATGAAGTAGTAAAAAGTATTCACAAAGAAACTACTAACATTGATAAAATAGTTAAAGAATTTCAAATAGAAAAAGAAAAGATTACAGGTAGATTAAAAACTTTATACAATGACAGGTGTGATGGTGTAATATCAGCAGATACATATAAAGAATTAGCAAGTGAATTTGAACAAAAATTAAAACAAATTAACGAAAAGATAGAAAATCAAAATGTTAAAAAATATAAAATTAAAAATAAAGCAAATGTTTTGCCCAATTATACTAAAAAAATAAAAAAACTATTAGATTTAAATAAACCAAAAAAAGAATTAATTGATACTTTAGTAGATAAAATAGTTATAGATAAAGATAGAAATATTACTATATGTTTTAAATATGATATTGTACCAGAGGTAACTTTTAAATATGAAAATAGAAATTTATCAAGAAATCCTTATGGTAGAAAAGGAAAAAGAATATGATATAATATAAATTAGGTGATATTACATGAGAGATTACGATACATATACAGGAACAATAAATTATAAAGAAATAGATTTTACTTTTATATTTGATAAAAAAAAATTAAAGTTAATTCCACCAAAGGAACAAAAGCACGAAGTAGATATGTGGTTTATGGAAAAAATAGAAAATGGTGTGTACACATTAGGTAATCCGATTTATGTAGATGAAATTATTTACGGAATCGCTAATGAAACAGGGAAAAAAATTGTGTTAATTCCAGCTCACAAAAGTATTGGCCGAATCAATTCTACTTTAATAATAGATATTGAGTTTTATATTATTAATAAGTATGATAGAGAAAAGATTGATAGAATTGCTATTAAAGGCCCAGAAATTACACATATATTTCCAACTACTATTGCTTTGAATAAATTTGATTGGGAAATGAATGGAAAAATCGGTGTTAGTACAAAATCATTTGATGAAACGACTACTGCAAAAGAGTCTTTTTGTATGGGAGATAAAGAACTTTTAATATATTTTGGTATTTCAGTATCTAGTACTTATAAAACAGGCGAATCACCAATTAGTTTAAACTCTACAATGTTTATTGAGTTTTTTCCAACTGATGACTATAAATTTATTGTAAATCTTATAAAGATAGCTAAACAATTTATTCAGTATTTGTGTTATAGAAAAAATGTTATATTTTCTAGAATAGAAATATCAGCACCAACTTCGAAAGGTTTGCATGAAACATTTGCGGTTTTGCATGAGGCTCACGAAAATAATATAGAGGAAATATATCCGATTGAAAAAGAAAGACTTATAAAATATGATTATTTGAAAGGACATCTAGGGAGTATTTTAAATGATATTGTAAATCAAAATATTTATTTAGAACATATTCCGGAAAGTTATGAGATAGGTAGACACATAAATGCAGGAAGATTTGTAATGATTACTGCTGCATTTGAATGGGAATTTAAAAGAAATTACCCTGTAGGAATTGAAAAAAGTTTAAAAACCAGAGAAGCAGAAGACAATATTTCTAATATTATTGATAAATTGATTAAAGAAAACACTGGAAAGTCAAAAGAAATACTTAAATTTTTAAAAAAATTAATAAGGTCAGATAATTTGGCATCAAGAATTATTGAATATGGTAAACATTATGGCAACATTTCTGATATATTTGGTAATCATTTGTATAGTATAAATGATGAGAAACTTAATTATAAAGAGATGGGAAAAAGGTTGTCTGATCAAAGAAATCATTTTGCTCATGGAGATATAGACAAAGAATTTATTGGCTTGTCATTATTAGATTTAGTATATCTAGAATATATAATTTATATTATGCAACTTAAATTTTATGGTATAGAAGATGATGAAATAAAACATGCAATTAATGATTTATTTAGATGCAATATAGCATTATAATTTTTATCTTATACTAATGTTAACTGAACTCATCAGGTGGCGATGGTGCTGAAATAGTTTATGCACTAAGAAATGATGATACATTATCAAAAATGATACTTGATAACATAGAAGAAACTGGTCAAAACATAAGAAAATGGTATCAAAGGAAGCTTCCATCAAATCCTAATAAAGATTATTACTACATAATTAGAAACACATCACCAGCAGAATCAATACTAGTAGAATATGCATTCTTAGATTCTACAAAGGATGATAGAAAACAAATTAAAAATGATTGGGAAAAATGGGCAGAGGCAGTAGTAAAAGCAGTTGCAGATTATAAAGGTTATAATTATACAGCACCAGGTGCTAACACAGTTAATGATACATATACTGTTGCTAGAGGAGATAGTCTATGGTCAATTGCAAAAAGATTTAATGTTGGTGTAAATGAAATTAAAAATGCAAATAATTTAAAGTCAAACTTAATAAGTGTTGGACAACAATTGGTAATTCCTGGAGCAGCACCATCAGATCAAACTAACGTAACTTATGTAGTACAAAAAGGAGATAGCCTATGGTCAATTGCAAATGCCAATAATACTACCGTAGATGAGCTTGCAAATTTAAATGATCTTGGAACAAACACAATTTATGTAGGTCAGGCACTTCAAATTCCGAACACGGGAAGTAGTGGTACAACAACACCTGATACACAAACAACTTACGTAGTACAAAAAGGTGATACATTATACTCCATAGCGCTTAAATATGGAACAACTCCAAATGCAATTATAAGAAAAAATAATTTAAAAAATAACACACTTACGGTAGGACAGACGCTAACTATTCCAAATGATGTAGAAAGTACAGGAGATTATTCTGACATGTCTAATTCCAACACATATGTAGTTCAAAGAGGAGACAGTCTATATTCGATAGCAAACGCTTATAATGTATCTGTTAATGATTTAAGAAACATTAATAATCTAACTAGTGATATATTATCGGTAGGACAGGTTCTAATTATTCCTGGAAATTTAAATCGAAATTCCAATACATCTAACCTTTACGTAGTAAAAAGAGGAGATAGTCTTTGGTCAATTGCTAATAAATTTAATGTTAGCATAAACAAAATAAGAATGTTAAACAATTTAAATTCTGACGTACTAACGATAGGTCAAACACTAATTATCCCATAAAAAAAGCTTACTTTAATGTAAACTTTTTTGTTTTTGTTTCAAAGAATATTAACAAGCTTTAAAATTTAAAATTATATAAAAAAGTTTTATTATGTATTGATGTGCGAACAAATATTTGGTATTATTTAATTGAAGTGAGGATAAAAATATAATAAATGAATGGAGGTCATGAATGAATCAAGGTAAAATGCATTTAATTAATAAAATTTTTAATAATGAAACAATAAGAACCGTATGGGATAATGAACAAGAAAAATACTTTGTAAGTGTTGTTGATATAGTAGGAGTAATATCTGAAAGTAAAGATAAACAATCTTATTGGAGAAAATTAAAACAAAGATTAAAAAAAGAGGGAAATGAAACCGTGACAAATTGTCACGCTTTGAAATTAAAAGCGCAAGATGGTAAGTATCGTATGACTGATGTTGTTGATATAAAAGGTATGTTTAGAATAATTGAATCTATCCCTAGTAAAAATGCAGAACCTATAAAAGGTTGGCTAGCAAAATTAGGAAGTGAGAGAATAGATGAAGTATTTGATCCTTCAATTGCCGCTCAAAGATCAATAGATTTATATAGATCAAAAGGTTATGATGAATCTTGGATTTCAAAAAGAATCAAAACTTTGCAAGAAAGAAAAGGATTAACTGATGTATGGCAAGATAACGGAATTAAACAAGATTCAGAATATGCCATATTAACAAATGAAATATATAAAACTTGGTCTGGAATGACTGCTAAAGAGTATAAACAATTTAAGGGTTTAAGAAAAGAAAATCTAAGAGATAATATGGATAATATTGAATTAATATTAACTGATTTATCAGAAGAAGCAACAAAACAGATAGCATTAAAACAAAAACCACAGGGATTACAAGAAAATATTAAAGTTGCAAAGCGTGGTGGAGGTATTGCTAAACATGCAAGAGATAATTTAGAAAATGAGCTTGGTGAATCTGTTGTAACAAAAAATAATAAACTTAATTATGAATATGTAAAAGAAATTGATGTGCAATAAATAATTTTTCCATAATAAAAAGCTTACAATTTAATAAGCTTTTTTTAATGCAATGACTTGCAAACACCTTTAGCTGGTTCATAAAAACAATGATTTTTGTATTTACCAGCATTAGCTTGATTAAACCAAGTTGTCTTACAAGAATTACCAGTCCCTGGCGAATAAAACCAAAGTGCGTTTGTTGCGGGATGAAAGTATTCGCCTCTTATTATTCTTTTAGCAAGATTTTTCTCTGCGGTTGTTGAAGAACTTTGAAAAAGTGCACTATTAGTTCCAGAAAAACCACCAGGGGATTGATAAATCATATCTGTTATACTTCTAGTATTCTTAAAATCTAAGCAATTAGCAATAACTCTGTTAACGCCTACATTCCCAACCATAAGCATTCCAAGATTTCCTTCTCCTAAAGCCTCCGCTCTCATTAATCTTGCAAGAAGATCAAGCTCTTTTTCAGTATACTTAACTATCAATAAAATCACCTAGTATATTCTATGCAAAAAAAGAAAACAATTATTACTTTGTTTTCTTATCTTTATTAATTTCCTTTAACTTATCAACTACCGTAGTTGTTTTCTTACCAGTATTATTACTTTCTTTTTTGCTATCACTATATGATACAAAAATAGATATAACTAGAAATGTTATTCCAAGAACTATGAAAATTACATCTCTTGTAATTCTGTATTTTAATTTTTCTTCTTTAGCCTTTTCAACTTGCTTATCAAAAGTCATAATTACCACCTCATCATTTATATAATAACATAAATAATGATTAAAAAATATTAAAAATTAGGCCGGAAGTATTAATTTTTGGTTTATTTGTAAGTTATTGCTAGATAAATTATTTAGTTTTTTAATGTTATCCACAGTAGTATTGTATTTATTAGCGATAAGCCATAAGCTATCTCCTTTTTTTACCGTGTAAGTAATAAATTCACTTGAGCTTGGAATAACTAGCACTTGTCCGATTGAAAGTGTATTACTCTTTAAATTATTTGTACTTTTAATCTTTTCCACAGTAGTATCATATTTATTAGCAATAAGCCACAAGCTGTCTCCTTTTTTTACAACGTATGAAATCTTGTTAGTATTTTCTTTTTTCTCTGGTATGATAAGTGTTTGTCCAATGGATAATGTATTACTTTTTAAATTGTTTGCATTTTTTAACTCATCAACCGTAGTTTCATATTTGTTTGCGATAAGCCACAAGCTATCCCCTTTTTTAACCGTGTAAATATTACTTTCTTTTATATCTTCATTTTCTGTATCATAAGAAAGCTTTAACACTTGCCCAACTGATAGGTTATTACTAGATAAATTGTTTAACTTTTTAATGTTATCCACAGTAGTATTATTTTTGCTAGCAATGCTCCACAGGCTATCTCCTTTTTTTACAATGTAATATCCTTCCATATTAGCAGGCGAGTAACTTACTCCTGCATAATTTGCAATTGATTTAACAACGGCTTCTGCCAACTTTTCATAATTGTTCTTTAAAAAATTGGCATCACTTGTGTTATCTATGTATCCGTAATCTATTACGATTGTTAAGTTGTTAGCGGTATTTCTAATTAGATAATCATCATCTTTTGAGGTGTCACTATTATTTCTTAGCTGATAATATTTTAAAACGGTTTGCCCAGCATCTTCTAAATTACTTGCAATTAAAGAGGCAAGTTTACTGTTATTTCTAAGTGGATACATTATTTCAGCACCGTTTTTTCCTCCCTTATTTAATCTATTTGAAATTACAATAATATTATTTCCGTTTCCATACTTATTTTTAATAATATTTACCTTTTCTTCATCTGTTAAACCAGTATTATTTTCATCAACTAAAAAATTCTCTATTCCAATGTTATTTAATCTTTCATTAATGTATTTTGCAATCGTAAAAGTAAAGTCTTTTTCTACAATCCCATTTTTATTTTCACTACTGTTAGATGAATCTATCGCTACTTTGTAGGCCATATGTATTCCTCCTTAAAATAATTTTATGTAAATAAAATCAAATTAAAACAAATATACATTTATTAGGAGGTGTTTTAAATGCTCGCAATTGTTGCATCAGAAAGATGTTACGTAAGTGATTTATTAGAAAAATTAAGTTATACGAAGGAGCAAAGCCCAAATAAAAGTGAGGTTTATAAATGTACGTATAAAACTCATGAATTTATTATTTTAGTAAGTGGTTATGGTAAGGTAAATATTGCAAGTAACTTAAGATATATATGTGATAAATATAATATTCGTGTTATTTTATCTATTGGAACGGCAGGAGCATTAACTGATGAAGCATCAATTTTTTCAGCTGTAATACCAAATACTACCGCTCAGTTTGATGTTGATTTTATGCCGAATGGTTTTATGGAAGGTCAGATACCTGGACTTGATAAGGCAACATATAAAACTAATGAAGACTTAATCGAATGTTTAAAAAGAGCATCAAATGTATCTGGAATAAGCTATTTAAATGATGTTGTTGCATCTTCCGATATGTTTGTATCTAATTATAATTTAGCAAGCAGCATAAGAAGAGAGTATAATGCTTGTGCTTGTGACTGTGAAAGTGGTGTTGTGGGAGAATACTCATTTGTTAATGAAATTCCGTATGCATCAGTAAGAGTCATATCTAATTTATCTAACAATAATGGTATAAAGCAATATAATTTATATGATCATGAATCATCTAGTATATGCCAAAGAATTACATATAAATTTCTAAAGGAATTTTACGAAGCATAATTTATTAAAAATAAAGTAAACTAACAATGGTGATGATATGAAAAAAATAGATTGGAAAAGATTAATTATTATAATGATAATTACTTTTGTAGTAGGAAGTTTTTTTAACTTTTTTACAATGAATAATATGGATACCTTTAAGGAACTTGAAAAACCAATTAATGTACCGGGTATATTATTTCCTATTGTTTGGAGCGTGTTGTACCTTTTAATGAGCGTATCGTTATATATTGTTACGAAAAAAGATGAAAAAACTAATACTCGTGCTTTAATAGTGTACGTAGTGCAACTTATAATTAACTCTTTATGGAGTTTAATATTCTTTGGTTTTGGTGCATATTTATTTGCATTTATATGGATTCTTTTACTTATTATATCAATAATAGTTATGATGGTAACTTTTTTCAAAATAGACAAAAGAGCTTTTTATTTAAATATTCCATATCTTTTGTGGTCTATATTTGCAGGTTATTTAACACTTGGAATATACATGCTTAATAAATAATAAATATTTTTAAAATTTTCCTTGATTTTGACGCATATATATTATAGAATGGTAAAGCACGCTAAAAAGAAAGGAGAATTATATTATGGATGATAATACCAAATTAAATGAAAGATTATCGGTTGCAGACTTAAGAATGTATGAAGGTAAAAAAGATGGTAAAGACTTATCAACATCATTATCTAAAATAATTATTGCAAGAGATATAGATACATCATTTGACGTTTTAAATAGCGAAGAATATCCTGTTTATGCAAGCGTAGATGGTAATTTAGTACCTGGTTGTAACATGGCAAGTGACGAGTTAAAATTAGGTGAATTATTCTGCGTTGTTGAAAAGGATTTAGATATGTCAGAGGATATTATTGAGTATATGATGGATAGTAAGGATTTTTATTTTCATAGATTAAAGTACGCCCAAGAAAGATTTAATTTATATGCAAAGAGTGATGTTTCATCATTTACTTTACCAATGCTATCAAAGTATAGAAAAATAGTAAAAAAAGATGAAGAAAAAATGAGAACGTTTAATATGCTTGTAACGTCAAGAAGACAAAAACTTATAAGTGAAAGAGAACGTGAAAATAGTAATGCATACGTAAAAACAACTAATCAATATTAAAAGGAAGATTAGTTGTTTTATTTTTTATTATCTAAATCTACGTTATCAAATAGTTGTCTTATGTCAATTTCTAGTGCATCAGCAAATTTGCCTATTGTTTCTAAAAGTGGTGTCTTATCAATTGATAGACATTCTAAATCTCTAACATAACCATGAGTTAGCCCCGTTAAATCAGCAAGTTCTTGCATGGTGTAATTTTTCATGAGCCTATACTTTCTGATGTTTTTTCTAACTATTATAGACAAATTTTCCTTGGTATATCGTCTATTCAAAGTTACCACTTCCCAACTATATACGATTATTTCATATAACTAGCCAAAAATATGTCGTCTGATTGAAGTTTTTATGATATAATTTATACAAGGAGTGAGTGTATTATGAAAAAATCAAAAAGCAAAGTAGTCAAACTAAATAAAAGAGATAAAATATTTTTAATAATAGGAATTTTAATTTTATTTTTATTATTTATATTAATATTTTTTGTAGGAATGAAAAAATATAATTATGATGCAATAACTATAAGTAAAAAAATGAAAAAAGAAATATCAACCATAAAGAAATATAAGAAGGTGGATCCGGATAATATAGTAGGTAAAAAATATGAATATATTCAAAAAACTTATATATACGACGATAAGATAAAGTATAGTGTGAATGATTGGCTAGAAGCTTCAGCCTCGATAGAGGTTTTTAAAAATAAAGATGATGCGAAATTAAGATATGATTATTTGATGAAAATATATGATTTATATTCAAAAAATATAACAAAAAAAGAATTTGGTGAAAAAATTGTAAAAAAAGTTCCATCTAATAAAAATTTGATTCTAAATGGTAATGTACTACTTAGAATAAATGAAAATGCTTCAAACACAAAAATAAACGAATATAAAAACATATTAAATAAAATTTTAAAGAAAAATAAATATGAAAAAAGTAATTATTCCAAATCTAAATTAAGCAAGGAACGAAAAAGAAGAACAAAAAAAGCATTTGAAATGATTAAAGAAACCAAAAATTCATTGATTGATCAATTGAATGAAAAGATGACAGAATATGAGGAAGAAATAGAAAAAAATATTGATAATAATTTTGATTTATTGGAAGATATGATAAAAGATTATAAAAATACAACAGTAGTTTTAGAAAAATATAATATTCTTATGTCAAAAATAAATGAAAAACGCCAAAGTTATATAAATCAGACTAATACTAGAATTGATAATTTGTATAATTCATTAGATAAAAATGAACTTAATTCGATTGAAAACGAAATAAATGATAAGACAGATGATTACTACTCAGATTACAAATCTAATTGGAAATTAAAGTTACAAGATATATCAGAAAAGATAAAGGAAAAGGAAAAGCAAGAAGCAATAGTAAGAAAGACAAAGGTTTTGTCCAATGGTTTTTATACTGTTGGAACGGATATAGAAGGTGGAACATATGATTTAATAGCAATATCAAATGGTGGAAATTTGTTTATATATACGTCATCAGGAAGGTTATTTGTAAATGAAATAATGGGTGTTGGGGATAGTCAATTTTATACAAAAACCTTTAGTAATGTACATTTAAGCTATGGTGATACTATAAAAATACAAGGTGGAGTTACAATAAAATTCCAAGCGAAGGAGTAACTAATTTATGAAAAAAAATATAATTGATAAAATAAGACAGACAACAAAACAAAAAGTATTTATTATAATTAGTATTTTAATAGTATTTTTAGTGGTATGTTTGATATTAATAATAAGCTATCTTTTTAGTTGGAAAAACAAAATTAAACTATCTGAATTAAAAATAAAGGATGGATATATTATTGGTGATGTAGAAAATACAACAGGCAAATATTATGAAGCAAATATAAAATTTCAATTAAAAAATGGTAGTATTAAATCAGTGGAATCTTGTAATGAAGATTTTAAACCACACAAAACCAAAAAAATTGAATGTATGTTAGTTAATGATGAAACTAATGACTATAAAATAAAAGTTAAAAATATTGAGTTGAAGGAAAAAAAGATTCCAAGATTAAAAAATGGTAAAATTAGTACTAATGTTTTAAAATATTATTTTGAAAATATATACGATTCGCACACTTTAAATTTTGTTTCATTTTCAACAGAAGATATAAAGGAATCATATCCCTATATAAATGAAATGAAATACACAAACAATAATACTATAGAAATAGAAACAAATATAACTTTTGAAGAAACTATAGCATCTTTTAACGAAACATATGATGTAAATAATAGCGAATTAAAATCTATGACATTTACAATTACCTCTGCTCCTGATAGTTCAGAAGATATCATAAGTGATAGTGTTGCTGAAAAAATTTTAACAAAAGTTTCTACAATGAAATCTCTAGCAACTTATGACTTTTATTCAAGTATTGATATTCTTAGAGCTCTAAAAAGAAAAGATATAGATTTTGGATATTGTGTTAAGGTAGATGATTGGTGTATATATCCAGATTATGTTACACAAAATTTTTATTTATTTTCTATACATAGAAATCAATAGTTTATAGCACTGAATTTTTGTACCTTTTTTTGTAAAAGTATAATAAATATACAAGAGTATAAAATAGGTAGTGCTATTTTTTTCATTTTATTATATAATATATCACTAAGAGGTGGGGTATTATGGCATATATAGAATTTAAGAACGTAGATAAGATATATCAAATGGGTGAAGTAGAGATAAAAGCACTTAATAAAGCATCTTTTGAAATAGAAAAAGGAGAACTTGTAGTTATTTTAGGGCCTTCCGGAGCAGGAAAAACAACATGCTTAAACATACTAGGTGGAATGGATTCTGCAACTCGTGGTAAGGTTTTAGTAGATAAAAAAGATATTACTAATTATAGTGATAAAGAACTTATTATGTATCGTAGAAATGATATTGGTTTTGTTTTTCAATTTTATAATTTAGTGCAAAATTTAACGGCTCTTGAAAACGTTGAACTTGCGGTTCAATTATGCAAAGACCATTTAAATCCTAAAACAATACTAAATAAGGTTGGTCTTCAAAAAAGAATGGATAACTTTCCTTCCCAACTATCAGGAGGAGAACAACAACGTGTTGCAATAGCACGTGCAATAGCAAAAAATCCAAAACTACTTTTATGTGATGAACCAACGGGTGCTCTTGATTATAAAACAGGTAAACAAATTTTAAAATTACTAGAAGAAACAGCAAGAAAAGAAAAAATGACCGTTATAATAATTACCCATAACGCGGCGATTGCACCAATGGCAGATAAGGTAATTAAGTTTAAAAACGGTAGTGCAAGTGATATCATAATTAATAAAAAGCCAAAGAGCATTGACGAAATAGAGTGGTAATCATGAAAAAAGATAGAATTAATACAAGTAGTATTAGAGAAATAAAACATTCGTTTAAAAGGTTTTTGTCACTACTTGTTATGAGTATGTTAGGTGTTTTAGTCTTTGTTGGATTAAAAATGGCTGCACCTGATATGATGAAATCACTTGATAAGTATTATGATGATAATAATTTTTATGATATTAAAATAGTGTCCACTTTAGGACTTACAAATGAAGATATTAAGGCTTTTGAAAATTTGAAAACAGTAAAAAAAGCATATGGTTCTTATTCAAAAGATGTATTAGTAGAGGCTAAAAATAAAGAACTTGTGGTAAAACTAATTGGTATAAATCAAGATATTAATAAAATAGAAATATTAAAGGGAAGAATGCCTAAAGACAATACTGAAGTAATAGTAGAACAATCTATGATTAATAAAGAAAAATTAAAAATTGGAGATTATATAACTGTAAATGATGATACTATTAAAAATAAAGACTTGAAAATTGTTGGTATTGTAAAAAGTCCTTTATACATAACTTCTGAAACTGGTACTGCTAATCGTGGTAATACTAATATTGGAACTGGTAAGATAAATTATTATGCGTACACTAATAATGATAATTTTAACATAGATTATTATACTGAAATATATTTAACAGTAAATGGTGCCTCAGCAGAAACTACTAATAGTGATAAGTATAATAATATAATAGAAAAATCATTAAAAGAAATAGATAAAATAAAAAAAGATAGAGAAGATTTAAGATATAGTAAAATATATGATGATGCTAATAATAAAATAAAAGAAGAACAAGAAAAGGGACAAGTAAAGTTAGATAACGCTAAAAATGCTTTAGATAGTGCAAATGAAAAGTTAGTAGATGGAAAAAATAAGCTAACATCATCTAGAGTGAAATTAGATAATGCTAAAACAGAGTTAAATAACACTAAAATAAAGTTAGATGATGCAAGAGATACTCTTAATTATAATAAGTTAAAACTAGATAACGCAAAAAAAGAAATAGAATTAGGTAAAAGTGAGATAAATGCTAAATTAAATTCTTATGTAATAACAATAGATGATATAAATACTGCGTTAAACTATATAAATAACCCATCTATTTCAAAAAATGTTATTATAAATGCTATACCTGATGATATTTTATTTCATGATGAAATAGTTAATGTAGTTAATAAAATATATGATTTAGGATTACAAAAAGAATTTATAGAATTTATAAAGGATCCAGTTAATAATAAAGATGATTTAATAAGCAAGATTCCACCTGATACACCAGGATATAATGAGATTATATTAATGGTTAACTTTATCGCGGATAATAGTGATTTAATTAAAGATTATATAACTAATCCTGATAACATTGATTTTATAATTGCATCAATACCAGAAGATATACCAAATTATGATCAAATAATAAAAGTATTAACACTTTATAAAGAAAACTATGATGATTTTATAAAATTAGTTAATGCAATAGATAAAATAAATGCTGCTGAAAAGGAATATCAAAATGGTTTAGCGTTATATAATAAGGCTATGGAAGAATATAATAGTGGCTATAATAAGTATTTAAGTTATTATAATGATTATCAAAATGGACTTTCTTTATATAATAATTCATATAGAACTTATCGTAGTAGTCTTGAATTATTTAATTCCAAATTAAAAGAGTATTATGATAGTAAAGCCATGTTTGATTTAAAAATAAGTGATGCTAAAGATAAATTAAATGAAATACCAAAAGCTGTTTTATATATATATGGTAGATTAGATGATAGTGGGTATTCTAGTTTTATAGATGATGGTAATAGTGTTTCAAACTTATCTAAAGTATTTCCTACTATATTTTTTGTGGTAGCTATATTAATAAGTCTTATATCAATGTCTAGAATGGTAGAAGATGATAGAGGAGTTATTGGAACATTTAAGTCACTAGGTTTTAGTAATAAGCACATAAGAAGAAAATATTTATTATATTCAGGACTTGCAACTATCCTAGGTGGTATAATAGGTGCTTTATTAGGATTTTTCTTGCTTCCTAAGTTTATTTGGGGTATATATAAAATATTATTTGATGTACCAGTATTTAAGTATGATTTTAATCCTACGAACTCCGTTATGGGTATTTTAATTGCAACAATATGTATTTGTGGTACTACGCTTTTAACGATTAGAAAAGTAGTTAAAGAAAAACCATCTGACCTAATGAGACCTAAAGCTCCGTCAAACGGAAAAAGAGTAATACTAGAGCGTATACCATTTATTTGGAAACGTATTAATTTTTCAAATAAAATAACGGTAAGAAATTTATTTAGATATAAAAAGCGAGTATTTATGACGGTTGGTGGAATACTTGGATGTACTGCTCTTATGTTAGCAGGATTTGGTATTCGTGACTCAATAGTAGAAATACCAGATAAACAGTATAATAATGTATTTAAATTTGATGAAATGGTATATGTTACAAATAAACCTTCAAAAGAAGAACTTGATAAAATATTTAATAGTTCCCATATAACAAAGAGACTTGATACTAATATGGTTATATCTATGACTTCATATAATAATGATATAAATATATTTGTGCCATTTAATCAAGAAGACATGGATGAAATAGTTAATTTAAGAGAATTAAAAACGGGCAAGAAACTTAAATTAAAAGATAATGAGGTAATTATTTCTGATAAATTATCGCAGCTTATTAAGAAAAATAAGGGTGATAAAATTATAATAAAAGATTCTAACAATAAAGAATATACTTTTGTTATTAGTGGTATTTGTGAAAACTATGTTAGTCACTATGTATTTATGAATAAAAAAACATATGAAGATAACATTGGAACTTATGAAACAAACATTACTTATTTAAAAATAGATAATTTAAAAAATGAAGAAAAACTATCAAAACAGTTACTTAAAAATGATGATATAATGAGTATTATGTCTGTTAGTCAAACAATTAAAAGCGTAAATAATATGCTTAAGTCATTAAATAGTGTAGTATTAATTTTAATTGTTTTATCAGGTGCTTTATCATTTGTTGTTTTATATAATTTATCATACATAAATATAAGTGAAAGAAAAAGAGAAATAGCAACTCTTAAAGTACTAGGCTTTACTGATAAAGAAGTAGATGATTACATTGTTAAAGAAACTATTATATTAACTATTATGGGTATAGCTTTAGGACTTATATTTGGCATTTTATTAACCAATATAATAATAAATACTGTTGAAATTGAAATAGTAAGATTTATTCATCATATAAATTTATCTAGTTATTTAATAACAGCATTTATGGTAATGTTATTTACTATTATAGTAAGTATAATAATTCATTATGCATTAAAGAAAATTGATATGATTGAGTCTTTAAAGAGCGTTGAGTAATAAAAATTAGTTAGATATCTAGCTAATTTTTTGTTTGAAGTTAAATATAATAAAAAAATTAAAGTTACATGTTAGCTTTGATGATATTTCTTATTTAAGATTACAACATAAAAAGGAATCATTAGTAAATACTAAGATTCCTTTTATTATAACCATTCTCCGTTTCTTTTAATATATATTTTCTTAATTATATTAACTAAAATTACATATAAGATAACAAGTAATATAACTATAAGGTAATACTTAAGAGGAAGAATTACAAAGTTAAATGATTTTACTTTGTAAAGTGCTATTGGAGTTATTATTGTAAGTATAAGTGATAGAAGGGTAAGAAGAGTAAGTGTCACGCTTGCTCTTGATTCTATAAATGCCTTTTTAGCGGTTCTTACGTTATGAATAATCATAAGTTCACTTACAAGACACATTACAAACCAAGCTGTTTGGAAGTATGCTTGTTTATTAACTCCATTATATCCAAGTACAAACCAGAATATAATAAATGCAATACAATCTATTACTGACGATGTTATACCCATTACTTTCATAAATTTTGATATTCCTTTTGTATTCCATTTTTTAGGTTTTCTTAAAAATTCTTCATCAACGTTATCATAAGGAATTCCTATTTGAGAAAAGTCATAAATAAAATCTTGGAATAACATTTGAATAGGTAAAAGAGGTAAAAATGGTAAGAATATACTTGCTATCATAATACTAAATACGTCTCCAAAATCTCCAGACAAAGCCATTTTCATGTATTTTATTATGTTAGCATATACCTTTCTTCCTTCTATTACACCATCATAAATAACTTTTAAACTTTTTTCTAATAATATAATATCGCTTGCTTCTTTAGCTATGTCAGTTGCACTATTAACTGATATACCAACGTCTGCGGTATGTAGTGATGGAGCATCATTAACACCATCTCCCATGTATCCAACAACATGTCCTTTTTCTTTAAATAATCTAATTATTCTTTCTTTTTGAAGGGGATTAAATCTTGCGTATATGTTAACATCATCAATCATAGAAGATAATTCTTCATCAGTTAATTTATCAATATCTGCTCCAATTAAAACTTTATCACTATTAATTCCAACTGTTTTACATATGTTTTCTGTTGCATACCTGTTATCACCTGTTATTACTTTTAAGTTTATGCCAGCCTTCTTAAGCTTTAATAATACGTTTTTAACATCTTTTTTAGGTGGATCTAAAAACCCAACAAAACCAATTAATATCATATCTTTTTCGTCTTTACTAGAGAAAATGTCTTTACCAGGATATTCTTTTTTTTCGGCAAGTGCGATAACCTGCATTCCTTCTTCTTCTAATTCTCTAGCTTTTTTGTTTACAACGTCTATTATTTTATTCGTTATTTTTTCTTCTTTATTTCCAATTAGAGCTTTATTGCAGGATTTTATAACCTCTTCTAAAGCACCTTTAGTAATCATTTTGTATCCATTTGCACCTTTAACTACGATGCTAGTTTTCTTCCTGTTATAATCAAACGGAATTTCATCTATCTTTTCGTACTTATCTTTAATATTATCTATTTTATTTTCTTTAGCATACAAAATAACTGCTTTATCAACTATGTTTTTCATACCTGTTGAAAAATAACTATTTAAGAAAGCATAATTAAGTACGTCTATGTTTTCTTTTCCACTTGTATCTATGTATTTTTGAAGGGTTATGTTATTTTCAGTTAACGTTCCTGTTTTATCAGTACATAAAACGTCTATTGCTCCTAAGTTTTGAATTGCATCTATTTTCTTAACAAGCGTTTTTTTCTTGGCAAGTGTTTTGCTACCCTTTGTTAAATTTACGTTAACTATCATTGGAAGCATGCTAGGCGTGATACCTACTGCAACTGAAAGAGCAAACAAAATAGCTTCCTTAAAATTCCCTTTAATTACGCCATCTACTACCAAAACGACAAGACAAACAACAATCATATATGTAATTAACATTTTAGTTATGTTTTTCATTCCTTTTTCAAAGTTCGTTACTTCTTTTGTGTTATCTATTTCTTTTCCCATTGAACCAAGGTAAGTGTTAAATCCGGTTTCAATTACAATTGCACTTGCATTTCCAGTAATTACACTAGAACCCATTAAACATACGTTATCAATGCTAAATACGTCTTTAGCATCGTTTTTTTTAGCCTTTTTTTCGATAGGTATACTTTCACCAGTAAAAACGGATTGATTTAAAAATAGGTCTTTACTTTCTAAAATAATTACATCCGCAGGAACAATTGAACCAGCATTTAATTTTATAATGTCTCCAATAACTACTTTTTCTGTTTTGATGGTGTTTTCTTTACCACTTCTAAGTACGTTTGCAAGGCTATATATACTTGCTTTTAATTTTCTGTTAAATTTATAAACCGAGTAGTCCTGGACGAACCTTATAACAGCACTTATAACGGCAATTAAAACTATTATTAATGAACCTAATCTATCACCTAAAGAGAAGTTTATAACTGCTAAAACAAGTAATATTATAATAAACTGATCTTTAAATGAGTTTAAAAGAAAATATATCCAAGGCTTTTTATCATCCTTAATAACTACGTTTGGACCATATTCTTTAAGTCTTTTTGATGCTTCATCACTTGACAAGCCATCTTTATTTGATTTTAGATAATGTACTAACTCATCAGATGATAAATTAGATATCTTTTTATATTTGTCTAGTAAAGTTGCGTTGTTATCATTTAAATACTTCTTTTTCTTTTTTATATCAAATATCTGTATCATATAACCACCATCCTATAATAAATTATAGCACAATTTTTTTATTATGAATAAATTAAAAAAACGAATTATTTTATGATAATCGATAAAAATATATTGACAATTAATAAAATAAGACATATTATTAAATTGAGGTGAGGAAAAATTATGAAAAAAAGTGTACTAGCTAAAGCAGTATCTATATTGTTAATTGTTATTTTAATTATTGGAATAGGGTGTTTTATATTTATTCCAGAACTTTATGATATGTTTAAAGGAAGCGATATTGATTTATTTAAAAAACATATACCAATTTATAGATTAGCGTTTTATATGTGCTATATAATTGGACTTTATATAGTATATAGATTAATTGGTTTATTTAACATTGTTTATAGTGGAAGTCCTTTTAATAAAAAATTAGAAGATACTTTAAAAGTAATTGCAGTTATGTTTATGATTCTATTTTTAATAGTAATTATTAAAGGTGTATTTATACCAAACTTATTAACGTTTGTAGTTGCACTTATTTGTTTTTTTACATCACTTTCATTTTACGTTTTAGCAGAAGTTATAAAAGCTGCGATAAAATATAAAACGGAAGTAGATTTTACGATTTAGGAGGCACTTTTATGATAGTAGTTAATTTAGATGTTATGATGGCTAAAAGAAAGATGTCACTAAATGAACTTAGCCTAAAAACTGGTATTACAACGACGAATCTTTCAATATTAAAAACAAATAAGGCAAAAGCGATAAGATTTTCAACGCTAGAGGTAATTTGCAAAGCACTTAACTGTCAGCCAAGCGATATATTAGAATACAAGGGTGATAACAATGAACAGTAAAAATAGAAAAAAACATATATTAGTTCCTTTAATATCTGCTATTTTAATAGTTATTGTAGGAATGTTAAACATAGATTTTTATTTTAAAAGTGTTATGTTTCCTTTCTTAATGATCTTAATATCAAGTACTATTTTAGTTAAAGATTATGAGGGAATAAATAAAAAGGCTTATTTACTTATAATTCCAATAGTTATTATAATTATAAGTAACTTAGTTTTGAAAGTATTAAAAGGTAATTTAGATGGTACTAACCAGTTGCTTAATATAATAGTTTTACCATTATTAATTTCTACGTATTTATTTATGCTTGTAAGAAGTGATTTTAAGGTATCTTTAGAAAATATGTTTTTAGTATTTAAACTATTTCCAAAGAACTTATTTAAAAACCTTAAATTTATTAAAATAGATACAAATAAAGAAAAAAATGATAAGGTAATTAACATTATATTTGGAACTATTATAGGTGTTTTTATATCAGGATTAATACTTGTACTTTTAACTAGTGCGGATGCTTATTTTGATAAGTTTTTATCTAGTATTGTCACAAATATTAATGTAAATTTTAACTTGTGGTATGTTATTAAAGGAATAATATATTTTGTTATCTTGTTTGTAATAGGTATTAACTTATTTAAAAATAAGGAAATAGCTTTAAGAGAAAGTAAAATGAGTCGTGTAAATAAAACAGTTATTATAACTATGCTTTTTATAGTAAACTTTGTATTTGTTTTATTTTTAATATCAGAGATATCTAAACTTTGTGGTAACTTCCTTAAGGTTCCTAAAGGATATATTTATTCCAGCTACGCAAGAGAAGGCTTTTTCCAACTTTTATTTGTAACACTAATAAATTTCGGAATAATATTATATTTAATATATAAAACAAACTTAGTTAAAGAAGATAAAAAAGTTAAATGCTTAGTTTTATCTTTAATAGCATTTTCTATATTTCTAATATTTAACTCTTATTATAGAATGTTCTTATATATAGGAAAATTTGGATTTACTAATCTTAGATTACAAGTTATATTGTTTCTATTTATGGAGATTATATTATTTGGTTTTATTATAAAGAAAATAATAAGAGGCGCGAAAAAAGATGGAATGGTATTTTTAATTATTATGACCATAACATATGTAATTAATTTATATGTATGTAATGATTGGTTTATAGGAATTTTGGAGAAAATATGGAAGTAAATGAAAGAAGAGAAGAAACAAAAATACTTATTATATTTTCTCTTTTTTTAATAGCATTTTGTATTATTTTCCTCGCGTTTTTAAGTGTTGTTTTTACATGTTTATTTGATGATGAATATACAAAAGCTTATGATTTTTATACTAAAAATAAGAAAGTATTAAACGATATTATTAGTGATAAAACAAATTTGGAGCAACCTGGACAAGTGCTTAATATGAAAGAAATATCTTCTTTTAAATATCATGAATCAGAGTGCAATTTTGAAAGATGTAATGGAAAGTACGTTGAAATTTTTATGAAGATTAGATCCAAAGGCATATTTCCTGTGCTACCACAATATTATGAAGCACTAGTTTATTCTTATGATGAAATACCTCATAGTTCGTTTTATGATGATTATAAATTTATAAAAAAAGATAATAAAACTTGGTATTACAAAGATAATTCCGATAATAAAATAATAATTCATAAAATAAATGAAAATTGGTATTGGTATGAGGCTTATTTTTAAAATATAATTGATAAGATTATTGTGATATAATTAAATACAGGAAGTGATTTATCTTGAAAAAGAAAGAAGAAAAAACCAATGCTATGAGAGAGTTAGAGCAAAAGAAAATAGTATTTAAAACTCATAGTTATGTTAATACCAGCGCCATTAGTGGTATGGAAGTTGCAAGTGTGTTAAATGAAGATCCCAACTATGTTTTTAAGACCTTAGTAACCATAGGTAAATTTGGTAATCACTTTGTGTTTTTAGTACCAGTAAATAGAGAATTAAATTTAAAAAAGGCTGCTAAAACGGTAGGAGAAAAAAGTATATCAATGATTAAGCAGGCTGAATTATTACCACTTACAGGTTATATTCACGGAGGATGTTCTCCTGTTGGAATGAAAAAGTTATTTAAAACAGTAATAGATGAGAGTGCATCTTCTTATGATAAAATTATATTTAGTGGTGGTAAGATAGGATATCAAATAGAAACTACTTTAAGTGAACTAAAAAAAGCCATTCCTTTTATCCTTGGAGATATTAGTGAGTAATAATATATAACAAAAAAACTAGATAACGTGAATTGTTACCTAGTTGTTTTTTTATTAAAGAAGCGATTTTAAAGGTAATTCTCAATTTCTTGTTTTTACATCTTTCTTCTATCTAGTCTTTTTTAATATTAGTTTTTTTAGTTTTTTTCAAAACAGGTCCTAGAACTTCTCTTAAATTTATTTCTGAATGTTTTTTATAACTATTCAACAAATCATCTATAGTTTCAGTTGTATAAAAGATTAAAGTATCTTCATCTATATTTTCGAAAGATTTTATGGTTACTTTATCTAAATTAACATCATAATTTACACTATTATTTTGAATATAATAAGCGCCACAACCTTCTTCTACTGCTAATTTTATAAAATCATCTTTTTCTTTATGCAATAATAATCCCTGATGTGCTCCTATTATAGACTTTATATTCTCAATTTTTTCTTCACTAATTAACTTTATTAAGTTAGTATATTGCTCTGCAGAAATGCTATAAACGACAAATTTATCTCTATCAAATAAATTTAATATTTCATATATACTACATGATAAAACTCTACCACTATTATTTGCAATTTTTATAACATTAGTTAACTCTTTACTCTTTCCAATTTCCATATCTTCTGTATGAAGTAATATTTGTTCTTCTAATAACTTATATTCAGCTAATTTTTCATTAAATTCATCTTTCTTTACTGCATAATTTTCTGAATATGGTAAATATATATATGATTTTTTACACAATTCTTCATTTTTAGCTGTAACAAAACTTAATGCATCTTCATAAGTATCAAATATTTCATCAACCTTATTTCCATTGGTACAATATCCATGTACTAAATTATAAGATGGTGTAACTTTTTTCCATCTACTAAATTCAACTGGCTGATATGGAAATACAACTTCATATTGTTTAACAATTTGACCATCTTCTGTATATTTTGTTAGATCACTTATCAAATAACATTTAGATACTATATAACAAACAACATTATCTTTTCTTTCTAGTTCATGTAATCCGTATGACCAACCAACTTGTTCTATAATTGGCATAGCAGCATATTTTATCGGATAATTAATTTTCATGACAAAACTCCCTTCTTGTATCAAATATTATATCATAATTTTTTAATATTTATAAATTTGTTCTTCCGGTTAAGAAATCAGCACTTATTTGTTTTATATCATCAAAATCATTTGTATCATAATTTAGTTTTATTAAGTATTTAGGATAATTGTCTTTTATATTTTTTTAAGAAGTCAATTCTCTTTTTAGAGTATCTTCATTACGAACTGATAAGGCTACTTGTATATATTTTATTTCATCATTATTTTTAATTACAAAATCAACTTCTTCATCATCATACTTACCTATATATATTTCATAACCTCTTCTTTTTAATTCTAGAAATATTATATTTTCTAAAATACAACCATAATCTTTAACTCCACCTAATAAATAGTTTCTTAATCCTAAATCACAAACATAATACTTATCTCCAGTTTTTAAATATTCTTTTCCCTTTATATCATATCTAGATAAGGAACATAATTATGATGATAAATATATAGCTAATAATCTTGGTTGGTCTCTAGGTTATTATTATATAAAAAAGAAAGAAACCTTAATAAGGTTTGCATATTCATTAAGAATTGAAAAATAAGGAGAATTTAATATGGTTAAACCAAAGCCAACACAAAAGAAAGAACCTGCATTATATAAATCCTTATACATAAAAAAGGTATTGATTGATAAGATAGAAAAAATAGCTAAAGAAAATAATACATCATTTAATAATGTAGTTATATCAATGATATATGAGTGTTTAAATCAAAAATAATTAATGTAATATTTTGTTGATTAATGTGGTTAATGATGATATACTAAAGTTGAGATAGAGAGTATTAGCAGTAAAAAATCTAATATAAGAAGAAACTTTTCATGAAATATCTAAAAACAACTTTAGTACTTTTCATAGCCACTTTTGTTTTTGCTTTAGTTAACGTTGAAGCTAGAGTGGTTCATATTGCTGGGATTACAATTCCTGTCTTTAAAGGAACGTATATGTCTTCTCAACAAAATAAAAGTGTTGACAACTTGCAATATATTAAAAAAACAAGTTGTATTGATAATCTTAGTGGTGATGGTCGTGCAATTGATGCAAGAGCTCACGGAATGTTAGCTGGTATGACTGATTCACCATGGGTTGAAGCTAAAACTAATAAAAAAGTTAGCTTTGGCGCAAAAAGTGAAACAATTGGTATTTGGAGATTATATCTTCAATCACGCAAATCTTTACCAACAACAGCAACTTTTAGTGGTGAATGGACTATAGATAGTTAAAATTGGTAGAGTATTATAGCAGTATCAAAGTAGTATATAAGTAGTATTAAGTAGTAGTAAAATTTTTTTCTACTTTCTATCTCTTTATTTATTATGGAGGTTGCTATGAAAATAAAAAATAATAAATATATATTTGAAGTTGTAAGATAAAAGTAGACACAAAAAAGATGTGTTTACTTTTTCTTTG
>ERZ773235.39-NODE-39-length-168352-cov-14.608056_pt1 | contig 168352 bp, 115 predicted proteins | sample MGYA00580522_ERZ773235 | MGnify/ENA primary metagenome ERZ773235 (study PRJEB29015, sample SAMEA2737797) | human gut metagenome | biome: human gut; feature: human-associated habitat; material: faeces | place: China | collected 2012 ... | reverse complement strand
CGGATTCGAAAACTCCCCCCCCCGCGGGGAAATTGGTGACGCGGGTGTCGACGGTTCAAATCCGGCCTTTAAACCAGAAGAGCCCGGCACCGTGGTGGTACCGGGCTCGGCAAATCTCTGGTGCCCCCGGGCGGATTCGAACCGTCGACACCCGCTTTAGGAGAGCGGTGCTCTATCCCCTGAGCTACGGAGGCATGCTGTACTAGTGTAGCAGATTTACGCCGCTGTAATGCAACGTATAGCCACTCTTCGAAGTTGCGGTGGAACAGCCCTCCGGAAAGTGCACCCCACTATCCAGGCAAATTCTGGGTCAGACTTTCCCGATCGAGCCCCATGGAAAACTGCGTCCCACTTTGAGGGGAGGTGCTCTTTAATGACTAGTTATCCTTGTGAAAGAGGCTCTTGATGACGCTGGGAATGCTCTTGGCGCCCTTGGCGGTCACGTCGATAAAGTCGGGCGAGCGCACGAGCTTGTCCTCGTCAACGTACTTGCGAACCGCGCGCAGCGTCTCTTTGTCGTCGCGCGTCGAAAACGTAAAGTGACCGTTATCCTTGGTGAAGATGGCAAAACGCGTAATCTTCTTGGTACCGCGCAAAACCTCGGCGGCAATATAGTCGACCTCGTCCCACGGAATCTGAATATAATCCTCGGGATTGCGCTCGTTATAGTACTCAAACGCCTTATTGCCCACCATCACGTTGCCGTGGCTGGTAAGCCCCATCAGGCAGGTTGCCGGCGTTGCCAGATCGACCGTGCTGTTCTGAGATTGCGCCATACGCGCCTCGCCCCCCAATAAAAACAATCGGACCGCATCCAGTGTACCCACCGGGTGCGGTCCGTTTCAATGGCTCAAAAGCCCTTGTCTAGCAAATCTCGGTCTTAAACCGAAGCGTGCTTACATGAAGCCGCAGACGCGACCGATGATACCCACGGCAAAGAGAGCCAGGATGATGACGATCGGGCTGACCTTCTTCTTGAGGAGCTTGCAGACCAAGAGAGTCAGGCACACGGCGGCAAGACCGGGGATGAGCTGATCGAGGTTGGCCTGAAGCGTGGTGACCTTCACCGGGTCGAGTGCGGTGGCACCGACAGAGCTGTACATCGTCAATGCCTGCTTGACGCCCTCGGCGCCGGCGGGCAGATTAGCCCAGTCGATATAGGCGCCAGCGGACTGCGTGACCTTGGAGACGATCGGGGTAAAGGAGATGGAAACCCAACGCTCGACAAGGGCGCCGATGATGAACATACCAAGGATGGAGGCACCCTCGGTGACCTTGCCCATCAGACCGCCGGAGAGGTCCTTGGCGATGGAGGAGCCGACCTTATAGCCAAACTCCTGCGTGTACCACTCGAAGGCGTAACGAATAATGTTCCACGCGAAGAAGAACAGCAGCGGACCGGCAATGCTGCCAGACAGAGCCAGGGAAGCACCCAGAGCACCCAAGATCGGGCGAAGGGTGAACCAGAAGGCAGGGTCGCCGACGCCGGCGAGCGGGCCCATCATACCGACCTTGACGCCCTGGATGGCGACGTCGTCGATCGGGGCACCGTTGGCGCGCTCCTCCTCGAGGGCGAGGGTAACGCCCATGACGGGGGAGGAAACATAGGGGTGCGTGTTATAGAACTCCAGGTGGCGCTTAAGCGCGGCAATCTGGTCGTCCTTGCTGGTGTAGAGCTTCTTGATCGCAGGGATCATTGCGTAGCACCAGCCACCGTTCTGCATGCGCTCGTAGTTCCACGAGCCCTGAAGGAACTGATGACGGAAGCAAACCTTCTGACGATCGGACTTAGAAAGCTGAATCTTGTTCTCTGCCATATGTATCACTCCCTTCCTACTCGTAATCGTTCAGAATGTCGCCGAGCGGGTCGCCGGAACCACCGCCCATGCCGCCACCCTGCTTGGCCAGGTCCTTAAGGCCAAGGTAGATGAGGGCAAGGGAGATGCCGATGAGGCCCAGGGCAATCAGCGTGAGCTGAGGGATGGCAGCCAGGACAAAGCCGAGGATGAAGAACGGCCAGGTCTCCTTGGTGGCCATCATGTTGATGACCATGGCGTAACCGACGGAAGCGACCATGCCGCCGCCGACAGCCATGCCGCCGGACAGCCAGTCGGGCATAGCGTTAAGCGCGTTGGTAACGGCCTCGGCCGGGATGATGCACAGCAGCACTGCCGGGATGGCGATACGAACACCCTGCATGAGGATGCCGGCGTACTGCCAGCGCTCGATGCCGGCGAAGTCGCCCTTCTCGGCGCAGGCGTCCATGCCGTGGACCATAGCGGTGGCCAGGGTACGGCAGATCATGGTCAGGAACAGGCCGGCGACGGACAGAGGCACGGCGACGGCGATGGCGGCGGTAACTGCCTTAGCCGAATCGGTGGCGCCACCGTTGAGGGCGAGCACCATGATGATCGAAGAAGCGACCGAGGCCAGAGCGGCGTCAGGCGCAACAGCGGCGCCGACGTTAGCCCAACCAAGGGCCATCATCTGAAGCGAACCGCCCAGGAGGATGCCCTCCTGAAGGTGACCGGTTACGAGACCGATAAGCGTGCACGCAACGAGCGGCTGATGGAACTGGAACTGATCCAGAACGCCTTCCATACCGGCAAGCAGCGCGATAATCGCGATTAGAACAATAGTAAGCGCGGACATGTATCGGACCCTCCTTTACTATGCTTGAGCGGCCAGTTCGGCCTTAGCTTTCTTCAACATGGCGTCGAGATCCTCGGAGGAATCCGAAGGAACCTTGCGGACCTCGAACTTGACGCCCTTGGCCTTGAGAGCCTCGATGGTCTTGACATCGTCATCGCCCATAGCGACAGCGTTGGTGACGACGACCTTGCCCTTGGAGTGAGCCATAGAACCGATGTTGACTTCCTTGATATCGACGCCGGCCTCGATGGCCTTGAGCAGATCCTGCGGGTTCTCAAAGAGCAGCATGGCCTTGGTGTCACCAAAGCGCGTGTCCTTGACGACCTCGGCCATCTTCTTAATGGGCACGACGTTGGCATGGACTCCCGGAGGGGCAGCCTGCTCGATCATGGTCTTTCGGAGCTCGTCGTGAGCAACGCCGTCGGAAACCACGATGATGCGGTTGGGGTTGATCTGCTTGGTCCACGTGGTGGCCACCTGACCATGAAGCAGACGGGTGTCGATACGGACGTGGGCGATCTTGATGTGCCCGTCGCCGATGACCGTTCCCGGAGGGATGGCGCCTGCAGGAGCAGCAGCGGCCGCAGCCGGCTTCTTCTCCTCGGGCTCCAGAGACTCGGGCTTGACGCGCACGCCGGCCTTAGCCTCAGTCACGAGATGTTTTGCGATCGCATGTGCAGTGTTCTTTGCGTCAAAGCGCTGCGAATATGCCTCGATGAGCATAGGCAGGTTGACACCGGTGACGATAGCCCAGGAATCGTGGCCCTCGATGAGCCCGCTGATCTGGTTGAACGGCGTGCCGCCCCACAGATCGACGAGGAAGAGCACCTGCTCCTGGTCCTCGAAGGAAGCGATTGCCTCCTCGACCTTGGCGCGGAAGTCGTCGGGGCCCATGCTCGGCTCAAGCGAGACCACGGCTACAGACGGCTGATCGCCAAAGACCATCGAGCCCGTCTGCTTGATTCCAGCCGCCAAGTCACCATGGCTAGCAAGAACAATACTTACCATCACATAACCTCCTTTTTGTCTACGTAATTCCTACACGACAAAAAAGAGTATAGCTGCAAATACAGCAGAATTATATGAAAAACTGCAAAAGCTAGCATTATTTGTTTAAACGTCTTGTTTTGTTACAAGCTGATTACATTCCAGTATTTTGACTGATTTGCTGCTGAGGATTGATAGCTGATCTATTTACATGACCGAATTGAGCACGCTGTTCATTATTGCCGGTTTTAAACAGACACAAATGTGCTCGGGTTGAGGCCATTTCGTTTAAACAGATGGTGCTTGACTAATGGTAAGAAATATGCTCTAGCAAAGTAGTCGTTGGGGACGTTCTTTAATGACTAGTCGTTTAAGAACGTCCCCAACGACTAAGTTAGGCGATGTGAAGGGGGTTGGCGGCGTCGACGGCATCGGGGGCATCGGAGAGGCCGTCGGGGGCAGCGTCTGTTGGGTCCTCGTCGGGGGTCTCGATCTGCTTGATCATGACCTCCTGGCCCTGCAGCAGATAGGTCTCGCCGCTACCGCAATGGGGGCAGGTCTTGCCGTGCTCGACCGTCGCGTAGTCGCAGCCGCACGCGTCGCAATGCGTCACGGCCTCGACGGGCTCCACGATAAGCTCCGAGCCCTGCGCGATGGGCTTTTTATCTGCCGCCCAACGCCAAGCGTCAAGCAGCAGATCGGGAACGACGCCCGAGACCTCGCCCAGCAGCAGCGTGACGCTCGAAACGCGACGCACACCATTGGCGCGCGCCACATTCTCGACATCGCGAATGATGTGATACACGATTCCCAATTCATGCAAGATAAAACCTTTCGACAGAGGTCGATGCGATGTCAATTCAACGTCAGCGAGCGGCGCCCAGGTACCCCAGGTTGCCCCGAAACAAGGCGTCCGCTGGGCTTTTGCCCGCGGCGCCGCAGTTGAGGGGCAAGATGGGGTACCTGGGTGCCGCGCAGCGTCGGCAGTGCCGCCGTTCGTTAGAACGGCGGAACCTCATTACTTCTTCCCAAATTTAATCTTGATCGCGCGTTTCAAAGCGTACTTGCCGAGGCTGGGGAGCTTTTGCTCGTATTTGACCATCGTGGAGCACTCGGGGCGGTCGCGATCCAGATGGATGGCATCGAACGCGCACTTGGTGGTGCACAGACCACAGCCGATGCACTTATTGGGGTCGACGATCGAGGCACCGCAGCCCAGGCAGCGAGCGGTCTCGGCGCGCACCTGCTCCTCGGTAAAGGTCTCGACGTACTCGCTAAAGGGCGCAGCCTTCTCGCGCTCGCGGTCGACACGTGCCACCTCGCGGCTCGCGTTGTCATAGCTCTCAATCACAACATCGTCGCGGTCGAGCGCAATGTAGCGGCGCTGGTTGCGGCCGATGGTTAGCGTGGAGCCCGGCTGCACAAAGCGATGGATGGACACAGCGGCCTCGTGACCGGCGGCGATGGCGTCGATGGCAAAGCTGGGGCCGGTGTAGACGTCGCCGCCCACAAAGATGTCGGGCTCAGCGGTCTGGTACGTCTGCGGATCGGCAAGGGCACCCTGGCCGCGGCCAAGCTCCACCTTGGAGCCAGCCAGCAGGTCGCCCCACACAATGGACTGGCCAATCGACATGACGACGCGGTCGGCATCGATGCGGCGCAGGTCGTTCTCGTCGTACTCGGGCGCAAAACGGCCCTCGTCGTCAAAGACGCGCGTGCAGCGCTTGAAGGTGATGCCGCACACACGACCCGCATCGTCCAGGTGAACCTCCTTGGGACCCCAGCCGCAGCTGATGTGAGCACCATCCTCGATGGCTTCGCGACGCTCCTCCTCGCTGGCGGGCATCTGAGCCTCGCTCTCCAGGCAGAACATCTCAACATGCTCGGATCCCAGACGGCAGGCGTTGCGCGCGACATCGATGGCCACGTTACCGCCGCCCACCACGATGGTGCGACCGAGCAGTGCGTCGATCTTGCCACTGTTGACCTCGCGCAAAAAGTCGACGGCCACCGTCACATCCTCGGCGTCCTCGCCCGGAATACCGGCTAGGCGGCCGCCCTGGCAGCCGATGGCCACATAAAAGGCCTTAAAGCCTTGCTCGCGCAGCTCGTCGAGCGTCACATCGCGACCGACCTCCACGCCATAGCGGAACTCGGCACCCATCAGGCGAATAACCTCGACCTCGGCCTCGATAACGTCCTTCTCCAGCTTAAAGCTGGGAATACCGTAGGTGAGCATGCCACCCGGGCGCTCGTTCTTCTCGAACACGACGGGCTTGTAGCCCTTCTCGGCCAGATAGAAGGCGCAGGACAGACCGGCCGGACCGGCACCGATGATGGCGATCTTCTGATCGAAGCCGCCGGCGCGCGTCGGCGTCACCACGGGCGGGACATAACGGGTCGCGGCATCCAAGTCGCGCTGGGCGATAAACTTCTTGACCTCGTCGATCGCCACGGCGGCATCCACGCGGCCACGGGTGCAGGCGTCCTCGCAGCGGCGGTTGCACACGCGGCCGCAGATTGCGGGCAGCGGGTTCTCGCGCTTGATGAGCGCCAGCGCCTCGTCATAGCGACCCTGCGCCGCAAGCTTCAGATAGCCCTGAACAGCGACATGCGCGGGGCAGGCCGTCTTGCAGGGCGCCGTGCCGGACTCATGCGTCTCGATGCGGTTGTCGTTGCGGTAGTTGGGCGACCACTTGGTGTGGTCCCACTTGGTGGCATCGGGCAGCTCCTGGCGCGGATACTCGGGCACCTGTCCGCCAGCCTTTTTGCTGCAGAGCTTCTGGCCGAGCTTGGCGGCCCCGGCCGGGCATACCTCAACGCAGCGACCGCAGGCCACGCACTTGTCCTTCTCGACCTTGGCGACATAGGCCGAGCGCGACAGGTTGGGTGTGTTGAACAGCTGCGAGGTGCGCAGGGCGTAGCACACGTTAACGTTGCAGTTGCAGATGGCGAAGATCTTGTTCTCGCCATCGATGTTGGTAATCTGGTGCACAAAGCCGTTGTCCTCGGCCTGGCGCAGGATGTCGTAGACCTCCTCGCGCGTCACATAGTGGCCGCGGTCGGTCTCGACCACGTAGTCGGCCATATCGCCCACGGCGATGCACCAATCGGCCGGGTCGTCGGCGCAGCCCTCTCCCATTACGCGACGGCTCGCGCGGCAGCTGCAGGTGCTGGCGGCATATTTGCCATCGTATTTGTCGAGCCAGTGCTCGATGTGCTCGATCGGCACCGAGGTGCTCGCGGCATCGATGGCCTTCTCGACCGGAATCACGTGCATGCCGATACCGGCGCCTCCGGGCGGCACCATCGGCGTAGCACGGGACAGCGGGCCCTTGGACGCCTGTTCAAAGAACTTGGCATAGACCGGATGCTCCTCGAGCTGGCCCATGCGCATGTTGAGGAACTCGGCAGAACCCGGCACCAGCATGGGCAGCACCCACTGCTTGGCGCGCTCGGGATTTTCCCAGTTGTACTCGAGCAGGCCCGTGTAGCTCATGTCGTCGAGCATCTTCTCGATCTGGGCCTCGGGCATGCCGGTGAGCTTGACCATCTCGGGCAGCGTATAGGGACGGCGCATCTTCATCTTGCAGAGCACTTCGGCCTGCTCGTCGGTTGCGGCCTCGGCAAACGACCAGTACTCGTAGCCCAGCAGCTCGTCGCGGTGCAACAGGCGGTTGGTGCAGTGCTCACACAGTTTGACGATGGCCTCGCGCGGATGCTCCGGTATCGGCGGCACGAACTCCGCGCCGATATCGGGCTCGGTATAGCTAATCCCCGGTCCGTTGAGAATCATGGTTATCCCTTCTCTTGCCGCAGCCCGGCGAGACCGCAGCGCCCCTCTTTTTTTGCAGGCCGAGCATGCCCCCATGCCGTTCACCCGCCATTGTTGACATTGTGTCAAAAATAGTATTGACGAACCGTCAACAATATTCAAGACTGTTAGGCGAACGGTCAGGCAAAAGAGGATGAAAGGCGGCAAAACATGGGCAACAACACAGCGGATATCTCTGTGGTCGATGCCGTCCCCGCATCCGATAGCGCGGCAAAGCGCCTGACGGGCGACGAACGCCGTCGCGAGATTCTCGATGCCGTGCGCACCGTAAGCTCCGAGCTGGGCGTGTCCCACCTATCGGTATCGGCCGTGACCAAGCGAGCCGGCTGCACGCGCTCGCTGTTCTACCACTACTTCGCCGACATGGACGCCGCCGTCACCGCTGTTATGGACGAGGCGATCGACGGTTTTATCTCCGAGCTCGAGCAGTGGAATGCCGGCCGCACCGTCGGTGATATCGAGGGCGCGCTCGACACCGTCGCCCCACTCTTTAAGCGTCTGGTCGCCAGCGGCCACGAGCTGCCGAGTACGCTCACCTCGAGCAGCGGCGCGCTCTACGGCGGCTTTTTGCACAACGTGGTCCAGCGCGTGGCGCAGTATATCTGCGATACCACCGTGGTGGATTTTGTCGCCCATCATGAGCTACGCATCGACCATGTCTACGAGACGTTCTACACCCTCATCATGGGTCTTTTGATGTATATCCGCACGCACCCCGATGTGCCCGACGAGACGGTCAAGGAAATCATCGCCTCGACACTCCACATCGAGGGCTATACCGCCAAGTATCCGGAGCGCAAGCCCCAGAACTGACGACATTTGGCCAAACTGCCCGCGATCAGAAGAGGGGCCGCGGGCGTGTGAAAGGAGAGCAGCATGCTGTTCGATGTTTGGGGTAGCGATACCCTTATCCACTGGGCCGGCTGGGCCATGGTCTTTATTGGCCTGATCGTGCTCAACGAGGTCGGCCGCCGCACCAAGCTGGGCGCGGCAATCATCTTTGGCGTGGCTCCGCTGGCCATGACCATCTACTGCGTCGCCATCGCCATTGGCGTCTCACAGGGTGCCGAGTGGGCGCTCACCAACCCCACCCATGTGTACCAGAACAGCTGGTTCCACTACGCCAAGGTCTACGCGGCGTTGGCCGGTTGCTGGGGCTTCATCGCCATTAAGTATCAGTGGGGCAAGATCGGCAAGGCACACTGGTTCCGCGCGTGGCCGTTTGTGATCGTCGCCATCAACATCATGATCGCCGTCGTGTCCGACTTTGAGAGCGCCTATCACTTCTTTGTCCTGGGCCAGTCCACTTGGGTCACCTCCGAAGGTGCTACGCAGCTGGCCGGCTGGAACAACGTGTTCAACGGCATCGCCGGTATCATCAACATCTTCTGCATGACCGGTTGGTGGAGCGTCTACGCCTCCGAGGACAAGACCGACATGCTGTGGCCCGATATGACCTGGGTCTACATCATCGCCTACGATATCTGGAACTTCTGCTACACCTACAACTGCCTGCCCACCCACTCCTGGTTCTGCGGCTTTGCACTGCTGCTGGCGCCCACCGTCGCCGCCTTTATCTGGAACAAGGGCGGCTGGATCCAGAACCGTGCCTTTACGCTGGCTATTTGGTGCATGTTTGCCCAGGTGTTCCCGTACTTCCAGGAGGAGTCCATCTTTGTGACGCACTCCACGCTCGACCCCGCCGCCGCCACCGCGGTCTCGGTCGCCGCGCTGATCGCCAACATCGCCGCGATTATCTACGTCGCCTACCGTGCCAAGAAGCTCGGCCGCAATCCCTACAAGCAGGATGTCTTTGAGGGCACCAGCGATTGGGAGAAGGCTACCGCTCGCCGCGCCAAGGTTGATTACGCGCACGCCGAGTAACGTGCCTGACGCAAACATCGTTTGAGCACGAAGCGGCGTAGCCGGCTCCGCGCAACTCAACGCATTGCAGAGCCCCCCGGAATGTGATTCGTTCGCGTTCCGGGGGCTTTTTGCTGCCGCGAGGATGCGGCTGAACGATGTGCTCGGGTTAAATCGGATCTTATATTTCGCATTCGCTTTATATGGCTCCATTTTTGGGTACAGTGTTGAGCCGATATTGCATTGGGGGATATATGAGCGATGAGATGTGTGGCCACGAGGATGCGGCCCAGGATGCGGAAGCATGTGCCGAGGCCCTGGAGAGCCTTGACCGGATTGCGCTAGACGAGCTCTCGTTTAGCGATTCGGCCGTCGACACGCAGGACGAGGCGCACGAAGACAGCGACGCCAAAGACGCTCCTGACGAGGCCGAAGCCGAAGAGGACGATAGCAAGGACGATGACCAGCCGGAATCCGACTCGGGAGAAGAGACCGTCCTGCTTGGCAGCTTGCCTGCCGACGACTCGCTCACCCGCGAGCTTCCCGGCCTGGGCTCCGCGCCTGCCGTGGACGAGACCATCGCCATGGGCGATATTCCCCTACCGTCCGTTCCTTCGGCACATGAGGCCGAGGTCCGCCATCGCAAGATGTCGCCCAAGCGCCGCAATCTAATGGTCGCCGGCGCTGTGGCCGTCGCGCTCGTCGCCGGCGGCGCAGGCTACGCAGCCTGGAACGGATACCGGCAAGAGCAGGCTGCCATCGCCGCCGCCAATGCCCACACGATGATGTCGGTGCAGATTGGCGTACATGCCGCGGGCCTCGACTGTTCCACCGGCTCCAAGATTCCCGTACAGGTGAGCGGCCAGGATTCTGACGGCTCCTCTGTGAGCGAAACACTCTATGTTGACGAGCACGGCCGTGGCATCAAACTGCTACCCGGTGACTACACGCTCTCCATTGCCGCTTCCCCCATCGCATCCGACGGCACCGTCTATACCGTGCCGACCACCAAGGCGCAGGTCACGATCAAGAGCGACGGACAGGACCTAAGCAGCCAGGCCGCCTTTAAGCTCAAGGTGCCTTCGGCCGACACGGTAACCGACGACCAGATCGATGCCGCCGCCAAATATGCCGAGGAGGGAGGCGCGAGCTCCGCCGCTACCGCCAAGGTGCTCCAGCAGGCGGCAACCGCGCGGCGCGACGCCGCCGTCAATGCCGTGAGCGCGCAAAAGGCACAGGCGGCCCGTGATGCCGACGCCCGTCACAAGGCAACCGACCTCTACCAGCTCGATATCCCCGTCGAGTGGTACGGCAAGGTCGAGACTTGGCAAAATGGCAGCACGCTATGCATCTATCTTGCCGACGACAGCGATACGCCTATTGTGACGCTCGTCGCGGTGCGCGAGGGCGAGAGCTTTACGCCCGATGAGGGCGATACGGTTTTGGGTGCGGCCAATCTAGGCAACGGTTATACCGTCTACGCCAGCGGCCCCGTCTATCCGTACGTGGTGCCCCAGACCATCAACGGACGGACGCAGAATCCCGTGTCAACCTACCCCATGGATACGGCGATTGAGCTTGTCGAGCTCACGACCGGCAACCGCTACACCTATAGCCAGATCAAGAACGTACTGGTCGGCAAAGACGGCAAGGCAGACGCCGCGACCAAGCTCGAGACCGACTACCTCGCCCAGATTCTCCTGCCAAGCATCAAGGCCCAGGACTAGCGGACCATGACACCTGAGTCCTGGCCTCGCAAATCCATAGACGATTAGGAAAGGAGCCACTTCCATGCGGGCACAGCATGTACCACGCCGTGTTTGCATGGAATATCGGCCTGCTCATCCATGGTAACGATTGCCGACTCGCCAAGATCAAACTGGGCCATCGCGACATCGAGCGCGGCAATTTCGCGCTCGCGCGTTTTCTCGCTTGTCATATCCACACTTACCTGAATCAGGCCGTAAGCCTGCATGAGCAGTGCATCCCCAGCCACAAAGTCCACCTCATGGCTCTTGCTCTTCTCTTTGATCAGCAGGCGGCAGACCGATCCGATCCTCACCGCGGGAGTCCTTCTTCTTAGCGCGTTGAACACTGCGGTCTCGAGCCTCTGGCCCTGGTCCAATGCCGATGCGGGAGAGAATGCTCCAAACATCGCGGGATCGACAGCGTAGACCTTAGACGCAGACCGCATGTTATTTGCCAGTGAACGCGTGAACTCCGGCACGGAGAACAGCAGGTAGGCATCCTCATAATACTCAAGTAAGTCGCTGAGCGAATTACGACTGACGGGTATCTGCCTGCTCTTGAACTCGTTGTACACTTTGTTCACCGACAGCTCTCGTCCCGAAGATGCCATACACCGCGTTAGGAACAGCGATGCCAGGCGAGGGTTCTTGACGTCGTAACGCTCAACGACGTCCATAGCGACCGTTCGCGAAGCATATTCCTGTAGCAGCTGAATCGCGTCTGCGGGCGTCTGCTCAAGTGTCGCGATGAATCCCCCTCGCTCGAGATATCCGACCAGATGGTGTCTGAGCAACGCTGCATCGCTCGAGGAGAAGGGCGCGTTCGACTCAGGAACGCCCCCCGTCTTATATCGGACGTATTCCGAAAAACTCAACGGAAAAAGCTCTCGCACAAGAGAACGACCCCTGAACTCGCTCTTAAGTTCTGAGGACAGCATCTTAGAAGAAGATCCTGTCACATAGACGGTCGCTTTCTCCGTATCGACTACACGCCGCAGAAACGCACCCCATTCGGGAATTTCCTGGATCTCATCAAAGAAAATGTAAGCGCCCTCGGTTCGAGCAGCAGGATGCAGCGCATAGAACGTGTCGAGCACGTCCGCCAGCAGCGATGGCTCATACGGGCGCAAGCGCTCGTCCTCAAAATTAAAGTAAAGCATCCGGTCAAGCTCGACGCCCCGGCCCCGAAGCCGCTGCATCTCCTGATACAGGCGATACGTCTTTCCACAACGGCGGGCCCCCACAACCACATTTACGATGTTGTCGCGCTTTGGCTCCTGCGGGTTTCCCAGATCAAGGTCTCGCTCAAAGACCTGTGGAACCCCCTGCTGTTCAAAGTCCTTTATTTTCTGGGCGATCAAGTCGTTGAATGCCATGATTCTCCAATCTTGCTCTCTAGCTAATCAAAATTATACCGATTCTTGATTAGCTAGAGAGCAAGATTACGTGCAACTTGATTAATAGAAAATCAAGTTTTGCTGTTACCGAGCATCAAGGTCCAAGACTAGCAGCCCGCGACACCCAAATTAGCTACTTAACGCCAGGGGTCAGCTTCGAACATTGGCTCGCGCTCGGGGCGGCGATCGCTGTAGGGATCGTAGCCGTCGTCGTCCTCGTTCTCGGCGCGGATGTAGGGATCGCGCGGCTTGGGTGCCGGCTTAGGCGCAGGCTTGGGTGCGGCATCGGTCGCCGGCGCGCTTGTCTTGATCTCGTCTTTCATCTGCATAGCTCCTTGCATCGCATCCGTTCAGCATCATCGATTGTCGCACGAAAAAGGGCGGCGGACCCCATTGGATCCGCCGCCCTTGGCGTTTAGAGACGGCTGGTAGATTTTAAGGCATGCCCAAAAGCCTACTCGGCGTCGGGGACCTCGTAAGTGGCCGCCGGCGTGTTGTCGCACACGACGGTAAAAGCACCGTCCTTGTCGACATCGACCGTCACCTGATCTCCCTCGCGCACCGTGCCGTCGATGATGGCGGCGGCGATGGCGTCCACGACCTCGCGCTGGACCAGGCGCTTGAGCGGACGGGCACCGAACACGGGGTCCAAGCCACCCACGGCGAGCATCTGCTTGGCCGCCGGGGTGATGGCAAGCGTCATGCGCTCCTTGGCCAGACGTGCGCGGACGTCGGCGAGCTGAATATCAACGATCTTTTCGATCTGCGCCATGCCGAGCGGATGGAACACCACGATATCGTCGATACGGTTGAGGAACTCGGGGCGGAAGGTCTGAGCCATGGCGGCGTCGACCTGATGGCGCATCTCCTCCTCGTCCTTACCGGACAGATCGGCGATGGCCTTGGAGCCCACGTTGGACGTCATGATGATAATCGTGTTCTTGAAGGACACCTGGCGACCCTGGCCATCGGTCAGACGGCCGTCATCAAGCACCTGCAACAGCACGTTGAAGACATCCGGATGAGCCTTCTCCATCTCGTCGAGCAAGATTACGGAGTACGGACGACGGCGCACGGCCTCGGTGAGCTGGCCGCCCTCGTCGTAGCCCACGTATCCCGGAGGCGCACCGATCAGACGCTGAACGCTGAACTTCTCCATATACTCGGACATGTCGATACGCACGAGCGCGCGCTCATCATCGAACAGGCACTCGGCCAGCGCCTTGGCGAGCTCGGTCTTGCCTACGCCGGTGGGGCCCAGGAAGAAAAAGCTGCCGATGGGCTTGTCCGGATCGGAGAGGCCCGCACGGCTGCGGCGCACGGCTGCGGCGACAGCGGAGACGGCCTCGTCCTGGCCGATGACGCGCTTATGCAGCTCGCCCTCCAAGCCCTTCAGCTTGTCGAGCTCGCCCTGCATCATCTTGGACACGGGCACGCCGGTCCAGGCACTCACGACCTCGGCGATCTCATCGGAAGTCACCTGCTCGTTGAGACCCTCGCCGTCCTGCTGCTTTTGCGCCTCGAGCGCAGCCTCGGAATCCTGAATCTGCTGTTGCAGGCCCGGAATCACGGAGTAGCGCAGCTCGGACGCACGGCCCAGGTCGCCGTTGCGAGTCGCGCGCTCCTCTTCGCTCTTGGCCTCGTCAAGCTGGCCCTTAAGCTCCTGCACGTGGTCGATGGCGTTCTTTTGGTTGAGCCAGCCGGCCTTTTGCACGTTGAGCTTTTCCTGGACCTCGGCGATCTCTTGGCGCAGGGCCTCCAGACGCTCCTTGGAGGCGTCATCGGTCTCCTTCATGAGCGCCTGCTCCTCGATCTGCAGCTGGGTAAGCTGACGCGTGGTGGCGTCGATCTCGACCGGCATGCTGTCGAGCTCCATGCGCAGGCGGCTTGCGGCCTCGTCGACCAGGTCGATGGCCTTGTCGGGCAGGAAGCGATCGGCGATGTAGCGATCGGAGAGGTCGGCGGCGGCCACGAGCGCGCTATCGGTGATGTGCACGCCGTGGAAGATCTCGTACTTCTCCTTGAGGCCACGCAGGATCGAGATGGTGTCCTCGACGGTAGGCTCGCTGACCATCACGGTCTGGAAACGACGGGCGAGCGCCGCGTCCTTCTCGATGTACTTGCGATACTCGTCGAGCGTGGTCGCGCCGATCGCGTGCAGGTCGCCACGGGCAAGCGCCGGCTTCAGGATGTTGCCGGCATCCATGGAGCCCTCGGTGGCACCCGCGCCCACGATGGTGTGGAGCTCATCGATGAACAGGATGACCTTGCCTTGCGCCTTTTGCACTTCCTTGAGCACGGCCTTCAAGCGGTCCTCGAACTCGCCGCGATACTTGGCGCCGGCGACCAGCGCGCTCATGTCGAGCTCGATGAGGTCGCGGTCGCGCAGGGTGCTCGGCACGTCGCCGGCCACGATACGCTGGGCGATACCCTCGACGATGGCCGTCTTGCCGACGCCCGGCTCGCCGATGAGCACGGGGTTGTTCTTGGTGCGGCGGGACAGAACCTGGATGGTACGGCGGATCTCGTCGGTACGGCCGATGACCGGGTCGAGCTTGCCGGCGCGGGCCAGATCGCAGATGTTGCGACCGTACTGCTCCAGCGCCTCAAACTGGGTCTTGTCCTCGGCAGACGTCACGCGGTCATCGCCACGCAGCTCCTCGTAGACCTGCTCGATGCGCTCCTTGGTCACGCCAGCGTCACGCAGTACACGACCAGCCTCGCCCTTGTCCTCGGCAAGCGCCATCAGCAGATGCTCGGTCACCACAAAGCTGTCACCCATCTTGGTGGCCTTCTTCTCGGCCTTCTCGATGACACGGACGAGCTCATTGGAAAGGCCCATCTGCTGGCCCTCGCCCGAAACCTTGGGCGCGCGGTCGATGGCATCTTGTGTGGAGCGTGCAAGCTGGGCCGGATCGGCGCCGATGCGCTCGATGATCACGGAGATATTGCGCTCGCCGGCACCAAGCAGGGCGGACAGCAGGTGAATCGGCTCCACCGCGCCGGCCTGCGCGTCGGCAGCTGTGCTCATGGCGGTCTGCAGCGCCTCGCGCGACGTCATTGCTAGCTTATCGATTCTCATGGAATCACCTCTCTTGGGGCGGCCGCCCTACGGGGCGGCTTCACGTTGTTCGAGAAGTATTGTTGCCAGCTTTGCGCGATCTTATACACAAATCTAAGTCTCTATATATAAGATTTTCTGAGTGATTGATGGATAGGGTACTGAGATGTCAGCCCGCCGCTGCCCAGGCGTACTACCGTCTCGATCTGTAACATCTAGCAGCCATTTTTGATCCTAGATGTTACAGATCGAGACGAATTGTTCAGCGGCGCCCGTTTGTCTCGATCTGTAACATCTACTCGGCAAATTAGGGTCTAACTGTTACAGATCGAGACAAACGGAACCACCACAAAGGTGCCCGTCCCCTTTGTGGTGGTCCAGAGAAGAATCGGCCCCGATTAAAAGAGGCGACATCAAGCCCAGTCTACGTTTGGCGATCCCAAGATCCAACGAGAACACAGCGACAAAATCGAGAGCCACCGATAGCCCGTTCGCGCAGATATAGATGGAGATTCAAGACAAGGGTGCCGGCCTAAACGACTTGGCTATCGTACGCCACAACTTTCTCGTCATCGTCCCTGTCGTTTTTATAGTGCTTATAGTGAAAATAGCGAGTTTAGTGAGAATAGTATTGCGCAAAACTCGTGAACTCATTTTTTGACCCCTCGCCCAGAATGAGGGGAGGCAAATATTCCTATTAGAGATCAAATCGAAGCCCAATAGGGCCTTTTAGCCCTCTCATTCCGGGCGGTCGCTTTCTTTTGAATATTGTTGTAAGCTGGTATCACTTATCTTAATGAATGCATGCTGTTTGCGAGGTACCCGCCGTGAAACGCTCCACCTATACCGGCCTGCTCGTCTTAGCGTTTGCAATTACCGCAGTCGGCGTGGGCATTATCTATCTCGCATTTCTCCCCGCCTCGGCAACGCAGGCGGCGGTTGAAACCGTAAGCTACCCCATCGAAATCCTCACCGATATCGTCAAACCCGATTCAATCACCGTCGATTTCGACGGTACGCCCGCAGCGCTTGGGGTCAGTAACTATCCCAGAATCGAACTTGGAGCCACGCGCTATACCCAAGATGAGCAGCTTATCGGCAAGGCAACCAGTTTACTCAAAGGCAAGACGTTTAAGCGATGGTACGGCGCCGCAATATATCGAGCCAAGAAAGGCCAAATGAATGGCGGGTATTATTCGACCCTTGAACTCGATGCGGCAAACGGGAGCAGACTGTGCAACGTTTCATACGACCCCGGCTACGTGGACAACGAAGGGCCGGGAGTCTATATCTCGGATGGCAACGTGATCTACGTCATGGAAGGCGACCAGACGGCAGTCGTCGATTTTATGGATCGGTGTACCGAGGATGCCTACGAACAAACCTGCGAGCCCGATCCGCAGACAGCGCGCGACAGCGGCTCAGCACGCACTTGGCTATTTGACGATGAGATAACCTGGACCCCATCGAAATAAGAACCCGCCGGACAGGCACCTTTGTGGTGGTCCAAAAAGAAGCCGCCCCAATAAAAAGAGGCGGCATCAAGCAAGTCTATTTATTAGCGTCCCTCAAGACCCAACGAGAACGCAGAAACGTAGCCCGGGGCCACCCTTTGCCGAACGCGACCCTCGCGAAGCGCGTGAGCGGGCGGGAAAGGGTGGCCCCGGGCGGACAATTAAGTGCGTTACTCGGCAGCGGCCTTGAACTTGTTGTAGTTGATCAGACAGCCGGCCTTGACGATGGCACGCTCCTCGGCCGTCATATCGGCAATGTAGAGCTCAATCTGCTCAACCGCACCGTCGGCGCGCACCACGTAGGCGGCGATGTCCTTTAGGTCTCCGTCGAGCGCGGCGCGGATACCCGGCACAAAGACGTAATCGCCCACCTCAAAGTTGGGCTCGGCCTCCATCTGAAAGGGCACCATGCCCCAGTTCATCACGTTGGAGCGATAACGCTTGGTGGCGTACTCGTGGACGATGTTGGCCAGGCCGCCGATCACTCGCTGGCAGCTCGCGGCCTGCTCGCGGGCAGAACCGTCACCCGGCTTCTTGGCATAGAGCATGGAGCCGTACTCGGTCGCCTTGGCATCGGCCGCGACACCCGAGCCGGCCAGTGCCTCAAACACGCCTGCAAGCTCGGCATCGAGCGCCGCCAGGTCGCCCGCGGCCTCTCCGGCCACGCGGCGCTTCTCCACGGCGTCGACCTCCTTGGAGCGGCCCACGTAGGCCGGATCGCGACGGCTCAGCGTAAACTCGGCCAGGCCCAGTGGGTTGGAGCGGAAGGAGCTCGTCTCGCCCGAGGGAATGAGCTCGTCGGTCGTGGTGACCGGGTCCATGATCTTGGAGCACACCTTGAGCAGGATATCGTCGCCGAGCGGCTCCATCGCGGGCCACGGCTTGATGTTGGGGCCTTCGACCAGCTCGTCGGCAGGCTCCGCCTTGCCAAAGCCCCAGTACACGCGCTTTTTGTACGGCGCGTCGTCAAAGGTGTACTCGCAGGCCTCATCCCAAGTCTCCTCGGGCAGGTCCGTCGCCGGCGTCAGGACGCCGCCGTTGGCAGCCGTCGCCGCAATGGAGCGGGCGTCCATCAGGGCCACGGCACTCAGCTGGCCATTACCCGGCTTGGAACCCTCGCGGTTGGGGAAGTTGCGCGTGGTGTGGCGGATCGAAAGGCCGTTGTTGGCAGGCGTGTCGCCGGCACCAAAGCACGGGCCGCAGAATGCCGTGCGCACAATCGCGCCGGCCTCCATCAAATCGTAGATATAGCCGCGGCGTGTAAGCTCGAGTGCCACGGGCTGGCTCGTGGGATAGACCGACAGCGAGAACTCGCCGCAGCCGGTGTTGGCGCCCTTGAGCACGCGGGCAGCCTGGACCACGGAGTCGTAGTTGCCGCCCGAGCAGCCGGCGATAACGCCCTGCTGCACGTGCAGCTTGCCGTCGACGACCTTGTCGAGCAGGCTAAAGTGTGTCTTGCCCTCGCCGATCTTGGCGGCCCCGAGCTCCACCTCGTAAAGGATGTCCTCGAGGTTCTCGTTGAGCTCGTCGATCTCAAAGCCGTTGGAAGGATGGAACGGCAGCGCGATCATGGGCTTGATGCTCGACAGATCGACCTCGACGCAGCCGTCGTAGTAGGCGACATCGGCGGGCTTGAGCTCACGGTAGTCGTCGCCGCGGCCGTGCATGGTCAGGAATGCGTGCGTGTCCTCGTCGGTGGCCCAGATGCTCGACAGGCAGGTGGTCTCGGTGGTCATGACGTCGACGCCGTTGCGGTAGTCGGTCGTCATGCTCGCGATACCGGGGCCTACAAACTCCATGACCTTGTTCTTAACGTAGCCCTTGGCAAAGACGGCACGGATGATGGCGAGTGCCACATCGTGCGGACCGACACCGGGGCGCGGGGCGCCCGTGAGGTAGATGGCCACGACGCCGGGGTAGGCTACATCGTAGGTGTCGCGCAGCAGCTGCTTGGCCAGCTCGCCGCCGCCCTCACCCACGGCCATGGTGCCCAGGGCACCGTAACGGGTGTGCGAGTCGGAACCCAGGATCATCTTGCCGCAGCCGGCGAAGTTCTCACGCATAAAGGAGTGGATGACGGCGATGTGCGGCGGGACGAAGATGCCGCCGTACTTCTTGGCAGCCGAGAGACCAAAGACGTGATCGTCCTCGTTGATGGTGCCGCCCACGGCGCACAGCGAGTTGTGGCAGTTGGTGAGCACGTAGGGCAGCGGGAACTGCTCCATGCCCGAGGCGCGCGCCGTCTGGATGATGCCGACAAAGGTGATGTCGTGGCTCGCCATGGCATCGAAGCGAATCTTGAGCGCCTCGGGGTCACCGGACGTATTGTGTGCCTGGAGGATCGAATACGCGATGGTGCCGCGCTTGGCATCCTCGGGCGTCTGCGTAATGCCACGCTCAGCGGCCTCGGCCGCAGGCACAACCTCGCTGCCGCCGCGCAGGTAGATGCCGTCCTCGTACAGCTTGACCATACTGTCTCCCACTCTGCCCAAAAGATTTGGGCGCATAGCATACATTCGTTCAATATCGTGCCATAGAACGGTTGCGAGTGGGTTACGAATCTGCACGTTCACTTTATCTCAGTAAAGCATAGGACGAGTCCGGTGTGGGCCGGCAGATTTGGTGCAAGAGTGTCCCTTTCGACTAGTCATTTAAGAACGTCCCCAATGACTACCTCCCCAAGTGCCAACCAAAGCAACGTCGCAGGTAGAGGACGGACAGCGAGCGGGCCGCATTTGAGACAAGGTGACGTGAAACGAAAGGGCGCTGACCTTCTGGTCGCGCCCTTGAAGTTGAACGTCAGATTGTCCAAATGCGGCCCGCGCAGCGTCGAGCCGTTACGCGGTTTGGTAAAACCGCGTAACTACAGATCCCCGCCGGCGCCCAGTAGTTTGCGCATGACTTGCTCGGGGTTGACCGAGCCGTCGCGCGGGGCCAGGGCGGTGATCTTCTTTTGCATCTTGTACTCGTGCAGCTCGTCCTCGAGCTGGCGTACGCGGGCGCGGAGCTTCTCGTTCTCGCGCTCGCGCTCCTCGGCACGCTCCTTCATATCGAGGATGCGCACCACGCCGGCAAGGTTGATGCCCTCGTCGGTCAGTTGGTTGATGAGCTCCAGGCGCTCGATATCGGCACGCGAATACAGACGCGTGTTGCCGCCCGAGCGCTGGGGGTTCACCAGGCCCTTGGACTCGTAGACGCGCAGAGTCTGCGGATGCATGCCGGTCAGCTCGGCCGCCACGCTGATCATGTACAGCGGTTTGTTCCTATTGTCCTCGGCCATGCTACCTGACCCCTTTCCGTCTCACTATCGTCCATCATAAGCCTGCGGCCAGCCCGTGGGCCACGCAACCGCCCTAGTACGTCGCCTTGTAACGGTTGACCTTCTCGCGATAGTCGCGCGTGTCGACCTCACGCAGCTTGGTCATGGCATCGCGCTCGTCGTCAGACAGGTTCGTGGGAACCTGCACCTTGATCTCGACGAGCAGCGCTCCCGTACGGCCACGGTGCTTAACGTCGGGCGCGCCCATCTCCTTAAAGCGGAACTTCTTGCCCGTCTGGGTACCCGCGGGAACCTTCAGGCGAACCGTCGCCCCGCCGGGCGTGGGCACGTCCACCGTGCAGCCGAGCGCCGCCTCGTAGACCGAGACCGGTACCTCCATGGTCACGTCGGCACCTTTGCGTTTAAACAGCGGGTGCTCCTCCACGTGCGTGGTCACGACCAGGTCGCCGCGCTCGCCGCCGGCAACGCCGTACTCGCCGCGACGCTTGTAGCGCAGCTTGCCGCCGTCGACCGCGCCCGCGGGCACCGAGACCGTAATGGTCTGCTGCTCGCCCGTCGAGGGAATGCGGTAGGTGACCTTGTGCGTCACGCCGCGAAACGCGTCCTCAGCCGTCACATCGACAGTCAGCGACAGGTCGCCGCCCTTGCGAGCACGGCTGCGGCCAGCGCCGGCACCGGCAGCGCCCGCAGCCCCGGCAAAGCCCGAGCCCCAATCGCTGCCCCAGGCGCCGTTGCCGCTAAAGATGCTGTCGAAGATATCGCCCCAGCCGCTGGCGCCCGCGCCGGCACCGTAGCCGCCGCCATACGCGCCGCCTGCGCCCGGCATGCCGCCAAACATGAGCATCTGGTCATACTCTTTGCGCTTCTTCTCGTCCGAAAGCGTCTCGTAGGCCTCGCTGATCTCCTTGAACTTGGCCTCGTCGCCGCCGGCATCGGGGTGATATTTTTGCGCGAGCTTGCGAAACGCGCTCTTGATCTCTTTGTCGGAGGCGCTCTTGGATACGCCCAGGATGTCATAGAAGGTTTTGCCTGCAGCCATCGTAGCTCCTCTCCTGTTTCATCCGCCGCCCAGCAGACGGCGGCTCATGCTTTCATATGGCACTAGGCCAGAAAGGGCCCCGGGTGTTGCCCCGGGGCCCTTCTCAATTACTCCTCGGTGCTCTCAGCCGTATCGGCCGCAGCATCCTCGGGCGCCGCTTCGGGCTCCGGTGCGGGGCGCTTCTCGCCACCGTAGGTCACCGTCACCATCGCGGAGCGCAGGATGCGATCCGCCATGCGGTAGCCCTTCTGGTACACGTCGTTGACGGTCTCGTCGTACTGCGATGCGTCCTCGACGCGACCCACAGCCTGGTGCTCGAGCGGATCGAACGTCTCGCCCTTGGGGTCGATGGGCTCAACGCCCTCGTGCGCAAACACATCGAGCAGCTTGGCATGTACCGCGTCAACGCCATCGACGAACTGCTTAAAGTCGTCGGCGAGCTCCTGGCTGCGGGCATGGTCAATCGCGCGCTCGATATCGTCAACCACCGGCAACAGCGCGGTGACAAGCTTCTCGGTCGCGCGCTCGCGCTCGGCGATACGCTCGTTGGCAGTGCGGCGACGGAAGTTCTCCCAGTCGGCCTGCAGACGGGCGGTACGCTCGGTGGCGTCCTTTGCCTTGTCCTCGGCGGCCTTCTGGGCCTCTGCCGCAGCATCGAGCTCGCGGCGCACGTCGGCAAGCTCCTTTTGGGCCTGCTCGAACTTGAGCTTAAAGTCGTTGTCGGCGGCTTCCTCACCGGCGCGGATAGCAGCTTCCACCATCTCGTCCTCGGTCATCGTCGCCTCCTTGTTGGAATCCTCTACCTGGTTCTCGGCAGCCTCGGCGGCCTCGGCCTCGTTGGCCTCGGTATCGTCGACGGCCTCTACGGGAATCTTCACGTCCTTCTCCTCAGAGTCAACGGGGGCGGCGCCGGTGGCAGCCGCCTCCGTGCGAGCTTTACGGGCGGACATGATTACTTGTCCTCGTCGTCCACAACCTCGTAGTCAGCGTCGACGACGTCATCGTCGGCAGACTGGGCACCGGCGGCGCCGTCGGTCTGCTGCTGAGCGTCGGCGTAGACAACCTGAGCCAGCTCATAGGCCACGGACTGCAGGGACTCGCCAGCGGCCTTGATAGCCTCGACGTCAGAGCCCTCGAGCGCCTTCTTGGCGTCGGCGATAGCGGCCTCGGCCTTGGACTTCACGTCGGCGGAAACCTTGTCGCCCAGCTCGTTGAGGGTCTGCTCGGTGGAGTAGCACAGGCTGTCGGTCTGGTTGCGGACCTCGACCTCTTCCTTCTGCTTCTTGTCCTCCTCGGCATGAGCCTCGGCGTCCTTGACCATGCGATCGACTTCGTCGTCGGAAAGCGCGGTGGAGCCGGAAATGGTGATCTGCTGCTCCTTGCCGGTGCCCTTGTCCTTAGCAGAGACCTTGACGATGCCGTTGGCGTCGATGTCGAAGGTGACCTCGATCTGCGGCACACCGCGGCGGGCAGCCGGGATACCGGTCAGCTGGAACTTACCGAGCGACTTGTTATCGCGGGCAAGCTCGCGCTCGCCCTGGAGTACGTTGATCTCGACGCTGGTCTGGTTGTCGGCAGCGGTGGAGTAGACCTCGGTCTTGGAGGTCGGGATCGTGGTGTTGCGGTCGATCATCTTGGTCATGATGCCGCCCATGGTCTCGACGCCCAGCGACAGCGGGGTAACGTCGAGCAGCAGGATGCCCTCGACGTCGCCGGTGAGCACGCCGCCCTGGACGGCAGCGCCGTCGGCAACGACCTCGTCGGGGTTCACGGACATGTTGGGCTGCTTGCCGGTCATGGTCTTGACCAGATCCTGGACAGCGGGCATACGGGTGGAGCCGCCGACGAGGATGACCTCGGTCAGATCGGAGAGCTTGAGCTTAGCGTCGCGCAGGGCGTTGGTGACAGGCTGCTTGCAGCGCTCGAGCAGGTCGCGGGTGATCTTCTCGAACTCGGCGCGGGTCAGCGTGTAGTTGAGGTGCAGCGGGCCAGACTGGTTCATGGTGATGAACGGCAGGTTGATGGTGGACTGCTGGGCTGCGGAGAGCTCCTTCTTGGCGTTCTCGGCGGCCTCCTTCAGACGCTGCAGGGCCATGGGGTCCTGACGCAGGTCGACACCGTTCTCCTGCTGGAACTTATCGGCCATCCAGTCGATGACGCGCTGATCCCAGTCGTCGCCGCCCAGGTGGTTGTCGCCCGAGGTGGACAGAACCTCAAACACGCCGTCGGCGAGGTCAAGGATGGAGACGTCGAAGGTGCCGCCGCCCAGGTCGAAGACCAGAATGCGCTGGTCGGTGCCCTGCTTGTCCAGGCCATAGGCCAGAGCAGCAGCGGTCGGCTCGTTGACGATACGCTTGACGTTGAGGCCGGCGATCTTACCGGCGTCCTTGGTGGCCTGACGCTGGGCGTCGTTGAAGTAGGCCGGGACGGTGATGACGGCGTCGGTGACGGTCTCGCCCAGATACTTCTCGGCGTCGGCCTTCATCTTTGCGAGCGTCATGGCGCTCACCTGCTCGGCGGTGTAATCCTTGCCCTCGATATCGACGACGGCACGGCCACCCTGGCCCTCCTTGACCTCATACGGCACGGTCTTGATCTCGGAGGTGCACTCGGAGTACTTGCGGCCCATGAAGCGCTTGATGGAGAACACGGTGTTCTTGGGGTTGGTGACAGCCTGGTTCTTAGCGGCCTTACCCACGACGCGGTCGCCGTCGGCACGGAAGCCCACGACGGACGGGGTGGTGCGGTCGCCCTCGGCGTTCACGATAATGGTCGGAGAACCGCCCTCGAGAACGGCCATTGCGGAGTTAGTAGTACCAAGGTCGATACCAAGAATCTTGCTCATTAGAAATTCCCTCTCTCTTTTGCGTTCGCGCCGCCTCGACGGTCTGTCGCGCGGCGCTTCGGCTTGTCTTTCAGGATGTAGTGTATCCCCTTATGGGCCGGAATATACAAAATCTAAGTCAATTCATATAAGATTTCTTATCTCTGAGAGTTTAGGTTCTCAAATGCGCAGGTAGATGCACTGTTTGAGTTCTCGGCAAATCTATTGAGATCTATGTAGAGTTGACTGAGGTTTGGGCTCGGGAGCGCACATGGCGGCCCCGGGCTTCCCTGGGGAAAGTTCGACCCGTTTTTCGGCCAAATAATGGGATGCGCTTTCCACAAGCACGCTCAATCGCCCTATATTTCAAGTCACCTGTAGCTAACATTTGCGCAGCTCAACGGCCTCACCTGCATGTTTTTTAGTAAGCCGTGGCATACTCGGCGAACGGTATGAAGATGCCGGTCAGAGGGTATTGCAAACGGTCGCTCCCGTGGTATGTTTTTGCCCGAATCAAACCGGCGCGCATCGCCTGTAGCGTCGGTCAACAGAGAGGAAACTACCATGGCTCATCCCGTAATTGATGCCGACGAGTGCATCGCTTGTGGCGTTTGCGTCGACTCCTGCCCCGCTGGCGTTCTGGAGCTCCAGGACGTCGCTACCGTCGCTGACGAGGATTCCTGCGTCGCCTGTGGCGCTTGCCAGGACGCTTGCCCCGCCGGCGCGATCACCGAGATCGTCGAGGAGTAACAGCTCCCCCACCTGCACACTCAAAAGTACACCGTGCACAAAAAGGAGGCCTCCGCATCGCCGCGGAGGCCTCCTTTTGCATGTGTTCTAGGACAAATCATCCTCGTAGGGCATTAAATCGGCAAGGTAGCCCTTTTCCTTGAGCATGGTCTCGATCTCGTCGAGGGTTTGCTCATCCTCTGCCGCAATGCGATGGAAGTGGTAACCACTCGTCACCGTTAGTAGCGGAAAGCTCTTGCCGCTCTCGATATCGTGCAGGTAGCGCTCAACATCGCGACGATTGCGAATGTCCAGGTCGGCCGTGATCTTACCGTACACGCGGTGATTGACGATCACGTTGAGCACGGCGCCTCCGGCGTCGACGATACTCGTGAGCTCATCGCCTGCCTGCTCCACGCTGTGGCGAACCTTGACCAAGCGCGTGGGCACGGCGGGGCTGCTGGGGGCCTCCTGCAGCACGTAGCCGCGATTGGTCGCCACGATATCGTGCCCATCGGCGCGCAGCAGGGCAATGTCCTGAACCACGACCTGACGGCTCACGCCAACCTCGCGGGCAAGCGCGCTGCCCGAAACGGGCCCCGTGGCTCCCTCGAGCACGCCCATGATGGCACGGCGACGCTCGCGGGCGTCCATTATTTACCGTCCAGCAGACGCAGGTGCTTAAGCGAAAGGTCGAGAATCGGCGCAGAGTGGGTCAACGCCCCCGAGCTAATAAAGTCAACGCCCAGGTCGGCGAGCACGCGGATATTGCTGGCGTCCACGTTGCCCGAGCACTCGGTCTTGGCGCGGCCATCGATAAGCTCAATCGCGGCAGCCATGTCGTCGTGGGTCATGTTGTCGAACATGATGATGTCGGCGCCGGCTTCCACGGCCTCGCGCACCATGTCCAGGTTCTCGCACTCGATCTCAACCGTCGTGGTAAACGATGCGTGGGCGCGTGCCATCTCAATCGCGCGCGCCACGCCACCGGCGGCGTCAATATGGTTGTCCTTGAGCATGACAGCCGTCGACAGGTTATAGCGGTGGTTGCTGCCACCGCCGATCTCGATTGCGGCCTTCTCGAAGACACGCATGCCCGGCGTGGTCTTGCGCGTGTCGACAAGCACGGTCTTGGTACCTTCGAGCGCCGCTGCCATGTTGTGCGTGTAGGTGGCGATGCCGCTCATGCGCTGCAGGTAGTTGAGCGCCACGCGCTCGCCCGAAAGCAGCACGCGCGCGTCGCCGCGCACCTGGCCCACGTGGTCGCCGGCATGCACCTCGTCGCCATCCGAAACATCGAACAACACGGAGCTCTGCGAATCCAGCAGCTCAAAGGTGCGGGCGAACACGTCCAGGCCGGCGATGATGCCGTCGGCCTTGGCGATGAGTTCCACCGTGGCGGGACGCGCCGTGGGGCACACGCTCGCCGTGCTCACGTCCTCAAACGTAATGTCCTCGCGCAAAGCCTGCAAAATCAGATCATCGACGACGAGCTTCATGGTAATGGGATTCATGGTCTACTCCTCCACGGCCTGCGTGCCGGCGGCACGGGCCAAATCATCGATTGCAAGGGTATCGGCGCTCAGGGCGCGGTGACGCCCGTCAAGCGCGGGCTCACCGGCCTGCTCCACGGCCAGCGACTTGCCGGTGCGCATGTACCACGCGGCGCGGCGGCCCCAAACTAGGGACTCGAGCAGGCTGTTAGAAGCCAGGCGGTTCTTGCCGTGCACGCCATTGCAGGCCGTCTCGCCGGCGGCGTAGAGCTCGGGCATCGAGGTGCGGCCGTCCTTGTCGACCCACACGCCACCCATAAAGTAGTGCTGTGTGGGCGTGACGGGGATGGGCTCGTCCAGGATGTCGCGACCGTCCTCAAGACAGCGCGCGCGGATGTTAGCGAAGTGCCCGGTCACCACGTCGCGCTCGACGGGGGCAAAGCTCAGCCACTCGTGCTCGGTGCCGTCCTGCTTCATCTGCTCGCGAATAGCGGCGGCGACCACGTCGCGCGGCTGCAACTCGTCGGTAAAACGCTCACCGGCGGCATTGAGCAGAATCGCTCCCTCGCCGCGGCAGCTCTCGCTGATCAGGAACGTGCGACCCGGCTGCGGCGAGAACAGGCCCGTGGGGTGGATCTGCACGTAGTCCAGGTGCTCCATCGTAATGCCGTGCTCCTGCGCGATGTAGCAGGCGTCACCGGTGAGCTGCGGGTAGTTGGTCGAGTGGTCGTACACGCCACCGATACCGCCCGTTGCCCACAGCGTATGGCGAGCATGGATCTTAAAGGGCTCGCCGGCATGCACGCCCTCGGCGGCATTTGTCAGCTCGTCGGCGGGACGAACCGAGTTGTCCTCGTCCACGGAAACGGCGACGACACCGGCACACACCGTGGCGCCGTCACGCTCGGCCGTCAGGATGTCGGTCATGGCCACGTGCTCCAGAATCTGCACGTTGTCCAGCTTGCGAACGGCCTGGAGCAGCCTGGTCGTGATCTCCTTGCCCGTAATATCGGCATGGAAGGCAATGCGCGGGCGGCTGTGCGCGCCCTCGCGGGTAAAGTCGAGGCTGCCGTCGGCCTTGCGCTCAAAGTCCACGCCCATGGCCAGTAAGTCGTTGATGACCGAGCGGCTCGAGCGGATCATGATGTCGACGCTCTCGCGGCGGTTCTCGTAGTGGCCGGCGTGCATGGTGTCCTCAAAGAAGGCATCGTAGTCCGAGCCCTCGGGCAGCACGCAGATGCCGCCCTGCGCGAGCATCGAATCGCACTCGTCGACGGCGCCCTTGGAGAGCATGATCACGCGCGTGCTCGTCGGCAGGTTGAGGGCCGCGTACAGGCCCGCCACGCCGCAACCGGCAATGACGACGTCGCACTCCATATCGGGGTATTGCTTGGTTTCCACAGGAATCCTCTCCCTTGTAATGTGACATGAGGGATGGTCCCTCATGTCACATTGGCTTAGCGCGCCGCGTACTCGAGCATGCGGTCGAGCGTGAGCTTGGCCTGATCGGCGGCCTCGTCCGACACGCCAATCTGCACCTCGCCCTCGCCCGTCTCCAGGCAGTGCACGAGCTTTTCGAGCGTGATGAGATCCATGTTGACGCAGGTAGGCTGCACCGCAGGGAAGTAGAACTTCTTGCCGGTGCCCTGGCAGCGGCGCTCAAGTTCGTAGAGCACGCCACGGACCGTCACGATAATGAACTCGCTCGCGTCGGACTCCTCGGCATATTTGATGATGCCGGCAGTAGAGCCGATGTAGTCGGCCTCGGCCAGGACGTCGGCCTTGCACTCGGGGTGCGCCAGCACGAGCGCGTCGGGGTGGGCCTCCTGCGCGTCGACGATCTGCTCGACGGTAATGATGTGATGACGCGGGCAGTAGCCGTTGTTGAGGATGACGTGCTTTTGGGGCACCTGCTCGGCCACAAAGCGGCCCAGGTTCTGGTCGGGAATGAACAAGATGTGCTGCTGTGGCAGCTCGGAGACGATCTTGACGGCGTTAGAGCTGGTAACGCACACGTCACTCCAGCTCTTGATTTCAACCGTCGAGTTGACGTAGCAGACGACAGCTAGGTCGTCGCCGTACTCGGCGCGCGCCGCATCGACCGTCTCGCGCTTGACCATGTGCGCCATGGGACAGTCCGCGCCTAGCTCGGGCAACAGCACCGTTTTGGTGGGATTGAGCAGCTTGGCGCTCTCGCCCATAAACTCCACGCCGCACAGCACGATGGTCTGCTGCGGCAGGCTCTTGGCAAGCTTTGCCAGGTAGAAGCTGTCGCCGACGTAATCGGCCACAGCCTGGACCTCGGGCGCCACGTAATAGTGCGCCAGGATCACCGCGTCGCGTTGGGTTTTAAGTTGCCGAATGGCCTCGACGAGCTCTGCGGGCACCAATGCCGCGCGCTCCGTTGCCGTCGTTGCCGATGCCAGGCCGGCCGCGATATCGCGTGCAAGCTCCGACGCATCCATGTTCGCGCTCTGCGCCATCAAGGCCCCTCTCTTTTGGCGAATCTTGGGGCTTTAGTATGACACCTGGCTTTACAGCTGACAAGACAGCTGTAAAGCCAGGTGTAAAGTTGGAATAAAGATTCAATCTTGGGGCGGGTCCATTTTCGAACTGGCAAGCTGAGGATAGTCGAAAATGGACCCGCCCCAAGATTCGAGCGGCCCGCATTGTCCTGGACCAAGGGGCAGTGGGCAAAAAGTGGCAAATATGAGTACTGTTACCAAATTGATGGCAGCGATTTTTCGGTCCAATACGTCAGAATCGCCTTATTTGAGGCACATTCATGGCACTGTCGGACGAAAATCAATGCTGTTTTGGCCCAACGAACGGAATTTTGGGGCCATTTGGCTGCTACTAATATGGTGACAGTACTCATATTTGGACTTTTTGCCCACCGGCTTCCAGGTGGCCCTGGAAAACGGGCCCGGATGGCGAGATCCGGGCCCGTCGGGAGCTGTCGCGCGACTAGGAGCGACGCTTCACGACCAAAGCCAACAGCAGAGCCGCTACGCCGGCAGCGAGCACGGCACCAGCCATGACGTACGCGCTATCGCCGGCCGAAGGCAGGGCCGTCTTGCCGCCCTTCTTCTTGGACTTGGTGGTCGTAGTCGTGGTGGTAGTGGTGGTCTGGCCAGGAGCGGGCTTGGCAGCCTCGGCAACCGTAAAGGTCGTCTCGGCCGTGCCCGTGGTCGAGACCACGCTCAGCGTATGCTCGCCTACGCCGAGCGTATTCAGGAAGCTCGCCTTGAGCGTCACGATCGTGGAGCCCTCAGTGAGCTCGCAGTTCTCTCGCGCGACCTCCTTACCGTCAACCAGCACCTTCTGGAAGAACGCAAGTGGCGCGTTCGAGCGGAAGCTCAGGTCCTTGGCGGCCTCGACCACCATCGTCTGACCCTTGCCGTCGGTGATCTCGGGCGCCAGAATCGCGATCTCCTCGGTCTTGCCCTTCTCGCCGCAGACGGTGCACTCCTGATGCTTCTCACCCTTGGCCTCAACCGTCGCCGGCTTGTCAACGACCCACTCAAAGGCGTGCTCAGCCTTGTCGATAACCTCACCGCAGCGGCAGACATGCCAGTGATTCTTAGCGTCGTGCGCCCAGCCCGTGCCGTCGGGCTCGTGCTTGAGGACACCCTCGACCGTCACATTCACGTCGCCCTCGACATCCTTGAGCTCATAGGTGCCCTTGTCGGAGAGCTCGATGGCCTTACCGTCGACCTTGACGGCGTAGCCCTTGCCCGCAAAGTACGCGCTGTCGATGCTCACGGTAAGCGTTGCGGAGCCGTGCCAGTCGAGCTCGGTTGCCGTCGCGGTAAGCGTGTAGCCCTGCTGGTTAGTCGGCAGCGCCACGACCAGCTTGCGGCCGGCAGCCACGGTGATCTCGGTAACAGAGGAAACATCGTAGTTGGCCTTAGCCTGGTAGCGAACCTCGTACACACCGGCGGCGAGATCCTTGAGCTCGGTCACGCCCTCGCCCACGGCCTGGTACTCGGCGGCATCTTTGGCGCGCCACTCCATCGTCGCGTTGACGCCCGCGATCTTACCGTCACGCCTGCCACTCACGGTCTCGGCCTCGGCCTGGACCTTCGGCGCGTCCTGGGCGGCGTTCTTGATGGAGAACTCGCATGTCAGGCCCTCGGTCGGCAGAACATAGTTGCCAGCGGCCTTGCCCGTCAGCGCGGTGAGGGTCGCCGTGTACGAGGCGCCGGCCTCGGTCTGGGGGCCCTCGACGGTCGCGCCAAGCTCGTCTTTGCCGATCACGTTGCCGAGCTTCGCCTCGGGGCAGTGCTCCCTGCCGTCGTAGGTGAACTCGGTGGTGCCCCATGCCACAGTGAGCGGGCGCCGGTTGATGGTGAACGTGCCGTCGACGAACGTGATGCTGTAGTTGGGGTTTGCACCCTCGGGCTGCGTCAGCTGCAGAGCATAGCCGCCGTCGCGCACGTTGTCGTTATTTTCGCGCTCGATCTCGAGGCCCTGAAGCGTTTCGCCCGCGACGAGTTTGCCAGAAGTGACATCCCACGTAAACACGGGGTCAGCCTCGCCGTAGGTCTTAGAAGCGTCCTGGGCGGTGACCGTAATCGCGCACGGCTTGACCTCGAGCTCAACCTTGCCCTCGGCGGTCGCACCGTCAATCGTCACCTTGTAGGCGACGGTCAGTTTGCCGACGTCCTTAATCTTGGGGGCCTCGGGGGACCAATTCTTGCCGTCGGTGCTGTACTGAGCCGTTGCGCCCTCGGGTAGTCTCGTCGCATCGACCGTGTGATACGCACCGTCGTACTCGTCGGAGTAGCCAACGATGGCGGCAGCCGGGATCTTGACTGCAGGCAACGTATGCCCACAAACCGTACACCACTGATGCTTGGAGCCTTCCTCGGTTGCCGTGGGCACCCTGTCGACAACCCACTCAAAGGCGTGCGCAGTCTCATCGATCTTCTCGCCACAGGTGCACTGATGCCAGTGCGCGTTATTGTCGGAGAGCCACTCGTCGCTCACAGCCTCGTGCTTGCGCACGCCCTCGACGGTGATGGTAGTCTTCTCCTCGACATTGCTGAGAACGTACTTTCCGTCCTCACCCTTCTCGAGAACAACGCCGTTCGCCTTAACGGCAAAGTCGTCGCCCGCAAAGTAGCCATCGGAGATCTTTACCGAGAACTCCACGCTTTCATGCCACTGCAGTCTGTTCGGGCTATGCCAGTCTATCGAGTAAGCATCATTCTCACCAGAAAGGGTGACCCATAAGTACTTACCCTGACCGACATGCACTTCCACGGGCGTGGACGGCATGTAGTTATCGGTCTCGGCATACCAGACCTGGTAGTCGCCGGCGGCAAGGTTCTCAATCTTGCCGTCCTCGGAAACCATAGTCTTGCCATCGACGTCCCCGGCTTGGGTACGGAGCAGGCGATAGGCAACGTGGCCGCGTGCGCCCTCAATCTTGCCGTCGCACTTGCCACGGATAGTCTCGGCGGTGACCTTCAACCCCTGGGGCTTCTCCTGCTCTGCCTTGTAGATCGTATAGCCCGTCTCCAGGAATTTGTCAGGAAGGACATAGTTCTTGATGACCTCAGGGTCGCCGGCGAGGCCCGTCACCTTCGCCTTATAGCTGCCCGCATCGACAGCCGTTGCGCCCTCGGTCGCATAGGAAACCTTGCCTTCGTCACCCTTGACAACATGGCTGATTACAATCTCGGGGCCCTGAGGCTTGCCGTTATAGGTATAGCTTCCAATCTTCCAGCCAATACCGAGTTGGCGCGGGGTGATCTCGAACGTACCAGTCTGGAGCGTCGGAGCATAGTTTGCCCGCTGGATCTTGTCCCACTTGTCGCCGACCTTGCTCTCCTCAATCGCCAGCGTATAGGTGTCCACGTTCTCGCCGGCCTCGCGGTGAATCTTAAGCCAAGAGAGCGGGTGGCCCTTGAGGATCGTGCCCTCAACAGCCTCGAGCTCAAAGTCCGGATCGTCATAACCGTACACCTTCGAAGTATCCTTGGGCCTCACCGTCACCGGACGGGGATCGACCTTAAGTACGACTTCGCCCTCGCAGATGTCACCAGACGTGAGGGTCGCCTTAAACTCAACGGTCTTGGAGCCGGCATCGCAGATGAACGGAGACTCGTCGCTCCACTTCTTCTCGCCCTTCTCGCGATACTGGATAGATGCGACCGTCTCGGCGTTAACCGTCACGCCATGCTTTTCGCCGTCGTAGATGTCCGAGTAACCGGTGATACCGAAAGCCGGAATCTCGATAGACTCGCGCTCGTAGCCGCACGTCTTGCAGCGCTCGTGCTTGGAACCGGGCTTATCGGCCGTGGCGTCCTGGTCGACGACCCACTCAAAGTCGTGCTGGGCGCGGTCAACGTCCTCTTTGCCACAGGTGCAGGTGTTCCAGTGTTCGGCATCGTCGTGCTTCCAACCACTACCGTCGGCCTTCTTAGGGCCGTCCTTGACCTCAACCGTCAGGGCCTCGGAGGCGTTATGGTTACGGTCGGCCTTAAGGCGAACGCTGTATTTGCCAGCGGCGAGGCCCTTAACCGACGTCTCGCCTTCGGCAATCCGCTGATAGTCGCTGGCAACCTCGGCTTTCCACTCGTAGGTGTTATCAATCCCGTCGATGCTGCCATCCGCCAAGGCATGCCCGGTCGCGGCCGTCGTCTTGACGTCCTTGGGAGCAGCCTGATCGGCGGGAGCGATCTTAATCTTAAGCTCGCCCTCCACCGGCACGTAGTCGGGTGCGGTAATACGGTACTTAATTGTCTCGGCACACACGTTGTCATAGACATCGCGCGTGACATTGGTATAGGAGGGGATTCGGTCTTCGTACAGCAAGCCACCATCGACGCTATATTCGATCTGCATGCCCTCGGGGGCGCCGTCGACCGTCACCGACGGCGAGTGAGCCTTACCATCATAGGTGCCGTCAAAGCCCTTGGCCTGAACATTCTCGAACTGTGTGCCGTAGATGCTCCAGTAGAAAAACTTGCCGTATCTGAAGTTTCCCAGGCCCCAAGCCTGGCTCCTATACGCACCGGGATCTTTCTCCGAAACCGATTCGTTCCAAGCGAAACGCTCGAAATCGACGCCCTCTTTAAGCTCAATCCATTCGTCGCCAAGCTTATACGTCACCTTAATGCGAGGCGTTATCTCCTCGCCCGTCCACTTATAAGACGGAACGTCGTTGAGCACGTCACCGTTGCTGAACCTGACGTTATCCTTCAGCTTGTCGTAGCCAATGATTTCGACCTTGCAAAGATTCTTGCGGTTGGAGTCCTTCTCTGCAAGCGAGGCGGGGTTGATCTTGAACACGCGCTCGAGCGTGACATCGTTCTGCCCCTCGATGTCGACCGTCGCCACCACGCGATAGGTGCCCGCATCGCACGGCTGCGACCCTTCCATCTCGATGCCCTGGGGATTATTGTCATCCACGCCCCTATAGAACCGCGCGCTCACAATCTTTACCTTGCCCTGGGCTACAGCGTTGTCCTTTTGAGACGGCTTAGTCGTAGCAAGCACGGCATCGCGCGGCTTGCCGTTGTAGGTAAAGCTCAGGTCGCCGCTCTTGGACGACATCAGCGAAATCGTCTCGCCATCCCTAGAGTAGACACAGTGTGAGGCCTCATACTGTCCGTTGCACGTAGCCGCGATGCTGTACCCATCCTTGTTGGCGGAATAGGTCCACTCGTGCTCGTGCTTGCGATGGATAACCTTGACCTTGCCATCGGTAACGTCGTATGCAAGGTCGGCATTAGCAAACTTGAGCCTGCTCGCAAGATCCTCCTGCGAAAGATCGCTCGTGCCAAGGTTCACATACTCATAGTAGTAGTACTGCTTATTGGACTCGGGATCGAACTTGGTATCGTCGACAGACAGGACGGCTTCGCCCGTGAAAGACTTATCGACGTGAACCTTGCCGTAGCTACCGACATCGGATGCGTCGACACCCTTCGCCTTGGTCGTAGTGACCTTCGTGTTGCCAGCGAGCGTCACAGAACCGAGAGCGTAAACCGCGCAGCGCTTCTCGTCCTGACCGCTTATGTCGCGACCGTTGAAATAATCAGAGGGGAACACGTACGAATCATTGATAACCGTATCGTTTATGGTGCACGACGCATCCTTTGCCACCGCAATGGCGCTCGTCATGTGCATCTGATATTGAATATCCCACACCTTGAACATATAAGAGCAGGGTCCATTCCATGACGTATCGCTCGTCGAACGAATGCTGCAGTTATTCAGGGTAACTTTGGCATTTTTGACGCCAATATTGCCCGCATGCACATGGCCGCTCTCGAACTTCATCTCGTCGCATGCAATCATTCCCTGACTGTTGTTTTCGAACGTGCAGCCGCTCAACGTGACCTTGGGGGACTTCGCTCGCCCGACCACGCTCAAGGCGCCGACGCAGTCATCACTATTATTCTTAAACGTGCAGTTGACAAACGTTGCATCCACCGCGACCTGGCTGCCTCTGATAGTCACAGGTGCCGGCGAGGCTTCGTAGATTTCATTATCCTGGTCAACCTTGAATGCGTTGTTCTTGCAGCATTTCCAACCGCTGACATTCACGTTCGTGAAGCTGGCCGTCTCCCCCGCACCCATGGTTCCATAGAGCGTGATTGCCCGAACGGTATCATCGTTATCGGTCCTTGAAACAAGCTTGAGGTTTTTCACGACAAGGTTGAGGCTCTTGCCTGTATTCGGCTTATCGACACCTCCACGCGCTTCGTAATCGTTGCTATCGCTCAAAAACGTTTTTCCATCACAGCGGACCTCGGTCGGGGTGCCCGAATCACCGATGAACTCGACATAACCGCCCTTAAGCACAAAGAGGGGATGCTGCGAATACGTGAGGTCACGTTTGACGGTCAGCGGACCGCCCAGAGACGAGCTGTTGGTGAAATACAGGCGAGTCGGATTCTCCTTGGTACCGCCCTCGACCTCATAGTGATCGATATCGACCGTACCGGCAAACCAGTAGTCTTTGCCGCCAGAAAGCTGGATTACGTCGCTTTCGCCATACGAAAGCTCACTTTTCAAGTGTTTAGGTTTGGTCGCGGTGTACGGATACGCCTCCGCTACCGTAGGCGTGGCAAGCGCCATCGCCGCACCTCCGAGCGCTAACGCTGCGGCCAACGCACAAGCAGCAAGTCTGCACATCCCCATCTTCTTCTCCATCATCGCCCAACTCCCCTTACCCCTATGCTTTCGCGATGATCGCCATCGCTTGGCGCCGGCGGTCGGTTTGATTCCCCGTCCGATCGCCGGCATCGATTGATATGTGTATCCATGGAGTATTGTGAGGCCACCAAAACTGACACCCCGTTGCTCGGCGCGAGTTGCGTACCGTGGGGCGCAAACGGAACGCACCCCCGCGGGTGGCGCGTGCACGATGTGGCAAAATCGAGGTACTAAGGGGGCCCAATATGCTCAAAATCATCGCCTGCGACGACGACGTCGCCTTTCTAGATAACCTGCACCGCATGGTCAACCGCTGGTCTGCCGAGACGGGTACGGCGGTCGATGTTGCGCTCGTTACGCGCGGCGAGGACCTGCTGGCACGCCATGCCGCATCGCGCGCCGACATTATCATGCTCGACATGATCATGCCGCTCGTCAACGGCATGGACACCGCCCGCGAGCTGCGCCAATCCGATACCGCCGTACGCTTGGTGTTTCTGACCTCATCGCCCGAATTCGCGCTTGAGTCCTACGAGGTCCGCGCCTTCGACTACCTGCTCAAACCCGTGACCTACGAGCGCTTGGCGCAACTGCTCGACGAGCTGTCGAGCCTGCGTCCGGCAGCGACCGACGAGCTCGTCATCAAAACGTCCTTTGGCTACCATGCCCTGCGCCTATCCGATATCGAATATGCCGAGGCTCGCAACAAGCACGTGATCTTCCACCTGCGCGATGGCCGCGATATCGAGGCGCTCGAGCCGTTCCGCAGCATCGAGGACCGACTGGCCCAAAACGCGACCTTCTTTAAGTGCCACCGCAGCTACCAGGTCAATCTGCGCAACATCGACCACTTCAATCGCACGGAAATCGTCATGCGCTCGGGTGCGTGCATCCCGCTCGCGCGCAGCTGCAAGCAGGGATTCCAAGACGCCTACTTTGCGGTGCGGTTCGAGGGCGGGAGACGCTGATGCTTTCCTCGGCAGAACTGGTACTTTGGGCAATCCACCATGCGACGACGTTGCTCTTTGGCGTCTTTGCCTCGGCGGCGCTGTGCGGCGTCGAGATCAACGGCCGCCATTCGCTCGAACTGGTGGGGGTCGGCGCCGTAACCGGATGCGCATTCGGCCTCGCCAATGCCGTCGGCGGCGAGCTTTTCGCCCGACAGGCCTATCCACTCGTCGTGCATCTGCCGCTTGTCGTCTACCTGTGCGTACGCTATCGCCTGAGTCCGCTGCTCGCCATCCTGGGCGTTACCAGTGCCTACCTGAGCTGCCAGTTTAGCAACTGGATGGGCATCGCCGCATTCGCCGCCACCGATTCGCAGGTCGCGTACTACGCGGCGCGCATCATCACCACGCTCGGCGTCTTTGCCGTCTTGTTGCATTGGGCAAGCGACATTGGCCCCCGCCTGGCGATCAAAAGCCCCACCGAGCTGGAAATTCTGCTCATCCTGCCGCTCGTCTACTACATCTTCGACTACGCCACCAACGTCTACACCACGCTCTTCCACTCGGGCTCGGTGGTAACCGTTGAGTTTTTGGCGTTCACCCTCTGCGCCTTCTACCTTATGTTTCTTGCCGTCTACCTTCGCGAATACGAGGCAAAGGAAATCGCTGAGCGCGAGCGCTGGATGCTCGCGACCCGTGACAGCGCGGCCATCAAAGAGCTCGAAGCCTGGCGCCAGTCCGGACGCGAGCTCTCGGTTCTCCGTCACGACATGCGCCACTACCTGCGCGGTCTAGCGGCCCTGATCGAAGAGGGTCACACCGATGAGGCACTCGAGCGCATCGACGCGCTCTGCGAGACCAACGACCGCACCGCCGTGCGCCGCTACTGCGCCAACGAAACGGTCAACATTGCGCTCTCGTCGCTTTCCGCGGACATCAACGCGCACGGCATCACCGCCGACCTGCGAGCCGCCGTGCCCGAAACCGTCCACATGGGCGATGTCGATCTATTCAGCGTGGTATCGAACGCCCTGGACAATGCCATCGCCGCGGCGAGCGCCGCCCCCGAAGGCAAGCGGTTTGTCGACCTGGACCTTCGCTACGAAGACGGTCAGCTTCTATTGCTGGTTTCCAACACGTTTGGCCGTGCGCCGCACATGGTCGACGGCATGCCCGTGGCTCAGCACACTGGGCACGGCTTTGGCACCAAGAGCATTAAGCTTGCCGTCGAGCGCATGAACGGCAACTGCCAGTTCCGCATTAACGGCGACCGGTTTGAGCTGCGCGCCGTAATGTAGGAGCTGCCGCCAGCCTCGCTACAGCGGTGCAGCCGCCGGGGTCAGCTGCTTAATGTAGGCCCACATGCGCTGCTTGGCGGCCTTGTCGGTAAGCGCCGCCTCAAAACCGTCGAGCGCCAGCACGCGGCGCCCCTGCACATGGGCGACCAGACCGGGCTTGAGCATGGCGGTGTCAAAGTCATCAATTGCCACAAGCATATCGGCATAGGTCTCGCGCATGACATCGGCCGCACTGTTGTCCAGCAGCAGCACCGCCTCGGGGTCCAAGGTCTCCAGCGCCTCGCGGAACAGGTCGCACGTCAGGGCCTTGCCCGCCGCGACCGCTCCGTCGCCCGCGCCGGCAACGCTTGCCAGCACGCAAAAATCCTCGGGGGCATATCCGATAGCGCCGAGTGCCTTGCGCAACGCGGCGCCATCCGCGCCGGCAGCCAGCTCGCCGCCCGAGCACTCGGCTTCATCCAAATCGCCTTTGACCAGCACAATCGGCGAGCACGCGTTGCCCGCGATGCGCACACCGCGATCTGCAAGCGACGCGAGCTCCTGCTCGGTCGCCTGAGCGATGGCTTCTTTTTTCTGGCTTTGTGACGTGGGCATGCGCTCTCCAATCGTTTGCGTGCCCACCATTATATAAAAGAGCCACCCGCGAGTGGTTGCTTTGCGGGCCGCTGGGTATAAGCACGGTCGTACTGAGTTTTACGCGGCCGAGCCGCGTCGTATTATGGAGGTCACCATGGCTGACATTAAGCAGATTACCCCCGAGAACTTCGGCGCTGTCGTCAACGATAGCCTGCCCGTACTGGTTGATTTTTGGGCCCCGTGGTGCGGCCCCTGCCGCTCGCTCTCGCCCATCGTAGACGAGGTTGCCGACGAGCTGGCCGGCAAGTTGGCTGTGGCCAAGTGCAACGTCGACGACAACCAGGACCTGGCCATGAAGTTTGGCGTCATGAGCATCCCCACGCTGATCGTCTTTAAGAACGGCGAGGAGGTCGACCGCTCGGTTGGCGCTCTGCCCAAGGCGAGGCTGCAGGCGCTGCTGGAGAAGCATCTGTAATACGCTTGTTACTTACCCGCCGTCTATGAGCGCTTTTGCACCGCTCGCCGGACTTCTGGATGCACCGAGTGCAACCACGGATAGTATGGTAGTCACAAACAGCCCCCAGTGAACGGGTGCGGGTCACACAGACTCGCACCCGTTTTCTTATGCGGTAGCGCCCCGCGCGGGCGTAGTAGAATCTGAGCCACTGGATTGCCCCGAGCATAAGGAGATTTCCCATGCATGATGTTGGAATGAACATGAGCCAGCTTGCCATGAGCGTCAAACAGGTCGACGACACCATCGAGCTCGCTCACGAATGGAGCCATCAGTTGCTACATGCGACCGAGAACTTTGATATGGAGCGCATCGGCGCCAAGCTCGAGGCCGCCATGGCCGCGCTGCACGAGGCGCACGACGCGCTCGAGGGCTACGAGGAGGCCATCGAGGCCGACCACAACTCCGTTGGCTCCGTAAAGCTGGTGTAACGTGGCCGAGCACGAGCACGGGCACGAGCACGCCTGCGACCACGAGCACGAGCATTCGCACGGGCCGGCCGGCGACGCGGGCTGCCGTTGCAGCGGCCCCGCCTCCGAGCTGGTCCGCTTTTCGGTCACCGCGCCCGACGACCTGCTGCGCCGCTTTGACGAGCAGATCGCGCGCCGCGGCGACGTGGCCAACCGTTCCGAGGCCGTGCGCGACCTGATTCGCACCTCGATTGCCAAGGAGCAGATGCGCACACCCGATGAGCAGGTCATCGGATCGCTCACCATGATTTACGACCATCACACCGGCGACCTGACGCGCCGCCTGGACGAGGTGCAGCACGACTACACCGATGAGATCGTATCGACCATGCATGTGCATCTGGATCACCACAACTGTCTGGAGATTCTGGCGTTGAAGGGTCGCGGCGAGCGCGTCTACGAGCTGGCCGACCGCCTACTGGGCCTGCGCGGTGTTAAACACGGCGAGCTCACCTGCGCCGCCACCGAGCAGAGCCTGGGACTGTAGCGGGACTTTCCGCGACGCACCTGCCAAAACGAGACAGGTTTGTTTTGGCAGGTGGCAACGGGGTCGTTGCGTTTTCCCAGATAAAACCTGCCAAAATAAACCTGTCCCTTTTTGGCAGGTTTTGATGAAGGAGGGTCGCATGCGACATGTGCATATCCATGTAACGGGCATTGTGCAGGGCGTTGGCATGCGGCCATTTGTGTATCGCGAGGCTATGGCGCATGGCATTTGCGGCTGGGTGCTCAACGCGGGCGATGGCGTGCACATCGAGGCGCATGCTTTGAGTGAGGCGCTCGACGAATTTGTCGCCGCGCTGTCGGAGCACGCGCCTGCCGCGGCCCGCGTTGAGCATGTCGCTGTTACAGACCTGGAGCCCCACGCTTGGGATGCCGACGATGAGCAGGCCTTTCGTATCGTAGCGTCGCAGGATCAGACCGTGCACACGACGCTCGTCTCCCCCGATATCGCCACCTGTGACGACTGCCTGCGCGAGCTGTTCGACCCCGCCGACCGACGCTATCACTACCCCTTTATCAACTGCACCAACTGCGGGCCACGCTTTACCATCATCCGGTCGCTGCCTTATGACCGAGCGGCCACGTCGATGGATTGCTTTCCCATGTGCCCCAAGTGCGCCGCAGAGTATGGCGACCCGCTTGACCGGCGCTTTCACGCGCAGCCCGATGCCTGCTTTGACTGCGGGCCACATATTACCTGGCGCGAGGCGGCGGGCGACATGGAGCTCGAGGGCTCGGGGGCGACGCCGGCCGTCGGCAGCACGCGCGAAACCAGCGATGCCATTATTGACCGCTGTGTCGAGCTGCTGGCCAGCGGCGGTATTGTCGCCATCAAGGGCCTGGGCGGATTCCATCTAGCCTGCAACGCCGCCAATGAGCAGGCGGTGGTCGAGCTGCGTCGTCGCAAGCGCCGCAGCAACAAGCCGCTTGCCGTTATGGTGCGCAGCCTTGCCGATACTGAACGCCTGTGCCATGTCGATGATGCCGAGCGCGGCTTGCTAACCGGCAGCATCCGCCCCATCGTGCTGTTGCGCCGGTGTGCTGCTGGCGAGGAAGATTCCCCCGACGCCCTTACACTCGCGCCATCCGTCGCGCACGATCTACCCGAGCTCGGCGTCATGCTCCCCTATACACCGCTTCAGCATCTGCTGCTTGCAGCTGCCGCGTCGCATGACATGCACGCGCTGGTCATGACCAGCGGAAACCTGAGCGAGGAACCTATCGAAACTGATGACGGCCTTGCCTGGGAACACCTCGTTGCCGCCGGCATTGCCGACGCGCTGCTCGGCAACGACCGTGCGATCCTCTCGCGCTACGATGATTCCGTGGTACGTGTGGTCGACGGCGCCGTTACGCCCGTGCGCCGCGCTCGCGGATATGCACCTCGGCCGTTGCCGCTGCCGGCACTCGACGGCACTGCACCCTGCGTGCTCGTCTGCGGCCCACAGCAAAAGGCCACGATTGCGCTCACGCGCGAAGGGACGAACGGCGAGGCAACCTGTTTTGTGTCGCAGCATATCGGCGATGTTGAAAACGGCGCGACCTTCGATGCCTGGAACGCCGCGCGCACGCGTCTAGAAAACCTCTTTGACCTGACGCCTGCCGCCTTGGCATGCGACATGCATCCCAGCTATCTGTCGAGCCAGTGGGCGCGCGAACAGGCACGGGAGCACAATCTGCCGCTTATCGAAGTCCAACATCATCATGCGCACATCGCGAGCGTAATGGCCGAGGCCATCGCCGCGGGGCAGCTTGCAACCGACGCGCGCGTCCTCGGCATCGCCTTTGACGGCACCGGCGCCGGCACCGATGGGACCATTTGGGGCGGTGAGTTTCTTATCGCCGGCCTTGGCGGCTTTGAGCGCGCCGCGCATTTGCGCACCTGGGCGCTCCCCGGCGGGGCGGCCTCCGTGCGCGACGCCCGCCGCAACGCCTTTGCCCTGCTCAGTGAGCTCGGCCTGCTCGAGCACCCGGGTGCCGCTCGGCTTTTGGACAGCCTCGACGAGCAAACGCGCAGCGTGACAGCCACCATGATCGAGCGCGGCATCAACAGCCCGCGCACCAGCAGCATGGGGCGTCTCTTTGATGCCGCAGCAGCGATTCTGGGCATCTGCGACAAGGCAACCTACGAGGGCGAACCCGCCATAGAACTCGAAGCCGCCGCCTGGCGCGCGCTTGACGGTAAGCCCGTTCGTCTCGACGGCAATCATACAGGCGTATTCACGTCTGCCGACGACTCCCCCATCTTGGACCCCCGACCGCTCATCGAAGCTCTTCTGAATGGAATCGAGGCAGGCGCGCCGGCCGACCGGCTCGCCCTCGGGTTTCACATCGCCATTACGCACGCTACGACCCACATCGCACGCGAGATCTGTGATCACGAAGGCCTCGATACCGTCGCGCTCTCGGGCGGTGTGTTCATGAACCGGCTTTTGCTTCAGCTCCTTACCCACGAACTCAAAGACGCCGGTCTTGCCGTCTTGATCCCCCACGCCGTGCCCGTTAACGACGGCTGCATCGCCTACGGTCAGGCCGCCATCGCTCGCGCTCGCCTCGCGTAGACAGCATTGCGATAGGCTGTTTTGCCAGCCTGCGCGCCGCCGTCTCACAGGTGTAACGCGTTTGCTCGTGACTCCCGCGAGCGCTACCATCATCTGATGGGTAATTAGGCGCCTATCCAGCGCAAAACGTATAAAAGGGGAACATTATGTGCCTTGCCGTTCCCGGTAAAGTGGTCAAACGCGACGACGACCTTAAGGCGACCGTCGACATGATGGGCATCGAGCGCCCCGTTTCGCTGCGCCTCGTGCCGACGGCACAGGTAGGCGACTATATTCTCGTGCACGCCGGCTTTGGCATTCAGATTGTCGACGAGCAGGAGGCCCAAGAGACACTCGAGCTCGTCAATACCATGACCGAGCTGGCCGAAGAGGACCAGCTCGCCACCAACCCGGCCGAGGCATACTAGTGGCGGCGGCACAGCCGGTTCGCTCCGGTATCGACTTTTCGGCATTTCGCGACCCCAAGCTGGCTCGTGAGCTCATCGATCGTATTCATGAGCTTGTCGGCAACCGCAGCATCAACCTTATGGAAGTCTGCGGTACGCATACCGTGAGCATTGGCCGCTATGGCTTTCGCTCCATTATGCCGACGGGACTCAAACTGCTAAGCGGCCCGGGGTGCCCCGTTTGCGTCACCGCCAACCGCGACATCGATCACGCAATCGCGCTTTCCAACATGGACGGCGCCATCATCACCACCTTTGGCGACATGATGCGCGTGCCCGGATCGTCCACCTCGCTTGCCGCGCAAAAGGCGGCGGGGCGCGACATCCGCATCGTCTACTCTCCGCTCGACGCACTCGACATTGCCAAGCAAAATCCCGAACGCCCGGTCATCTTTATGGGCGTCGGCTTTGAGACCACAACGCCCACCATTGCCGCCGCTATCCTGGAGGCCGACGCGCGCGGGCTCCAGAACTTCTCGGTCTACTGTGCTCACAAGACCACGCCGCCGGCTCTGCGTGCGATCTCCAACGACCCCGAGACGACCATCGACGGCTTTATCCTGCCTGGTCACGTCGCTACCATCACGGGCCTGGCACCCTTTAGGTTTTTGGTCGATGAGTTCGAGACCCCCGGCGTGGTCACGGGATTTGAGCCGGTCGATATCCTGCAGGGCATCTGCATGCTGGTCCAGATGATTGTCGAGCACAGGCCGGCAATCGACAACGCCTACCGCCGTGGCGTCAATGCAGACGGCAATCCCGTAGCGCGCCATCTGGTCGAGCAGGTTTTTGAGCCGTGCGACACCACGTGGCGCGGGCTGGGGCCGATTGCCAATTCGGGTCTTTCCATCCGACCCGAATTCTCGCGCTTTGATGCGCGCGCCCGCTTTGATATGCCCGTTGAGGCGACGGTCGAGCCACGCGGGTGCCGCTGCGGCGACGTGCTGCGCGGTGCCATCACGCCGAGCGACTGCCCTCTGTTCGGCCACGCTTGCACACCTGAGCATCCCGTCGGCCCCTGTATGGTGAGCTCCGAGGGCAGCTGCGCGGCGTACTACCGCTACCGTAGCTAGCCCGGACGCACCCGCACACTGGCACCACCCACGATTGGAGTTTTCGATATGTCCCATAGCGTTACCGATAGCACTGTCCTGCTGGGTCACGGCTCCGGCGGTCAGATGATGAAGCGCATTATCGATGAGGTCTTTCTGGATGCCTTTGGGTCGCCCGAGCTGCTTGCGGGCAACGATGCCGGTGTCGCCGTACTGCCCGCAAGCGGGCGGATCGCCATGTCGACCGACAGCTTTGTGGTAACGCCGCAGTTCTTCCCCGGCGGCAATATCGGCCGACTCGCCGTATGCGGAACCGTCAACGACGTCGCGACCTCGGGCGCTAACGTGCGCTACCTCTCATGCGGCTTTATCCTCGAAGAGGGCTATCCCATGGACAAGCTGCGCCAGATTGTGCAGACCATGGCCGAAACGGCGCATGAGGCAGGCGTGTCCATAATCACCGGCGACACCAAGGTGGTCGAGCGTGGCGGTGCCGACGGCGTCTACATCAATACCGCCGGCGTGGGCGAGGTGCCCGCGGGCGTAGCGCTCAGCGGTGCGAACTGTCGGCCCGGCGACGCCATCCTGGTATCGGGTACGCTAGGTGACCACGGCATCGCCATCATGAGCCAACGCGAGGGCTTGGCGTTTTCGAGCAACATCGAAAGCGACGCTGCGCCGCTCAATCATCTGATTGCCGACGTGCTCGCCGCCGCCCCCGACACCCGCTGCTTCCGCGACCCCACGCGCGGCGGCCTGGCATCCACGCTCAACGAGTTTGCCCAGGCCAGCGGCGTCGCCATGGAGATCGACGAGGATGCCGTGCCCGTGCGCCCCGACGTGCAGGCGGCATGTGAGATGCTCGGCTACGATGTGCTGCAGGTGGCAAACGAGGGCAAGATGGTGGCCGTGGTGCCGGCCGAGCAGGCCGATGCCGCGCTGGCGGCCATGCGTGCCGCGCGCTACGGCGAGAACGCCGCCATCATCGGTCGCGTGCTGCCGCTTGCCGAGGGCGCTCGACCCGCCGTGCGCGTGCGCACCGGCTGGGGCTCGACCCGCATCCTCGACATGCTCGTGGGAGAGCAGCTGCCAAGGATTTGCTAGCGGCTGCTCTGCAAGCTGCTCAGCATCCGGCCACAATCGGCCCACCCATTTTCACTGGGACGTTGGCCCACTCAAACTGCGAGGAGATGGGAGGGCCCTCCTGCCGAGCTGATCGGCAGGAGGGCCCTTCGCTTTGCAAGACCATACTCCTTGCAGTATTTACCTGGCAGGCAGAGGCTCGCTACGCCGCGCGGCGTTTGGTGTAGACAAACCAGCCGCCGACGGCCCCGATACCGACGATGCCCACGGCAACGCCAGCGATAGCAAAGCCGTTTGGACCCGCGTCCGCAGCCTTGTTGGCGGCGCCGGCGCTCAACGCGGCGGTCTTGCCGGACGTGCCCGACTTTTTGCCGCTCTTGTCTGTCTTACCGGCGACGGAAGACTCCGTCAAATCCTTCTTGCCGGATTCAGCCTCGTCCTTGGAATCGCCAGCTGCCTTGGCGCCCTCGCGCGAGGAAGCACCAGCCATCTTGGCGGCCACAGGAGCCATTACGCCCGCAAAACCGCCGGTCCCATTGCCGGCACCGCCGTCCGACCCGGCACCCGGCGTCAGGACGCCCGGCGCCACCGTGGGCTTCTGCGGGTCCTTGCTGCTCGAGCCCTTGCCCGCCGTCACGGCCGTCTTCCAGGCAATCGTCTCTCCCGAGGAGACACGATACGTCGTGAGCGCGCGGAGCGCCTGCTCGGTCGCCATGCCGTTGGCCGCGCCGCCCTTGCTGTGCGCATAGCCGTTGCCGCCGTCCACGCGGTACAGGTCCAGCGCGCAGACCACGTTGGTCACAGCATTTGCAAACCCGTTGACGGGGTTGGCCGGGTCTCGGTCGAGGGAAAGCAGCGCGAGGATCACCTGGGCATTGGCCTCGGCAGAGCCGAAGTCACAGGTACCCGCGCTCATCTTGACCTTGAGGTAGGAGAGGCCGTTCTCGATGGCAGCATCGACCTTGGTGTCGCCCGCATAGGGCGCCACGGCCTGGATCGCCATGGCCGTCAGGTCCACGTCGCCCAGCCGCGTACCTTCCACAGCGTCGCCGCTACCGAGGAGCTCACAGACGGCGTCCACGAGGCTCGCGCGCGTCCAGGCGGAACCGGCGGGTGCATCCGAGCCGCTCGCATTGAGCGCCATCAGCGCGAAGATTTTCTCGTTGGCGCGCATCATATCGGTGCGACTGCAAATGAGCTCGACCAGGTTGACGCCGTCATAGTCGGTGATGTCCTCGCCGATGGCGGAGAGAGCCAGCGCCACACGCTCGGTCTCGGTCAGAGCGCAGGTCGCGCTCCCCCACTCGGCCTTGTGCTCGGCCAGCGAGGCATGGTAATTGTCGAGCAGCCCGGAATCGATCGTGCGGCCCGCCTTGGCAAAGTCGTAAATCTCCCACTCGTCGCCGTACTGGAAGGCGTCAGAGCTGCGGTGTGCGTCGATGAACGCAGCAGCAGCATCGATGCCCGCCGAGGCGGACTCACTCGTAGCGGGGCTCGCGGCCACGCCGGCCACGGTGATGGTAAGTGTCACGGGCTCGGCGCCGGCGGTCGCGTCTACCGGCGTACCCGTCGCGATCACCGTGCCGGCCGAAAGCGCCGTCACCGTGTAGTCACTCGAGGCCACGTACAGGCCGTCATCGGGAGCGCCGTCAACGTGCTTCCAGGCACCCTTCTCGTTGCGGTCGATGCCCACGATACCCGAGGCGTCCTTGCCGTCGAGTGTCTTGAACGTCCAAGTGAGGCCGGGTTCGGTCACGCTCCAGCCGTCCGCGTCGTTCTTGCCGGTAAAGGCCAGGTCGAGCTTTTGCGCCGAGCCGGCCTTGAGGTAGAGGCTGTCCGTGCCGGCCGTCACGCTGGCAAGCGGATTTTGGTAAGCATAAGTCACGTCGCACGACGCGCTGATGACCTTGCCATCGGCGTCCGTGTCGGGCAGCGTCGCGGTAAACGTGGTGGTGCCAGCCTTGTACGCCGTGTAGCCGATCTCGCCCGCGGTGGTGTAGGCCGCCACGGCAGGATCGCTGCTCGTCACGGTAAAGTTGTCGCGGTTGGTGGCGTTGTCGGGCACCACCACCGGGCGTGCGTGATCGGTCAAAAACGCGCCGCGCTCGGAGAGTGGGCTGCGGCCCTGCAGGTAGACGGTGGCGCCGTCCTCGTTATAGCCCATCGAGATGGACGTGGCGGCCACGGCTTCTGACGTCAGCGTCACGCTCTTGGAGCCGGCGCCCGCAGATGCGGCGTCGCGCGGGGTAACGGTGATCGTGGCACTGCCGGCATGCTTGAAGTAAAAGCAGGCCGAGTAGTCGTTGCTGTAGATGGTCGTAGGATCGCTCGAGGCAAAGTGGAAGCGGCTGAACGAGACGGGCGCGTACTCGCCCTTATCGGCGTCGACGTAATGCACGCGAATCTCGAGGTTGCGCACCTCGGAGCCCTGGACGGTAGCCGCACTATCGGTCACGTTGCTCACGGTGCCGTCGGAGGCACGATACCACAGCTCAAAGTCGTCGAACTGTTTGGCCTTGGCCTTGATCTTGATGGTAGCCACGGTCTGCTCGGAGCCATCGGCCTTGTGCTCGGTGGCGGTCACCGTGCCGGTAGCGTTGTCGTAGACATAGAGCTCTCCCGTGGACTCGTTGATGCCGATGTTGCCGCGGTTGGCGTCATCGGTGCCCCAGGTGATGGTGCTCGTGGCCGGGACGCCCTTAAGTGCAAAGACGCCAAGTTTGCGGTAGGCGTCCACAGCATCAGGCGAAACCTCGAGCATATGGCCGGCAACCGTCTGGCTGGTGCCGTCGTTGGCCGTGAAGCTCACGGTGTAGGCGTCGTCGGGCGTGGTGTCCTCGGGCGCCTGGTAGCTGTTGCCCGAGCCAAAGACCGGCGTGCCATTTTTATCGATACCCCAGCTGCTGCCGTTGGCGCCGCAGTTGGCGTTGATAAGATCGGCGAAGGCATCGGTGGCCATGTCGGCCGGGTCGACGGCGTAGGAATTGACGAGCGCCGAGGCGGGAGCGTCCATCTTGTTGGTGAGGAATGCGCCCCAGTAGGTGTTGACGAGCTGGCCCGCACTATAGGTCGCGAACAGCGCGCTCGCCGTGCCCTTGGAGGTCGAAACGCAGTTGGACACGATGCCGCCGTCGAGCGTGCGCGCAAAGCCCGCAACGCCCTTGCCGGTCACGCTCGTGGAGCAGTTGAGCACGGCGCCCTGAACCTTGTTGCCCAGCGGTCCGAACGCCTTGCCGTCCGTCGCCTGCTTGAGTTCACCGGAAAACGAGATATTCTGCACCACGCCCGTGGAGGCAACGCCGCCCATGAGCGACTTCACGCCACCGCCGTTGGCGAAGGTGATGGTGTGGCCCTGGCCATCAAGCGTGCCCGCGAGCATGCCCGTGGGGGCAAAGAAGTACTCGTCATCGATGGTAATGTCGTTGTCGAGAACGTAGTAAGCGTCGGCGTCGGCGGGTTTGAACTTGTTTTCGAGGTCGCTCTGCGAGCTCAGGTGCACTACGTTCTGTGGCTGAGCCACGGGCTCGGTGGGCTTGGGCTTCTCGAGCGCGGCAATGGCATCGGTGAGCGTCTTGGTTGCGGCGTTGACCTCGGCCTGCTTGGCGTCATCGTTGGCGTAGACATCTTGAGCGCTCACAAGGGCCTCAGCGAGCTTGGACCAGCTCTCGGCCGTGTAGTCGCCCTCGACCTTGGCGCTGGCATCGTCGATGGCGGCCTTGAGGGCATCCTTGTTCACGACGACCACGGCGCTGCCCGAGACCAGCACGGGCAAACCGCCCTGTGCAGACCAGCTAAAGCCGGTGGCGGGGGCGTCGGTGTTGAGTTTGTCGACCGAAGCCTGGCTCTTGAGCTCGTCGGTCGAGATTTTGGTGCCGAAGGAAGAATCATTGCCAAAACCGCAAGCCTGGTCGCCCGCGGTGAAAAGGTTGTTGACCATAGCACCGGAGCTATACCGGCAAACGAGACCATGAGCGAAAAAGCCCGACATCGATCCGGAAACATAGGAGTTGATTACAGACCCACCGCTGAGCGTTCCCACCAGGCCACCGTAATCGGCCCAAGAGCCGCCATCGCTCAAAGCCGCCGTCGACCAGCACATCTGCACGGTTCCCGAGCAATTGATCGCAAGGGCGCCCTCATAATCGCCCATGGTTGCCCGGCCCGTCACGCCCAGATTCTGCACTGTACCGGTCACGCTCTTCGCCAGCGCCTTGCCGTTGAGCACGATGCTGTGGCCCTGGCCATCGAGCGTACCGGCCACGGTCTCGATCTGTTGGTCAGCCTCAAGGCTGATATTCGCCGCGAGCTTCACGACAGCCCCGGCCTCGATGGTGGTGGGCAGCTCATCGGCAGAAGAGGCCGTCACCGTCTCGCCGGCCTTGGCGACGCGCGCGCCGCGTGCCTGCTGAACATCGGCGTCGTCATCGTCGACGTTCACTGCGGCGGCGTTCTGCCCGTCCGCACTCAGCATGGCGGCAAGCCCCTCATCGGCAGACGGAGCAACGTCGGATCTTGCCTCGTCCGCCGACGCCTCGGCGCCTTCAGCACCCGTCCGCTCGTCCGCAGTGAAACTCGACTCGTCGGCATTCTCGGCAGCATCCGCCTGCTGCGAGGCCTGGGCCTGCGCCTGCACAGCGACCTCTGCCACGCCCTCGGCAAATGCCGACGTACCCGGCATCGACCAGACGAGCAGCACCGAGAAAGCAGCGGCCCCCAGGCGCTTGAGCATAATGTTGTTTCGCGTCACCCGTTCTCCTTCTTTCGCGAACCTGCAATAGAGCCATGGCGAAGAAGGCGGGACAGGCGATACCCCGGCAGCACAAAGGCGCACGTCAGCCACCCTATCGGCAGCAAAACGCACGCTCAGCAGCACCCCTTGTAGACCGGAATCCAGCGGCAAACAGAGAGGCCCTCGGTTTCGAGAAGAGCGCGGGCAGGTAATCTGGCTCGCGGGCGCGCCCGCACACAGTAACCGCCTTGCTCGGGATTCTCACCCGATTCCCCTTTATGCGCTCGCGCGCACCCGTGCTCCGGCTTCTATTTTTTAACGGAGGAAGTGTACGTTACCGCAGGTAAATCGGTCAATGCACTACACAAAAACCGCCATATCCGAGCCATATGGCTCCCGGATAACCGCCTATAGACAACCTCTATCGCCACCAGGCCGCTGACGAACCAAACCCGCCCACAAGATTGAGCGGCCCGAATGCCCCCGCGGGACTTTTGACCCGCCCATTCCCGGCTGGGCGGCACGCGCTATTATGGTTGCCGTTTGCGTGAGCTATATAGATGGGAGCGTACCTATGGCAGCTTTTTCCACCGTGATCTTTGACCTTGACGGCACCATCCTCAACACGCTCGAGGACCTGGCGGCCGCCGGCAACCACACCTGCGAGATGCACGGCTGGCCCACGTTTGCCGTGGACGAGTACCGCTACAAGGTGGGAAACGGCATGCTTAAGCTGGTCGAGCGCTTTATGCCCGCCGAGTACGCGGGCGACGGCCGTATGTTTGAGCAGACGCTTGCCGAGTTTAGGGCCTATTACGGCGAGCACAAGGAAGACCACACTTCACCCTACGCCGGCACGATTGAGATGCTCGACCGTCTGCGCGCCGCAGGCGTGCAGCTTGCCGTGCTCACCAACAAGGACCACGTCTCAGCAGCCCCGCTTATCGAGAAATACTTTGGTTCCGAGCACTTTGCGCTGGTGCAAGGCCGTGTCGATGCGTTTCCGCCTAAGCCCGAAGCGCCCGTCACACTGCACGTGATGAAGGAGCTGGGCGCCAATCCGGCGACCACGCTCTATGTGGGCGATTCGAATGTCGATGTCCTGACCGGCCACAACGCCAGCCTTAAGAGCGCCGGCGTCAGCTGGGGCTTCCGCGGCCGCGCAGAGCTGGAGGCCGCCGGCGCCGACTACGTGGTAGATACGCAGGACGAACTCGCCGAGCTAATCTTGGGCGAGTAGCGAGCGACACCGCTTAACGCAGCTGCGACAATTCTTCCGCGCGGAAAGCGCATCCCGTTTTGGAGCTCCGGAATGGGACGCGCTTTCCGCTTGAGCCCCATCGGGGAAACGGCATCCCGTTGTGGAGCAATATTCCGGGTCGCGGTTTCCGCAACCCACCCCATCCGGAAACCGTGACCCACTATTCGGCCAAAAACCGGGTCGCATTTTTCCGAGCGTTCGCGATGCAACGCTGGCGCAAGGAGTGTCCCCAACTGCCGGCAGAAAAGGAACGTCCCCAAGTGCCGCCTCAATGACCACCATGGCAACGTCGCAGGTAGAGGACGGACAGCGAGCGGGCACCAGAGCGAACAAATTGGCATGAAAAGAGGACGGCATAGACCTTCTGGTCATGCCGTCCTCTTTGAATGACAAGTTGTCGCTCTGGTGCCCGCGCAGCGTCGAGCAGTTGCGGCGTTTGGTAAAACGCCGCAACTCCCCTAGCTCATCATGGCATTCATCATCTCGTTGGTTGCGGAATCGTCGGCAGACCACTCGCCGTCGTCATTGCAGGAGTACTTGAAGGTGACCTTGGTGTCCTTGGTCTTAGCAGCCTTGGTCACATCGACCATAACCTGACCGGCCATCTTGTACAGCTCATCATCGGAAGGCATCGAATCGAGCGCGGCGACCTTCTCCTGGTACTGGGTGGCAAAATCCTCAACGATCTGGTTCATGGACTTGCAGGTAATGGTGACCTCGGCAGTCGCGGTGCCCTTGTCCTCGTCGACCGTCACGTCGCCGATCTTGTAGTCAAAGCCCTCGAGATAGCTCTTGGCGTACTCCTTGGGATCGATGCCCAGCTGCTCAAACTCGTCGCCCGAGGCCTCTTCCAGGCCGGCGAGGAAGTCGTCGCCACCGTTCTTGACTTCGTCAAACTGCGTCGTAAGATCCTCGGTAATGAGCTCCTCAACCGAAGGACCTCCGCAGCCGGAAAGCACAACCACGCACGCGACCAGAACAGCCATCAGGGGCGCAAGCAGCAGCTTTTTCTTCATGACATTCCTCCCAACAAGCGGCACCGCGCTTCCCAACACGGTGCACGTCGTAACAATAAGGCCATACTAGCAGCTAACGAATACCCCTGGCAAAGCAAAAGCGCAGTCGGCTCGATTTAACGTCCGAACGGTTTACCGGTCCGCCCAACGCGCAATAAAACGTTCCGCCGCATTGTAATAAAAAAGGGCGGCCGGATAACCCGACCACCCTTGCACACCCTTTGGATGCCGCAGCTTACTTGCGGACGACCTTGACGATGGCATCGCCGGCGGCAACGGCAGACTCGGCCTCGACGGCGAGCTCGACGTCGGCAAACTCGGCGGTATTGGACACGGCCACGACGACGCAGTCCTTGTAACCGGCGGCAGCGATCTTGGCGCGGTCGATCTTGAGCAAGGGCTGACCGGCCTTCACGACGTCGTCGGCCTTGACGAAGCCCTCGAAGCCGTCACCGTTCATGTTGACGGTATCGACGCCAACGTGCACCAGAACCTCGATGCCGCTATCGGACTGCAGGCCCACGGCGTGACCCATGGTGACGGTCACCTTGCCGTCGCAGGGAGCGTAGACCAGGTCGTCCTCGGGCCACACGGCGCAGCCCTTGCCCAGAACCTCGCCACCAAAGACGGGATCGGGCACGTCGGCCATCTTGATGACCTTGCCCTTGACGGGCGAGCACAGCACGTCGGCGCCGGCAGAAGCAGAGATGGAGGCCGGAGCAGCAGCTGCCGCGGGCTCAGCCTTCTTCTTGAACATGTCAAACAGACCCATACGTTTTCTCCTCTTGATTAAGCGCAACGTTTTGCGCATGCCTATGGTGATTATAGTGCCAAATGGCCAAAATACTAAGGTGAGGGTTCGAATCGCAAGCCCTTCCAAGCCCTTCCCAAAACCTTTTCCCCAGCGGCACTCATATTGTCGATTAATCCAGACCCTCGGTACCGTTGGACTTGATGATCTTCTGATATGCGAAGAAGCTGTCCTTGCGGCGGCGCTCGTAGGTACCGGTGCCGTCGTCGTACTTATCGACGTGGATGAAGCCGTAGCGCTTGCGCATCTCACCAGTGCCGGCGGAAACCAGGTCGATGGGACCCCACCAGGTGTAGGCAATCAGGTCAACGCCGTCGGCGATGGCCTCGCCCATGGCCTTGATGTGGCTCTGCAGATAGGCGATGCGGTACGGGTCGTGGATGGAGCCGTCCTCCTCGACCTCATCGTAAGCGCCCATGCCGTTCTCGACCACCATCAGCGGAATCTCGTAGCGGGCGTAAATCTCGTTGAGGGCGATGCGCAGACCCAGCGGATCGATCTGCCAGCCCCAGTCGGTGGACTCCAGATAGGGATTCTTGCCGCCAAAGGTCATGTTGCCCTCGGTCATCTCGTGATCCTTGTGGGTGCCCACGGTGCCGGACATGTAGTAGCTAAAGGTGTAGAAATCGACCTTGCCGTCGGCGATATCCTGCAGGTCGCCGTCCTCCATCACGAGCTCAACGTCATTCTCGGTCCAAAAGCGCTTGGCGTAGAACGGATACTTGCCGCGCACCTGCACGTCGGAGCAGTACCAGTTCATGGTATTCATCTCCTGCTGCGTGGCGAACACGTCGGCCGGATCGCATGTGGCGGCATAGGAAAGGATGAAGCAATCCATGTTGCCCATCTTAAACTGCGGGTAGTGCTCGTGGGCATAGCGCACAACACGGCCGCTGGCCACGAACTGGTGATGCAGGGCCTGCATACGGGCCTGCGGCGTGGTGTGGACCGCCGAAGCCGGGCCCTCAAAGCCCTGGATCATGCTGGTCCCAAAGAGATTGCCCATGTCCTGGGTGCCGCAGTTGATCTCGTTGAAGGTGAGCCAGAACTTGACCTTGTCCTGATAGCGGTCGAAGACGGTCTGGCAATACTTCTCAAAGAAGCCGATGAGCTCGCGGCTCGCCCAGCCGTTGTACTTCTCGACCAGGTGATAGGGCATCTCGTAGTGCGACAGGGTCACGAGCGGCTCGATATTGTGAGCGCGCAGGCAGTCGAAGACGCGGTCGTAGAAGGCGAGGCCGGCCTCGTTGGGCTCGGCATCGTCGCCGTTGGGGAAGATGCGGCTCCAAGAGATGGACATGCGGAACATGTTGAAGCCCATCTCGGCGAACAGCGCGATATCCTCCTCGTAGTGATGGTAGAAGTCGATACCGTCATGATTGGGGTAGAAGCGGTCGGGGTCGATGTCGATCGTGATCTGACGCGGCTCCTTGTAGCTGCCGCCCAAGAAATGGTCGTCGACCGAAGGACCGCGGCCGTCCACGTTCCAAGCACCCTCAAACTGATTGGCGGCCGTGGCGCCGCCCCAATAGAAACCCTCGGGGAACTTGATGTTTGCCATGAGCATCTCCTTTACATCGTGGGTCGATAAGCTGAGTATCGCCTGCGCACGGGGCGGGCAGAAGCGGGCGCGCCAAACCCGACACTTCTTTTCGCGGCGGCACCCCGCCGCCACCCCGCCCTTGACACTTCCTGATACCTGCCAAAAAGGGACAGGTTTATTTTGGCAGGTTTTATCTGGGCAAACGCCGGCGGTAGGCGGCCGGCGTGCAGCCATAGCGCTCGGCAAACTTTTTGTAGAAGAAGCTCATGTTGGCGTAGCCGGCCTCGCGCGCCGCGGCTTCCGCAGTGGAGCCGGCGTCGAGCAGCGTTGCCGCGCGTGCCAGGCGGCTCTCCTGCACGAGCTGCATAAACGTGTGGCCCGTCTGCCGTTTGAGCAGCGCACTTGCGTAGTTGGAACTCAGATGGAGGTGGCGAGCTACGTCCTCGAGCGTACAATCGCAAGCATGGCGCTCGATGTAGCCCACGGCGGCCGCAACCTGCGCCGAGGGAAGTGCAGGTGTGCCCGCTTGCAACAGTGCGGCCTCATAGCTTTGCATCAGCTCAACCAGCAGCAACTCAAACAGCCTCGACACGATCTGGGGACTCGCCGCCGTCGGCTCCAGAAGCTCGCACAGCATCTCCTGCATATATCGGCGCACGCGGCGGCTGTTGCCCGTGCGGAAATGTACATGACCGCGGTGGTCGGTTTCGTCATTGAGGGCATTAATGAGGAACTGCGAGACAGTGCTTGACGGCGAGAGGCTCTGCTCTAGGCTGCGGTGCAACATCGGCCGCGAGATGACGATGCTCAGCATAATGTCATGCTCGCCGAGCTCGCCCACGGCATGTGGACAGGCCGCGTCGAGCAAGAGCACCTCGTGTTGAGCAAGCGTAAGCTGTTCCCCGTTGACGACCTGCGGCGCGTGCCCGCGATAGACATAGCTGATTTCGACATAATCGTGCACATGCTCCGGTACAGGGTTGAAGCGCGAGTTGCGCACGATTGATAGGCCCTCGGGCATGCCTTCTTGGTGCAAGGCTTGCGTCGGGTCACCGATTTTATGGATATGTTTTTCACCGATACCCTGCTGATGACCCCAGCTGAACGCATCATTCCAGTCATAGCGGGCGCCCGCGTGGTAAGCACGCTCGCTGTCGGTCAGCTCGAGCAGAAGGCTGTCTAAATGCGTAAGATCCATGGCATCACAATCGTTGATTCGGTCATATTCTGCTGTGGTTTTGATATTAGCAGGACGGCGCGCTCGGCGTACTCTGACTTCAATCGATTTAAAAGGTTGGTTTTAGAGGAGTGGATATGGCGGCATACGACAACCATGTGCTTCCGTTCTTGTGGCTCAAGGGCGAGGCGCACGAGACGATTACCGAATACTTGGAGCAGATTGCCGGTGCGGACATCCGCGAGGTCTGCCTCGAATCGCGCACGCATCCCGAGTTTTGTCGCGACGGCTGGTGGGCTGACCTGCGTTTTATCATTGGCGAGTGCAAGCGCTTGGGGTTGAAGGTCTGGCTGCTCGACGACGCCCATTTCCCCACGGGCTACGCCAACGGCGCGCTTGCGGGCGAGGATGTTGACCCCGCGCTTAAGAAGACCGTGCTCAAACATCGCACGGTTATGGTCGTTGGTCCCCAGCCGTCCACGGTCATCAAGCTCGGCGATCTTATGGATCCCACGGAGCGCTTTGTGGGTGCGGCGACTTTCGACGCCGACGGCGCACCGCTCAATCTTGAGATCACTCTTGAGCAGACCGACGGCGGCACCCCCGCTCGCCTGCGTTTTGACGCGCCCGACGGCATCGCCACCGTCGAGCTCTACGTCACCATCCAAAAAACCGGCTTTCGCGATGAGTACATCAACATGGTCGACGCCGCCTCGTGCCGCATGCTCATCGACGCCGTCTACGAGCCCACGTTTGCGCATCTGGGCGACGAGTTCGGCCGCACCATCCTGGGCTTCTTTACCGATGAGCCGGGCTTTATGAACGAGAAGGGCAGGGCTCTCGACGATGCTTCTACCAGCAGCTTTATTGGACGCGGCGATATGGCACTACCCTGGTCGGACGAGCTTGCCAGCCGCCTGCGCAATGCACTTGGCGAGGACTGGCTCACCAAGCTACACGGCCTTTGGACACGCAAGGCAGATGGCGCCCGAGTCCGTCACACCTACATGGACATTGCCACGCAACTCTACCGCACCTGCTTTGACGAGCAGATCGGCAACTGGTGCCGTGAGCACGGCGTCATGCACATCGGGCATGTGATTGAGGACAAAAGCTGCCACACGCGCCTGGGCCAGGGCGCCGGGCACTACTTCCGCGCGGTCGCGGGACAAGATATGGCGGGCATCGACGTTGTCATCAACCAGCTTGCCCCCGGCGTCGACCACGGGCGCTACAGCTACTTCCACGGCGCGTGGAACATGGAGTTCTTTACCTACGCACTTGCCAAGCTGGGCTCTTCGGCCGCGCGCCTCGACCCAAAAAAGCAGGGGCGCTGCATGGCCGAGGTCTTCGGCGCCTTCGGTTGGCACGAGGGCCTGCGCGAGATGAAATGGATCGCCGACCACATGCTCGTCCGCGGTATTAACTGGTTTACGCCGCACGCGTTTAGCATGGCGCCCTTCCCCGATTGGGACTGCCCGCCGCACTTTTACGCGCACGGCAACAATCCGCAATGGCCGCACTTTGGCCAGCTCATGAGCTATATGAACCGCACTGCCACGCTGCTTTCGGGAGGCAGCGCCACGCGCCCCGTCGCCATCCTGTACCACACCGATGCCGAGTGGGCCGGCGGCGCCATGCCTATCGAACGCGTGGCTGCCGAGCTCACACGTGCGCAGATCGACTTTGATTTTGTGCCCGCCGAGGCTTTTGAGGATGAGGACCGTTACGAGGTTTCAATTGCCGATGGAATGCTTACCGTAAACGGCTGCCGCTACCAGGCGTTTGTTATGCCAGGAGCTTCATTTATTGGCTCGGCGACGGCGCAGGCCGTAAAGCGCATGATGGCGGCGGGCGTTATGGTCCTCGCCGTCGATGAAGTGCCCGGCGCGTTTTACGACGCGGATGGCGTGGTTGAACTGGGTGAACTTGCAGCGACTCCGCTTGCCGATATGGCGGGCGTGCTGGCGAGCGTTGGGCTGCAGACGGTTGTCACCGACACGCCCCAGCCCTGGCTGCGCGCGCTTCGCTACGAGCACGCCGACGAGACCTACGTCATGCTGGTCAACGAGCACCCGCGCGAGTGCGTCGACTGCACAGTTAAACTCGCGCAAGGCGAGCGACTTTGCGGCACGCGCCTCGACCTGTTGAATGGCACCGATCCCGTTGCGTTTGACGGAACGCTTGAGCTCGCACCCTTCGAGAGCTGCTTCGTTGCCTTGGAGACGGACGGCGAGCTGGAGTCCGGGGACGGCGCGGACATGGGCTCGAGCGATGCGCTCGCCCTCGACATCAACGGACCTTGGACCGTCGCCCTCTCCCCTGCCGACAGCGGAACCTTTGGCGCCCCGCAGGAACTCGAGCACTTATGCGATCTCACTGCCGAGCGATTCCCCGATGCATGCGGGACGTTCCGCTATCGCACATTGTTCGAGCTGGCGAACGACCTTGCCGATGCCGCAATCGACCTGGGAGATGTCTATGAAGTCGCGACACTTACGCTCGATGGACACCCACTCGGCACACGCATCTGTCCGCCCTATCGCTTTGCCATCGACCCGCTTGCCGCCGGCACGCACGAACTCACCGTCGACGTCATCAACACGCTCGATCATGCGATTCCCGACATCTTCGCCCTCACCGAACCCATCGCCCCGAGCGGCATCCTCGGTCCCGTTACCCTTTGCGGGCAAAACCTGCCAAAATAAACCTGTCCCTTTTTGGCAGGCTTGTTGAGTGTGGGAGTTCGCATGGATATCAAACGCACGATTTCCGAGGCACAGGGCCTTACCCCTACCGAGCAACAGCTCGGCATCTCGGCCCTTGCCATGGGCGAAGACGTCCGCGGGCTCTCTATTAAGGAATTTGCCGCGCGCACCAACGTTTCCGTTGCGAGCGTGCACCGTTTTTGCAAAAAGCTCGGCCTCGAGGGATTCAAAGACCTCAAGGTCGAGCTCATCCGTCAGGCAGCCGAGACGGGTAACCGGCGCGACGTGGACATCAACTTTCCCTTCGATGCCACCTCCACTCCTGCGCAGGTGATGGAGCGTATGGAGGGGCTCTATCAGACCACTTTGGCCGAAACGCAGGAGCTGCTCGACCCCACACAGCTCGACCAGGCCGCCAAGCTTATCGTGCGCGCCGGCACCGTGGACATCTACACGGGCTCGCATAATCTGTATCCAGCGGGAATGTTCCGCGATCGCCTGCTTTCCGCCGGCAAAAGCGCAACGTGCCACGACAGTGTCGAGGCGCAGGTGCGTACGGCGCTCGCCTCGGGCCCCGACCATGTGGCAATCGTTATCTCCTACAGCGGCCTTGCCCCCAACCTCAGGGAGATCTTGCCAATCCTCAGCAGTCGACATGTCCCGGTCATCGTCATCGGCACACCGCACTGCGCCCGCATTCACCCCGGCTTTGCCGCCTATCTCACGGTGAGCGATCACGAGAGCATGACGCATCGCATCACACAGTTCGCCAGCCACATCGCCGTGCAATACGTGCTCGATTCACTCTACAGCAGCTACTTTGCCAAAGATTACGCCCGCTGCTCTGAGTTCTTAGAGCGGTCGTTTCCCTACACCCGCCTGCCCGGGCTCAAGTAGCGACGAGCGTGGATCATCGGACACTAACCTAACGAGCGTGGATAATCTCCCACTTTGAGCCCGCGCACAGGCCAAAACCGGGAGATTATCCACGCTCATTTTGGGTCCCCTGGGAACGCATGAGGAGGGCGGATAGAAAGCCGTTATTTGCGAGGCGTCAGCGACGTAAAGAGTCCGTGTTGGTTGCAGTAAAGATATATCCTGCCGCGCCCGGTAATATGGAAGCGCGGCTGCACCGATTGCTCTGGATAGAGCTTCTTAAAGCAGATGCCATCCATAGTCGCATATGCCACAAAGCTAATGTAGTGATCCTTGGTCATGGGATGATCGAGCGTGACGTACCAATCGTCCTCGATGCGCTCGATGGAAAAGGCGTGGTCCGCGTCCGGCTCTTCGGCCTCCTGGGGAAACATCGTGGAGCCACAGCAGCTAAAGCTGCCTTCTCCGAGCGCGTGCACAACGTTTCCGCAGATAGGGCAAACGTAAAAGACGCCTTTGAGCATATTGCCTGCACGGTTGGCGTTGGCCCGAATGTCACCAGCCAAAAGCTCAGCCACGCTTATGCCGAGTCTCTGGGCCAAAGGCTCAACGAGGGAAATGTCGGGAAGGCCGCGGCCGGATTCCCATTTGCTGACGGCTTTATCGGTCACGCCAAGGCTTTCCGCCAGGGCGCGCTGGGTGAGGCCGCGCTCTTCGCGCAGCTGCTTGATGGCATGCGCTGCCAAAAAAGTATGGGAAGCATTGGTTTGCCGTGTCTGGTTCATGGGCTGTCCAATCAAATTGAAGAAATGGAGTGAACCGGTTCGACAGTCAGTATCCATTTGAAGGCCAGGCTCGACAACCTACGCTGCGTAGACATGCGCCAATCGAACGAGCGCGGATTTTTGGACGCTCATCCTGAGTAGTCATTTAAGAACGTCCCCAATGACCACTCATTTATGTCTGTCCCCAATGACTGGGCAACGGCAGCGAGAGCCCCGATGTTTTGGCAACGACAGCGAGCGACGTCCAGGACGAACAAGTTGGCATGAAAAAGGCAAGGCATAGACCTTTTGGTCATGCCTTGCCTTTTGAATGACAAATTGTCGTCCTGGGCGGCGCGCAGCGTCGGCCGGTCCGCCGTTCGGTAGAACGGCGGAACCTACTTGACGCCGTACTGCTCGTAGTAGGCGTCGATGGCGGTCTTGAGCTCGTCATCGATGACGACCTTGCCGTCGATCTCGTGGTTGTAGAGGGTCTCGACGACCTCGGCCATGGAAACGATGCTCGCGACGGGGAAACCGTACTTGGCCTCGATCTCCTTCTGCGCGGTGGTCACGCCGCCCTTGCCGACCTCCATGCGGTTGAGGGACACGATGAGGCCCTTGATTTCGACGTCGGCAGCAGCCTTAACCTTGGGATAGGTCTCGTCGATGGACTTGCCGCTGGTGGTGACGTCCTCGACCATGACCACGCGGTCGCCGTCCTGGGGCTCATAACCCAGCAGGTTGCCCTTATCGGCACCGTGGTCCTTGGCCTCCTTGCGGTCGCAGCAGTACTTGACCTCCTTGCCGTACAGCTCGTGGTAGGCAATCGCGGTCACGACGGCCAGGGGAATGCCCTTGTAGGCCGGCCCAAACAGCACGTCAAAGTCGTCGCCAAAGTTATCGTGGATGGCCTGGGCGTAATACTCGCCCAGCTTCTTGAGCTGGTAGCCCGTCACGTAAGCACCGGCGTTCATAAAGAACGGGGACTGACGGCCGCTCTTGAGCGTAAAGCTGCCGAACTTAAGGACGTCGGACTCGACCATAAACTTGATGAACTCTTGCTTGTAAGCCTCCATGCGGGCTCCTCTCGTAATCGCGTACGTGCCTTCCAGTTTAGCGCAGGCAGGGCGTCGGTGCGGGCGCGCTTTGGGGCCTCAGCATTCTGTAAAGGCTTTGTCAGGGGCAATGGTTTTCCAAACAAAGGGGTTGACACGGCAAACCCCCTCATCAAAAATACGGGCGGATTAAAACGGGTACGAGATACCCAAAGCGTGCCGCGCCCGGCCTTAAGGAGGTGTGCCATGGAAGGCAGTCATAGTCGAAAAACCTGCATGTCGCCCTCGGCACGCCGCGAGGATTCCGCACGCGCATAAGCGCCACGAACCGATCGTCAAAACCACCACAAAGGTGCCTGTCCCCTTTGTGGCGGTTCGAGAGCATGACGTGAGCGACATCTAGGTTTTTAAAGCACATACGACACGTACGCTAACTCCCTTTAACAAGGAGGACCCTATGCTGATGCTCAAAACCGCCACGGTACTCGAAGTCATCTCCAAGCGCCGCCGCACGGCGCGCCCCGCCGCTCACACCGGCCTGTCCAAGAACACCATATTCGCCGCCACCCATAGCGCCGAGGACGCCCTCGTGCTGCTTGACGCCACGGCCGACGGACTCACTGCCGAGCACGCCGCCGAGCGCCTGGACGCCGCCGGCCCCAACACCATCGAGGCGCCGACCAAGACGCTCGCCCGCCGCATCGCCGACGCGTTCATCGATTCCTTCGCCGGCATCCTCGCCGCGCTCGCGCTGGTCTCGCTCTACATCGACGTGCTCGCCGTACCCGAGCCCCAGCGCGATCCCTCCACGGTCATCGTCATCGGCATCATGCTGCTGGTATCGGGCAGCATGAAGTTTATCCAGGAGGCTCGCAGCGGCAATGCGGCCGAGGCCCTCAAGGACCTGGTCTCCAACACCTGCTGTGCCCTGCGCGACGGCGAGCGTATCGAGATCCCCTTTGACGATCTCGTCCCCGGCGATGTAATCCGTCTCTCTGCCGGCGATATGGTGCCGGCCGATGCCCGCATCATCACCGCGCGCGACCTGTTTGTGATCGAGTCCGCACTCACCGGCGAGAGCGAGGCCGTCGAAAAGACCGCTGCCATCACCGTCGCCGAGGGTGCCGGCAGCTCCGCGCTGCCGCTCTCTGCCTGCAAGAACATCGTCTTTACCGGCACCTCCGTGCAAAACGGCACCGCTATGGCACTTGTCGTAGCCACCGGCTCGGACACTTACCTGGGCGGCATCGCCAAGGTGCTCAACGGGCGCGGCGAGAAGAGCGCGTTTGACCGCGGCGTCTCGAGCGTCTCCATGCTGCTCGTACGCCTTATGCTCGTTATGGCGCCGGCCGTCTTTGCCATCAACGCCGCCACCAAGGGCGACGTCATCGACGCGCTGCTGTTCGCCACGAGCGTGGCCGTGGGCATCACGCCGCAGATGCTTCCCGTCATCGTGACCACGAGCCTGTCGCAGGGCGCCAAGGACCTTGCCCGCCGCCAGGTTATCGTTAAGGAGCTGCCGGCGATCCAAAACCTCGGTGCCATGGATGTCCTGTGCTGTGACAAGACCGGCACCCTCACCGAAGACCGCATCGTGCTCGAGCGCTATCTCAACACTGACGGCAACGAGGACGCACGCGTGCTGCGCCATGCGTTTTTGAACAGCTTCTTCCAGACCGGCCTCAAAAACCTTATCGACCTGGCCGTTATCGACCGTGCCGATGTGACGCCCTCGACCGTCGCGCCCGATTCCATGCTGGGCCAGAGTCTGCGCGACCGCTATACCAAGGTCGACGAGGTTCCCTTCGATTTCTCGCGCCGTTGCCTGAGCGTAGTTGTCGCCGACGCCCAAGGCAAAACCCAGATGGTTACCAAGGGCGCTGCCGAGGAAATGCTCGAGATCTGCTCCTTTGTCGAGGTCGATGGCATCGCTCAGCCGCTCACCGACGAGAAGCTCGCCCAGATTCGCAAGCAGGTCGCCGGGCTCAACGCCGAGGGCCTGCGCGTGATTGCCGTGGCGCAGAAGACCGATCCGCGCTGCGTGGGCGAATTTGGCATCGCCGACGAGTGCGACATGGTGCTGATGGGCTTTTTGGCCTTCCTCGATCCGCCCAAGGCGAGTGCCGCGGGCGCCGTCGCCACCCTCGAGGCCAAGGGCGTGGCGGTCAAGGTCCTGACCGGCGACAACGATCGCGTCGCCGCCACCGTCTGCGAGCAGATCGGTATCGACGCGAGCGATGTCTTGCTGGGCTCCGAGATCGATGCGCTCGATGACGCCGAGCTTGCCGAGCGCGCCGAGCACACCCACCTCTTCGCCAAGCTCTCGCCGCTGCAGAAGGCGCGTCTGGTGCGCGTCATGCGCGAGCTGCTCGGTCACACCGTGGGCTTTATGGGCGACGGCATCAACGACGCCGCCGCCATGCGCGCGAGCGACTGCGGCATCTCGGTCGATTCGGCCGTCGACATCGCCAAGGAATCCGCCGATATCATCTTGCTTCAGAAGGACCTGGGCGTGCTCGAGCGCGGCATCATCGAAGGCCGCCGCACCTACGGCAACCTGCTCAAGTACCTCAAGACCACGGTGAGCTCCAACTTTGGCAACGTACTGTCCGTGACCGTCGCGAGCCTGTTCCTGCCGTTTTTGCCCATGAGCGCCCTGCAGCTGGTGTTGCTGTCGCTGGTCTACGAGATCGTGTGTATCGCGCTGCCGTGGGACACCGTCGATGACGCCTGGACCGCCCGTCCGCGCGCCTGGGACGCCGCGTCCATTAAGGGCTTTATGCTCGAGTTGGGTCCCGTGAGCTCGCTGTTTGACATCGTAACCTTCGCCGCGCTCTTCTTTGTGGTGTGCCCTGCCACCGTAGGCGCAAGCTGGTCCGAGCTCGCCGGGACGGGCAACGCCGCAGGCATGGCGGCCTTTGCGACGCTCTTCCAGAGCGGCTGGTTTGTCGAGTCCATGTGGTCGCAGACGCTCGTGATCCACATGCCGCGCTCCCCGCGCCTGCCGAGCCCGCGCGACCACGCCGCGCCCGCGCTGTGCGTTCTCACCGTGCTGGGCCTGGCGCTCGTCACCTGGCTGCCGGCAAGCCCCATCGCCGATGCGCTCGGCCTTACGACGCTGCCCACGAGCTTTTTCGCGCTGCTCATCGGCATCGTCGCCGCCTACATCGCGCTCACCCAGCTGGCAAAGCGCCGCTACATTGCCCGCCACGGCGAGCTACTGTAGCGCCCGAATTGTGGCGCGCGACCCATCAGGCGGTCAAAAAGTCCCGTCTCAAGTTAAACCACTCATTTAAGCACGTCCCCAATGAGTGCGGCGGAATGGCTCCCCTTGACAGCTTAAAGCCGTCATGCAGGAACCATTCCGTCGCAGCCTTATGAAAGGGACTGGGTTGTAAATGTTGGAGAAGAGCCGTTAGCGCCCAGGGGTCAGGATCACCAGGGCGTCGTGCTCAAAGGGATGCTGAGCCACGCGCACGGTGCCGTCACCGTTGTCGCGAACGGGCAGCTTGGCGACGCGCTTGTCTTCCATGTCGAGAACCGTCGCCGTCCAGCCACGCGCGCCGTCGAGCTTAAACTTGAGCGCCGTGGTGCGCGGCAGGTACGTGACGACGCGATCGCCAACGCGCGCCACACGAATGGCCTCGCGCGCGTCATCGAGGAGCTCCTGCGCCGGAACCACGGCAAGTGCGTCGTCGCCAGCCGTAGCACCCAGGCCGGCAAGCACATGCTCGATCGCGCCAAAGTCCCAAACGCCCGCAAACTGCAGACACTCCTGCCAGCGGAACGGCATATCGAAGCCCTCGCCCAACACCGAGCCCTGGCTCTTGCTAGTCTGCCAGTTCCAAACACCGTGCGCGCCATAGGTCACACCCGCGCTGGCGCCGGCAAGGATCGACGACCACACACTCGCGCGGCAGTCCTGCGCGGTGAAGCGCCAGTACACATTGCGCGACGCACCCATCTGCTCGTAACAAGGCTCAGAGTTGACCATCGGCTTTTTGGGATAGTTGGCGATAAAGTCCTGCGGCAAGTGCCAAGCCTCGGGCTGGCCCTCGTAGTTGTGGCCGGGCTGGAACATGTAGAAGTCCAAGCGGTCCAGGTACCGTGCCGGGATGGTGCGGTTGCCGCGGTTGATATGCATGGTGCGCAACGCCTCGGGCGCGCGATTGACGACTTCGTCGAGGGCATCCTCGTAATAGGCGATCGCCTCGTCGCTGGTAAAGTCGGTATCGCCTGTCACCACGTAAACGGGGTCGAACTCACCCAGGTTCTCGACGACGCGGGCAACGTGGGCACGGACCTCCTCGCGCGGCATAACCTCGGCACCGCAATGCTCGGCAATCTTGGCGCCCCAGGTACCGGGCACGTAGTTGCACCACATAAGCACGAGTGCCGGACGAATGCCGTGCTCGACGGCAGCGCGACACATGGCAGCAGCGCGGTCCCAGTACGCCTGGTTGGGACGGGACCAATCAAAGTGCACGCCGTCCTCGCTGGCATAGGGCCAAATGCCCAAATCGGGGCAGCAGCGATCCCACTGCGGCAGTGTGTTGACCTGCAGCACGTTCATGCCCTGCTCGGCACGGCGGGTCAGATAGTAGTCCCAGTCGTCCTCGGCGATGCTCGTAAATGCGCTCCAGCACGTATCGGCAAACCAAAAGAACGGTTTGCCCTCGCACAAAAAGCCGTCCTGGCGACTGTTGACAGTCAGTTTTCCCAAACTCATCTGCATGTCCTTTCGTTTGATAAAGGAGTTGCGAACCGGCAGATTCTTTCGCGGTAACCCCGCGCGAAAGCCCCTGGCGCTTAGCAAGCCCCGGCGAGTAGGCGCCACGCGCCCCCAATCAGTCTACCTTGCAAGAAGGGCCCCGCCGGGCTTGCGCCTGACGGGGCCCTGTCGTGTAGGTGAGGTCTTATGCGACCGAATGGCTTGGCCTTAGGCCTCCATCTCGGCGAGCTCCTCCTTGGAGAAGCCGGAGACAAAGACGACGGCAGCGGCGATGACAAAGGAGATTGCCATACCGACGATAGCCCAGACGGTGTTCATCTGGCCACCCTGCAGGTAGTTGGTGAAGACCAGGAAGTTGGAGGCACCGCCTGCGAGGTAGTAGGTAACCCCCATGAGGCCGGAGAACACAGCGCCGATGGCACCGCCGATGAACATGCCGAGCATAGTGCGACGGAAGCGCATGAGGATACCGAAGAGCGCGGGCTCGGTGACGCCGCCGGCGATGGCGGAGATGACGTAACCGATGGCGAGAGACTTCTCGTCGGGGTTCTTCATCTTGAGGAAGGCACCGAAGGCGCAGCCCCAGACGGCGGCCATAGCGCAGTTGGTGGAAACGAAGACGAAGGGATCGTAACCGGCAGCGATGATCTGAACCTGGGCGAGCAGGATGACGGGCATGTGCATGCCGCAGACCACGAAGAGCTGCCAGAAGGCGCCGAGGACGGCCATGACGATCAGAATACCGATGCCGCCAAGGTCAGCAAGGCCGAAGAGCGCGTTAGCGATCAGCGTACCGATCTCGTTGCCGATGGGGGCGAGGACGATGAAGGCGATGGGGATGGTAACGATCATGGTGCAAAACGGCGTGAAGACCGTGGAGAGCACGTCGGGCATGACCTTCTTAAAGAACTTCTCGACGAAGTAGAGGACAGGCACCGAAAGGATGATCGGCAGGACGGACTGCTGATAGTTGGCAGCAGCGATCTGGATGCCGTAGACGGAGATGATGCCGCCACCCTCCTGCGTGGCAGCCGTCACAACGGACGGAGCCATGAGGGCGCCACCGAGCAGCATGCCGAGCACGGGGCTGGCGCCGAGCTTCTTAGCCGCGGCATAACCCAGGTAGATGGGGATAAAGGTGAACGTGGCCTCGTACAGCGTGGTGTAGAGGAACGTATAGGTCGGGTCGTCGGCCGAGAGCACACCGAGCATGGTGGGGCCGAGGACGGCCGCGATGGTACGGAACAGACCGCCGGCCATGAGCAGCGGGATGAGCTGGGTCATGGAGCCCGACAGATAGTCGAGGATGATATTGGGGAGGTTCTTGAGCTCGAACTTCTCCTTGGGAGCGTCGAGGTTCTCGTTGACGGCCTCACCCTGCTTGACGCCGGAGATGGCGACGAACTCGGCGAGCACCTTGGGCACGTTCTGGCCAATGATGACCTGGAGCTGGCTGCCGGCGAACTGGCAACCCAGAACGCCCTTGACCTTCTTGATCTTCTCCACGTCGGCCTTGCTGTTATCCTTGAGCGTCAGACGCAGGCGCGTCATGCAGTTGGTGGCAACGGAAACATTCTCCGCGCCGCCCACGAGCTCGAGGACATCGGTGGCAATCTGCTTGTTATCTACTGCCATGGGACCCCTCCCCATATCTTCGTGTGCCAGCCCCCTTGGGCTTAGGCACGCCTTTGGCCCGGCGACTATAACCCCTTACGGTTGCCGGACCCTTGGATACGCTTTTGTAAACAAGGTGTTTACTGAACGTTTACAGGCTTTAGTTTACACGGAGCGCCTCATTTGTGGCAATTTTGCCGTCTGAAGTCCGGTGAACGGTAGGAAATCGGGGGTGAGCGTATTTAAATGGCAGAAGATGGTCTCTTTGGCCATCTATTCATATATAGCTCTTTACGTGGGCTTTTATTTTGATAAACACCTCGCTGACCTGTTACCTCATCAGCAGAAGCCCTGCTAGAAGTTAGTAAACATATGTTTAGTGGTTCATTGCGTGTTCAGTTTTGCCGTTTACCGAATTTATCTGCTTGTTCTGCAATTCTGGATTAAACTAAACATGTTTAGATTGTATTGCCGCTTATGTTTCGTGTTGGCGGCGCAAGGGAGGCAGCTCATGGAACTCAAATTGTGTACCTACGCAACCGTCACCACCTTGGGCGACTTTGGCCCCTGGATCAGCAAGGTCGTACTCGACCTGCCCTGCACCGTGCGCGCCAACGACATCGACACGAACACCTTCCATATATATGTAGAGCGTCACGAGCGCTCGGGCGAGGTTCTGATGCGCAAGGAGCGCGGCGCCGACCATGCCGTTCCCTCCGCGGGTTACATCGACATTCTCGCCGCATATCCGTGCGACGAGAACGGACGTAAGCTCGCCGTGGGCACCCATGTGGCGCTCGAGGTCGCCGAGCAGCGCCTGACCAAGACCATCGAAGGCGGCGTCATGGGCTCGCGCATGCTCGATGACCAGCTGCGCATCACGCAGCTCACAGCTCTTCCCGGCAACGACGGCGACGATCCCACCTGCGGCCTGGTCTTCGACACCTGCCGTGGCGATATCTGCCCCGCGCTCAAAGGCTGGAGCAACACCACACAAAAGACCGCCGTCGACGGCATCGCGCTCGAATACGGCTTCTTTGAGCCCAGCTTTAAGGCCGAGGACTCAGCATGCTTCAACCCCTTTGCGCCCGAGGCAACGGTTGTGCCCCAAAAGGCCCCGCTCGTGGTGTATCTGCACGGCGCCGGCGAGGGCAAGGGCACCACGCAAGGCGAAGGCGCCACGCGTGCCTATATCGGCAACCGCGTCACAGCCATTAGCCAGGCGCAGATCCAGCGCTACTTTGGCGGCTTCGCCTGGGTGCTCGTGCCGCAGTCGCCCACGTTTTGGATGGACAACGGCGTCGAGCAGCTCGGTCACTCCAACCAGAGCATCTACTCCCCCGTGCTCAAGGCGCTTATCGACGAGTTTGTCGCCGAGCATGCCGACCGCATCGACACCGACCGCATCGTGGTCGCCGGTCTTTCCAACGGCGGCTTTATGACCCTGCGCCTGTGCGCCGACTACCCCGATTTCTTCGCCGCGGGCCTTCCCTGCTGCGCCCCGTGGTACAACGCCACGGACGAGGACGTAGCCGCGCTCGCCAAGACGCCGCTGTGGTTTACGCACTCCAAGGGCGACGAGCTCGTGTGCCCGCAGCAGACCGTGCTGCCGCTGTTCGCGCGCCTGCGCGATGCCGGCGCCAACGTGCATCTCACCTACTTTAGCCATGTCGAGGACCTGACCGGCGTGTATCGCGAGGCCGACGGCTCGGCCAAGAAGACGTTCAACCACGGCGTGTGGATCCACCAATTCAACGACCTGTGTTATCAAGACTTCGACGGGGGCAACGTACTCATCGACGGCGAGCCGGTGGGCTGCTGGGAGTGGTCGGCCAGGGTCGACCGCTAAGCCCTCCCATCGCGGGGACCGGGGTTTAGTCTTGCAAACGTCCTCGGGCATGCATGGGCTGGCGCTTTGCGCTTCGCGCTGCGCCTGCCCATGCCCCCTGCGGAATGTTTGCAAGACTAAACCCCGGTCTCCGCTGCGTTGACGTTGCTGTGACCCTGGCCGGCCGCTTCTAGCGGGCCGCCGGGTCGGTGGCGATGGGGGCATGGGTCCCGTCTTGCCTTGCGCGTAACTGGCTGAATTGATTTTGATTGGAGCTGTTCCTATGTCCCAGAAGTTGACTCGGGTGATTGTTACCACTGATATGGAAGTCGATGATATGAACTCGCTTGTTCATTTGGCTCTGTATCTCAACTTGCTTGATGTTCAGGCTGTGGTGTATACGGCTTCGCAGTATCACTTTCTTGGGGATGGGGTTCATACGCTCGGCGAGGTGAATTCGCATTGGCGGACCAAAGGGCGGCGCTCTTATGAGTGGGCTGTTGTGCCTCATGAGCCCGATCCGCTAGCCGGCGAGCTTCGTGAGTATCGGCCGTTTCCCGAGCATTGGATTGAGAGTCTCTGGAGTAATGAATATGCCCAGGCTTGGCCGCAGTTGCAAGCAAATGCGGCCGCTGCCGGTGAGCCGCCGTTTCCCACGCCCGCCCAGATGATCGAGCGCACCTTTGTGGGAAATGTTGCCTTTGAGGGTGATGTGACTGAGGAAACTGAGGGGTCTCGCGTAATTGCGCAGGCGATTCTGGATGATGATCCGCGTACGTTATGGTTGCTCAGCTGGGGTGGTATGAATACGATCGTTCGCGCCCTCATGAGTATTGCCGAGCGCTATCGCGCCACGCCCGAGTGGCCCGCCGTACGGCAGCGGGTCTATCAGAAGGTGCGCGTGATGGGCGTTGCCGATGGCGTGGGGCAGGACAACTCGTGGCTCGACCATGGACGCGAGCTCTTTCCCGAGCTCATCTTTTGGCGTACGCCCTATATGTATGGCAACTATTTCGACGCCAAAACAGCTCAGCCCGATACGCTGCCGCTGTTTAAGGCTCCTTGGCCTGAGCGGAATCTCACGCAGGGCAACGGACCCCTCATGGCACGCTATATGCTCTATGGCGATGGTAAGGTCTACGAAAACGAGCCCGAGCGCTTTCAGTTTGGCAAGCATGCCCGTCTGGATTGGGGCCTAGAAGGCAGGCCCGCGGTGCAGTTTGAGCGCGGCGACTTTATGGCCGAAGGCGACAGCATGACCTATATTCCGCTGCTTCCGTTTGGCCTGCGCGGTATCGACGACCGCGACTTCGATACGCTGCTGGGCCGCATGTTTTTTGATGGGCATCCCGATGCGAACGCGCCCGCCGGTTTTGCCTCCATCGGCACGCCCGCAGACGACAATCTCAATCCCTACCTGCGTGCCTATCAGGAAGACTTTGCCGCCCGCGCGCAATGGTGTGCCCATGATCCGGCAGCCTGCTCGCATCCGGCACATGTTGTCGAGGTCACGGCCGACCGCAGCGCCACAGCCGGCGAGCGCGTCGACCTTACAGCGACCATCGTCGACCCCGACGGCAAGGGCTTCGATGTGCATTGGGATGTCGCCGTGGACCCGTCGAGCTATGCAGGCGCCCAGGATCTGTCGCTGTGGCAAGAATGCACGGTAGACACCGCTTTCATCGTGCCCGCCGACGCGCGGCCCGGCGACCGCCTTGTGCTCACCCTTACCGTGCAGACGCGCGCCGAGCGCCCCTGCACCCGCTACGGCCAGGTCGCCATCACCGTCGCGTAGCAGCGACGGCGCTCACACTCAACAAGAAGTGCCCCCAAGTGCCGGCCAAATGACGAGAGTGGATAATCTCCCACTTTGAGCCCCCAAACAGGCCAAAAACGGCAGATTATCCACTCTCACTTTGGGGCACTCATTGGGGACAGACTTAAATGAGTAGTCGTTGGGGACGTTCTTGTTTGACTGGTCATTTAAGTACGTCCCCAATGAGTGCTTTCACTTCTTTTAACAAAACGCCCGGCGGGCATTAACTGCTCGCCGGGCGTTTTGGTTAGGAAACTCTGAAGTTGAGTGTCTCGGCTTCCTTAGGACAGATCCTCACCATTCGTTTCAATGACGTGCTTGTACCAGTCAAAGCTCTTCTTCTTGGAACGCTTGAGGGTGCCGTTGCCCGCGTCGTCGCGGTCGACGTAGATAAAGCCGTAGCGCTTGGACATCTCGCCCGTGCCGGCGCTCACCAGGTCGATCGGGCCCCAGGTGGTGTAGCCCAGCAGGTCAATGCCGTCCTCGGTCACTGCATCGCGCATCGCGGCGATGTGCTGGCGCAGGTAGTCGATACGGTAGTCGTCGTTGATGGAGCCATCCTCCTCGACAACATCCTTGGCGCCCAGACCGTTCTCGACCACAAACAGCGGCTTCTGATAGCGGTCGTACAGGTCGTTGAGGGTGATGCGGAAGCCCAGCGGATCGATGGCCCAGCCCCACTGGCTCTCCTGCAGGTAGGGGTTCTTGGCGCCGGCGAAGGCGTTGCCCTGGGTGCGCTCGACATCAGGGTTATCGGCACCGGCGGAACAACGGGTGCTGTAATAGCTAAAGCTGATGAAGTCGACGGTGTTTTCGGCCAGGATCTCGCGGTCCTCGTCAGTCATGCCGACGTCGATGCCCAGACGCTCGAGCTTCTTGACGGCATAAGCCGGGTAGTAGCCGCGGCTCTGGACGTCGACAAAGAAGTAGTTGTCCTGGTTGTCGAGCTGCGCCTGGCGCACATCGCCCGGACGGCAGCTGTAGGGATAGCAGCTGCCCGCGGCGAGCATGCAGCCGATCTTGACCTCGGGGTCGATCTCGTGGGCGATCTTGGTTGCCCAAGCGCTGGCGACGAGCTCGTTGTGGGCGGCCGGGTACTCGACGGCTTCCTTGTTCTCGCCCTCCTCAAAGACCAGGCCGGCACCCATAAACGGCAGGTGCAAGATCATGTTGATCTCGTTGAAGGTGAGCCAGTACTTCACCAGGCCCTTGTAGCGGGTAAAGATCGTGGTCGCGAGGTTCTTATAGAAGTCGATGAGCTTGCGGTTGCGCCAGCCACCGTACTCCTTGATGAGGTGGACGGGGCAGTCGAAGTGCGTGATGGTCACGAGCGGCTCGATGCCGTGCGCCTGGCACTCGCGGAACACGTCCTCGTAGAAGGCCAGGCCGGCCTCGTTGGGCTCGGTCTCGTCGCCATTGGGGAAGATGCGGGTCCAGGCCAAGCTCATGCGGAAGGTCTTAAAGCCCATCTCGGCAAAGAGGGCGATGTCCTCCTTGTAGCGGTGGTAGAAATCGATGCCGGTCTGCGCGGGGTAGTAATAGCCGTCCTCAAAGTCGAGCATCTTGCGCTGGCCGGAGACCACCGCGAAGCGCTCGGGGCCGTGCGGGGCCACATCCACGTTGGCCAGGCCGCGGCCGTCCACGTCGTAGGCGCCCTCGCACTGGTTGGCAGCCGTCGCGCCGCCCCACAGGAAGTCTTTACGGAAAGCCATACATCGATCCTTTCACACGCTGTTTGTCGTAGCTTCAGTATCCCCGTAAGCAGCGCGCTACTCAACGGCAACGACGCAGGCCGACACTTCTTTTCGCACACGGCGGCCCGGCAGCCGCCCCTGCCTGACACTTTCTGATACCGCCGCCCCAAACCACCACAAAGGGGATAGGCACCTTTGTGGTGGTTGGGGGCGGTTTGTCTCGATCTGTAACAGGTAGGCAGCCAAAACCGGGCTTGGTGTTACAGATCGAGATTTTCGGGCAGCCCCCCGCAGTTTGTCTAAATCTGTAACAGGTAGAGACGATTTAGCCCGCTAGATGTTACAAATCGAGACGGAAGATGCTAGTCGCAGGCGATGTCGAGGTTCTTGCCGACGAGGCCCACGTAGCCGCCCTCGGCAGCCTTGGGGCTATCGGCGTGGCAGAGAACCCACTTGTCGGCCTTCCAGTAGCAGTAGCTGTCGCCGGCGGCGGGCATGTCGGCTGCGGCCTCGGGGCGCGGGCCATTGGTGCCCGCCGGCAGCGCCACCATCACCTGGAAGCCGCCGTCGTCGACCATGCAGGGCGTGTAGTGGAGCGTGGTGTTGAAGACTTCGACGACCTTGCCCGCCGGTACGCGGAACGCCTTGACGCACGCGGTGTCGAGCTTGCCGTCCTCGATCTCCCAGCGATGCGCCACGAGCAGGATAAAGTCGCGGGCGCCCAGGTTAAACTCGCTGGCGCGGTGATACTCCAGGCAGTTGAGGCGTGTGTTGTGCCCGTTGCACCAGCCGAGCTGGAAGGAGCGGCCGCCGTACATGAGAAAGCCCAGCTTATCGGCATCCTTGACGCCCTCGAGCTCCGGCGCGCTTGCTACGTACTTGGTGCCCTCGGGAATGGGAGTAGCCGCAAGCGCCTCGACAAGCGGGGCGGTCAGGTTGGACGGCACGTCGTCCCACACGCGACCATAGGATTTGAACTCGGGATCTGATACAGAGTAGATATGCATGTTCGCTCCTGTTCGTTTATGTGACAGTATGAACATTCTAGAACATCATTCATCCACGACCACGATCAATACCGAAAACATTGCATGACGAAATCACCCGCTCAAAAAGCGACATGCAGCTTCCTAGTCGAGATAATCTTTAAGAAACTCAATAACGCTCATACACCAGTAGTCGGTCTCCGGCGCATGGGGCTTCATCAATGCGTGCCCCCCTTCTGAATACATGACTCCCTCATGGTGTACTCCAGCTGCATCCAGAGCATCGACCATCTTTTCATAATTGTCGGGCGATACAATATCATCGTCAGCGCATTGCCAAAGATATGTCGGAGGATACTGCTCCCACACATGCTGATTAATACAGAAATCATCGAGCGAGTCGCGACCAGCCCCGCCGCACACCGAATCAAGAAATCGATTGTCTGATGCGTTCTCAAAGCCACGAAGATCAATCGGTGCATAACACAGGACCAAGGCTTTGGGTGCCTCGCATCCGTAGGACGCAAATCCCTTGTTGTCCGTCCCCCACTCGGCAGTTAAATGCGCACCAGCAGAAAAGCCGATAACTGCATAACTTTTTGCGACATTAAATTTCGCTGAATTCTCGAAGACAAAACGGACAGCTCGATTTAAATCGTCGATTGGACGCGGCATCAAAGGCTCGACCCTCACCCTGTATGACAGCACGAACACGTTATAGCCCGCATCGTTGAGCTCGGGGGCAACGGGAAAGCCTTCCATTTGATGACAAACGCTCTGATAACCTCCGCCCGAAACCGCAATGATAAAGGGAGCCCCGGGTCTCCCGGGAAAGAAGAACAGTTTCGTGTTGCGTCGAGTCGGATCACGGATGCAGTCGGCTTCATCCCATATATCGTAGGCAACTTGCCTCCCGTCATCCACGAGCTCGACAATCCGATTCAATCCACGCAAAACGCGAGTAGTTTCATATGGATTAGCATCAGAATTCATATGAGACACGATGGGTTTATTCCACATGCGCTCCCAAGTTGAAGGCCGGCAAAGCATAAGGTGCTCGCCAAAGCCAGCGAACTCAGGAAGGAGCGCGATTTCGCCAAACGTCATATCGGCTGTAATTGTCATAGCTAGTCACTCCAAAAATGAGGGTGGGCTCGCGTGAATCAACGGCAAGCCCACCACATGCAATCTGCCGCGGGGTTTTCGGCAGCTTACATCCCAAATAATTGTCTACTCCACTACTGCCTCTTCATCAGGGCGATACAGGATGTAAACGAGAACGAAGTTAAGAATTAAACCGACGACATTGCAAAGAATTGCGCCGATGAGGCTGCTCATATCACCAGAAGGATCCATATAACCGGGGAAGCTAAAAATGCCGCTCGACGTCATAACGAACGTACAGGTGTTGAAAATCGCCGGGATAACAGCACTGATTGCTCCGGCGACCATGGAAGCGATAATGATCTTCTTGTGCTCCAAGATGATGCCGTACAGCGCCGGTTCCGTAATCCCGAAAAAGCCCGTAATGGCACAGCTGAACCCAAGACTCTTTTCACTCGGGTCCTTCGAGCGGAGGGCAAACGCCAAACAAGCGCCGACAACACCCATGCTGCAGCAGAGAAGTCCAAGGATAGGATCGGAGCCGACGGTCATAATATTGTTGATGGAAAGCACGATCAGGGCCCAATGGAGTCCAAGGGGGATCATAACGAGACCGAATATCGGCCCGAGAATAACGCCGCAAAGGACGGGGCTGAACTGATAGACCGCCAGCACTGCAGTCGCAAGCAAAGAGCTCGCCTGCTGAATAACGGGGCCGATCACAAGGAGCGAGACGGGGGCGGCAACAGCAACCGTCAGGAACGGGACGAGCGCAAATGCCACAACATCGGGAAGAACCGCCCGCAGCCACTTATTAAGAACGGATGCGAACCAAGCCGCCACGATAGCAGGAAACACCGTGGAGGAATAGCTCACCATTGTGAACTTCATGCCGAGCAAATCCAGCGCATCGCCCGCTCCGGCCGCAGCAACGAAAGTCGGATAAATCAGGATTGCACCGAGTACCGCACCGATATATCGATCGGTTCCAAAGAACTGAGCAGCAGATGATCCGACAAGAACGGGCAGAAAATACATGCAGGCATTTCCCATGCCGTACAGCAGAGTGTATATTCCGCTCTCGGCGGAAACAGCACCCGCCGTCGTCAGAATACTAAGGACGGCGTTTATCATTCCGCATGCGATCAAGGCAGGAAGAACGGGCATCATGATGCCGCTGATGAGCTTCATTAGCTTTCCCAGAAAGCCCTTAGCCTCTCCTTCGCTTGCCTCGGAATCTCCGGCATCAATCCCGGTTTCCTTGGCAACGATTTCATAGACCTTATCGACCTTAGGTCCCACAATCACCTGATATTGCCCCGCGGAATGGCGAATGTCGATCACGCCATCAATCGCCTTGACTTTTGCATCGTCTACGATGCTTTCGTCCTTAAGGTTGAACCTTAAACGAGTCATGCAGTGAGCTACAAATGTAACGTTGTCTGCGCCGCCCACCATCTCGAGAATCTCGGCAGCGAGCTTGGTTGTATCTGCCATAAATACCATTTCTCCCATGTTGAGTTTTATATGTAACCATCAGCAAAGCGCGCGCCTTTGCCAACTAATTACCTTGTTTTCGATGCAATTCGATTGATGTGCATCATGAGGTAGAGTCTTTCTTCGTCTATAAGTTCCCGCCCCGTCAGTCGGCTGAGAACAGAAGCAATATCATCGGCGCACATTGATGCCACCGGATATTCTTTTTTGAGCGAGAGGTACATCTTGCGGTTGTCGCTCACGATGCTTTCGCCAGAGTTCAACCTATTGAATAAGTACTGAAGATGGGTTGCGAACCTTGCGTAATCGAAACCTTCCCGATCAACTTGAATGCCAAGCCGATTTTCAACAGCAACGGTTGACTCCTCCAGAACACGATCGTAGATATCCGCGCTAAACTCTTTAACTACTTCGCATGAGTCCGAATCGGCCATGTTATTGATAAACGCCATGGCAATTCCAACTGCCTCATGAGCTGGAAGCCTAACGTTAAGACGTTTCCTGATTATCTTAAGTGCATACTCGCCGATTCTAAATTCGACGGGATATTGTTGGCGGACATCAAACGATAAAGGCATGCGGACAACGATATTTTGCTCTTTGCGCTTAACCGCATACGCGATATGGTCCGCAAGGATAAACGGCAAATTAGGGCTCACCTCATAAGACAGCAAACCTGTCGACATATCAATAACATCCGAGGTAAGCTCGAGAAGCTCGTCGGGGACCTCGTCAACGAGAGCGATGTAGCGAGAGCTAACGTTATAAAACGTTCGTTGAATCTCCGAAAGAGGGACCTCGTCTCCGACATTCTTAAACCCCAGACCACGGCCGAATGCAACCAACTGTCTGCCATTTCCATCGACGCAGAGGACAGCGCTGGTATTAATTCGTTTAACAATTTCCATGTGTCCCCCCCTAAACAGAACAAGGCTCCCGAAGCAGAATCCGACAATCAATGTCGACAGATGCTGCTTCAGGAGCCTTGCCTGAATATCACTCTGAGGACTAGTTTAAGCGAGCTAGTGCTAATGACCTCGAATAAACACTTCTAAACAGTTAAACGGTCGATATCTCCGTGTGAACGGTTTGGAGGCAGAGGGCGGCCCTATGCCTGCTGATAGTGCAGGTGCTTCTCGTCGATATCGGCCAGGTCGCGGTCGAGATAACGACGCGCAAGCCAGTTGGCCATGGGGAGGTTCTGGTCCAGGTAGTTACCGCACTCCTCGGGAGCGGCACCGGGAACATCGCCCTCAAAGCCCGCGACAAACTCGAACAGCTCGCGCACGAGCGGCAAGATCTCCTCGCTCGTCAGCTCACCAAAGACAACCAGGTAAAAGCCCGTGCGGCAGCCCATGGGACCAAAGTAGACAATGCGGCTCGACCACTCGGCATGATTGCGCAGGAACGTCGCGCCCAAATGCTCAATCGTGTGGCACTCGGCCGTGTTCATGACCGGCTCCTTATTGGGTGTGGTCAGGCGCAGGTCAAAGGTGGTGACGGCGGCGTCGGTCGCCGGATCGCGGTCGATGCGGCTCACATACACGCCGGGCTCGAGCAGCAGATGGTCAACGGAAAAACTCGCGATGCGCTCCATGGCAGATCCTCTCGGTAGTCAATTTAGGACGGGGCTCTTTTAGCTGGTCACAACAATCGTCACCAATAATAGCAGTCAAAAAAGCCCCGCCCCAAATGAGCTGCCTAGGACGGGGATCAATGAGTTTTTTATCCCCGTCCCAGAAAAATCCTTGGGCGCCGCGCAGCCGCCTAGGCAGTGTATGCAATTGTGGCGTCGACAGCATGGCGCCAGCCGGCGATCTTTTTGGCTCGCTCGTCGGCAGGCATGGCAGGCTCCACGATGCCGCGGGCGCCGTAGACGTCAACGACATCGCGTGTGTACATGCCCAGCGCAATGCCGCAGGCCCAAGCCGCACCCAGGCCGCTCATCTCGTCGTTGCTCGCAATGCGGATGGGCGAGCCAACCAAGTCGCTCTCAAACTGCATCAGGTACGCGTCGCGCGTGGGACCGCCGTCAACACGAAGCTCGGCCAGCGCCGCACCCGAATCCTCGACCATCGCATCAATCACGTCAAAGATTTGATAGGCGATCGACTCGTCGGCGGCCTTTACGAACTCCGCACGGCCCGTGGTGCGCGTCATGCCAAAGACGCAGCCCTCGGCATCGCTCGCCCAGTGTGGCGCGCCCAGGCCGGTAAACGCCGGCACAAAGTAGACGCGGCTCGCCGGATTGGCGGCGTAGCACAGGTCGGTGACTTCCTCGGGATTGTTGATGAGCTCCAGGTCGTCGCGCAGCCAGGTCTTGACAGCGCCCGCGTAGCTCACGTTGCCCTCGAGCACGTACTCGGTCACACCGTCCATACGCCACGCAAGCGAGCTCGAAAGCCCGTGCGAGCTGGCGACGAACTCGTCGCCGACGTTCATCATGACCGAGCTGCCGGTGCCATAGGTCGCCTTGGCCATGCCGCGGCTATGGCAGCCCTGGGCAAACAAGGCGGCATGGCTGTCGCCGAGCACGCCGTGAATGGGCACGGGCGCCGGCAAAAAGCCGCCCAGGTTCGTCATGCCGAACAGGCCATCGGAATCGGTCACCTGCGGCAGGCAAGCCGAATCGACGCCAAAGGCCTCGCACACCGGCTCGCTCCAGCAACCACGGCGCAGGTCAAAGAGCTGCGTGCGGCTGGCATTGGACCAGTCGCAGCGAAACTCCGCGCCGCCCGTGAGCGTCCAGACCACCCAGGCATCGATGGTGCCCAGGCACAGCTCGCCCGCCGCAGCGGCCTCGGCAGCCGCGGGAACGTTCGCGAGGATCCAGGCCATCTTGCCCGCCGGGTAGTAGGGCGAGAGCACCAGACCCGTCGTGTCGCGCACCAGCTCGGCCACGCCTTCGCGCGCAGCAAGCTCGTCGCACAGCTCGCGGGCGCGGGCGCACTGCCACACCACGGCGTCGCACAGCGGCTCGCCCGTCGTGCGCCTCCAGGCAACGGTAGTCTCGCGCTGGTTGGAGATGCCGATGCCGGCGACGTCGGCCGGATCGACCCCGGTCTCCTCCACCACGGCGCGCGCCACGGCCAGCACGTTGGCGGCGATCTCGGCTGGATCATGGCTCACCCAGCCGGCCTCGTTGACAATCTGGCGATGCGAGCGATCGGCACGATGAATCAAATGGCCGCCCTCGTCCACCAGCAGCGCCTTGGTGCCCTGCGTGGATTGATCGATTCCGATGATGTAGCGGCCCATGGCCACCCCTTTCAAAACGAATGTGACAAAGGGGCGGTCCCTTTGTCACATTCCAGTTACTCTGCGGGCAAGAACTCGGCGACGGTCTGCGCGATTCCGGCACCCGTCAGGCCGTAGTGCGCAAAGACCTCGGGGCTCGTACCGGTGATGACCGGCGCGTCGGGCAGGGAGAGGCACTTGACCGGACGCGGGCAATGCTCGCCCACGACCTGCGCGACCATGGAACCCAGGCCGCCGAAGGGGCTGTGCTCCTCGACGGTCACGACGGCGCGCGTGGCGCCGGCGGCCTCGATCACGGCCTCGGCGTCGAGCGGCTTGACGCAGTACATGTCGAGCACCGTTGCCGAGATTCCCTGCTCGGCCAGCAGATCGGCGGCGTCCACGGCATGGCGGACCATCTCGCCGGTGGCGACGATCGTCACATCGGTGCCGCGACGCACCCAGGTGGCGCGATCCATCTGGAACGGGCACTCGTCCTCGGTGTACACGTCCTCCACCGGGTTGCGGCCCACGCGGATGTAGGCCGGCTTGTTGTCGGCGACCAGGGCACGCACGAGCTCGGCGGTCTGGAATCGATCGCTCGGCAGATACACGCGCATGTTGGGAATCGCGCTCATGGCGGCGATATCCTGCGCGGAGTGATGGCTCATGCCTAAGGCGCCGTAGGACACGCCGCCCGAGATGCCGATGAGCTTGACGTTGGTGTTGGAGTACGAAACGTCGACCTTGCACTGCTCATACGAGCGCGTGGTCACAAAGGACGCCGGCGAGGCGGCCCAGGCCTTCTTGCCGCACGAGGCCATACCGGCGGCGATACTCACCAGGTCCTGCTCGGCGATGCCGACCTCGACGGACTGCTGGGGATACTGATCGAAGAACGGCGTGAGCGATGCGGAGCCGCGGGAGTCGGAGCACAGGACGACGATGTCTTTATCGGTTGCGGCGGCCTCGAGCAGCGTGTCGCAGATAGCCTTGCGGTTGGCGATCTTGTTAGCCATTGATAGCCTCCTTATGGGCAGCGAAATCGGCGATGATCTGGGCATATTCCTCATCGTTGGGCAGGTGATGGTGCCAGGCGGCCTTGTCCTCCATAACCGGCGAGCCGTAGCCCTTCACCGTGTTGAGGATGATGACCGTGGGCTTACCCTTGGTCTCGGCGGCCAGCGTCAGCGCGGCGTCGATGGCCTGGACGTCGTTGCCCGGAATGGACAGCACGTTCCAACCGAAGGCGGCCCAGCGCTCCTCCTGCGAGTCCTGCTTCATGACGTCCTCGGTGCTGCCGCTGATCTGCAGGCGGTTGCGGTCCACGAGCGCGCACAGGTTATCGAGCTGGTAGTTGCCGCCGCTCATGGCGCCCTCCCAGACCGAGCCCTCGGCAAGCTCGCCGTCGCCCATGATGGTGTAGACGCGGTAGTCGCGGCCGTCCATCTTGCCGGCAAGCGCCATCCCGACGGCCACGGGCAGGCCGTGACCCAGCGAGCCCGAGTTCATCTCGATGCCCTTGAGCTTGTTGTTGGGGTGGCCGATGTAGGGGCTGCCGAACTTAGAGAAGCGGGCCTTGACGTCGTCGAGGTCCAGATAGCCCTCGTGGCAGAGCACCGCGTAGTAGGCCTCCATGGCGTGGCCCTTGGAGAGCACGAAGCGATCGCGGTTGGGATCGTCGACGGTCTCGGGCGAAATGTTGAGGTGGTTGGCGTAGAGGGTCATGAGGGCGTCGATGACCGACATGTCGCCGCCGATGTGCCCGCCGGCGCCAGCCATGATGATATCGACGCAATCGCGGCGAAGGTCCCAACGCAGGGATTCAAGCTCTTCGATAGTTGCCATTTCTACTCTCCTCGCAGGTAAGCTTTGACGTCTTCTTCGATGGGGTCGTACAGGTCGGGGACAATGCCGATGTACTTGCACGCCTCGTAGAGCACCGGCACCACGTTGGCGTGAATGGCGACGCAGTGGTGGATGTAGGGACCCTCGACGATCTTGGCCTCGAGGCGCTTGAGGTTGTCGACCTCGACCCACAGGTAGGTGCCCATGCCGGCCGGGCCGTCGATGCCGCGGGCGTTGCCCAGCAGCAGCGAGTACTCGCCGTTGTCGCCGTCAAAGCGGGCAAGGGTAAGGTCGCCGTGCTTGGCCTCGGCCGTCAGCGCGCCGGGGTGATCGAAAGCCAGCGGGTAAGTGAGCTTGGGCTTGACGGCCGCGCAGCTGCAGGGCCAGGGGCCGCAGTGCTGCAGCAGCTCGCCGTTCTCGTTATCGGGATGACGCACGGTCCAGTCGGCGAACATGCCGCGGTGACGGCCCAGGTCGGCGGCCTCGACCATCAGCGCGGTGATAGCGCCATGGATGTCGGTCTCGCAGACGATGGGGATGCCCATCTCGTTGAGGATTGCGTTGGCGGCGCAGGGCATAATGCCCAACTCGTCCTGCAGGGCGTTCCAGCACTGGATGGCGCCGGCGTTGCAGCCGTACTTCTCGACCAAGCGCTTCATGGCAATGGCGAGTCCTGCGACCGCAGGAACCTTGTCCTCGGGGATGCAGATCTCAAAGCTGTCACCAATGTGGGCGAGCATGGCTGCCATGGCCTGCTCGTCAGCCTGGGCGTCGCGCACGGCCTGGACAAGCTCGGTCATGGGGATGGGCGAAAGCTGGATGTTGAACTTCTCGAGCAGCTCGCCCTCGTTGCACATGGTCGACCAGAAATCGAACGGACGGGTGGCCATCTGCAGGATGCGGGTGTGCTTGAAGGTCTTGACCACGTTGCACACGGCCAAAAAGTCCCAGACGCCGCGCTCGAACTCGGGATCGGTCAGACGGCAGTTGGTCATGTAGGTGAAGGGAACCTGGAAGCGGCGCAGGACCTTGCCGGTGGCGAACAGACCGCACTGGCTATCACGCAGACGGGTGCCGTCGGGCTCGGGGCGCTCGTCGCGCGGCCCCCACAGCAGCACGGGCAAACCGAGCTCGCGGGCAAGGCGGGCGCAGACATACTCGGTACCAAAGTTGGCGTGGCAGAGCATGATGCCGTCGACGCCCTCGGCGCGGAACTTCTCGACGATAGGCGCGATATGGCTGTCGTCGAACAGCAGGCCCTCGTCGTTGATGTCGTCGATATCCACAATCTCGACGCCGATCTCGCGCAGGCGATCAGCCGTCAGACCGCGATACTTGATCGCGTCCGGCGCGCTAAAGATACTGCGGCGCGTGGGCACAAAGCCGAGCTTGATCTTGTCCATGTACGTCCTCCCCTAGTCACATGTTCAGTAAACAGACGCATGTTTCGTTTTGTTCTGTTTACTAAATGTTTTACTCTTTTGTTTAAAAGTTTAGCGCGAAAGTCTCGTAAACGGTAGAGAAATCAGCCTAAACGGTATGTAAACAATCTGAACATACAAGGGCAACAAAAAGAGGGCCCCGAAGGACCCTCTTTTGAATAGCGCTATGTTTACTGCCCTAGCGAGCTTTGGCACGCTGCAGGCGATGCCGTCTCCGCCTAGATTTCGCGCACGCTCTGGCGCTCGACAAAATAGGTCGACACAGCCGTTTTGCAGGTGTAGCTCTTGGGATTGCGGATGTTGCCCACCAGGCGGCGCACCGCGATCTCACCCACCTCGTGCTTGGGAACATGCACCGTGGTGAGCGGCGGGTTGGAAAAAGCGCCCAGAGATAGGTCGTCAAAGCCGATGATCGAGACATCCTCGGGCACGCGAATGCCGTGCTCGTTGAACGCGCGCATGGCACCCACGGCGAGCACGTCGCTCTCGGCAAAGAAAGCCGTCGGCAGGTCGTCGTGCGAGGCATTGTCGAGCCACGCGCCCATGTCGCGATAAGCGCCCTCGAGCGTGGTGCCCAGCGTGACGCGCCATGCCGGATTGGCCTCGAGGTCCGCATCCTCAAGCGCTTGGCGATAGCCGCGCTCGCGGTCCTTAAAGTTGCGGATACGAAGGTCGCCCGCCAGATAGCCGATTTGCTTGTGACCTTTCTCGATAAGGTAGTCCACGGCACGCAGCACCGAATCGGTATTGGCAATGACCACGGCATCGAAGTACTGGCGGTCGCTCCAGCCATCGAGCACAATCAGGTGGGCGGCGGCGTTAGCGAACAGGGCGTAGTCCTCCTCGCCCAACTCGGTGCCCATCAGCACGATGGCGGCAGACGGGTCGGCGATCAGGCCCTCGACCTGCGGACGCACGGCGTCTAGGTCGCTAAAGTCGAGCGAGACAAAGCTCGTGCTCATGCCGTGGCGACGCGCCTGGCGCTCCACGCCCTCGATGACCGCGGGGTGGAAGGTGCTCTCGTCCAGGATGGCGCCCGTCTTGCGCGCGAGCACAAACTGGATGCTCTCGAGCTGCGTCGACTGCTGATAGCCGAGCGACTGCGCGCACTCCAGGATGACTTTGGCGGTCTCCTCGCTCACGCTGCGCTTGCGGTTGAGCGCGTTGGACACGGTCGCAGGCGAAAAACCGGTGATGCGGCTGATCTCGCGAACACTTGCTTTGGCCATTGTTCCCCCTAGTAACGGTCGCGGTCGAGCATCGTGGCCTGACCGCCCCGTGACTCGACAACTAAACGACCGCAAATTCAATCTAAACAGAATAGTAAATGTTTAATAGCTAGTTTAGCCTGTTGTCAAGCGAAGCGACGCGACTATTCCCCCAACGGGCGTATTTACTCGGTAGCTAATCTGGAACGGGGCACAGAAACCGTTTAGCCAAGGATGCGAGCCATGCGTGCCTTAAACTCCACGAGGAAACGTGGGGCGTCCACGGTGAGCGCCACGAGCGCGCTCTTATCTGGATCGGACAGACGGTGCTCGTCGCAGATGGTGCGGCCGCGATACTCGCCCAGCAGGTCGACACGCAGGTTACAGCCGAGCGCACCCACGAGCGTGGGATCAATCGCCACGGCAACCGCCAGCGGATCGTGCAGCGCGCAGCCGCCCAGGTAGGGCGCGTTCATTTCGTACGAACCGATATAGTGCTCGACCATGCTCGCAAACGCGCAGCCAGCCATAGTGCCCGAGCCCGTCCAGCCGGCAACGTCGCGGCGCGTGAGCACCACGCGGTGCGTCACATCCAAGCCCACCATGGTGAGCTTGCGGCCCGAGCGCAACACGGCGTCGGCAGCCTCGGGGTCGCCCACCATGTTGGCCTCGGCGCCCGCGCTCACGTTGCCGGGCACGGTAAGCGCACCGCCCATCACGACCACGCGGCCGATGGACATCATCGCCGCCGCATCGCGCTCCAGGGCAAGCGCCAGATTGGTGAGCGGGCCGGTCGCAACGTAGACCAGATCGGGACCATAGGTACGCGCGGCATCAATCAGGTAATCGACCGCCGCATTGCCATCGGCCGACGTCGCGCCCACCGGCTCGTACGGCGAGGCGGGCACGCTTGCGCCGCCAATGCCGTTCTTGCCGTGGATAAGCGTGGTGGACGCCGGCGGCGTGTAGGGTTCGGTCGCTTTCACGGGACGATCGGCGCCCAGGTACACCGGCACCTCGGGACGACCCAACAGGTCGAGCACCGCCAAGCAGTTGTGCGCCGACTGCTCGACGCGCACGTTGCCAAAGCACGTGGTGATGCCGACGAGCTCCACCTCGGGGCTCGCGATGGCATAGGCGAGTGCCATCGCATCATCCACACCCATATCCAGATCAAGGATCAGCTTCTTGGTTGCCATTGTTCTACTCCGCTTCTCCGTCTACATCCAAACCGTCTAAACCAAACTTGTGCTCGACTTCCGCACGCGTGGGAATTGATTGCTGAGCGCCCAGGCGCGATACCGTCACCGCCGAGGCGCGAGCACCCGCGGCCATGCACTCAAAGAGCGGCAGACCCTCCAGACGAGCTGCAGCAAGCGCACCAATAAACGTATCGCCCGCGGCCGTCGTATCGACCACCGCGCTCGAAAGCGCCGGCATGCGCAGCGGCTCACCGCCATCGCCGAGCGTAACCGAGCCGGCGCCGCCCAGCGTGATGACCGCGGCTCCGGCGCCCTTGTCGAGCAGCGCATTGAGCGCGGCGACGCAACTCGCATCATCTGTGGGCAGAATGCCCGTCAGCATCTGGCACTCGGTCTCGTTGGGGCAGACCAAGTCGACCGCAGGCCACGCTCCTGCCGGCAAATCGCAGGCGGGCGCCGGGTTAAAGATCGTATAGAACCCCAGCTCGTGAGCGCAAGAAAGCGCCGCGGCCGTTGCCATCAGATCACATTCGCCCTGGGCGATAAAGACTCCGCCAGCAGCCGGGGCAAACTCGCTGGCATCGCCGTCGAGCTCGTCGACCACCAAGCGCCTCAGTGCGCGGGCAACGTCCTCGCCCGCAAGCGCATGGTTGGCGCCCGGCGACAGCACGATGCGGTTGTCGCTCTCGCAGCGAATGATAGTCGCGGTACCGGTCTCCACGTCATCGCGACGTGCCACAAACTCAACGCCCACGCCGGCATCCCGGAGCCCTGCCACAAGCGCATCGCCAAAGGTATCGCGCCCAACAGCGCCGATCATGCACGTGCGCGCACCCATGCGCGCAGCGGCAACGGCCTGATTGGCTCCCTTACCGCCGGCGTTGGTGATAAAACCGCTGCCACCGACGGTCTCGCCCGCGCGCGGCATGCGCTCGCACGCCACCGAAAGGTCCATGTTCATGCTGCCGAACACCGCAACGATGCTGTGATCCGCCATGGAAACCTCCTCGTCTTCAGGCTTTGCGCCCACCGTCGACCAACGATTGTGCACTCTCGCACCTCCTATAACTTTAGTCCACTTTGATGTGGACGCGCGCTTGAGCTTGCGCCAGCAGCAAGCATTCACAGGGGCAGGCAGCTACAATGAATACGTGCTGATTATTCTCGTCATTGGATGATGTTTTATGGAACAATTCTCGCAATCGGGCTCGCGCGGTCGACGCCGCACGGGCAACGAGCCGGCGCCGCACGAACGCGTGAAGGGCGAACGCCGTGCCAACGAGCCGCGACGCACCGCGAGCCCCCATCGCGCTTCTGCCAACAACGCGGGCCGCGCCAACACTCCCGCCGCGGAGCAGACGCCTGCTCGCCCCAAGTCCCGCTACATCCCTGCCCTTGACGGCCTTCGCACGCTTGCCGTCGTCGCGGTGGTGCTCTATCACCTCAACCTCACGTGGGCTCAGGGCGGTCTGCTTGGCGTCACGATCTTCTTTGTGCTTTCGGGCTATCTGATCACGCGCTTGCTGCTCAACGAAGTCGCTAAGACCGGCCGCATCGACCTTAAGAGCTTCTGGATTCGCCGCATCCGTCGCCTAGTCCCCGCCGTGGTAACGGTAGTGTTCGTGACCTGCGCGCTGTGCACCATCTTTAACCACGTGATGCTCACCAAGATGCGCCCCGACATCCTGCCGTCGCTGCTGTTCTTCAACAACTGGTGGCAGATTGCCCAAAACGTCTCGTACTTCAATGCTCTGGGCGATCCCTCGCCGCTTACGCACTTTTGGTCGCTCGCCATCGAGGAACAGTTCTACCTGGTTTGGCCCCCGCTGCTGCTCGCTATGGTATCCATGCATGTGAGCAAACCCAACACGCGCCGTGTGGTCCTGGGACTCGCAGCGGTATCCGCCCTTGCCATGATGGTGCTCTACAACCCTGCCGCCGATCCCAGCCGCGTGTACTACGGCACCGACACCCGCGTCTTCTCGCTGCTGCTGGGCGCCTGGATGGCCTTTATCCCCGATCGCGACTTGGCGCCGGTGTGTCTCGCTCATCGTTTGGGGCTCGACCGCTTGGTCGGGGCCGCCAAGCATGACAAGAACGCCGAGGGCAAGCTTGGCGAGAAGGCCGACAACGCAGCCGAGACCGTCCCGACTCAGCCGAGCGCCCTCGTGCGTTTTTGGTCCTCGCCCGCATCCATCGATGTATTGGGCGTCGTGGGTCTGGTTGGCCTTGCCGCCATGGTCGCGCTCACCAACGGCTACACCGCGTTCCAGTATCGCGGCGGCACGCTGTTATGCTCCATCCTCACGCTCATGGTCATCGCGGCCTGCGTGCAGCCCCAGGGAATGGTTGCCCGCGCGCTGTCCGCCGAGCCGCTCGTGTGGGTTGGCAAGCGCTCATACAGCATCTACCTGTGGCACTATCCGCTGCTGTTGCTTATGAACCCGGTCGCCAACATCAACGATACACCGTGGTGGCAGTACATTTTGCAGGTGCTGTTGGTGGTCACCGTGGCCGAATGCTCATATCGCTTTATCGAGACGCCGTTTAGAAAGGGCGCCTTTGGGCGCACCGTATCCGAGCTCCGCGACGGCACCGCCACGCCCGTCAACTGGGTGCGCGCGCACGTCCCTGCCTGCGCAGCCTGCGCTGTCGTGTTGGTCGTTGCACTGGGCGGCCTGATCTTTGTGCCCGAGACGTCTGCGCTGAGCGGCGAGGGCGCCGAAGTCCTCAACAAGGAAGCCAAAAACACCGCGCCCACCGACCAGCAGGCGGCCGACGACACCGACAAGGACAACGACGGCTTCCCCGATGGCTCCTACGATCTGCTTATGATCGGCGACTCCGTGTCGCTGCGTGCCGTGGACACCTTTGACGGCGTGTTCCCGCACAGCCATATCGATGCCGAAAAGGGCCGCCAGTTTGATGCGGGCCGCGCGACATTTGAGGGCTATATCCAGCAGAACCTTGCCGGCAAGATCGTGGTCTTTGCCCTGGGCACCAACGGCTTGGTAACCGACGACCAGATCGACGCCATCATGGCCGATGCGGGAGATAAGCGTATTGTGGTGTTTGTGAACACGCGCAGCCCGCAGCCGTGGGTTGGCTCTACCAACCAGGCCATCGCCAACGCTGCTACGCGCTACAAGAACGTGCGCGTTATCGACTGGTACGGATACAGTGCCAATCGCAACGACCTGTTCGATGGCGATGGCACGCACCTGTCGACCACTGGCGTGACTGAGTACCTCAACTTGATCCACGATGCAGTCAAGAAGGACCTGCCCGTGCATCCCGAGGATCACGTCAACGATCCGCAGCCGGCGGCCGTCAAGTCTGCCACCGACGCGCTCGTCAATGCGCTCGCTCTCAAGCCGCACAAGCTGGGCACCGATAAGTAACCTGCAGCGCAAACTTCCCACATCCGGAGGGGGTGCCCGCCACGGCAGACACCCCCTCCGGCAGTTAGGAACGTTCCTTATGTGCCGGCACCTAGGGACACTCCTGACACAGCCGAGGAACGCCCTCCTTGCGACCGAATTCTGGGCGCCTCGCCACCCCGAACGTTGTTTCCAAGCCCACACCCGCAGCAAACAAACCAAAATCACTCTTTTCGAGCCGGCTCCAAGGGATCGTGGACAAAAAGGGGCAAATATGAGTACTGTTACCATTTTAGTAGCAGGCAAAACCACCCAAAATGACGTCCGAGCGGCCCCTACAACCCCCTAAAGCAGCCAACCTGACTGGTTTAAGACATATTGGAGCCAATTTTAATGAACATACTATCGGCTATGTCCATTATCTTCTTGGATGTAAATGCTATTCACTTAGCAACAGTACTCATATTTGGCATTTTTTGTCCACTGCCATATAACTAATGCCCTATAGCGGGCAAAAAACAGGCCGCAGTCCATCGCTACGGCCTGTTCGGAAGCAAAAGTGGGCGCTAAGCGCTGTAGCCCATCGCTTGCAGCACAAACATGACGACCGTCAACACCGTAATCACGGCGATAGTCGCCCAAGTGAGCACATTCCACACGCGGCCATTGCGGTTGGCGCCCATAATGTGACGGTCGGCAGCGATAACCACCTGGAACACCAGAACCACGGGCAGTAGCACGCCATTGATGACCTGCGAGGTCATCATAATCTGGAACAAATCGACGCCGGGCATAAGCACCAGCACGGCAGAGATACCGATGATGGCCGTAATGATGCCGCGATAGACCGGGGCCTCGTCCCAGCTGCGGTCGGCACCGCGCTCCCAGCCAAATGCCTCGCAGATAGCGCTCGACGTAACGCCCGGCAGCACGCAGGCAGCCAAGAAGCTCGCCGCGACCAGGCCCGAGGCAAACAGCACCGTGGACCACTGGCCCGCGATGGGCTCCAGCGCGCGGGCAGCATCGGCGGCATCGCTAATCTGAATACCCGCCGGGAACAGCACCGTACCGGTCGTGATGATAATGAAGCCCGCAATGATATCAGCAGCGATCGAGCCGCTCACGGTATCAATACGCTGCAGCACGATATCGTCCTCGCCCGCGTTCTTATCGACCACGTTGTTCTGCGCCAAGAAAATCATCCACGGCGCGATGGTGGTACCGATCGTTGCGACCACGAGCGACACGTAGCTGGGATCATTTTGAATGTTAGGCACGACCAGGTCGACCGCGACCTCACCCCAGTTGGGGCCAGCCATAAACGCGGCGACGATATAGGTCACGAACACGCAGCTCACCAGCAGCAGAATCTTCTCGATGCGCTGGAAACTACCCGACATGGTAAGCATCCACACCAGCAGCGCCACCAACGGCACCGAGATGCTCGCCGGCACGCCAAAGAGAGCAAGGCCGCTGGCGATGCCCGCAAACTCCGAAATGGTCACAGCCGTGTTGGCGATCAACAGCGCCGCCATGGCCAACACGCTCTTGCGCACGCCAAAGCGCTCGCGAATGAGCGATGCCAGGCCCTTGCCCGTGACGCAGCCGCAGCGCGCCGCGGTCTCCTGCGTCACGATGAGCAGCACAGTCATGACGGGAAGCATCCAGAGCATCTTGTAGCCATAGCTGGCGCCCGCGCTGGAATACGTTGCAATGCCGCCGGCGTCATTGCCCGAAAGCGCCGCCAGCAGACCGGGGCCCATAGCGCCAAAGATGGCCGCGATGGTCAGCTTTTGCTTGGTGCCCGACTTTTGCTTGGTATTTTGCACGCGACCACCTAACCCATGACTGACATGGCGAGCAGCACCGCGGCGATGCAATACGCCACACACGAGATCATGACGGCAATGACGTTCATGGCGGTGCCCGACGTGTTGAGGTCATGCTCGTCACGCCAGAACAGCACCATCAGGTAGATCACGGCACTCATGTTGCCAACCAGGCAAATGATGGCAGCGATATTAAAACACCCGGTAAAGAGTTGCTCCTCAAACATGGACGCATCGGGGAACGCGGCGGTACGCACCAATTGCGCGCACAGATAGGTCACGAGCGACAGGATCAGGCCCATACCGGTGCTCTGGAAGAAGAATCCCAGGTAGGGCTTAGGCTCGTCGTCGTGGACGTCGTATTCCAGGAAGTAGTTCTTGACGAACGACACCATGCGCGAGGCCGCCAGCAGCACGAGCGGCATGGCGCACATGGGAAACACCACCAGATGCGCGGAGCCGAGCGCCGTTCCCAGCACGGTCGCCATGATGCACGACGCGATGCCCCATACAACAACCCAGTATTGGCGATGCACGAACCAGCTGAGCACATTCGTCGAGTCGTCGGACGCGCTATCGCCCGAGCCGACACCGGCGATCTGCAGGTCCTCCTGATGCTCCTCGGCGATAACGTCCATGGCGTCGTCGAAGGTCACGATACCCAAGATGTGGCGGTTCTCGTCACAGACGGGGATAGCGACCAGGTCATACTTGGTCATCTCGTCCGTTACGTCTTCCTGGTCCTCGTCGGGCGACACATAGACCAGGTCGCGATAGGCCAGCTGACCCAACGTGGCGTCGCGGTCGGCTACGATCAGCGTGCGCAGCGAAAGCACGCCGGTCAGCATGCCGCTCGGATCCTCGGTATAGACGTAGTAGACGCTCTCGAAGTCCTCGTCGAGCTCGCGAATCGCCTCGATGGCGTCACCGACCGTTGCCGTGGCGGGCAGGGAAACAAACTCCGAGGTCATGATGCGGCCGGCGGTGTTGTCCTCATACCCCAGCAGGTTACGAATCGCCTTCTCCTCCTTGACGCCCATCAGGCGCAGGAGCTTCTCGGCCTTCTCGTAATCGAGCTCGTCGATCAGGTCGGCTGCATCGTCCGGGTCCATCATGGCCAGCATCGACGATGCGTCCGTGTCGGACAGGCCCTCGAGCATCTCGGTCATGAGCTCGTCGTCATCGAACTCCGAGATGGCCTCGGCAGCCTGTGCGGTATCGAGCTGCGCAAACACCTGCGCGCGTAGGCGCGGGTCGAGCTGCTCGATAATGTCGGCGATGTCGGCAGGATGCAGCTCGCCGAGCGTCTTATGCGACACCGAAAGCTGGATGTTCTTAGTCGAGCGATCGAGCAGGTCCATGTAGGACCAAGCGATGATGTCCTCACTGAGCGGCTTGCCCAGGTGCTTCATAAAGCCTTCGACGATATGCTCGAGTGCGGGGCTGATGGCGCGTAGCAGACCGCGGGCACCGACCTCGGCGCCCAGCAGGCGCAGCTGGTTTTCGCCCGACATGGAAAACTTGATGTCGTTTACGCGCACGACCTTCATGCCCTGCGTGTCGACGATCTGCTTGTTGAGCACGTCGCGTGCGAGCAAGAGCTCGGTCGGCTGCAGGTACGAAAAACGGATTTCGGTGGCCGACGTCTTAAGGTGTACACCTGTCTCGTCGATACGGTCGACCCATTTGCGCCAGCTGATCATAAACGGCGTCTTGCCGGGGCCGCGGAACGCGAGCGACGTCACGTGCGGAAAAACTTCGCCGGTAGCAATGCCAAAATCGTTGACCACGCCGAGCTTTTCGCCGTCGACGTCCAAGACCGGCAATTTGAGCATCTCACTCAGATAATTCAATGGTGCTCCCCATCATTATTCCTCCGGACGCGGCCGCGCGTGCGGCGTCCGGGGGCTTCTGGATATGTATACGCATGCGCGGGCGGCACGCCGCTCGACGCTTACACCCCGTGCATGCGCAAAAAGCACCTGCATGGGGTCATCGACTGTATGGTCGAGGTTTGGATTTCACCTGTAACCTTTCTCTTGACCCTCATTAACCGCAGTAACTATAGCATCAGCATCGCTCTGCGGCATCGAATTTATGCGCTGCACATTGCAGGCATACCAAACGCTGACGTATCCGTGACATAGCCATTGGGGACGTTCTTAAACGACTACCCAATGACTACTCTGTGGTGTCATCGTCCTCGGCAAGTTGGGGGAACACGGCGTCCTTAGGCATGGTGACCTTCGTCAGCGAGGTGAGCTTTTTGCTCAGCGACGTGTCCGTCTTGACCAGGTCGCTGAGCGTCACGATCTTGTAGCCGTCGGCGACAAGACCGTCGATAATCTGCGGCAGCGCCTCGAGCGTCTGCTCGGCGCATTCGTCTCTATCGGTGAGCAGCACGATATTGCCCGGCGTCACCGAATCGAGCACCGTTGAGACCTGCTCGTCGGCACCGTTGAGCAGCCAGTCGCCCGAGTCAATATTCCACGAGACCACGGCGGAGACCAGGTCCATCGCATCAATCCAGTTTTGCTCGTCAAAGGCAGCGTAGGGAGCACGCAGCAGCATCGTCTTCACGCCGGTCGCCGACTTAATCGCATCGGTGCCTTTCGTGATCTGTTCGCGTACCGTCTCACGGTCCTGACCCTTGAGCGAATCGTCGCTGTAGCTGTTGGATCCGATCTCGCACCCGGCATCGACAATCGCCTTGGCCGTGGCAGGCGAGGCCTCGGCCGCATCGCCCGAAAGGAAGAACGTCGCGGTAACGCCCTTTTCCTTGAGCACCTGCAAGATCTGTTTGGTGGCGCCGCTCGGACCCTCGTCAAACGTCAGCGCCACGTACTTTTTGTTGCCCTTGGGCGCCACGCTGGCGCACGCAACGACGCAATCGGTGGCGGGCACAACCTCGCCGCGGTCCTGCGTCTTGCCCGACTGCTCACCGACCCACACCTCGGAGCGGCCCTGGACACCCCATGTCTGCACATACTCGATAGCGCCCGTGCCCTCGACCTTGAGCTTGGGCTCGATAACCGTAGCCTGAACCTCATGCTTCTCGTAGGTGTTACGGCCATCCTTGACCGTCACCTTCTCGCCACCCTCAAGTTCGCGGCTATCCCATTTGCCCTGTTTTATGCGCTTGCCGTCCACCTTAACCGACAGCTTTTCGCCGCCATGGCGCTTGAGCACGCTGTCATCGACGGCCAGCAGGTCGCCTGCGTCGTAGGTGTCAGTCAACTCCTGGTCGTCGATGAGATTCTGCAGCGTAGCGCCGACGCGCACCGCGGTCTTCCGGCCGTTGAGCTCCACGTCCACGCTGCGGTTGACGTAGCCCACGACGGCAGCGATAAACAGCACGAGTGCGCAACCCACGGCGATGAGCGCATAGGGCAGACGGGACGGTCGGCGCGGCGAGCGCCCGTTGCCGATGCGCGCGCTGCGGTCGCTAAACCCGCGGCTATGGTTGAGGTACATCGCGCCGGGCTTACGGCGGCGACGGCGCTGACCGCTGGGCAGCTGCCCCAGATCGCGGCGCGCCGTCGGACGCGTACCCGAACGCCCGTTTAAGTTGGATCCGTTTTGGCGCATATGCCCTCCCCCATAAACACAGCAAGCCGGAGCAACAGGTCTCCGGCTTGCCTCCCATCATTTGGTACGTCGCTATTTTGTAGCTTTTGACGAGCCTCCGCTCGCCTTTTGGTATTCGTCCTTAAAGGCCTTGAACATGCCGCGCGTCTTACCGAGCTGCTTGCCCAGTGCGCGACTGCCCTTGTCCACGGCAACCGATCCCTTGTCATCGAGCACCTTGGCGCCCTTCTTGACCTTATCGCCCACCACGACACTGGCCTCGGCAGCCTTGGCGGCCGCGCCGCCCGAATACCCGAGCGCCTTGACCTCGTCCGAGACAATCATCGCGCCGTTCTCGTAGCCGCGCAGCATCGTCGGTGGCACCTGCGTGTCGCCCACCAGCACGCTCGAAGCGGCACCGGCGGTCACATAGAATGCCTGCACGACACCCGAGCGTGGCTTGAACTCAACGTCCGAGCAGTAGCCCACGACATCGCCCGATTCCGTGCGCACGTCCATGCCAACCCAGATGATGCAATCGTCCAGGTTGATGTCGAGGCGCTTGGCGGCGGCAGCATCGTACGTGTCCTTGACGTCATCGACCGCAATGGCACCCTCGTAGACACCAATGGCGTCGAGCGCTACGAATCGGTCGGGGCGCTCGATCATGCCCGCGATATCGGACTGGCGGACCATAAAGCCGACCACGCGCGTACCGCCCGGGGTAAAGACCGGAAAGTGAATCTTTCCGAGCTTTTTAGGGCTGCGCGGCGTGCCGTCCTTTTTGGTGCGCTTGTCCTCGGTAGGCTTGCGATAAATCTTGGCGCCGACAAAATCCCCGGCGCGCATTATGCCTCGGTCGAGGGCTCCGCAGCCTCGGTATCAGCCTCGACGGCGTTCTCGACCACGACGTCGGCGGCAGGCGTCACGTTGCCACCCGAAATGGCGTCGTTGAGCTGCTCGCGCAGCTGGTCCATGCGCTCGCGGGCCAGGTCGACCTTGGCGCGCAGGTCGTCGGTCTTGGCGTCGACCATCGGGCCAAAGTCATTCACCGCAGCACGGGCCTCCTCGGCGCTGTGCTCGTAGGTGTCGCGCATATTGTCCCAGGCGTCGTTGGCGATATCGGCAGCCATGGCGCGGGTCTCGGCGCCCGAGCGCGGAGCCAGAGCAACACCGATAATAGCGCCGGCAGCAGCACCAAAAAGTGCGCCGGAGACAAAGCTGAAAGTCTTACCCATGATCATTCCTCTCCTGCGGGCACGTCGGTGCCCACCGTTTGAATGCTGTCCATTATACCCGCAGCGCATCACTTGCCGCTCCGCTCATCTGCGTACGGCAAAGGCGCAGGTACGTGATGGTGATAAACGCGTAGGCCTACTCCTGAGGCATAGCCGGCATGGCCACCGTGGCACCCGGGTCCTCGCCGGCGCCGTCCACGAGCGGCAGGCCGCCCTCATGCGCAGGTCCTGCCGGAACCGTCGCCGCACCGCCAAAGACGGCAGCGGAGGCCTCGTGGTTCTCGGCAACCGCGCCCTCGGTATCAATCGCCACCTGGGGCTCGTCGTCAAAGTTGGGGACGCCCTGGGGCTCGGTGGGAACGGGCTCGGCGGTCGCATCGGCAACGGGCTCGGCGTCGACCGGCACATCGCCCTCGTCAGCGCCCTCGTCCTCGGCAGCATCTTCGCCGTTCGCAGCAGCGACGGCCTCGTGAGGATCCTTGCCCTCGGCCTCGGCGCGCATGCCCAGCACCAGGTTGCGCAGGCCCGCGACCGTGCCTTCCACGTCGGGGGCAGGCTGGTCGGCGTGCAGGTACGCCCAGTCCATCATAAAGGTGGCCGACGACAGCGCACCGATGGCCAGTGCGTCGTCGGGGCACGAAAGCTCGACCTCAAAGACACGCTCGTCATGCTCGCTTACGCGCGTGCGGCCGCACGAAATGCTGCCCGCAAGACCGGTCTCGTTCATGAGCTCGACCGTCACATGCTCAAGCAGGTGGCAAAGCTCGGTCTGGCCCATGCAGTCCTGGAACTCGCGACCGGAATCGCCCAGACACAGATGCTTGGCAATCGCCGGCACTAGGTAGTACACGCGCGCCGTGGCCTCGATATCCTCCGAGGTCATGAGCGGCATGCCGGGGTTCACCAGCACATGCGCGCAGATCTTGTCCTCGCTGACGGTGACCTTAAGGATGTTGAACAGGCCTGCCATAACTCTCCCCTACTCTTCCTTGCCTTACTCGTCGCCATCGTGCGGATCCACAGAGCCCGCACCCGACGCCGCCGGCTTCTCTGCCGAAGACTCGGAATCCTTCTTATCGGTTTCGGCCGGAGCGATCACGCGAATGAGCGAGATGCGCTGGCCACGCATCGACTGCACCTTAAACTTGTACCCCGCAACCTCAAACACCTCTCCGATGTCGGGCACCGAGTCGCAAAGCTCCAAAATCCAGCCGGCGATGGTCTCATAATCATCGCTTTCCTCGAGCGGCCAACCAAGCTCAATCGCGTCATCGCACGAAAAACGCCCATCGACGAGCCACTCGCGGCGCGAAAGGCGCGTGAGGTACTTGTTGTCGGGGTCGAATTCATCCTCGATCTCGCCGACGATCTCCTCGACGATGTCCTCGATGGTGATGATGCCGGCCGTGCCGCCGTACTCGTCCACGACCACTACGATCTGGTCGTGCGAAGTCTGCATCTCGGACAGCAGCGGCAGGATGTCCTTGGTGTCGGGCACGAAGGTGGCGTCGCGCAGGTAATCGGCGATGGGCTGGTCGCCCTTGCCGTCGAGCGCGGGCTGAATCAGGTCCTTGATGTGCGCGATGCCCGCGACGTTGTCGGGATCCTCGTGATACACCGGGATGCGGCTGAAGCCGGTCTGGCGCATGGTGGACAGCACGTCGGCGACCGTCTCGTCGTCCTCGCACATGGTGGTGTCCACACGCGGCACCATGACCTCGCGGGCAACGGTGTCGCCCAGGTCGAAGATCTCGTGGATCATGCGCTTTTCCTCGTCGAGCAGATCATCCTGCTCCGAGACCATATACTTGATCTCTTCCTCCGAGACGTTCTGGCGATCGTCAGCGCTCTTGATGCGCAGGATGCGAGCCAGACCATCGGAGCAGGCGCCGGTCAGCCACACGAGCGGGCGGGCGATCTTTTGGAACACGGAAAGCGGCCCCACGACCTGCTTGGACACACCTTCTGCATTGGCCAGGCCAATGCGCTTGGGCACAAGCTCGCCAATCACGATGGACACGAAGGCGACCGCGACGGTGATGATGACCGGCGCCAGGCCGCGCGCGATGGCGGAGAGCGGCGCGATGCCAAAACTCATGAGCCACGTGGCGAGCGGGTCGGACAGACTCGTCGAGGCGACGGCGGACGAGGCGAAGCCCACGAGCGTGATGGCGACCTGGATGGTGGCGAGCAGCTGGTCGGAGTCGGCAGCCAGCTTAATGGCACGCTCGGCGCGCTTGTCGCCTTCCTCGGCCTCGTGCTCCAGCACGGCGCGCTTGGCCGTGGTGAGCGCCATCTCGGACATAGAGAAGTAGCCGTTGATGAGGGTCAAAACGAGGGTGGTGATAAGGGAGATGGTTATGTCCATCGGGAGTTTCTCGAACCTCCAAGATTCGGGACGTTAGGTCAAAACGTTGATGGCGGATAGGGCAGTTGCACCCGGCGGGCGCCCGGACGGGCCCGCGGGCGCAGGCGCGATCGCTAGATTACGAAGAGGATCACCGCCATGAACTGGAAGATACTGCCGGCGAGCACCCACAGGTGAAACACGCTGTGCAGGTAGCGCACGTTTTTGGCGATATAGAACGGCACGCCCACGGTGTAGCACACGCCGCCGACGGCGAGCAGGGCAAGCGCCACGGGATTCAGCAGCGCCACAAGCTCGGGCAGCTTAAAGACAACGAGCCAGCCCATCAGCAGGTAAACCAAGCCGCATACCCAGTGCGGTTGACGCTCGCGCATAAAGCACTCGAGGGCGATGCCGATAATGGCGATGGCCCACACGGCAAAGAACAGCATAGGGCCGCCGTCGTTTGCGAGCGTGATGAGGCAAAACGGCGTATAGCTGCCAGCTATGAGCAGGTAGATGCAGCTGTGGTCGATGATGCGAAACACGCGCTTGGCGCGTGCGGGCTGAATCGCGTGGTAGAGCGTGGAGGCGAGGTATTCGAGAATAATGCTGACGCCATAGACGATAGCCGCGGCCATGTGGGCCGGGCCGCCGCCGCGCAGGGCAGCGAATACGATCAGGAGCACCAGACCCGCAATGCCCAGCAGGCAGCCGACACCATGGGTGACGGAGTTCATGATCTCCTCGCCCACCGTGTAGTGCGGAATGGCCGCGGTCTTGGGCCGCGGCTTGGAACTGTCGCTCGAATCGGACATGCCGGTTACATCCTCCAACGTAAATAGTTCTCAACACTATATCAAAGCGTCTGGGTACGTGCGAAATTTGCACCATGTGTGCCCCTTTGTTTACCCATTCTTTGCTTGTTGACGCATCAACGGCGAACGTCCATAATGCGCTTGTTTTAAATGTTGATGTATTAACATCTATAAGGAGAACCGTAAATGCCTCAAAGCGCACACCCCCATCGGAAGCTCAAGATAGCCGGCGTTGTTGCGTTGGTGCTCGTCGTCGCGCTGCTTGGATTTGCCGGCAACTTTTTGTTTGACTTTGCCCTGAACCCCCAAGCGCCGTACACCATGAAGATGATGCAGGATAGCAAGAACGACAAAGAAGGTGAGCAGCCGGATGCCGAGGACACCGAGGCGCGGGCATGGTTTAAGGAAAACCGCAAGAGCAGCAGCCTAACCGCAGATGACGGAACCGAGCTCGCCGCTTGGTATTTTGCCGCCCCGGAGAGCACGCACGATTACGCTATCTGCCTGCACGGATACACCGACGAGCCCATCGGCATGGCCCGATACGTCAAGCGCTTCCACGACCGCGGCATGAACGTGCTCGCGCCCGCCGCGCGTGCCCACGAGCGCTCCGGCGGCGACTATATCGGCATGGGCTGGCCCGAGCGGCTCGATGTCGTTGCATGGATCGGGCGAATCGTTCAGGCCGACCCCGAGGCGCGCATCCTGGTCTTTGGCGAGTCGATGGGTGCGGCGACGGCCATGAACGTCGCGGGGGAATCTCTGCCTGCAAACGTAAAATGCATTATCGAGGACTGTGGTTATACGAGTGTTTGGGACGAGTTTTCCCTGCAGCTCAAGGACGTGTTCGGCCTGCCCAGCTTTCCCTTGCTCGATGTAGCGAACTTGGTGTGCAACGTGCGCGCGGGCTACGACTTTCATAAGGCGAGCAGTGTGGAGCAACTCAAACACGCGACGGTTCCCATGCTTTTTATCCACGGTGACCAAGACACCTTTGTACCGTACAGTATGCTCGACCAAAACTACGAGGCGTGCGCCAGCAAGGTTAAACAGAAGCTCACTATCCACGGCGCCACCCACGCCAAGAGCGCGCAAGTCGACCCCGAACTCTACTGGAACACGGTCGACAACTTCCTCGACGAGTATTATTTAGACAAATAGTACGGTTTACTGGTCTATATGACCCCCTAGCACTTCCGAAAAGCCGCCCGTGGGCACTGTGCTCACGGGCGGCTTTTGCTAACGCTGCGCTACAAAAGCGCTTGATTTGTCCAATAGCTAGATGCTACTTGACCTCGATGAGCTCGTACTTGCTCGTGCCCAGGCCGATCTTCTCGGCATGCGCGATGCACGCGCGCCAGTCGGTGTCGGGATGCGTGATGCAGAAGGGATCCTTGGCCTGCTCGCCCTCCAGATGCTCGTGATTGTGCTCCATCTTGGCCGCGCTGTCGGTGAGCTCGGTGTTGGGCAGCGGCTCGGATGCCATAACGGCATCGGCGCAGGCCTGGTCGATGGCGACCGGGTCGAAGCTCGCGAACATGCCGATGTCGTTGACGATGGGCGTGTCGTTTTCGGGGTGGCAGTCGCAGTTGGGACTGATGTCCATGGCAAGCGAGATGTGGAAGCTGGGGCGATCCTGAACAATGGCCTTCGTGTACTCAGCGATCTTGTAGTTGAGCACGTCGGCCGCGGCATCATAGTCGGGCTTGATGCAGTCCTGGTTGCACGCCGCAATGCAGCGTCCGCAGCCCACGCAGCGATCGTGGTCGATAGCGGCGACGTGAACCGTGCGGGTGTTGCCGTTGGCAAGCTCGCGCTCGCGCGTGTCGTCAAACGAGATAGCGTTGTGCGCACAGATCTTTTCGCAGGCACGGCAACCTACGCAGTTGGTGGTATCGACGCTCGGCTTGCCGGCGGCATGTTGTTCCATCTTGCCAGCACGACTGCCGCCGCCCATGCCCAGGTTCTTCATGGCGCCGCCAAAGCCGGCCTGCTCATGGCCCTTAAAGTGGGTGAGGCTGATCACAATGTCGGCGTCCATGAGCGCCTGACCGATCTTGGCCTCGCGCACGTACTCGCCGCCCTCGACCGGAACGAGCGCCTCGTCGGTGCCCTTGAGGCCGTCGGCGATGATGATCTGGCAACCCGTGGCATACGGGGTAAAGCCGTTCTGGTAGGCGGTGTCGATGTGCTCGAGCGCGTTTTTGCGGCTGCCCACATAGAGCGTGTTGCAGTCGGTGAGGAAGGGTTTGCCGCCCAGCTCCTTCACGACGTCTGCGACGGCGCGGGCGTAGTTTGAGCGCAGAAAGCTCAGGTTACCCAGCTCGCCAAAGTGAATCTTGATAGCGACGAACTTGTTCTCGAAGTCGATCTGCTCAATGCCGGCGCGGCGAATGAGGCGTTTGAGTTTGTCGAGCTGGCTCTCGCGAGCATGCGTGCGCAGGTTGGTGAAGTACACCTTTGCCGGTGCTGCGGGTGCGGTTGCGGTCATAGATCTATCCCCTCGGTCTATATGGCGTTACAGACATAGAGGATGGTACCCGTTGAAGTGGGGTTGAAGTCAAGCGCAACGCCGAGTCGCTAGGCACTCATTGGGGACAGACTTAAATGAGTGCTTGCCGCCCGGCCAGCGAGCCGGCGATCCGGCAAAGACTGTCCCCAACGACTAGTCGTTTAAGAACGTCCCCAATGACTACTCCTGCACCTTGAGGGCTTCGGCCAGGCTGACGCGCTTGATAGAGCGCGTGTGCAGCAGCGCCACGACCAGGTAGGTCGCAAAGCCGATGCCGATGCATGCAGCCATGGACCAAGCGGGCACGTAGATCTCGATATTGCCGTTGTAGGCGAGCAGCATCGAGCGGAAGATGGCCGTGAGCGAGCCAATAATGACCGGCAGGCTCAGCACGAGTGACACCGCCACGCACAGCGTGATCGAGCGGATGTACAGATGCGAGATCTCGCTATCGCGATAGCCAAAGACTTTCATGTAGCTGATCGAACGGGCGCTGTGGTCGATCACCGCCTTGGTCAGCAGGTACATAAACAGCAGGAAGATAAACACCGCGAGCCCGACCATCATGCCGATCATTTTGCTCATCATGCCGATAAACTGGTCGCCCACGGCGCGCATGTCGTCGGGCGTGGTGTCGCCGGCAAAGTAGCGCGCGTCGAGGTCGAGCTTCTCGTTGCTCACATAGCCGTTGAAGTAGGCGGCATCGTTGTCGAACAGCTCGTTAAAGTCATCGATGCTCATATAGATATTCATGTCCGACTTTGAGCCCCAGGAGCAGCCCTTGCCCGCGCACTCAAGGGAATAATCCCGAGCCTCGTACTTGTCGCGAAGCTCGACCTTCTGGCCCTCGCTCCAGCCAAACTTGTCGAGCAGGCCGCCGCCAAAGACGACGTGTCCGTCGCCGATGTTGAGGCCCTTCCAGTAGCGCGAATCGGGCGAGATGCCGTAGACGGAAATCGTCTCCTCGCCATTACCATCGCCGCGGTCGTATTGCAGCTGGTAGACGGCATATTTCTCGGCCTGCGCGATTGCGCCCGCGCCGTTGTCGGTCGAATTGACCGGGTGGATATCGTCGTTGTCAGTGTCGATCTTAGAGGCCTTGTCGATCAGGTCGATGCCCTCGTCGCGGTTGCAGCCGAGGGCATCGGCAAGGTCATCGAGGCGCGCATAAAGCACATCTTTCTTGTCCTGGACCTTGGCGAGCGCGTCCTGCGCCGCGGCCAGGGTCTCGGCAGACGGAACGCTGGTCGCGGCATCGGCTGCCGCCTGCGCCGCATCGGCCGCGTCATCGAGCTCGTCGCTGGCATCCTGAGCGGCGGAGAGCAGCGCACCATCCACCGACTGCAAGCGCTCGAGCGCCGCCCACTGCCCGCGCTCCTCGGCAGTACCCTCAAGCTCTAGCGGAGCCTTGAGCGTGTACTGGTGCTCGGCGACCAGGCTTGTCTCCAGGTTGTCGGCGTAATGCGTCATCGTGGGCAGGATCGCCAGGCCAAAGAGCAGCAGCAGCGAGGCAAACGCAATGCCCACGAAGAGCGTGGCGAAGTTGCCCAGGTTGCGCAGGAAGATGCGCAGGCGAAAGCGCGAGACAAAGCCCATGCGCTCCGGCAGCTGCAGGCCGCGCTTGGTGCCCGATTTGCCGCTCGCCTCGTGACGAAGGAACTGCAACGGCGTCTTGCCCATCTTGCGAAGCAGGCCCACCAGCGTGATGAGGATGAGCGCGGCAGCGGGAACCACGGCGCACTTCACAAAAATCTCCCAGCTCCAGTACACCTGGAAGGGAGGCAGGCTGTACGAACCGTAATAGAGGCCGCGCATGGGCTCGGTAAAGAACGCGACGCCGAGCGCGGTGCCCAAAAGCGCCGCGACCACGCCCACGACGGCGGGAAGTGCCAGGTAGTGCAGCACGATCTCGCGGCGGCGATAGCCGCTGGCGAGCAGCGTGCCAATGATGGCGCTCTCCTCCTCGATGGTGGCGTCGGTAAGGACCACAAAGACGAACGCCATGATCACGATGATAATGTTGAGCAGCGTCATCCACATCATGGAGTCGCCGTCTACGTCGTCGCGCGCGTAGCCAATACCCTGGTTGGAATCGGCGTCGATCAGATCGTCCACGCGCGCATCGGCATCGGTCAGCGCCTCGACCATATCCTGCTCCGCATCGATGCGATCCGCGGTGGGGAGGTCGCGATCGGTAAAAGCGAAGGAGTAGGTGTAGGCAGGTGCACCACCGGCATCCTCGAGCGCGGCAAAGCCGGCGTCGGTGACCTCGGCCACACCATAGGTGATGGTGTTCACCGTAAAGTCCGAATTGTCGAGGAACAGCGCCTGGCTATCGGGCTGGGTCATGATGCCGCAGATGGTGTAGGTGCGGCCCTCAAGCTCAACCTTATCGCCCACGACAAGGTCGTTGTTGGTGGCAAAAACGCGGTCGATAGCCACCTCATCGTCCGTCTTGGGCTGCCTGCCTTCGCAGTAGGACGCGATATCGACCTTGGTGCGGTGCGCATAGGTGCGCAACGTGCGCTTGGTGCCGTCGTCGCCGGCGGTCTTTTTGATGATGGCGTCGATGGAGAAATTCTTGTAGAGCGTGACGCCGCCGACGTCGTCGGCTGCATCCTCGGCTGCCTTGAGCTGGTCGTCGGTAGCCTCGAAGGAGGTGGTCACGCGGCCGTCCTCAATCGTGTACGCATCGCGCATGTCGTCGATAAGGCAACCGATGGAATGCGCCGCGAGCAAAAAGCCCGAGGTGAGAGCGATGCTCCCGCACATAAGCAAAAAGATGCCCAGGTACTTGCCGATATTGCGGCGCAGCTCGCGCGGGAGTCGCTTTGCGAGAGGTGTCATGGCATCGCCTACCAATCGAGCTCGGCGGCCGCAACGGGCGACTCGTTGAGCTCATCCTCGACGATGCGGCCGTCGCGCAGGCGCAGCACGCGGTTGGCCATGCGGGCGATGGCGGCGTTGTGGGTGACGATGATGATGGTGCAGCCGTAGGTGCGGTTAACATCCTCCATGAGCTGCAAGATTTCCTTGGATGTCTTGTAGTCAAGCGCGCCCGTGGGCTCGTCGCACAGCAGCAGGCCCGGGTTTTTGACGAGTGCGCGGCCGATGGCGCAACGCTGCTGTTGGCCGCCCGAGACCTGGCGCGGGAACTTGTTGCGGTGCTCGTAGAGGCCCAGCGAACGCAGCAGGTCGTCGACATTGAGCGGGTTTTTGGACAGGTGCGCCGTGACCTCGATGTTCTCCTTGATGGTGAGATCGGGCACCAGGTTGTAGAACTGGAAGACAAAACCCAGCTCGCGGCGTCGGTACTCGCCCAGATCGGTAGGCTTGAGCGCCGTGAGGTCGCAGCCGTCCACCATGATGGAGCCGCCGTCGGCATCCTCCAGGCCGCCAATGAGGTTGAGAAAGGTCGACTTGCCCGAGCCCGAGGGCCCCAGCATGACGCAGATCTCGCCGCGGTTGATGGACGTGTCGATGCCATCGAGTACCGTCAGGCGCGCATCACCGTCGCCGTAGTGTTTCCTGAGCCCGCTGACCTGGACATACGCTTGCTTTGTCGCCATGCTATCCCCCGTTGTTAGCCTTCAGCTACTTTTCTAGGCTAATAGTAAACCCGGGCGAACTATTTTTAAGCGACAGGCGCAATTTTTTCCAACCTACTCATTGGGGACAGACTTAAATGAGTGAAATCGCTCATTTAAGTCTGTCCCCAATGAGTGCCGGCAGGAAAGGAACGTCCCCAAGTGCCGACATATTGGGACAGTCCTTGCCAGCCCGGCCGGCGAGCCGGCGAATCGGCAAAGACTGTCCCCAGCGACCAGTCGTTTAAGAACGTCCCCAATGACTAGGTGGCTAGGCGTGGGATTTGTTGTGCGCGAGGGCTAGGCCTACGGCGGCGATGGCGGCGGCGAAGAGCACCGTGACGCCCAGGTCGCAGGCGATGTCGCCCAGCACGGCAGACGTCAGGTCCGAGGCAAGCGCCTTGCCGATCGCGTCGCTCACCCAATACGTCGGCACAAAGTGCGCCGCCGTCTGCACGGCCGGACCCATCAGCGACAGCGGCATCCAGGCGCCGCCCAAAAACGTCATGAGCAAGCCGAGCAAGTTGCCCACGCCGTTGAGCAACTCCTCGCGCGCGCCCAGGCTCGACAGCGTAAAGCCAACGGCCAGCGGCGTGCACGCCAGGGCAAACGTTGCCGCCAGCGCCAGGCACACGCGACCCACGCCGACCTCGGCAACCGCGCTGGCAAAGCCCACGACGCCCATCATGCTCGACACGAGCCAGATGCAGACGGTGAGCACGGCGGCGGCCGCGAACACAGCGAGCGAACGCTGGCGCTCAGAGACCGGGCTGGCATCCATGCGGCGCACGCGCTCGGGCTCGTTCATGCCCGAGAACACCAGCCCCACCGACACGATGACCGACGAGATGATCGCGTACGCGCCAAAGTTGAAGTACGACTTGAGCGTGGCGGCGGCAGTCGAGTAAACCTTAACCTGCTCGATCTGGACCTCCGCGCGTTTTGCGGCGGCATGCTCGGCGGCCTTGGCGACGTCACCGTTAGAGGCAGCGGGTTCAAGCGCCGCCGCAGCACCCGCGAGCGAGATCCAGCGCGAGGCCTCGGCAGACGAAAGCGCTGCCGCCATGGTGCCGGCGCCGTAGGTCACATCGAGCTTGGGCAGGGCCTCCCCCGCACGGGCGGCTGCAACAAGATCGTCCTCAAACCCCTCCGGGATAAAGAACACGCAATCGGCACTGCCCTTGGCGCTGTTGCTCTTGGAGAGCGCGTCGGCAAGGTCGTATGTGTCGTCGCCGACGCCCGTGACCAGGTCAAAGCGTGAGCCCAGGTGCTTGGTAAGCGCCCGCGAAAGGTCGCTATTGTCGCGGTCGACCACGATCACGTTGGTGTCGTAGGGCTTATACTCGGTAAGCTGCGACGAGTTCCAGCTCACCGAAGCCGCGATGAATACGCCCATGAGCGAGATGAACACCGTATAGATGAGCAGGTAGAACGGGTGCGCCAGCGCCATGCGAAGCGCGGTCTTAAAGGTGCTCATAGCGGCTCCTTCCAAAGATCAGCGTAGCGGCGGCGACAAACACCAGGGCCATCAGGACGAGCGCGCCGGCGCGGACGGCGAAGGGCCCCAGGTCCTCAAAGAAATACAGGCGATTGAACATGTCGCAGATGAGCTTGACGGGGTTGAGCCAGCACTCGACCGGACAAGCGCGGGCGACGTCGTCGGCAAGCGCCATCGCCGGCTCGCCGTAGAGGCCGGCGAACAGGGCGCACGTGGTGGCAAAGCCCGTGAGGATGCCCGACTTGGACGCCTTGCCGCCCTTAACGGGAAGCGTGCCCACAAAAAGCCCCAGGCCCGTGGCGGCAAGCGCGGATGCAGCCCCGCCCAGCAGGCACAACCCCTCGCGCCCGCCAAAGTCGACGCCCACGACCAGGCGCACGTAGCCGATCGCAACCGCCATCGATGCAAAGGAAACCAGCCACGAGCCGACAAAAATGCCGGCCAGCGACGCCGTCTTGGAAAGACCGCCCACGCAGCGGCGCGCGCCGAGGCCGGACAGATTGGGCTGCAAATCGACGACGCTCAAGGCGGCAAACTCGGCAGACATCATCGCGACCAGGCCAAAAAGCGCGTAATAGTAGATGACCGTGCCATCGGGCGTGGCACGAGTCAGGCTCACGCGGCGGGTTCCGCCCTCGAGCGACAGGGCGCGCGCAACCGCCGCCGGGTTGTCCTGGGCAATCTGGGACATGAGCTCGGCATTTTGCGTATACGAGCTTGCCACCGTTTCAAGGATGCTGCGGTCGGTAAGCACCGACGAGGCGCGCGAGCTGTCGTAACTCGATAGCAGCGTGAGCCTGGGCGTGCCCGCGTCGTCGACCGTATAGATGCCCGCGACCTCGCCGGCTTTGAGCGCACGGTTCGCGGCGGCTGCGTCGTCGCACTCGTGAATCTCGAGCAGCTGGTCGTCACCTTCCTTGGCAAGCGAAGCCGCCACGTTCTTAAAGGTCGAAGCGTCCCAGGCCTCGTCCGCCACGACGGCAACCGGCACCGGGTCGATCTTACCGTCGGAGCTGAGGTTCGCAAACATAAACATGAACATCGTGGAAAGCGCGACGGGAAAGACCGCGCCCCAAACCCACGTGCTCGGCCGGCGCAGCAGCGTCTTGACCGTGGTGATGATGGTGTTGAACATGGCCGCCCCCTAGTCGCGCAGCTCGCGGCCGGTGATCTCGAGGAATACGTCATTGAGGGTCGGCGGCTCGCTCCACACGCAGCCGAGCGCCACGTCAGCAGCGCGCAGCGTGTCGAGGATGTCAACCAGATTGTGCGGGCTCGCCTCGCAGGTGCAGACGAGCCCGCCGCCGGACAGCTCAACCGAAAGCACGTGCTCGAGGGCGCGTAGCCGCTCGACCGTGGCGGCCTCGACGGCACCGACCTCGACGGTCACGCGCTCGCCCATCTGAATCATGCGCTTGAGCTCGTCGTTAGTGCCCTGCGCCAGCACGCGACCGCCGTCCATGATCATGATGCGGCTGCAGATCTGCTCGACTTCCTCCATGTAATGGCTAGTATACACCACCGTGGCGCCCTCGTCGCGCAGGCGGCAGATGCCCTCCAGGATGGCGTTGCGGCTTTGCGGGTCGACCGCCACCGTGGGTTCGTCAAAAAAGATGAGCTCGGGCTTGTGCGCGATGCCGCAGGCAATGTTGAGACGACGCGCCAGGCCGCCCGAGAGCTTGCCGGGGCGGAACTTGGTAAAGTCGCCCAGGCCGACAAAGTCGATCGCCTCGTCCACCAGCGCGCGGCGGCGCTTGCGGTCGTTGACGTAGAGACTGCAGAAATAGTCGATGTTCTCGCGCACGGTGAGCTCGTCGAACACCGCCACCTGCTGCGGCACCACACCGATGCGGCGCTTGAGGTCGTAGCGGGCGGGCGTCATGCGCTCGCCGAACAGCTCGATGGTGCCTTTGTCGTAGGCGAGCAGCTGCAGGATGCAGTTGATGGACGTGGTCTTGCCCGAGCCGTTGGGGCCCAGCAGGCCAAAGATCTCGCCGGGGGCGATACTCAGGTTAAAGTGGTCGAGCGCAATAAGGTCGTCGTAGCGCTTAACGAGGTTTTCGACGTGGACGATGTCTGTCATGAGGCGGCCCTTCTGTTGCTTGCGGCCCGGTACGATTGCATCATCGCAGGAGCTGACGGCGCGCACCAGTGAGCTTTGTCACGAGTGCGGGGGTCTTGGTCGTGCGGCCTGCCGACGCCCCCGCTTTGCCACGCGGGAGGAATGTCACGGTTGCGCAGGCGGCCCCTCCACCATGCGCGGCTTCGCGTACAATACCCGTATGAACAGGCTTTTCGACAAATTGATCGTGCTGGCGTGCTGTATTGCGGCCGCCATGGGTCTTGCTGTGAACGCTCACCTGGTCGCGGCGTTTTGCCTTGGCGTTATTGCCACCTCGCTGGCCGAGGTCGCACGGGGGAACCGCGCCCGCCGTGCGAGCGAGGCCGCGAGCTACGTTTACGTCATCGCGGCTGTCTTCGTGCCGCCGTTTGTGCCGTTTGCGCCTCTCGCCCTCTATGACATCGCGCGGCGCGTGCGCCGTGAGCACGCCTGGATCGCGCCGGGCATTGGCGTCGTCTTTGTCTTTGCGCTCGTCGCGGACCTTCGCACCGACGCGCTCACCGCCCGAACGCTCCTGCTGACCGCCATCCTTTCGGTTGCCGCCACCTTGCTATCGCTACGTACCGCCCAGTTAGAGCGCGAGCAGCAGCGCATGCGCCGTACCCGAGACGAGCTGCAGGAACGAGCCCTCGCGCTCGAGGCGCGCAACCGCGACCTTGCCGACCGCCAGGACTACGAAGTCGAGCTCGCGACACTCGCCGAACGCGCCCGCATCGCGCGCGAAATCCACGATAACGTGGGCCACCAGCTCACGCGCGCCTCACTGCAAGCCGAAGCCTTGCGCGTAGTCCACGCCGACGAGCCCGGCGTCGCCGGCGATTTCGCCGACGTCAAGCACACCGTTGACGAGGCGCTCCAACTTGTGCGCGCCAGCGTCCACGCGCTCAACGACAACGCCGTCGACCTTTCCGTGCAGCTCGAACGCATTGTTGAAGGCGCGCGCTCGGACGGCGGCCCCCAGATTGAGCTTGAAGTTATGACCGAACATGCGCCCGCAAACGTCGCGAACTGCTTTGCGGCGGTCCTGCGCGAGGCGCTCTCCAACACCATGCGCCACGCCCATGCCAAAACCATTACCGTGCGGTGCATGGAGCATCCGTCGTTTTACCAGCTCATCGTTACCGATGATGGCGCAGACGCGACCCCGGCGAGCAGCAGCAACGTCGCAGAAGGCATGGGGCTCGTCTCCATGCGCGAGCGCGTCGAGGCGCTTGGCGGAACCTTCACCGCCGGCCTGCGCGCCGGCGCCCCCGGCTGGCGCGTGTTTGCCACCGTCCCCAAACAGCAAGGAGATGACGCCCGATGAGGCTCATAGTTGTCGACGACGACCGCTTGGTAGTCGATTCGCTCAAGATTATCCTGGGCGCCCAGCCGCAGATCGAAGTGGTGGGCACCGGAGCCGACGGCAACGACGCGGTGGCACTCTACGCCGAGCACGCGCCCGATATCGCGCTGCTCGACATTCAGATGCCGGGGCGCGACGGGCTTTCGGCGGCGCGCGAAATCCTTGAGCACGACCCCGCGGCACGCGTGGTGTTTCTGACGACATTCTCGGATGACGAGTACATTGTATCGGCGCTCAAGCTGGGCGCCCGCGGTTACCTGATCAAGACCGATGTCGCCGCCATTCCTCCGGCGTTGGCGCAGGTCATGAGCGGCAAACGCGTGCTCGAGGGTAAGGCGATCGAAGATGTTGACTTTGACGGGATGGGCAACAAGACGGGCGCGCCCCACCGGCCCGCGGCCTTTGCCGGTCTGACCGACCGCGAGTTCGAAGTCGCCGAGCTCATCGCCCGCGGTCTCGATAACAAGGAAATCGCCGCCACCGCCTATATGGGCGAAGGCACGGTGCGCAACCACATCAGCTCGATCCTTGCAAAGATGGGCCTGCGCAACCGCACGCAGATCGCCATCGCCTACCTGCGAGGGTAATTACCCAGCGACCGACCGCCCCGGCAGAGTAAAATGGCTGCTACCGATTTAATACCATTTCAATACTATGCCGGATTACGGGGCTAAAGTCGGGGCCCCCATCCATACCCGCGTTTTCTGCAAAATGGCGGCTCGTCTACCTGCGGTTTTATTTTCACGCTTTTCGGTATGGTTGGGGATTCGGAATCCGGCCCCGTAAACCGGCATAGTTTTGTCCGAGCGACCACGTCAAGTGTCTCCGCAAGCCGCTTCAAGCCAAAAATGATCCGTTATCCTCCGCCGCGGGGAACCAGTTGACGGCGCCCGCCACGAAATCGGCCCATCTACTACGTTTGACTCGATACCCCTGACCATACCTTCGTTTTGAACAAAACCGCAGGCGTTCTACCTGCTGTTTTGTTTTCGCGTTTTTTGGCATGGCTGGGGGTAAGGGGCTAAACGTAGTAAATGGGCCGGTTTCGTGGCGAACCCTTCTCGCCTACGCACAAAAGCGCCGCCACGGAGGAGGGAGATACCTCCGTGGCGGCTGGGGGTGGGGTGGGGGCTATGTTTTGGCTCCCCGCCGGCCGCCCGGGGCCTTTTGGCCCCGGGCGCTGCCAACGTGCCTAGCGCTTACGGATACCCCAGACCAGGGCTCCGACGCCGGCCATGGCGATGACGAATGCCATGAGCAGTGCGGCGGCCTGCTGGTCACCCGTGGTGGGCAGGAAACCCTTGACCGTCTTGACGATGTTCGTCACGGTCTTGGGCGTGCCGGGATCGGGCGTCGGCACGGGCGTCTCGGGCTTCTTGTACGTGTTGTTGAACACGATACCCTCGACGCTCTTGTCGCCCTTGGTAAAGGCGACGTTCGCCTTGAGGTTGCCCTCGCCGTCATCGACCACGTTGACCGTCGCGGTAAAGACGGACTTGTCGTAGGTCATACCGGCCTCTTCGCCCTTGACCTCGCTGATGGTGTAGATGTACGTACCGGGCTCGTTGTACTCGAACTTGTCGAAGCTGATCTTGCCGTCGGCATCGTTGGTGACGGTGGACTCGACGTCCTCGCCAACGAACTTAAAGCTGAACTCGTCCTTCTTGAGTTCGCGTCCCTCGAGCACCTTGATCGCGCCGATAGAAACCTGCGTGGGCATGGCGTGATACTTGTTGGTAAAGCCAGCCGACTCGGTGGTTCCCTCGAGCTTGTGCGTCGCGCTCAGCGTGCCGTCGCCGTTGTCCGTGACGGTGGTCACGATGGTGTAGGTCGCGCTGTCATAGGTGACGCCCTTGTACAGACCGAGCGCGTTGGGGCAAGCCTCGCGCAGCGTGTACGCGTGCGTACCGGGCGCCTCATAGTGGATGGGGCTCAGCGTAACGGTGCCGTTGGCGTCGTTGGTGCCGTTAGCGACAACCACGCCGTCCTCGAGCAGCTCAAACGTGAACTCTCCAGCTGCAAGGTCGCGTCCGGTCAGACGCTTGACCGTCTTGACCTGATCGGTCACGGAAGAATCGGTGGGCGCCACACCATAGGTGTTGGTGAACGTGAAGTCCGCACCGTCCTCGCCGTTGCGCACGACGCTCAGATGTCCGGCGCCGTCATCAGTCACGGTGTAGGAAACCTTGCGCGTGACGTTGGCATCGTTGGTTACGCCAGGGGCGCTACCGGACTCGGACACCGTGTAGGTAAAGGTGTGCGAGCGCGGAGCAGTGGGGGCGGGCTCGGGCTCGGCTTCGTCAGCGTCAACCTCGGCCTTGTCGGCGTTGGCCTCGGCGTCGCTCGATGCATCGTCAGAAGCGTCAACCATCACGCCCAGGGCGCGGTTGAGGTCATCAAGCGTAAAGTGAATCTTGCCAAAGTCCACGTTGCCGACCGCGTCGTTGGTTGCGGTCGTGAGCTCGGGCATCGGGGCGCCCGCCTCGTCGGCAGTCACGGTGAAGGTGAACTTGCCCGCGATGTCGGCCGGGGTCAGACCCTCGGCGGCCTGGAGTTTCTTAGTGCCAGCGAGTGCGGCATCGACGGCCTCAGCGCCATAGACGTTCTCGAACACAGGCTCGGCACCATCATAGTCGGGCGTTGCCGTCAGGGTGCCGTCGCCGTTGTCAACGACGATAACCTTGAAGTTAAAGCTCGACTTCGCGGCGGTAATGCCCTTTGCCGCGAGCGGGGATGTGTACTCAAAGGCCGTGTAGTTGATGGTCCACGCAAGCTTGCCGTCCGCGTCGGTACGGATGGCACGCCCGGCGCTCACCAGATTAGCAAGCATCTCGGTGTTGTAATGCAGCGCACCGAAGCTCACCTGACCATTGAGCGTGGTCTTAACAGTGCCCTCGATGGCTTCCGTCTCGCCCGCGTAGGCGATGCCAAAGTAGAACTCACCGTCGGCCATCGGACGACCGGTCAGCTTCTTGGTGGCGACAATCTGCGCAGGCTTAACGGTCGATGCACTATAGCTGTTGGCAAACGGGACCACAGCGCTCTCGACCGCGCTGGCGCCGGTCTTGTACTCGGTGGTCAGCGGGACGTCGGATCCGCCGGAGACGGTCGTCGTAGCGGTAAGCGTTCCGGCACCATCGTCGGAAACGGCAATCGTCACGGTACGGACAGCATCGTCGTAGGTGTAACCGGGATTGCCGTCGTTCTTCTCGGCCACGGTGTATTTGAAGGTCTTACCGGCGTCAGCCTGCGTAAACTTGACCTCCTTGCCGGCCAGAATGTTAATCCGGTCGACAGCACCCTCTGCCGTCGCATGGGACTTGAAGATGTTGGCACCCTCGTGCAAGCCGAGTGCATTGGCCGAAGCCTCGTCGGCGGGCGTCACGGTAAAGGTAAACTGGCCCTCGGTCATGGGACGTCCGGAGAGGGTCTTGCTGAGCTTGAGGCCGCCGGCCGCGGTGTAATTGAGCTCAGTGCGGTACTTGTTGGTAAAGTCTCCGTTTTCCTTCTTGGTGACGTTGGCGATCAGCTTGCCCTCGCCGTTTTCGGTCACGGTCACCTCGGCGGTCGCAACACGGGAGTCATACGTCATGCCAGCCGCGTTGCCCGCGTTCTCGCGGATCTCGTACTTGTAGGTTCCGGCAGCCGTAAAGCGGATCTTGCCAAAATTGATGGCGGCGATGCCTTCGTCGTTCGCATCGCGATTGTCCACGGTTACGGTCGCGGGATCGGGCAGCGGGGCGTCGGTGCCCTCGGCGGCGGTGATGGTGAAGCTAAACTTGTCGGCGTCCGTCCAGCCGCGGCCATCAATGAACTTGCTCAGGCCAAAGTCAACCTCAGTCTCGAGCGGGGCCACGCTGTAGGTGTTCTCGAACTTAATGTTCTTGGCGTCCTCGGCGCCCTTCAGCTCGTGCTTTGCCTCGAGCGTGCCATCGCCCTTGTCAGTGATGGTGGTCACGATGGTATGGGTCGTGCCGTCGTAGGTGATGCCCTTGCTGGTGGTTCCGCCGTTGACCTCGCGCAGCGTGTAGGCGTGCTTGCCGGCCTTGGTGTACTTCACGGCGCTCATCGTGATCTTGCCTTCGGCGTTGTTGGTGCCGGTGGCGACGACCTTGGCGTCCTCGCCCTCGCCCTCGACGAGCTCGAAGGAGAACTCGCCGTCCTTGAGGTCGCGGCCGGTCAGGGACTTGGTCGCGGTGATCTGGTCGGTGACGCTGGAGCTCTCGGGGGTCACGTTGTAGGAGTTCTTGAACTCGGCAACCTTGACGTCCTTCAGAACATGCGTGGCACTGAGCGTACCGTCGCCGTTGTCCGTGATGGTGGTCTCGATGGTGAACTTGGCATCGCTGTAGGTGATACCGCCAGCGTTGCCCTTGACCTCTCGCAGCGTGTAGGTGTGCTTGCCAGCAGCAGTGTACTCGATGGGGCTCATCGTGATCTTGCCGTCGCCATTGTTAGTGCCGGTGGCGACAACCTTGTCGTCCTCGCCCTCGACGAGCTCGAAGGAGAACTCGCCGTCCTTGAGCTTGCGCCCGGCCAGGGACTTGGTTGCCTTAATCTTGTCGGTGACGCTGGAGCTCTTGGGGGTCAGATTGTAGGCGTTCTCGAACTTAATGCTCTTGACGCCCTCGGCGCCCTTCAGCTCGTGCGTAGCCACCAGCTGGCCCTTGTCGTTGTCGGCAATGGTCGTCACGATGGTGTAGACCGTGTTGTCGTAGGCAATACCACCGGCGTCGCCCTCAACCTCGTGCAGCGTGTAGGTGTGCTGGCCGATCTCGGTGTACCTGATGGGGCTGAACGTCACCTTGCCGTCGGCGGCGTTCGCAACGGTCTCAATAAGCTCGGAGTCCTCACCCTTGATCTCGCGCAGCTCAAAGCTAAACTCGCCGTCCTTGAGGTCGCGCCCGTCCAGGACCTTGGTGACCTTGATCTCATCGGTGACGCTGGACTTAGCGGACTCGGCGGTATAAATGTTCTTGAACTCAGTCTCGCCCGAAGTCACCTTCACTTCAGCGCTGAGCTCGCCCCTCTTGTTGGGCGTTACCGTCACGGTGATCTCCGCGACATTCCCGCTGTAGGTGATGCCGTCGATGATCTGGCCAGCGTTCTTCTCGCTAACCTTATAAACGTACGTGCCGGGCTCGGTATAGTTAATCTTGCCGAAGCCAATGGCCGTATTGCCCTCGGTCACAGTCACGGTCACAGACTCGGGCATCGGGGCATTGTTCTCGGACGTCGCGGAGAGCTCAAACTCAAACTTGTCCGTATCCGCCCACTCGCGGCCCTCGAGCACCTTGGTCAGACCAAAGTCAGTCTTGGTATCCACCGTCGCCGGCGTCATATCGTACTTATAGCTAATCTTGCCGTTGTTGCCCAGGTGAACGTCAACCTCCGTGGCGTTCGACTTGGCAGACGTGTTATTCCACTTGGGATTGAGCACATCGGTCGCGGTGCCGGTGAGGTTGCCGCCCACGCGCTCCTTGGTGGTATGAAGCTCGTCAATAAAGGCCAGGCGCGCGGTTCCCTCACTAAACGACAGGTTGCCGCTCGCATCGGACACGATTGCGCCCCCAAACTGCGCGGCATGTCCACCGGTAAACTCAATAACAGCTGTACGGGGCTCAGCCTTGTCGTCTGTACCCTTCGCCTCGAACTCATCCTTGTAGTAATAGATACCATCGGCAGTCAGTGAGCCCGTCGCAGGCGTTGTGCAGCTTTCATCCGTGTAAATGGGGGTCTGCTTCTGGAAATAGTAATAGCGGTTGGTATCGGCAGGCTCAAAGTTGGCAATCGTATCGCCCAGCGCACCGCCGTTCCACTTGTTCGCGTAGAAGCTTACGGTCTTGGAATCGTTCTCCGTGGCGGTCGTATTGCTCTTGATGTAGTCCTCGAGCCCCGCTACCAGATCGGGTGTAAACAGGTTATCGAGTGCGTCCTTCTTAACGCTCGAGGTGTAGCTCACCTGAACGGGCTCAGTGTTGTCGACTGTGAGTACGCCGTCTTTGATCTTAAAGTGGCGCAGCGGAATCAGCGACGCAGGAATCTTAACCGTTACGATATCGCCGGTCCGAGGCTTGCCCTTTCCGGCATGCTGGACGGTGATGACTAGGTTCGCGGCAGCACCCTCAAATTTGTAGGTGTCGACGTTGCCTTCGGGCTTCTTTGCCGGCTTGGTAAACGTCTCGCCGTTGTACACGACAGACGTAAAGTCGTCGACCTGCATAAAGTCGCCCAGCCTATCGATAAACGTAATGTAGCCAGACTTATGCTCGCCATAACCGCCGTGAACTTCGGTCGGGTAACCAGCTTGGATAATGCTTCCCGAGATCTCTTCGAAGATTTTCTCGAGCTCAGAAGCGCTGGTTGCCGACTTGTAGTAATCGGAGTTTTCTGCACGTGTGCCATAATCGATGGTCCACACTTCACGGCGATTCTTGTAAGTAATGCTTGACGAGGCAACAGGATAATTGCTCGACACAGCATGCATGAACTTATTCTCTCTGCTTGTGCCTTCAGCCGTGGGGTCGGCACTGGGGTTTACGCCGCTAAAGATACCGATCGTATAAATGTCGGCACCTTTATCCTTGATCTTCTTGGCGCTGTTGATAGCGTCATTGGCAACCTCGTTCTCGAATTCGTCCCAACTCGTGGGCGAGCCATCGGTGAAGAAGACGACGACCTTCTTGGCGTCGGCGCGATCAGACGAAATGCCCTCAGCCAGTTGTAAGCCATAATCGGCTCGCGTGGCGCCAGCGGGACTGATGGAGTCGATCGTACTCTTAAGGCTCTCCGCGTCCTTGCCCTTGCAGGGCGTCAGGTTCTTCATGGTCTGTGAGTAGTTGCAGATGGGTCCTCCCCACCAACCATCGCGATATGTTTTGTTACCAACCTCAGGAGTCTTATTGCCTGCAAACTTAACGATGGCAACCTGATGCTGCTTGGACGCATCTGCGATGCTTTGGTTTTGTGTGGCGATGGCATCGATAAAGCTATTGGCGGCCGTCTTCAGCGCCTCGATGCGCTTTGTACGGTCGCCCTTACCCATGGGGTCATCCATCGAGCCAGAAGCGTCCAGCACCAGCACGATGTCGAGCGGCTTGCCGGAAACCGTCGTATCGGATGTCGAAGAGATGGCTGACAGCGTAGTCAGGAAATCCGACTTTTCGTCTGCCGTGGTTTCTTTAACAGTCTTATCGGTCCAGATTCGGCCGACGTTTTGAGTCGTCACTTCCTTGCCGTCATAGCCGCCGGCCCAGAACTTCCAGTGGTTACTGGTGTCGGGCTCGACTATCTTTTTGCTCACCGTCGGTCCGTCCATTCCGGTGCTGGACCTGGCGTTGGCCTCGGGCAGCATGGCAAATGCTGCAGCCGGCAGCACTAGCACTACGGCCAGTATCACCGCCAAGAGACCCCTCGTGTACTTACTCATCGCGTCTCCCTTCTCGCGGTCTTAGACCTTGTATCAGCCTAAAGTTACGAAATGAGACACAATTTGGGCAGGTGACACACGTTCCAGATTCGGTTTTGGGCGTGAGACAAATGTCTCACCAACATTGAGACACGAGGGTTTTCGCAGGAAAACGGGGGAGACTCAAAAAAGGCGGGCCAAAAAATCGATACCCTCGTCATGGACCGCGATCCGGAGAGAATCGTCGCTCGTCAAATCGAGAACTGTGCCGAGAGAGAGGCAGACACGCCCCGCAGCTGATGCTGGCGGCGAATCAGATGGGCGCGTTTTAGCTCCCCAAACCCCGGCATAAAAACGGGCACGGCGCCTGCGCACCGTACCCGTTCACCCACATAAAGCACCTTGTAGGCACCTGTCGCCAGGACTTACTCCTTACGCTTGCGCCCGAGGAAACGAGAAGCCGCAATGGCTATCATGCCCAGGCAAAGTGCAAGACCCACGAAGAACATGGAGCTGTCACCCGTACCGGGAAGATCGGCCTTGGTGCCCTTCTTGTTACCCTTGTTCTGAGAGCCCGTGGTGTCCTTATCTGTAGAAGCGCCACCGGAGCCGGAACCGCTCTCGTTACCGGAACCGGAGCCACCGGGCTGCTGCTTGTTCCACTTGGCGTAGAGCGTAATGTCGGCGTTCACCGTAGAGTCGAAGTCAAACGCATGCTCGCCGTCCTTGTCAGTACACCACCCAGCAAAGTCATAACCCTCTCGCGTGGGGTCAACAGGCTTGGCCAGTTTGCCGCCCTCGTCAAGCTCAACCGTAGACTTATTCCCGCAGCCGTCATCAAACGTCACGGTGACCTTCTTTGCAGGAACCTTGACGACCAGAGCGTCAAGCGCCGCTTTGAGGGCCTCAGCGGCATCCTTGACCTCGCCGTACGTCACATCCTGTCCAGCATCGATACGATCGATGACGTCGTGTGCGCGCTTTAGGGGATCGACAAGACCCTCCACCGACTCATACGAATCGGCATTCTTCTGAGCGGTCTCTGCACGAGCGATCAGGGAAAGCAAACCGTTCTCGCCGTTCAGGTCGTACGGATCGTTTTGTTTTGCGATTCCAAAAACCTGAAGCTCAACCACGTGGTTTTCCTTCGAAGTACCTGTGCCCTTGACACCGGAGGCGTACAGGCGCACGTAACGCGCCGTCGTCGCTGTCTCGGAGTTGGAGGCGTCGAAGAGCTGCTTGCCCGCAGATGTCTCGGCGTACAAACTATCCTTCGGGCCCTCGCCCAAACCGAACACGTCGTTATCGCCCGAATAGTAAAGAACCTGAGCATCCGAGAAGTCGGACTTGCTTGCAACCACAAGTGCGGTTGCCTTGTAGGTGCGCGAGTCCGTCCAATAGCGCCACAGGTTCACTCCGGTGATCTCGCAGTCAGATCCGAGGTCGACCTGCATGTACGAACCTGCCTCCTTGGCATCGTTGCCAAAGATGCAATAGCCGTCTGCGCTTGCATTGTTGCCATCGGTCGCAACGGTCAGGGCGCGAGAAGCGTTAGAATTCTTCACCGGAGTGGCCGTGTCGCCATCGACCCAAGCAGCCGTCGGCACCTTGCCCAAGGCAAGGTTCACAATCTTGTTCGCAGGAACGAGCTTGAGATAACCCGCATAAAGGTTGTCATATGCGGCCTTCTTGGCAGCGGCGTCACCCTTCAGCGCCGCCTTTGCCTGGGCAAGCAGATTGTCCATATCGGCGTTTGCCCAGGATGCGTCGCTCACCGAGTCCTTCTTTGCCTCGACGGTTGCAATCAACTCCGCCAGTGCGGACGTAGGCACCTCGTCGTAAGCAAGGGCATGATCGTAGACAGCAAGCGAAGTCTGCTTGGTACCGTTGCCAGCGGTAATCGCACCGGCGTTCACGGCGTGGTCGGCATTCTTCGCGCCCAGGTAGGCACTGCCGGCAAGCTCACCGTCAACATAGATCTTAAGCATGCCGTTATTCTCACGAACACCCGTAATCGTTACGTTGCCGCCCGTAACCGTCACATCGGAGGTAGCGGTCGTACCGTTAACGACAAAGTACGCCTTGCCGTCCTTGTCGATGCCGAGCTTCCACTCCTCACCCTGAGAGAGAAGCACCGTCGAGGATGCCGCGTCAGAAACGCTCGTGGCAACAGTAAAGCCGTTCTTGCCCTCTACGCTGTCTTTGGCATTCGAAAGCTCTCCGCCGGTCGAAGTCTCCGCAGAGGCGATGATGCCATTCTGACGATAGACACCCGAGACACTTCCCTCGAGGCCGTTACCAGAAGCATCCTGGCCTTGGGCAGCCGTAACCTCAATCTTGCTGCCGCTCTTCACGGCGTCAACAAGCTTGATGTCAAATGTGCGCATATCAGCAGATGCCTCAACGCTCTTGCATTCGACCTGCTTGCCGTCAACCGTAACAGTGAACTTAGCACCGGTCACGTGCTCGCTTGCCTGAACACGAAGGCTCTTTGCACCCTTGACATACATCGTGTCGAGCTTCGGAGCCTGAGTGTCACCCTTCTGGCTCAGATTCCAAATCTGGGTCTCGCCCGGTTTGAGCGTCACGGTAACCGTATCGCCCTGGGCATAGCTATCCTTCGAAGAACCGAGCGCGCTTCCGTCCGAAGTGTAGGACTCTACGATTGAGCGCTTAAAGGTGCCAGCGTGCGAGGCGCCCACACCGGCATCGAGCTTGAAGGTGATGGTCTTCTCGCTGGCCGACGGGTTACGCATCGAGACGATACCCTCGTCACCGTCGCTATTGAAGCAAGAGAAGCCGTAAGCCTCCTGCGTTCCCGCACCGCTAATGCCACCGAGTTTGACGCCCGAGGCCGGAACGCCGCCAATCATCTTGGCGTTCTGAAGCTTATCGAAGTTCTCTTCAGCCCACTCAAGGAAGTCAGCATTCACCAAGTACTTCTCATCGTCAAACAGACTATCGGAATAATAGAGCTCCCAGAACGATGTGCCGCGCGTAGCCATCATGTACAGATAGTTGCGGAACTGCGCTCCGTCCATAGAGGTCGCCGTGATACCCGTGCCCTCTTTACCGTAAATCGGGTCATGGTTGTAGAGGTTGGAAAGCGGGAACTGGAAGTCGTGATTCTTGACGAAGTCGTAGTACGCTCCATCTCGATAGCTCAACATGTTGTCCATCTTGTTGTTGAGCGTTGAATTGGAGACTTCACCGCGGTCGTGCGTGCACTGGATCCACACCGAGTTGGACCACTGCAAGAACCAGGGGCTCGGGTTCACATAGCAGGTGAGAGAGACCCAAAGGTTGTCGATGCCGAGCTCGTCGGCCTTGTCCCATACGTTCTCGAACAGGACGATCCACTTTTCCCACAAGTCGGTGGAATGATAGAAACCGTTTCGCCCACCATACATATGATGGTGATTCTCATCGTAGCCAACAACGCCCTCGCCCTGAGCAAATGCGTTGTACTGTGCGTTATCGGCATAGCCATCCCACTTCCAGTAGTTAACGCCGTAATCGGTCATCCACTGGAGTGCGAGCTTCTGGAACTTATCGACATAGCGCTGGTCTGCGACGTCAATCGAGCCGCCAGCGGCCGATCCGTTGCCCGCCTTGGAAATGATGTCTGCAAGCTGGCCGTAGAAGTTATAGCCGCCGCGCGGACCCACCCAAACACCGAAGTTCGAGCCGAGCTTCTCCACAAGCGTCGAAGACGTCGAGAGCTTATTGGGGAACTTGGAGTTGAATGCCCAGAAACCTTCGGTATTCTTGCCCGTGCCGGAGCGGCCCAGGTCAACCGAAGTCTCGGTGTTGTTGTAGTTGTTCCAACCGTCGTCAACGACATAAGAGTCAAGAGGACGAACACCCGTGGCGGAGAGGTTCTTGTCCACCGCCTTGAAGGAATCGAGAATGTTGTTCTCGTCGATGAGCATCATGTTGTCAAACCAGGAGTTGTACTGGATACGGAACTCGCTTGGCTTTGAGATACTCTTGATATAGCTGTAGAAATCGGTTCGGACCACATCGTTGTTCGAACCGTCGGAATGGGTGGCACCCACGACAGTCTGCCACGAAACGTACTTGCCATCCGAAGTGAGCTGGCCATCGCGCTCAAAATCAGCAAAATTCTTACCGGTCCAGTAGCGCATACGGCCCAGGCTATCGACAATCTGCGTATCGGTCTCGGGGAACTCCGAGCCCATGAACATGCCGTTGACGTAGATAGGCTGGCCCAGGTTGGCACGGGCCTCGGTCATCTCGACAACGCCGCCCTTGCCCGTAGGAATGGTCCAGGTGTAGCCCGCATTCTTAACGTTGAGATGCTCACCGTCGATATAGTCAAAGCGGATGCTCTTATCCTCGGATTTGACCTCGAGGAACTTACGCATGAAGTGGTCACCGTCATACATAACGATCTTCTCGGTCACCGTGGCGAGACCGTTACCAAACTGCACCGGCTTGAAGGTGAACGTCAGCATCTTGCCGGATTTCTTGACATCATTGATCGTCGCGGAAGTATCGCTAACCTGCGCCTCTCCATCAAGCTCAAGATTGCTCGTCTTGAGCTGCGGCTTACCCGAACCGCTCTCGAACGTATCGAACTTCTCCTGATACAGGTCGAGTTCGGCACCGGAGGCGAAGCTGCCGCCCTGTGCCTCGAGCACGCGAATACCCACATAACGACCGGTCTGAGCCTTATCGAGCCCAAAATAGGTCATCTTGCAGGTACCATCATCATTATAGGAAGAACTCAAATCGACCGAGAACGTGCCCTTCTTGTTAGCGTTCTCGAACAGGTTATCCTTACTGTCCGAGACATACACGGCGAACTTCTTGAAGGTACCGTTAGCACCCTTGACGTTGCGACCCGCGTAACCGACCGTCTGGAAGGAGCTGTTCGCTCCCTCACCGCGATCGATCGTCAAATCGACAGGAAGCCTCTTCGTGTCGCCCTCGCCCGCACCATAGCGAGAATGATAGTAGGTGGTGAGGTCACCGTCGATCAGAGCCTCATATCCGCCGCCTTCGTTGGTAGCAACGGACGTTCCCGTCACAGTCCAGCCCTTGGCCTCGCGCACAACGGAATGGCCCGAAGCGTCGAGTACGTCGAGTTCCGCCGCGTTCATGTATTTATTCTCATTGGAAGACCACCAATGGTGTGTGGTGAGACCGGTCAGGCGAATCGCCTTTGCCTCCACGGCGTCAAAGGTGATAGTGGTAGCACCCGTATCCTCCATGGTGCCATTCTCCACGAGTGTCGCCCATGCACCGTCGGCCTTCTGGTACTCGAGCTTGTACGTCTTGACTCGACCCGTGCAGTTATAGCCCGCCGAATCGTGGTGACGCGGCGTATAGCTAACGCTTTCGATGGTTTTGATTCCACCAAAATCTACAACGAGGTTTGCCGTGCCCGCAGCCTCCGCAGAAGAAGCCCAGTAGGTACTTGCATCTCCATCGATTGCCTTTGACGCCAGCGCGCCCTCGTTCGAATCAACCGAGGATCCCACGGCAGTTGCCGCCGTAGGCTTGACGCTCGTGAGCGCAGCCGTCGGCTCTAGACGCGTGGCCTCGGCGAGCGACTGAATGACGAATTCCTCGGACCCCGATCTGGGAACAAGCTTGGTCGAGGCAAGCTTATTGTTAATCTCGACAGTCGTAAGCTTGCCGTCTGCGATGCTAAACGTTCTAGAAATCGCATTATTCCCGATAGTTATCATACCGGTCTGTTTGTTCACGCCCACGCTGCCATATCCGTCCGCGTATGCGGCGGGCGGAGCTGACAGCCCCAAGAGGCCCACCATTGCAAGAACGGTGGCGGCAAAATAGCGTTTTTTGAGCATTCGCTCCCCTTTCTCTTCAATCTGCGCCGCGCCCTACGGTCATCAGACGTAACTCTCTTAGCGCATCCAGCAAATATAAACATGGTAGAGGAGCCATTCAGCATGAACCTTGGCAATCGGCCAGCAGCTAGCAAACGGTCGATATTAATACCCCAACGGTATTGAATAAGTAGAGGTTTTATATCATTGATACCAATTGGTATCAATGATATAAACCGCTGGTAATTGTTATTAAATACCAGTGTATGCGTAGCTTTCGATCCGGTAGTTTTGCTCTAATCAAGGATGTCAAAAGAGCGGCGCACCTTTACTTTATTAACCCCGTCGATGCAGATAACGGTAAGCGACCCCGATCTGCATCATCCCCTTGGCCGATCGATGGCTACATGGTTTTTGGCCTCATGACCTATGGCGGCAAAAACAAATGGTACACGCGCGATCTCGAGGGAATCGCAAGGACTCAACGCGCAACGTATATCGGAACCTACGGCGCATGCGGCTATGACACATTCGGACCCTTCAAACTCGTGGGCGGCGTCATGAAGGGCCACCCCACCGCAGAAGAAGTCCAAGGAGCAGCCGACTGGTACAAACGCCTTGTCGAGGAGTACGGCGGGCCCATCCAAAACGAGTATGTGAAACGTCGCGAGCGCGAAGCGTGAGAGGCCGCGCGCCCCGACCCGAGCATGATGGCAAAGCTCAAGAACACCGCACGGCACATCGCCGGCATCCATAAAAAGCAGGGGTAACTTCCCTCCATATCTCCCCATCATATAAATCGGGGCCCACCAGACAACTGGCAAGCCCCGATATGCGGGCCGGCGAATCACCGGCCCATTTTTTGGTCCGTCCTCGCGCTACTCCGGCTTAGTTTCTACCGTGGGAGTCTTGTCCGCTGCGACTGGAGTGCGGGCGGTGTCCATAGTCAGGCAGCGCTTGGGGCAGCTCTCGATGCACTCGCCGCACACCACGCAGGCATACGGGTCGATCGACCACGTTGCGCCCTTGCGATCGACCGCGAGTGCGCCCGCCGGGCAGCGACGCGCGCACATCCCGCAGCAAATGCACACGTCCATGTCGTTAACGATGTGCCCGCGCAAGCGCTCGGGCGCCGTCAGCTTCTCCTGCGGATAGCACACCGTTACCGGCTGCTTGACCATAGAGCCCAAGGCCGTCTTGGCAAATGTCAGTAAACTCATGCCGCGCCTACCTTTCCGTGCAGCTAATGCAGGGGTCGATGGTCAGGATAATCATGGGCACGTTGGCAAGGAGCACGCCCTGCAGCGCATGTGTCAGACCCGCCAGGTTCTGCGACGTCGGTGTGCGCACGCGAAAACGGTCCAGATTCTTGGTGCCGTTGCCGCGCACATAGTAGTACGCCTCGCCGCGCGGCTGCTCAATCACAACCTCACCGCGCGCGCCGTCGGCCGGCGTAAGCTTGGTGCGCCCGCCGATACCGTCGTGCGAGATCTTGCTGACAAGCTCCTTAATAATGTCCATGGCCTGCGTGACCTCGGCACAACGCACCTGACAGCGGGCATAGCAGTCGCCGTCGGTGGCAACGATGGGCTCAAATGCAGCCAGGTCCGCATAGGCGCCGTCGCCGAACATGCGCACGTCGTAGTCCACGCCCGAGGCGCGACCAAACGGGCCGACCATCGAAAGCTCCAGCGCGTCCTTCTTGCTGATCACACCCACGCCGTGCAGGCGCTCGCCGCAGCTGTTGTCGTCCAAAAACGTATGCACTAGGGCCTCGTAGTCGGGACGCATGGCATCGAGCGTCTGCACAATACCCGCCAGCTCAGAATCCTCAATATCGTGCTTAAGGCCGCCGATCTCGTTAATCGACAGAATCACGCGGCCGCCGCACGTGCTCTCAAAGATTTTGAGAATCTGCTCGCGCAGCGTCCACGAACGAAAGAACAGCGCCTCAAAGCCAAAGGCATCGGCAAGCAGGCCCAACCACAGCAGGTGCGAGTGAATGCGCGAAAGCTCGTGCAGAATGGTGCGGATATACTGCACGCGCCCGGGCACCTCGATATCGAGCATTCGCTCGCAGGCGCTGGCATAGCCGCAGCTGTGACCCACGGCGCAGATGCCACAGATGCGCTCGGCGATGTAGCCAAACTGGTGCATGTCACGCTTTTCGGTGAGCTTCTCGAGTCCGCGGTGCACAAAGCCGATCTGCGGAATTGCCTCGATAACGCGGTCGTCCTCGATCACCAGGTCCAGATGAAGCGGCTCGGGCAGCACCGGGTGCTGCGGGCCAAACGGAATAACGGAGCGATGTGCCATGGACCTTACGCCTCCTTTTTCTGCTTGTCGCGGGCGGCCTTGGCGGCAAGCGCCGCGCGGACCTTGGCCGCTTTCTCGGGATCCATGGCGGCGAGCTTTGCTTCCAGCTCGGCGGCTTTGAGCGCGGCCTTGGCAGCAGCCTCGTCATGCTGGGCATCGGAGCCGGCAGCCGCAGCGGGCTGGGCGGCAGCAGCACTCGCAGCGCCCTCCCCTGCAGCAGCCGCAGCAGCGGCGGCCTTTTCGGCAGCGGCCTTGCGCGCCTTGGCCTCGGCGGCGGCACGGACCTTCATGGTTTTCTCGCGCGCGGCCTTCACCTCGGGCGTGATAACGCTCATGGGCTCGGCAGTCGAAACCTGGTAGAAAAAGCCCTTAAAGTCAATCTGCATGTCGGTGATGGCAAGCCCAAACAGGTCGTGCGCCTCGTTCTCAAACGGGAACACCGCCGGATAGTACGAGCTGATGGACGGAATCTCCTGGTACCGGTCGATGCCCTCGACTACCAGGTTCTCAATCGCATAGTTGCCGTCCTGCGCAATATGCTCCTGAGCAGCACGAACGTTGATAAACGTATAGACCAAGCGATACGTGCCGTCGTCGACGTTGCGCTCGGCGTGCATCTGCACAAAGCGCGCGCCGACGCCCTTGAGCGCCTGGACATGCGCCAGGAGCTCATCGATCCCGACGGTGGTATAGATAGCCTTTTGCATTACTCGGCCTCCTTTGCAGCGGCGGGCGCACTGTCAGCCGCGCCTGCGTCGACACTGGCCCCGGCCCCCGCAGCCAAAAACCCGTCCTCGCCCAGCCCAACGCCACCGTCCCAGGTTGCGGCGCCGCCTACGGTGAGCGGGTCGCCGCCGGCGTGCATCACGGCCTCCTTCTGGTCCAGGATGCCGCACGCCTCCACAATGGCATCGATCACGGTCTCGGGGCGAATGGCGCACCCGGGCGCGTACACGTCCACGGGAATCGCGCGGTCCACGCCGCCGATCACGTTGTAGGCATCGCGGAACACACCACCCGAGCACGCGCAGATGCCGCAGGCCACCACGCACTTGGGCTCGAGCATCTGGTTGTAAATCTGACGCACGACGGGCAGGTTCTGAGCGTTGACCGAGCCCGTCACCAAAAAGATATCCGCATGCTTGGGGTTGCCGGTATTGACCACGCCAAAACGCTCCGCATCGAACAGCGGCGTGAGCGAGGCCAGCACCTCGATATCGCATCCGTTGCAGCTCGAGCCGTCGTAATGAATAACCCACGGCGAGCGCGACATTTTATGATCCATGGATGCCACCTCCTAAATAAACACGTCGACGAGGATGGGCATAAGGTTGAGCAGGCCAAACACCAGCGCCACGCCCCAGCCGAGCTTAAAGCAGCTGCGCCAGGTGCTGCGTGCGAAGGTGTTGTCGATCAGCACCTCGACAAAGTACGTCGCAGCCATCACGACCAGGGCTACGACCCAGCTCACCGGGTTGTCCCAGACAAAGAACATGCCCACCCACATCAAAAACAGCACGGTCTCGCACCAGTGCATAAGGGTCATCTTGGCCAGCGTACCACCGCTCATCTCGGTGGCGACGCCCTGGACAATCTCCTGATGCGCGTGATGCGAGTACGAAAGGTCAAACGGCGACTTGCGTAGCTTGATGGTAAGCACCGCGAGCAGCGCGAGGAAAATGGGCGCGCTGTACACGATGATGGGGGCCGACTGCCCCGTCACGGCAATGGAATCGAAGCTGTCGGTGGCAAGGTACAGGCCCACGCTCATCAGCAGAACGGCGGGCTCGTAACTCATAACCTGCAGCAGCTCGCGGTCGGCGCCAATCTGGGCAAACGGGCTTTGCGTCGAGGCGGACGCCAGCACCACAAAGATCGCGGCGAGCGTAACCATAAAGGCGCACAACAGCGTGTTGGAACCCGACACAAAGATGCCGCCGCCCACCACGGTAAAGATGAGCGCACATGCCATATAGGTATCGTCCATGGTGTTTACGCTGGCAGGGGCCTTGCGCAGCAGCTTGGCAACGTCGTAGAAAGGCTGCAGCAGACGCGGGCCCACGCGGCCCTGCATGCGGGCCGAAAGTTTGCGGTCAACGCCGTCGATCAAACCGCCCACAAGCGGCGCCAGCAGGGCAAACGCCACGGTACCAATAAATATGCCCACGACGCCCGAACCTTCAAAATACTTACCGCGCAGCACCGAGGGCGCACTCATGGCAAGCCGCTCGGGCCCAATCCACGCGCAACACAGCAGCGCAAACAAGATAATGCTGCAGCACACGACGCTGCCCGCGGGGCCGATACGCTTCTCGCCAAGGGCGTCCTCCGAGTACCAATTGCGCTTTTCGGCCTTCACCTCGTGTCCCATCGAGCCGCGGAAATGGCGATATTTGTCGGTTCCCACGCCCGAAAGATATACGTTTACGTGCGGTTTGTTGCTCACGCGGAATGAAGTCAGCAGCACCACGGCGATAAACGCCACGATAACCACCATCAGATACATGGCGTCCTTGCCAATAACGTACGGCACGCGGCCAAACACCATGGCCAAGTAAGGCGACACCAGGCCGCTCGAGATAACCGGGAACGCCACGCAGCACAGAATCAGCAGCGCGGCGATGGTGTTGAGCGCCATCCATTCGGTCTTATGGACATTGACCTCAACGTTTTGAGCCGTGGGGTCGACGCCCGAAAGCTTGGCAAGCCACTTGCCCCAGAAGTAAAACGTCGCGGCCGAGCCAAAGGCAAGCACCATGATCATGAGCACGTTGCCGGTCTGCGCAAACGCCACCAGGGCGCCCCACTTGGACACGAGCATGCCAAACGGCGCCACAAACATGCCCATGATGCCCAGCATCATCAGGCGCGTCAGGTGCGGCATGCGGCTGAACATACCGTCCATGTCCTCGATATTGCGGCTGCCGATATGATGCTCGGCCGTGCCCACGCACAGGAACAGCAGCGACTTTGCCACCGTGTGGAACAGGATCAGGAAGATGGCCGCCCATACGGCCTCGGGCGCGCCGACACCCAGGCAGGCACTGATGAGGCCCAAGTTGGAAATGGTAGAGTACGCGAGCACGCGTTTGGCGTTGCTTTGCGAGATGGCCATGAGGGCAGCGAGCAAAAACGTGATGGCACCCACACTCGTAACCATAAAGCCAGTCACGGGATAGATGGCATAGAGCGGGCTCAGTTTGACCATCAGGAACACGCCGGCTTTGACCATGGTGGACGAGTGCAGCAGGGCGCTCGTGGGCGTGGGGGCAACCATGGCACCCAACAGCCAAGTGTGGAACGGCATCTGTGCGGCCTTGGTGAGTGCGGCGAGCGACAGCAGAATGACCGGCATCACCAGCAGCGCGGATTGCGCGGTTCCGGAGCCGGATAGCTCGATCACGCCCGAGATGGTCAGCGGCATGCCGTTGACGTGCAGGAACATAAGGCCCGCCAAAAACGCGATGCCGCCCAGCATGTTGAGGATAATCTGGGTGAAGGCGTTTTTAATGGCCTCGGGCGTGCGCGTGTAGCCAATCATAAGGAACGAGCACACGGTGGTGATTTCCCAGCCGCAGAACAGCCACTCAAGGTTGTCGCTCGTCACGATGACGAACATGGCCGAGAGGAACAGGAACATAAGCGCCAGGAACTGCGGGCGACGGTCGGGCGCGGTCTGCCCGCGCAGCGCGACCTCGTGCTCGTCATGGGCCTGGAAGTCCTTCATGTAGCCCAGGGCATACACGCAGATTAGGCTGCCGACAATGCCGACGGCGAGGACCATGATCGCGCTCATGTAGTCCAGGTAGAGCGGCGTTGCGGTGACGGCTTCGGCCGCGGGCAGCGTCATGGCAGCGAAGGCGAGCGAGCCCACCAGCTGGACTATGCCGAGCACCGTGGTGAGCACGTTCCTATATTTGTACGCGTTGTACAGGATGACAGCACACAGGATGACATCGATGACGGAGCTGATGATCGAGAGCACATGTGAGGTGCCGGGGGCAACCTCAAAGCTCTGCGGACCCGTGCCAAAAAACATGGCGGCGACTACAACTGTCACCGCCATAATAATGCCGGAACCTATGAGCCCCACCGCATCGCGGGCGCGGTCACCGCGCACGAGCAGCATGCCCAGCGCCGGTACCAGCGGAAACAGGGTAAGGAAATACAGTAGCGTCATACCATCACTCCCCCATGCAAAAACGCTGCAATTGTTTAACGTTATAGCTCAATTGAGGAGTAGCGGCGGCAGGTTTTCGGTCAACTGGGGAGTTTTAGGCGTACGGGGTAAGAAGTCGGTTCGCATTGGAGCAGAGGGGTGACGTTCCCTTACCGCAGCGACGGGCACGCGGGCCATTGCGCGCGGTTTATTGGCCACGTTGAAGGATGTCCCGATAGGCTCGTGGCGGTCCAAAAAGTTGGCGCGGCAAGAAAAATGCGCCCCCGTGGGCGCACCATCCCGTTCGCTATTCCGCCTTTTTAACGCGCGGCTTGCGACCGCGCGGCTTGTCGACCAGCGCATCCGCGCCGCCATCGCGATACTGGCGGCACCAAGCCTTGACCGAAGACTCGCTGGGAATCTTGTGCTTGATCATGGCCTCGCGAACCGTCAAGCCGTTTTCCAGACGGTCCTTAACCACGGCGAGCTTTACGTCGTACGAATAGGTGTGATGACGAGCGCCCGCATTGAGCACGGCGTCGGCACCGCCCACGGCATATGCGCGGGCCCACTGACGAGCCGTGGCCTGGGGAATGCCAAGCTTTGCGGCGAGGGCGCGGTGACCGACCCCCTCTTGGAGGATCTCGACGGCGCGCTGCCTAACCTCGGGCGCATGCGTGCGGGTCCTAGTTGCTTCTGACATGCCTGCCACTTCTTAGTCTTAACCGTTAATCTGCTTTCTTACGTGCATGTTAGATAGTAGCATTTTGCTGTTTGCTCAAAGCAGTTAATTAAAATAGACGCGGCGTTATCTGGGCATTTGACACCTATTTACGACATTTCTTTATCGATTATTTACGCTGGTAGCTAGCTCGCAGCTAATCGTCATTCGCCTGTCAACAAAATTGACATCTCTTTATGTCCTTTGCTATAGCGGATATGATTATTAACCCCTCCCCCAATAATTTTGAGTGATCTGCAAGGCAGCAGACGTCCTCACTCCTCATGATTACCGCGCATTGCCATCCACCGGAGCAAAACAAAAAGAGCGGGACCTGCTGCGCTTGCAGGCCCCGCACCGGTTGACACCCGACGGGACACAGCCGGGCGAGGCGGATCCGTGCTACCGCCCCGCCCCGCTGCGATGTTCAACTACAGCTCGTTGGCCGCGTGATACGCCGTGCGAATGGCGCTTGCGATGTCGGCGGTGCGCTCGCCCGAGCAGTCGCCCACGCAGGTCACGGGCACCGTCACGCCGTCCAGGTCAAACGCATTGGCCTTGGAGCCCACGGCCATCACCACGTAATCGCAGGCGATCTTCACCGGCTCCTCGGTGCCGTCCTCGGTGGTGCGGATGGCCTCCACGCCCTCGTCGGTAATGGCGGTCAGGCGGGTCTTCACGTGCTGCTCCACGTTGTGCTCGGCAAAGTCGCTCATAATCAGCGGCAGAATGGTCTCGGACTCGCCCGCGGCAATCTTGTCGAGCATCTCCACGATCGCCACCTCGCAGCCGTGCTGCAGCAGGTACTCGGCAGTCTCGGTGCCCACCAGGCCGCCGCCGATAACGGCGACGCGACCCGTAAGCTCCACCTTGCCGGCCAGCACATCCCAGCTCGAGACAACCTTCTCCGAATCGGCACCCGGAACGGGGATGACCACGTCGTGCGCGCCCACAGCCACAATCGCGGCGTCAGCGGCGTTGAGGTCCTCAGCGGTAGCGGCATGGTTGAGCTCGACCTTCACGCCCAGGCCGGGCAGAATCTTCTCGTAGTACTCGACCGAGCGCATGATCTCGTCCTTGCGCGGAGGCGCAGCCGCCAGCACAATCTGGCCGCCCAGATGATCACTCGCCTCGTAGACGGTCACGTCGTAGCCGCGCTTGGCCGCCACGCGCGCGGCCTCCAGACCGGCAATACCGCCGCCCACCACGGCAATCTTCTTGTCGCCCTCGCCCGGCTTAATGGCGATGGTCGCCTCGTCGCCGTTCTCGGCATTAAGCACGCACGAAATATACTTGCGGTTTTGAATCGCGTCGACGCAGCCCTTGTTGCAGTTAAGGCACTCGCGAATGGGCTCGCCCGTGGCAGCCTTCAGCGCAATGTCGGGGTCGCACATGAGCGAGCGGCCATAGGCGATGATGTCGGCCGCGCCGTCTTCCAGAATCTTCTCGCCGGCCTCGACCGAGACCACGCGACCGACGGTTGCCACCGGCACGGAGACCAGGGCCTTGACGCGCTCGGCCACGGGCAGCGTCCAATTGTAGGGCATGGCGCCCATGGGCGGAATGGTGTCGCCCATGTTGCCGGTGTGGTTTGCCTGCGCCACCTGGATCATGTCGATGCCAGCGCCCTCGAGCAGCTTGGCGAACTCGCAGGCCTCGTCGGGCAGCAAGCCGCCCTTTCCGCGCGGCGTGCCGTCGGGGTTCTCCATGATCACAGGAAGCTTGTACTCCACCATCAGCTGCGGTGCGGCTTCCTTAATGGCGGCGACGACCTCGAGCGCGTAGCGGACGCGGTTCTCGAACGAGCCGCCGTACTCGTCGGTGCGCTGGTTGAGGATAGCCGAGCACAGCGAACCCACCAGACGGTCGCCGTGGACCTCGATGGCGTCGATGCCAGCCTGCTGCGCGCGAGCGGCAGAGGCGGCGATGGCCTCCTTGATCTGGGTGAGTTGCTCCACGGTGGCCTCGTTCACAAAGTGCTGCATGTCGTGGTGCAGCTTGGCGTAGGCCTGCTTGCGGATCTCGTTGGACTCGGCCATCTTGGCGGCGAAGGTCTCCTCGTCGCCAGCGGCCTTGGCCTCCTGCGCGGCCTTGGCGGCGGCCATGGAACCCATGACCATGCGGCCGACACCGGGCACGTCGTACTCGGGATGGAACAGCTGCAGCGCGACCTTGGCACCGTGCTTGTGGACGGCGTCGGCCAGCGCCTTAAACGTGGGGATCTGGGCGTCGGTCGCCAGTTTGGGCGTGGGGCTTGCGGTCATAACGGGAGCGACGTCACCGATGACGATGTAGCTCACGCCGCCACGGGCCAGGCGCTCGTAAAAAGCCAGGCTGCGCTCGCCGATGGAACCGTCGCGCTCCTCGTAGCCGGTGGTTAGCGGCGGGAACATAATGCGGTTCTTGAGCTCAAGGGGGCCAACCGTAATGGACTGGAGCAGCTTGGATGCAGGTGCGGTCATGGACATTCCTCTCTTGTAGGCGCGGCGGCGATGGTGCCGCGTAGTTGTCTAGAGGATATGGCATGGGGCCACGGGGGCGCAACGTAAATCGGCGGATAGCAAGTAGCGGCAGGTGGATGGGGTTGGGCGGCCCGTCGGTTTGTCTCGATCTGTAACGGCTGCTCGGCAAAACCGGGGTCTACCTGTTACAGATCGAGACATTCCTCTCAACCTATCCTCAACAATCTAGATCTGTAACAGCTAGGCCCACTTTTGACCCCTACCTGTTACAGATCGAGACAAACCAAACCCGCCTGCTAGAAAATCTCAATCTGTAACAGCTGCTCGGCAAAATCCGTCCCTCGTGTTACAGATTTAGACAAACGGGACCCAACCCACCTGTATATCTCGACCTGTAACACCTAGCCACCCAAATCGGGTCTAGATGTTATAGATCGAGATTTTGTTTGGGAGGCCGAGAATTGGGCCGAGAAAACAGTCCCGGAATAACAAAAAAGCTCGCCGGCTAGGCCGACGAGCTGCAAGTTCTTGGTCGCGGGGGCAGGATTTGAACCTACGACCTCCGGGTTATGAGCCCGGCGAGCTACCAGACTGCTCCACCCCGCAATGTCTGGGCGCCTCATGTGCGCAAGAAAGATTATTACGCGGGGGTTCGGTAAACGGCAAGAAAAATCTCGTAGAGCATAATTCCTTCATATTTAAACCCCTCAGTCCATATCACCGTAAACGAATCGCAGCCGAGCGCCGTCGACGGCGCGTATACAATGGTGCGCGTCCTTTTATGCCAACACTGGGAGTAGACATGCTGCTCGCTATCGATATGGGAAACACGCAGACGGCCATGGGCCTGTTTGACGGAGACGAGCTGGTGCAGTCGTGGCGCATGCCCACCGACCGCTCCTATACCGCCGACGAGATCCATGTGCGCCTGATGGGCTTCTTTAAGATGTACGACCTCTCGCTCGGCGCGGTCGACGCGATCGCCTTTGCCGGCGTGGTGCCACAGCTCTCGCGCGAGTGGCACGCCGTGGCCGACCGCATCGCGGCAGACGCCATCGTTATCGGGCCGCAGACGGCCGCGGTGACCAAGCTGCGCGCGGCGCGTCCCCAGGCCGTAGGTGCCGACCGCGTCGCCAACGCCGTTGCGGCCGAGACTTTCTACGGCGCGCCGGCGATCGTGGTGGACTTTGGCACCGCGACCAATATCGACGTTATCGACGAGGACGGCTATTACATTGGCGGAGCGATCGCGCCGGGCATCCGCATCTCCATGGACGCGCTTGCCGCCCGAGCCGCCAAGCTCGCCAGCGTTCCGCTCGAGGCGCCCGAGCACGCCATCGGCCGCGATACCGAGGAGTGCATCAAAGTCGGCGCCGTGGTGGGTGCCGCTGCCATGGCCGAGGGCTTGGTCGCGCGCATGAAGCGCGAGCTGGGCCGCGAAGACGCCACCGTTATCGCCACGGGCGGTCTCGCCGGCATCGTCGCCGATTCGACCGATGCCTTCGACGTGGTCGACGGGCAGCTCACCATCAAGGGCATCTGCGAAATCTACCGCCGCATGCGGGAGCTGGGGTAAGACAGGGGCCTTAGCCGAGCGCGACACAAGCGCGAGCAGCGGACCAGGCAACGCGGCAGCCCTATTCCTCAAAATCGAAAATTTTTCAGTTTTGAGGAATAGGGCTTTCTGCTACGCCTCGCCGCAAAGCCACCTCGCCAGGTCCACTATCTGCACCCCATCGCGATCCGTAGTCTCGTGATGCGTGCGGGCGAGAATCATCTTGGGATACGCGTCGGCGATGCTCAAGAGCGGCGAGATTTCCCGCTCAAACGTCTTGTCCGAGCTAATGTCATCGCTCACCTGGATATAGAGCTTCTCGCTTCGCCTGATAGCTACAAAGTCAATTTCCTTTTTATAGAGCACGCCGACGTATACCTCATATCCGCGACGCAGCAGCTCGATTGCCACCATGTTCTCGTATACGCGTCCCCAATCCATATCACGTGTACCAAGAAGCGCATATTTAAACGCATGGTCCGCCAGATAGTACTTCTCGCCGCTCTTAAGGTATTTTTTGCCGCGAATGTCGTACCGACGAACTTTATAGAAGGCAAACGCATCGCACAGGTACCCCATGTACGTACCGACCGTCTTGTTCGTAATCTTTAGCCCATCCGCATTTAATGCATCAGTAATGTTGCGTGCCGACGTAATGTTGGAAACGTTGTCCATCATGTAATCGGCAATGCGCAGCAGCGCCGATTCGTTTCTCACGTTATGCCGCTGCACGATATCTCTCACAATGAGCGTCTTGAAGACGTTGGAGAGATATTGATAGCGCTGCTCCTGCAGTGGATAAGGGTAAGAGCCGGACATACCGCCGGTTCTCGCGTACTCATCGAAGTCGCGGTCGACCTCGCCCTCGTCGCCATAGAAACGATACTCCTCAAACGAGAATGGAAAAACCTCGATCTCGAAGGTGCGCCCCGTAAAGAGCGTCGACAGATCGCTCGACAGCAAAAAGGCATTCGATCCAGTAATGAATATGTCGTACTGCTCGGATGCGTGAAGGCTGTTGATCGCACGCTCAAAACCGTCGCACATCTGAACTTCATCGATAAGCAGAAAGTTTTGTTTGCCGGACACTCGATGCTCTTTTACATAGGCGAGCAACGCGTGATACTCGAGCAGGTTCTCGAACTCATCGAGGTTGTAGTTGATATGGATGACATTCGAATTGGACAGATTTGCCTCCACGTAATCGCGGAGGGCCTCGAGCAATTTTGATTTACCGCTACGACGGATGCCCGTGATGACCTTGATGTCCGGCACGCCAATGAGACTCGTCAACGTGTCCATATATGACGATCTATTGATGAGTTTCATCGGGGCCTCCTCGCGGTCTTTTATCGCTATTCCTCAAAAACGAAAAATTTTCAGTTTTGAGGAATAGGCTCTATAGCGAATATACCTCGCGAAAGACCGAGCTGCCTTAATCCTATTCCTCAAAAACGAAAAATTTTCAGTTTTGAGGAATAGGGCGCTGGCAACCCATTCCCCAGATAGGCGAAACCCTCCCCGGGCCGAGGAGGGTCTTGTTGTCATGTCTATCTTTGGGCGCGAACGCCCCGCGCTACAGCCCGCGAATGCGCACGGCCTCGGGCGGAAACTCCTGCTCGCCGGCATCGGTCTTGATGGTCGCGCGGCCCCAGATGTCCAAGCCCGCAAACACGCCGACCGCGAGCGGCAAACCGTTGGGCGACACCGCCGCGACCTGGCGGCCCAACAGCGGCACCATGTCGAAGTACTCGCCCAGCACGGGAGCCAGCGGACCGGCAGCGCCCTGCGGCGTGTTGGCAGCAACCGCCCAGGCGTCAACGCGAGCGAGCACCGCCACGGCCAGTGCCTCGACCAGCGCTTCGTCGGCCATATCCACACCAAGCTCGCTCAGCGCAGAACGCTCAATATCCACCGTCACGGCACCGAACATGCCCGCGACACCGGCGCCGCCGTTCACGGCAACACGCGCGAGCGACGTCTCGAACGCAGGCGCACCGCACACGATATCGCTCGGCCACTGGATACCCACCTTGCCGGCAAGGCCCAGCCCCGGCGTCGAGGCCGTGCCCGCGAGCGCGTCCATCATGCCCATCGCGGCCACAAACGGCAGGCCGTGGAAGGCGTGCATGTTCACGTCTGGGCGCACGACCAGCGAAAACGTCAGCGAAGCATCGCTCGCGCTCCATGTGCACCAGCCCGCGGACACGCCCTCGCGGCCCGCGTCACGCGCCGCGTCGAGCTCGGTGCCAGCGGCAACAGCATTCATCTCGATCATCTACATACGCCCCAATTCGCCCACGATATGACCCACGCGGTCCTCGGGCTCCTTGACCTCGACGCCGTTGTAGCGGAAGAACCGCGCCGGGTCGTGCATCAGGTCCTCGAGCGGCACCAGCACAAAGTCGCGCTCGCCGATCAGCGGATGCGGCAGGCGCAGCTTTTTGCCGCCGTGGGTCTCGCCGTCCATCCACAGCAGGTCCAGGTCGATGGTGCGCGGACCGTTGGCCTTGGCCTTTTTGGAACGGTCGCGGCCCAGCTCAGCCTCGATCTTCATGAGCTCGTCGAGCAGCACCAACGGCGCCAGCTCGGTCTTAATCTCGATGACGGCGTTGGCAAACGCGTCCTGGCGCGTCTCGTAGGCCGGCTCGCTCTCGTAGATCTTGGAGGAGTTGGACACGCAGGTGAGTGGAATCTCGGCGATCATGTCGCGTGCGGCGCGGATGTTGTCGCAGCGATGCCCCAGGTTGGAGCCCACGGCCACAAACGCGCGGCGCGGCTGCGGCTTGGCAACCGCCCAGTAGCCGTTCAGGAACTGCGCAAAGCCCGCAACGTCATGCACGCGCACGATGTTGGCACCGGCCTGGATGGCGCCCAGGCACACACCAAACGTGGCGGCATCGCGCTCGGCAGCCTCGGTCACGCCCGAGACGGCGCCCACAAAGCGCTTGCGCGACACGGCGCACATGAGCGGATAGCCCAGTGACGCCATCTTGGCAGTCTCGCGCTGGATGACGATGTCCTCGTTAGCCGACTTACCAAAGCCCGGGCCAGGATCGATGCAGATGCGGTCGCGCGACACGCCGGCATGGATGAGTGTGCGGGCCTGGTCGGACAGAAAGCCCATGACGCGGCGCATGATGGGCGCCGAATCGGGCAGGGTGAAGCGGCGGAGCTGCGAGGTGGGCACGTAGGCTTCCTCGCGGCGGGCGCTGCGGCGCATCATGGCGGCCAGGTGGTCATTGGGCTCCGATGCGGCCTCGGTGGCCTCGGGCGCGGGCGCGACGGTCTCGGCGGCAGCAGCCTGCTCGGCGGCCGGCGTCTCCTGCTTCTGCTCGTCCGTGGGCTCCGGCGCGGGCTCCGGATCGCCAAACGGCAACGAGGGCTGCACCACGCCGCCCGGAAGCTTGGCCTCCGGCTTAGGCTCGCCCAGCAACTTGCCGCGACGGCGGCGAGCCGGCTTCTCAGCCTCACGCGCGGCCTCGGCAGCCGCCTCGCGCGCCTTCTCGGCAACAAACGCCGCAGCCGAGGTATCGAGCTGCACCGTTGCGTGCGTGCGTGCGGGCGCGGCGACCTCGCCGGCATGCATCACGATGACGCCGCAGGTGCTCGTCTTAACAAACTCGACCATCTTGGGGTCGGTGAAGCCCGTCACGTCGTTGACGATCGAGGCGCCGCAGCGCACGGCCGCCTTGGCAACCGCCACGTGGCGCGTGTCGATCGAGACGATGGCGCCCTCTTTGGCCAGCGCGCGCACCACGGGCAGCACGCGGCGAGCCTCCTCGTCGGGATTAACCGGGGTAAAGCCGGGGCGCGTGGACTCACCGCCCACGTCGATGATGTCGGCGCCGGCGTCAAGCATCGCCAGGCCGTACTCGATGGCGGCATCCGGGTCGAAGTGCTCCCCGCCGTCGCTAAACGAATCGGGCGTCACGTTGAGGACGCCCATGATGCGCGGACGGTCAAAGCTGAGCTCATACTTTCCGCACCGCCATGTCTTGCTGTCGTTCGCCATGAACATCCTCCTAAAATGCCCACGCCGCCGAGCTTGGGGAGCTGGCGGCGGGGTCGCTTTGCACTCAGTCTTTCTATTGTATCCGCGCACACGGGCTAGAACGCAAACGCGGCCGCGATGTCGCAAGAAATCAGCAGGTCGGCATTTGCATCCTGATCGGTGGGAGCAAGGTTGCATATGGCCAGCGTATCGCCGGTAAAGTATCGCGTAAGGCCTGCCGCCGGATACACTACGAGTGAGGTCCCGCCCACAATGAGGGCATCGGCCGCGGCGATGGCGGCAACGGCACCGGTCAACACATGCTCGTCGAGCGGCTCTTCGTATAGCACCACATCGGGCTTGATGCGACCACCGCACGCGGGGCACACGGGCACGCCCGCGGCGTCCTCGTGCTCGCGCGAGCAAATCCACTCGGCGCTATAGACCGCTCCGCACGACTGGCAAATGTTGCGATGGACCGATCCGTGCAACTCAAACACGCGCTGCGAGCCCGCCATCTGGTGCAAGCCGTCGATGTTTTGCGTCACCACGGCATCAAGCTTGCCGGCGCGCTCCAGCTCGGCAAGCTTGGTGTGACAGCGGTTGGGCTTGGCGCCAAGCGCAATCATCTTGGTGCGGTAGAAGTCGAAAAACTCGGCCGGATGCGCCTCATAAAAGCTATGCGAAAGCATAGTCTCGGGCGGGTAGGCAAACTGCTGGTGATACAGGCCGTCCACGCTGCGGAAATCGGGGATGCCGCTCGCCGTGGAAACACCGGCGCCGCCAAAGAACACCACACGCTTGTGGGTACCGAACAGCTCCGCCAGTGCGGCGGAGGCCTGCTTGGGATCTGTTATCGCTTGCGTCATGTTTGTCCTCCGTCCATGTTGGTCGGGGCGGCCGCGATTGCGCCGTCGTCCGCGGGGCCCGCCCCGCCCCTGTTGCGCTAATCTTAAGCCTGCCAACCCCGTCGAAAGGACACCATGCCTCAGACTTACACTTTCGCCTCGTGGAACGTTAACGGCCTGCGCGCCGTGCTCAAAAAGGACCCGAGCTTTATCCAGATCGCGCAAGAACTCGACGTCGATATCTTGGCGCTGCAGGAGACAAAGCTGCAGGAGGGCCAGGTCGATATCGACCTGGCCGGCTATCACCAAACCTGGAGCTACGCCGAACGTAAAGGCTATTCGGGCACTGCGGTCTTTAGCCGCCAGGAACCGCTGCGCGTGCTGCACGCCGACGCGCTGCTACCCTACGCCGGCGAGGGCGAGGCGGCCGAGTTCGTCGCCCAAGCCGCAACCGAGGGCCGCGTCTGCGCGCTCGAGTTCGACAAGTTTTGGTTCGTGGACGTCTATACGCCCAACGCCCAAAACGAGCTCGCGCGCATCGACGTGCGCATGGCCTGGGACGATGCCTACCGCGGCTTTTTGGCAGGCCTCGAGCGCGAGACCGGAAAACCCGTCGTGACCTGCGGCGACTTTAACGTGGCGCACGAGGAGATCGACCTTAAGAATCCCAAGTCCAACCGCGGCAACGCGGGCTTTTCGGACGAAGAGCGCGGCAAGTTTACCGAGCTGCTCAATGCCGGCTTTACCGATACCTGGCGCGCGGCAAACCCCGACGTCGAGGGCGTCTACAGCTGGTGGAGCTACCGCTTTAATGCCCGCAAGAACAACGCCGGCTGGCGCATCGACTACTTCCTGGTAAGCGACGCAATCGCCGACAACGTACGCGACACCGGCATCCGCGGCGACATCTTCGGCAGCGACCACTGCCCCGTCACCCTCACCCTAGAGCTCTAGCCCCAACTAATCCCCTGGGGACGGAGGAAAAGGGATCATTTTCACCTCGCGAGGGCATCCACGCGGCCCGCTTGTCACGAAACTGGCCCATCTACTACGTTTAAGCCACTACCCTCAACCACAGCGAACAACGCAAAAAGAAAACCGCAGGTAGAAAGCCTGCGGTTTTTCATAAAACGCGGTTGTGTTTGGGGGTGTCGGGCCAAACGTAGTAGATAGGCCGATTCCGTGGCGGGCGGGTTCAGCTGATTCCCTGGGAACGTCTGGAGGCGAAAGAAAACAGATCAATTTGGCTCTCTGAGGGCCACGATGCCCGTCGTATCAGCCGGCTATTTCAAAACTATGCCGGTTTACGGGGCTGAATCGCGAACCCCCAACCATACGCAATTCCGAAATAATAAAACCGCAGGTAAACGGCTTGCTCTATTTCAAAAATAGCCGGCATGGTCTGCTTGTGCCAATCTGGCCCCGTAAACCGGCATAGTTTTGAAATGGCGCTTCGGCAGTATTGATTCCCGCCCCGGCGTAACCAACCCTACAGCCCGTATTTCACGACGACTCGGTTGATGCGGCGACACCAAGGCTTGTACAGGGCGACCAAAAACACGCAGGTCGCAAGGCCGTGCGTGATATCGAACGGTACGGCGGTGGCAAGACGCGCCACGGCACCCGCCCAAGTAAGCGGCTGTACAAAACCAATGATGTCATACGCGTTGATCACGACGCCATACAGCAAGCCCGACGCAAAGCCATACGCCAACAGTGCCGGCATTCGCACGGTTCCATCGGCGCGGTCAAACGCGCCCGCATGCGCCAGTGCGCCACCGATATAGCCCACGAGCCCCCAGGCATACATCTGCCACGGCGTCCACATGCCCTGTCCAAAAAAGAAATTGCTGGTCAGCGCCGCCAGCGCGCCAACCATAAAACCATTGCGGCAACCAAGCGTCGCCCCCGCGATAATGGCGATGGCGCTCACCGGTTTAAAGTCGGGAATGGGGCCAAACAGAATGCGCCCCGCCGCAGCCAACGCCGCCAGAACCAGCGTTGGCATAATCTGGCGTAAGCCCGGGCGCGACGCCTCGTAGCCCGCAAAGAACAGCGCGAGCACCAGCGCCACCACAACCAGCATGGCAAGCGCCGCCTGCTCAACGCCTGCCAGCAACGCCGCAGCCATCACGGCTGGCACCGCCAGCAGCAGCGGTATCTCCAGTTTTGCGAGTAGGCGCACGATGCGATAATCCGCCATCCCATCACGCCCTATAAAACACGTTGTCGGCAAAGAAGTCGGTCGGCGGCTCCATGCAGGCGATCTCGCCGCCAAACATCATGGCAATGTCATCGGCAACCTGCTCGGCAAAATCCAGATCGTGCGTGGCCATAATGACGGTGCCGCCAGCCTTCGCATGGTCACGCAGGGCGCGGGCGATAATGCAGCGACTTGCCAGGTCAAGGCCCTTGGTGGGCTCATCAAGCAACAGCAGCTCGGGGCCGATCAGCAGCAGCTTTGCCAACGCAAGCAGCTGGCGCTGTCCGCCCGAAAGATCGTAGGGGTGGCGCGTCTCCAGGCCGTCCAATCCCAGTTGCGCCGCACGCTCCCGCGCCAAGTTCTCGTCATATCCGCAGGTCGAGGCCCATTCCATCAGCTCGTCGCGCACCGTCTCGGCAACCAGCAGGGCCTTGGGGTTCTGCGGCAGCAGCGCAGCCGAGGCCGCCCCGCGCACCATACGACCACGCTGCAGCTTGGCAGTCTTGGCCAGCACCGAAAGCATCGTCGACTTGCCGCAGCCGTTTCCGCCCACGACTGCATGCACCGCGCCAGCCGAAAACGACGCATCGAGCCCGCGCAGCACCCAACCGCACGCGCGATCGTAGCGAAACCAGCCTTCCGACAGGGTGGTAGCCGACCCAGCGTGCATTTTTTGGAGTATTCTGCTCCCATCCGTGCGCGGGAAGGCTTCCGAGCCGTTCTCGAGCGACGTTTGCGCCACAAATTCGGACGATTTGTCCAATTCCGAGCTTTTTTTCGCGCTCGATACGTCCCCGGGCGGCTCCAGAGAGCCCAAATTGTCCTCACGCCTGCTGAATACTCCGTTTTTTGCACATCGGACGGCACCCCACCCCAACATGTCGTCGGAAAACAGCGATTCTCGGCGTCCCAAAGAAGCCATATCCGCCACCTCGCGCACGTGACCGTCCTCAATCCGGTACGCACATGTCGCATACTCGAGCATTGGGCGCGGTTGATGCGTAGCCACAACAACCGTGCAGCCCAACTCACGGTTCACGCGAAACAGCGCGTGCAGAAAATTCTTCTCGGCAACGGGATCGAGCTGAGACGTGGGCTCGTCGAGTAGCAGCACACGCGGACGCAACGCCAGAACGGCCGCCAACGACAGCAACTGTTTGCGACCACCCGAAAGCGTGTCAGTATCGCGGTGGAGCCAGTCCTCCAGCCCAAAGAAATAGCTGGTCTCGGCTACACGACGGCGCATCTCATCACGCGCTAGACCCAAGTTTTCCAGGCCAAACGCCATCTCGTGCCACACGGTTTCACACACGATCTGGTTCTCGGGATCCTGAAACACATAGCCCATGCGCTCTGCGGACGCCCGAACGTCCATATCGGCAACGCTCTCACCCAGCACGCACAGCTCGCCGGCGCATTCGCCCATCGGCGCGATCTCGGGTTTGAGCAGCGAGAGCAGCGTCGACTTGCCCGACCCGGTACCGCCAACGAGCAGTGCAAACGCACCTTGGGGAACAGACCAGTCGAGCCCGTCGAGCACCAGCGCCTCAGCCCCGGGGTAGGTAAAGCTCAGGCCCCGTACCTCAATCGCCGGAATATCCGGGCCGCACGCCGCGCCCGACACCGGGCCCCTATCCAACCGAGCCATCAGCCAAACCTCTTCTCATCAATCGCGTGCAACGCGCAAGGCAGCACCATCCAGGCAGCGTACACGACATAGCCCGGCCACGGCGCCGGCACCGAGAGCTGCGGATAAAACGAATACTGCGTCGTCGCGGTCCACGCCACTGCCACCGTGACCACGCCAAACAGCGCAAGCCCAACCAGCGCGGCAACGTCGCTGCGCCCCAGCCGATACCGCGCATACGTCGTACGACGCGTCGCGGCACCCCACCCGCGCGAGCGCATCGCGTCCGCGCGCTCCAGCGAATCTTCCATGCCCCAGCCCATCAACACGCTCGACGCCCGCAGGCGCGAGCGTACGGGGTCGGCCGGCGCGCGGCCCGGCACATCAATCGCATCCTGCACCGCCAGCACCGTACGACCGCGGCGCAAAAACTGCGGGATAAGCCGCATGCACATCGAGATCATGAGCGCAATCACCGGTGCGGCATTACCCAGCAGCGCGAGCACCTTGTCGTATTCGAGCATCGACGCCGCGGCCTCAAACCACAGCACGCTCGCCACAAACAGCCCGCCCATGCACAGGCCGTATACCATGCTCTCCAGATACACCGCGCGCATACCAATACGGAACAGCTCCGTCGAGCCCGAGGCGCTAAACAGCGGGTTGACCAGTGCAATGATCAAAATCACCGGCAGCTGCCAGCGAAGCGCGCCCAACGTGCGGGCAGCCCCGCGCGTCGCAAATCCATACGCCAACCCGCCCGCGAGCGACAGCGCGATCAGCACCGGTTGCATCGAGAACATGGTGAGCCCCAGCGTCAGCACCATGTAGAGTGCCGGCACCGCCGGATGCGACATCGCGAATGCCGCGACGGGCTCGTTGCCCGATTCCTCTCGCATGATATCCACGGGCACCCTCATCCCCTCGCTCAAACGCCAACGGCGTAGCGCCGCCGGCGCCATACACAACCAGCGCAAACGCCGCGCCCGCGGCACCGACATCGGCCGCCATGCGTCAATCGTTACGCGCTCATCATATGCCTGCGGTATCATATTGCGCCGTGTATCGTTTCCAAACACACGTCTCTATAACGTAACAGGAGATCACATGGACGCAACCGCAATTATCCTCGCCGCCGGCGAGGGCACCCGCATGAAGTCGAACCACTGCAAGGTTTCGCACAAGATCTTGGGTAAGCCCATGGTCCAGTGGATCGTCGATGCCACCATCAAGGCTGGCTGCAGCCGCGTCGTGGTCGTCATCGGCAGCCACGCCGACGAGATGCGCGCCCTTATCGACGGCGCCTACGCCGACAGCGCCACCAAGGTCGAGTGCGTCGAGCAGACCGAGCGCTTGGGCACCGGCCACGCCGTCAAGGTCGCGCTCGAGGCCTGCGGCATCACGCAAGGCCCCGTCGTCGTGCTCAACGGCGACCTGCCGCTCATCACCGCCGACACCGTCGCCAAGTTCGCGCAGACCGTCGCCACCGGCGAGCTCGCCTGCACCGTCATGACCATGACCCCGCCCGATCCCTTTGGCTACGGCCGCATCAAGCTGGGCGCCGATGGTCAGATCGAGCGCATCATCGAGCAGAAGGACTGCACGCCCGAGCAGGCCGCCACGCTGCTGGAGTGCAACGCCGGCTGCTACGCCTTCGACGGCGCGCAGCTCGCCGCCCACATTAACGAGATCGGCAACGACAACGCGCAGTCCGAGTACTACCTGCCCGACATGCTCGAAATCCTCAAGGGTCACGGCCAGGCAGTCTCCATCTTCCACTGCGACGACTACCGCGACGGCCTGGGCGTCAACAGCCGCATCCAGCTCGCGCAGCTCACCGCCATCGCGCGCGACCGCATCAACGAGCACTGGATGGCAGAGGGCGTCACGTTCATCGACCCCACGCAGGCTTGGATCGGCCCCGACGCTACCATCGGCCGCGACACCATCGTGTGGCCGCAGACGCATCTGATCGGTCACGTCACCGTGGGCGAAGAGTGCCAGCTCGGCCCCAACAGTCGCCTCACCGACACCACCGTCGGCAGCGGCTGCATCATCGATGAGACCATCGCCATCGAGGCCGTCATCGAGAACGGCGTCGACTGCGGCCCGCGCGCCTACCTGCGCCCGGGCACCCACATGCTCGACGGCTCCAAGGCCGGCACGCACGTGGAGATCAAGAAGTCCACAATCGGCGAGGGTTCCAAGGTGCCCCACCTGTCCTACATCGGCGACACCACCATGGGCTCCGGCGTCAACGTGGGCGCGGGCTCCATCACCTGCAACTACGACGGCGTCCACAAGCACAAGACCGTCATCGGCAAAGATGCCTTCATCGGTTCCGACACCATGATGGTCGCGCCCGCCCAGATTGGCGACGGCGCACTCGTGGCCGCCGGCTCCGTCATCACCGAGCCGGTCCCGGCCGACGCACTCGGTCTGGGCCGCGCCCGTCAGGTAAATATTGAGGGCTGGGCCGCCGATTATCGCCGCCGTCTGCACGAGGACGACGAGGCATAACGCTTTATCAAGCACAAAAGGAGCTGTTCCATGGGGACGGCTCCTTTTTCTATCGTGACCTGCGCGACCGGATGAGTGGTCGGTTCGTGTCCGTTGACGGTAAAGACGTTATCAAGACCCGATTAACCCCGCCGCACGGTTACAATGCAAAAAGGCATCTATATGGCATTCGATATATAAAGGAGAAGGGTAATGCCGATTAATGATCCCGAGAAGTCGGAGAATATGCGCAAGTCCATCCGCGTGTATTCCGGTTCCTCCAACCGTCCCCTCGCTCAGAAGATCGCTGAGTTCCTTGGGGTCGAGCTTTCGGGCCTTACGCTAAAGCAGTTCGCCAACGGTGAGATTTACGCCCGCTACGACGAGACCGTCCGCGGCGCCGACGTCTTCCTGATTCAGTCCGTGGCCGGCGGCAACGTCAACGACATGCTCATGGAGCTGCTCATCGCCACCGACGCTGCCAAGCGCGCATCCGCCCGCTCCATCACCGCCGTTATCACCCACTACGGCTATGCCCGTCAGGACCGCAAGGCCGGCCCGCGTGAGCCCATCACCGCCCGCCTCGTCGCCAACCTGCTCGAGCGCGCCGGCGTCAACCGCATCATCACCCTCGACCTGCACCAGGGCCAGATTCAGGGCTTCTTCGATATCCCGGTTAACCACCTGTCCGCGCTGCCGCTGTTTGGCCAGTACTACAACGACATGCACTTCGACACCGACAACCTGGTTGTCGTCTCCCCCGATGTGGGCCGCGCCAAGGCCGCCAAGAAGCTGTCCGACATGCTCGGCTGCGACCTGGCCATCGCCCACAAGGGCCGTCCGCGCCACAACGCCGCCGAGGTCATGGGCATCATCGGTGACATCAAGGGCAAGACCTGCATCATCAACGACGACATGATCGACACCGCAGGCACCCTGTGCGCCAACGTCAAGGAGCTCAAGGCTATGGGCGCCGGCGACATCTACGTATGCGCCACCCACGGCATCTTCTCCGGTCCGGCCATCGAGCGTCTGAACGACGCCCCGATCGTCGAGTGCCTCGTCACCGACGCCATTCCCGTCGAGGTCGGCGGCAAGATCAAGACCATCTCGGTCGCCGAGGAGTTCGCTCAGGCCATCTCCGCCGTTTACCACGAGGAGCCCGTCTCCACGCTCGTCGGCGGCGACTTCGCGCTGTAATCCAGCGTGCATCTCATCATCTTTGGTGTTTTTAAAGGGTCGGAAGCTCGCTTCCGACCCTTTTTCTACCCCTCGACAACCTTCCCTGGACAATTAGTTCAGATACGTATTTTTTTAAAGCTCCAAAGGCCGTTCTGAGCCTTCTGAGCTCCCCGGCGAACGCCATACTGCCCAAAGCTCATCGCTTTCGAGTACGACCGCCGCATATTTACCCTCAAATCGCCCTCGAAAGCCCTTAGAAACGCCTCGAACGCCCGCCGTCTCATACGTATCTGAACTAACTGTCCAGTAGCTATCGTCAACCTTCGCGGCAGAGCTCAATTTCCTGCAATCCCCTCAACCGATTCCACCGATTTCATAACACCCAGCCGTTCATGGCGCGCAGCGCCCCGCTGAGCGAAAAGAACGGTATGGCGGTCGCATTCTGCCGCCAACTTAGTACGTTATAGCTATGACGACCGTGATTTCACATCTCTCCGCCCTCCGCGCAATTCGTCGCGCACGACGGGCGTACTCTGCCCTACCCTGGGACTCCGTTGATAGCGAACAGCAAGCACAGGCCTTGGCTGGCTGCATTCCCAACAATGACGCGATAGACTTTGGCGCACTTTCGATACTCGACGCCTGGAATGAAGATGATTCCGAACTGCTCGATCTTCTCGTTTCAAACGAAGACAACAGGCGCCCCGACAAGCGACTTCTTCAGCATATTCTCTCCACTCCTCTTCCTTAAGGTGCAATTATGCACGTCGAGGCCGACATCTACGCAACGTCTCCTGCCATGACAGCCATGCTTTGTTCCAAAAATGAATCAGTCGCCAAAACCTTGATGCTCCTTATGGAGCTGCTCGGAACCTACTCCCTTCCTCCCGGGGCAACATACCCCATTGCCTATGACGACATCTGGCCCAAGGGCGATGACTACGAAGCGATGGACGACCTCGATTGCCGGGGCGACCAGTCGGCGACCGAACAGCAGAACGAAACCCGCTACGAACAGGCACACTACAAATGCGAGCCCGCCACGACCATCGAAGATCTCGAGACTGTTGCACAGCTTGCCAAAAGCAGCTCATACACCTCGTTTCGCACGGCAGTCAAGCTCGCCCGACCCGGATCTGTATCCCCAGCCGAATCCCTAATGTTTGCCGTTCTCGGAGCGCCCATGCGCTTTGGCGGATTCGGATGTTGCAGCCTGCCCATGGGAGGCCTGCTACTCAACTATCGAATCGACTTCGACACTCTTGCGGTCAACATGTCCTCCGGCATCCCTTACGCCATCTGCGACCTATATTGCCCGGCCGCCGGAGTCGACAACGAATACAACGGAATTGGGCATGAGCTTCAAAACGCTCGCATCCACGATGGCAATCGAAATAATGGCCTCAAGGCAATGGGCATCCACGTCCTGGTTATCAATCGCGACCAAATGAAAGACCTTGTTGCACTCGAAGCCTTCGCCCAAACGATGCATCGACTCGCGGGAGTCCGATTCCGATACCGTATCAAGGGCTATCGCAAGCGTCAGGCCGCTTGGCTCAACGCCCTGCGGGCCGGAATCGGCCTTGCGCCGGTCTAAACGGCGAATCACCCGTGCACCGTCGAGCAGGGCTGGACAGTTAGTTCAAATACGTATAAATGGACACATTGAATTAGGCTGTTTTGCAGTTATCTCTATACCATTCGCCCGATTTGAAGGCAGGGTAGACTTCAAAACAGCGTCATATGGACTAACTAAAGCTCCAAAACAACGTATCGGCATTGAATTGAGTACTTCGAGTCCTCAGAACTTATACGTATCTGAACTAACTGTCCACCTCGATTTCGACGGCCGTCCAAACGCCCTCAAATAACCTCAATTGCCCTCCATTTGACAGCGGCAACAGGGTCGCTCACCATAGCAGGCGACAAATCAACGAAAGGATGAACATGGCAGCTGCACAGCCGCTTAAGATTCGCATGGTTGCCGGACTTGGCAACCCTGGCGATGAGTATGCCGAAACCCGCCACAACGCTGGCTTCAAGGCGATCGACGAGTTGGCCCGTCAGGCCGGCGTCACGTACTGGAAAAACCAGGCCGGCGCCGAGGTCGCGCTCATCAACATCAACGATGCCGAGGAAGAGAACGGCAAGCGCCAGATTGTACTGGTCAAGCCGCAGTCGTACATGAACACCTCGGGCGGACCCATCTCCAAGCTCTGCCGCGAGTACAAGATCAAGGCCGAGGAGCTGCTCGTCATCCACGACGAGCTCGATATTCCCGCCGGCGACGTGCGTGTTAAGGTGGGCGGAGGCCATGCCGGTCACAACGGCCTGCGCTCCATCATCGACAAGATGGGCAGCCGCGACTTTAGCCGTATCCGCACCGGCATCGGCAACCCTCCCGGCAAGATGGCCGTGGCAGACTACGTGCTCAAGCAGCTGCGCGCCCGCGAAGCCGAGGATTTCCAGGACACCTGCGCCCGCGCCGCAGATGCCGCCGGTCTGGCCATCGCCCACGGCGTAATCTACGCCCGCGATCACATAAACGGCGCCGCTTCCGCCAACGGGAAGCACTAAAACCTACCATTTAGGGATGTTTATTTTGGCAGCTTTTATCTGCGGAAACGCCGCAGTCGATACATCGCAATAAACATGCTGCCACCATACATGCATAGCACCCCAAAGGGGGCCGGCCTCATCACAACCCGAGGCCGGCCCCCTTTGCTGTTTTACCTGATAAAACTGACCAAAATAAACCTGCCCCTATTCGGCAGGACGAAGTGGATAAGCCCTGGTTGATTTTCAATCTCAACGCAACAGCCTGAACGGGCCCCGCGTTTCCGCAGCTAGCGCAACGCGGAAATAGCTCCCGGCACCTGGCCGTCGCCTCGTTTCCGCAGGTGGAGAGGCTATGGAGGCCGGTGCCCCCATGCCGCCGCCGCATGCTCCGCCAGCCCGCCGCGCAGCCGTTCCGGACTCAGCGCAACGGGCCCTCCGTCCCATGTCCCGGCCCGCCGCCTATCCCGCCAGCGGCCCCTCGCCCCTCGCGGCCCTGGCCCTGTCGATGCAGCCGGGCGTGAGGTCGAGCTCGCCGGGCGCCAGCTCCTCTATCCCGAACGCGTCCATGAGGGCGGAGGCGTCCTCCCCGAGGGCCATCCGCAGCACGCGCGCCGGCGTCAGGAACCCGAGCGCCCCCCTCGGCTCGGAGTTCACCTGCGACATGAGCAGCGCGCAGTCCGCCGCCGTCAGCCGGTCGAACCTGGCCCCGGCGCCCTTGGGCAGCAGCTTCCTGATCTCCACGTGGTTCTTCTCGCACGCGCCCTTCTGCTGGCTCTGCCGGGGGTCGCAGTAGAAGAGCCTGGTCTCGCCGTCCCGCTCGCCGATCAGCGCCGCGATGGCGCCCTCGTCGGCGAACTCGCTCCCGTTGTCGGTGAGCACGGCGCCGAAGGCGCGCCTCGCGCCGTCCTCGCCGAGGACCCCGCGCAGGGAGGAGAGCGCCGCCAGGACCGAGGCGCACGTGCCGTCCGGCAGCGGCAGGGCCAGCTGGAAGCGGCTCGGGCGGTGCAGGAGCGTGAGGAGCCTGGCGGAGTCGCCCCTGGAGCCCTCGACGGTGTCCATCTCCCAGGCCGCGGCGCAGGCGTCCTCGCCGAGCGCGAGGAACGACGCGTGCGACCTGCGCGACGAGTGGGACGTCGCCCTTCTCGGGGCCCGGCGCGACCTCGGCCTGTAGCCGACCTTGCGCCTGAGCTCCATGTTCGTCATGCCGTCGTAGCCGGCGTCCACCCACCTGTAGACGGTGGAGGCGCTGAGCCCGGGGGTCGTCGCCGCTATCTGCTGCGGGGAGAGCCCGCGCGCGAGCCCGTCCCTGATGGCCGCGAGCTTGGCGGCGGCGCCCTCCTCGGTCTCGTCGATCCCGGACCTGCTCGCCGAGAGCTCGGCGTCGGCCGCCTCCTGCGCCCTCCTTGCGCTGTAGAACACCCTGGGCCTCCTCGAGCAGCCGTAGCCCCTCCTGTGCGAGCAGCCGTTGCAGCACCTCGGCCACGCGGAGAGCCTGGGGCAGGCCCCCGACAGGTCCGCGGGCGCGGGCTCGCCGTAGCGCGAGCGCGGCGCGGTGACGTAGCGGTGCGCCGCCACCTCCCTGGTCACGGTCGAGGGCGACCTGCCGAGCTCCGCGGCGATCTCGCGGGCGCTGCGGTTGCGGTCGAGCATCCTCTCGACCGTGTTCCTCTCGTGCCTCGTGAGCCTCCCGTACGACCTTCCGGACGGCTTGGGTCTGGACATGCCGGCCTCCCTCCATCGCGGGCCGGGGGATTCCGGCCCCTCTGGGGTTGCCTACCCGGATTCGCGCCTCAGGACTCAGCGCAACGCGTTGCGCTGAGTCCTGAGGCTGTTGCAATGAAAATGAGAATCAAGGGTGGATAAGCCCTTTTCCCAACCGCCGAAGACACACGTAAACAGCATGTCCATGAGGGTATAATTTGCACCGTATGTCTGCACAACGCCTGTGCGCGTACGGTTTTACTCGGGCTACCGTCCATTTCCGTGGAGGCACGGTTCGGCGGCCCTAACAAGAGAGGGGTTCTATGTATAAGATCCTGGAGAAGACGCAGTTCTCGGAGAAGGTGTTCAAGTTCCGCATCGAGGCGCCCGCGATCGCCAAGCATGCGCACGCTGGACAGTTCCTCATGGTTCGCGCCAACGAGACGGGCGAGCGCGTCCCGTTTACCCTAGCTGGTTGGAACGGTGACGAGGGCTGGGTCGAGTTCATCTTCATGGTGATCGGCAAGACCACCGAGATGCTTTCCACCTACGAGGCCGGCGAGTCGCTGCGCGACGTCGTGGGCCCGCTGGGCGTTCCCACCGAGATGGCTGAGGGCCCCTGCGCCGTCATTGGCGGCGGCGTCGGCCTGGCAATTGCCTTCCCGGTCGCCAAGCACCTGGTCGAGACCGGTCACGAGGTGCACGCCATCATGGGCGCCCGCACCAAGGACCTCCTGCTCATGGAGGACCAGTTCCGCGAGCTCCTCGACGAGGACCACATCCACATCACCACTGACGACGGCTCCTACGGCGAGCAGGGCGTTGTCACCGCTCCGCTGGAGCGCCTGCTGCAGGACAAGGCCGTGAGCCAGGTCTTCTGCGTCGGCCCCGTTCCGATGATGAAGTTCTCGACCCTCACCGCCCAGAAGTACGACACCCCCATCACCGCGTCGCTCAACCCCATCATGGTTGACGGCACCGGTATGTGCGGCTGCTGCCGCGTCGAGGTGGGCGGCGTGACCAAGTTCGCTTGCGTCGACGGCCCCGACTTCGATGCCACCCTGGTCGACTGGGATGACCTTCGTGCCCGCCAGGCCGCTTACCGTTCCGAAGAGGGCGAGTCCCTCAAGGCCTATGAGGAAAAGAGCTGCGCATGCCACTAGTTAACGGTCGTTTCGTTGCCGATATGAAGTCGCCCCGCACCCCCGATAACGAGGAGCCGGCTGCCGAGCGCGCCTGCGACTTCCGCCCCGTCGACAAGGGCTTCACCGAGGAGATGGCGCTGGCCGAGGCCGAGCGCTGCCTCAACTGCAAGAAGCCATTCTGTGTTGAGGGCTGCCCCGTCAACATCAACATCCCCCGCTTTATCGAGCAGATCCGCGCGAAGGACTTCGGCGGCGCTCTCGATACCATCCGCGAGGACTCCATGCTTCCCGCCATCTGCGGCCGCGTCTGCCCGCAGGAGAACCAGTGCGAGGGCAAGTGCATCCGTGGCAAGAAGTCCGAGCCCGTGGCCATCGGCCAGCTCGAGCGCTTCCTGGGTGACCGCCCCGAGCTCGCCTCCACGCCCAAGATGGCCCCCAAGAACGGCAAGAAGGTCGCCGTCGTCGGCTCCGGCCCGTCTGGCATCACCTGCGCCGGCGAGCTCGCCCGCAACGGCTTTGACGTTACCGTCTTTGAGGCCTTCTTCACCGGCGGCGGCGTGCTGGTCTACGGCATCCCCGAGTTCCGTCTGCCCAAGGCAGTCGTCAAGCGCGAAATTGACGGCCTGGAGGACATGGGCGTCAAGTTTGAGTACAACTCCGTCGTGGGCAACATGGCCACGGCCGAGGAGCTGTTCGAGCAGGGCTTCGACGCCATCTACGTGGCGACCGGCGCTGGCCTGCCCAAGTTCCTCAACGTTCCCGGCGAGAACCTGCCCAACGTCTTCTTCGCTAACGAGTACCTCACCCGTGTGAACCTGATGAAGGCCAACAAGTTCCCCGAGTACGACACTCCCACCAAGCACGGCAAGAACGTCGTTGTCTTTGGTGGCGGCAACGTGGCTATGGACGCCGTCCGTACCGCCAAGCGTCTGGGCGCCGAGCACGCCATCATCGCTTACCGCCGTACCGAGGACGAGATGCCTTGCCGTCGTGCCGAGCTGCACCATGCCAAGGCCGAAGGCGTCGAGGTTCTGCCGCTCGTCTCCCCTCTCGAGTTTGTCGCTGGCGAGGACGGCTCCGTGTGCGCCGTCAAGGTCCAGAAGATGGAACTCGGCGAGCCCGACGAGTCCGGGCGTCGTCGCCCAGTGCCCATCGAGGGAGCCATCGAGGAGATTCCCTGCGACGTCGCGATCTCGGCTATCGGCACCAACGCCAACCCCTTCGCAAAGAAGATCGGCGGCAAGATGGAGCTCAACAAGTGGGGCTACATCGTTGCCGACGAGGAGACCGGCCAGACCACCGATCCCCGCATCTGGGCTGGCGGCGACATCGTCACCGGTGCCGCTACGGTCATTCTGGCGATGGGCGCCGGCAAGAAGGCCGCTGCTTCCATCACCAAGAGCCTGCTGGGCGAGTAATCACCCACAGCGCTAGCCATCAAACGGCAGAGTCCCCGTCGAGCACACGCCCGGCGGGGACTTTTTCTATGCCGACCGCCCCACCACCACAAAGGGGGCAGGTGCCTTTGTGGTGATCTGGGGTCTGGTCGGCAAACCAATTCCGGCGTTTGTCTCAATCTGTAACAGTTAGACCCTGTTGAGCTTCGTAGTTGTTACAGATCAAGATATTGTGCGAACATCCGCCTGTTCATCTCGATCTGTAACAGTTAGAGGCCAAATATCCCGCTTGGTGTTACAAATCGAGACATTAGGCTGACGGCCGAACGGTTCATCTAAATCTGTAACAGTTAGAGCCATTTTCGCTGGCTTGGTGTTACAGATCGAGATTTTGCAAAAGCCGAGGATAGGCACTGCCGCCAAGGCCTTCCCCTCCGCCTAAAAAACCACCACAAAGGTGCCTGCCCTTTGTGGTGGTTTTGGTCGGTTAAGCTTCGAGCTGAGCCACCTTGTAGCGGTAGGCAGCGGCGATAACGTCTTTGCAGCCTTCGCGCCCCAGCTTGGCGCGGTTGACGACGATATCCTTACCGCTCGTCATCTTCCACTTGCCGGCGCTGTAGCGCTTATAGAACGCCTCGCGCGCCTTCTGCTGCTGCTTGACCAGCTTGGCACCCTTCTTTTTGTTAAGGCCACGCTTCTTGCGCACGATTTCGACGCGGTCCTCAAAGGGCGCTGTCACCAACACGGCAATGTGGTTGGGGTTGTTGCGAAGCAGGTAATCGGACAGGCGGCCTTCGATAATGCAGCTCTCGGTCTCACCCAGGTCCAAAATCACCTGGCTCATCTTTTGGAACAGCTTGTCCGAGTACGAACGGGCGTCGTAGCGGTCGGGCAAAAACGCCATGTTCTCCACGGCCAGGCGCTCGTCGTAGGCGGCCATCTTGTCGAGCGACTCGCCCGCACGCAGCGACGCACGCACCAGCAGTTCGTTGTCGTACAGCGGAATCCCCAACTCGTTGGCGAGGATGCGTCCGATCTCGTGGCCCTCGGCACCAAAGTCGCGCGCGATGGTAATGACCACAGGACTCTTCTTGTTCTCCAGATCGCTCATCGCGATTCCTTTCTCTATGTGACAAAGGGGCTGTCCCTTTGCCACATTCTACGCTGCCACCATTCGCCTCTGATATGCGCGAACCAGCAACGAGATACCAAAGTTGAGCACAAAGTACATCGCAAACACCAGGCCGTAGAGCATAAGCACCTGCGACAGGTCGATCGCGTGGGCCATCACGACATTTGCCGTGTACATGAGCTCGGCCACGTTAATACCCGAAAGATACGAGCTGTCCTTGATGACGGTCGTGCACTGGCTAAACAGCGCCGGAATGATCGTCTTAAACGTCTGCGGCAGAATGATGTAGCGCATGGTGGCAAAGAAGCCGAAGCCCTGGCTCTGCGCTGCCTCAAACTGGCCGCGCGGAATCGAGTTGAGGCCGCCGCGCACAATCTCGGCCATAACTGCGCTGGTAAACAGCGTAAAGGCGATGGTCGAAATCACAATGTCCAAACCCTGCACCGTAAAGTAGATAAATAGGATCCACAGCAGGTTCGGCGTGCAACGGAACAGCTCGATATAGGCGCTCACCAAAATACGGAACGGGCGGGGCGCATAGCTTTTAACGAGCGCCAGCACCGTGCCAAAGATGAGCGAGAAAAAGATCGACAGCGCCGAGATCTCGATGGTCTTAACAAAGCCGCCCCAAATGTAGAGCAGGTTGGTCGCGTTGAAGATTTCCATGCGCTAGGCCTCCTCTACGTTGTCGAGCCCCAGCTCGGCGAGGCTCACGCCGCGCGGACGCTCCTTGGAGCGGCGCTCGAGCCACTGCACCAGCATGGCGAGCGGAAAGCAGATGATGAAGTACATAAGGCAGCAGACGATGTATCCCTGCAGGTACCCGTACAGACTCACAAAGTTGTCGGAACGATACATAAGGTCGCCGCCGGCCACGAGTGCGAGCACCGACGTGTTCTTGACCAGGTTGAGCGCCTGGTTGCACAGCGGCGGCAGGATGATCTTGAACGTCTGGGGCAGCACGATGTACCAGTAGGCCTGCGCACGGGTGAAGCCCTGGCTCTGCGCCGCCTCCATCTGACCACGCGGAACGGCCTCGATACCGGTGCGGATGACCTCCGAGATGTAGGCCGCGTGATACAGGCCCACGCCCAAGAAGCCCAGCACGAACGGCGCGATGCGCACCGGCTGGTCGGCACCGGTTATGGCCTGCAAAAACTGCGGACCAGCCATGTACATAAAGAGCACCTGCACGGGCAACGGGGTGTTCTGGTAAAACTCCACGTACACGCGGCTTATGGCGCGCAGCACGCGCGAACGGGTGGTAGAGAACACGCCCAGCAGCGTGCCCAGCACCAGCGACAGCAGCAGACCGGCAACGACCACCTGTAGCGTCACGCCAAAGCCCTCCCAGAAGGGCCCCATGTTTTGAAATGTCGTCGACCAACGGTCGGCGTCAAATAATCCTTCGAGCATTTGATTCCTTCCTTGGACGATGCGCCTATACAAGACCCCAGGTCTTGACCTCTTGGTCGAGCCAGCCGTCGGCCAGACGATCGCAAATCACCTGATCGACCACGGCCGAAAGGTCGCAGCCCTTCTTGGTCGCCACGCCGTAGCCCTGCTCGCCAAACTTGACCTCGGGCTGCAACAGCTCAACGGTCTCGTTCATGTAACCGGCCAGCGTGGAGCGGTCCATGGCAAAGACGTCGATATTGCCGGCGTCGAGCGAGCTCTTGATGATGGGGTAGCCGCTAAAGGCCCTAAACTCGGGCTTGCAGCTAAAGCCGTTGTCCTTGATCATCTGCTCGATCAGGCCCTGCGTGGTGGCACCCTGGCTCACGCCGATGACCTTGCCGTCCAGGTCCTCAATCGAGGTGAAGCCCGAACGCTTCTTGACCATGAGTCCCACGTAGTCGGTACGGTACGGCGTCGAGAAATCCCAGCTCTTCTTGCGCTCGTCGGTGATGGTGTAGGTCGCCGCAACCACATCGAGCTGGCCGTTATCGATCAGCGGACCGCGCGTCTTGGGCGTTACATCGGTGAACTCGACAAGCTCCTGGGCGCGGGCCTCCTTGTAGCTCACGCCAAAGACGGCAGCGGCGATCTGGTAGCACAAATCGACTTCCATGCCCTCAAAGCGGCCCTTGGCGGTGTCGTAATAGCCGTAACCGGGAACATCCTTCTTAACGCCGGCATTCAGATGGCCGCGCGACTTAATGGCCGCAAGCTTAGACCCCTTGTCGGAGCCCTCGCCGCTGGCGGAGTTACCGCAACCGGTAAGCGCGGTCCCCGTCAGCGCAAGCATGCCGGCGCCAACCAGCTGCAAAAAGTGACGGCGCGACACGGCCGCCCTCGTCATATCCGTCATGTCCATCACCGCGCCTAGTGCAGAATCTTGGACAGGAACTCGCGGCAGCGCGGGTTCTCGGGGTTATCGAAGAAGTGCTCGGGCGTGCCCTCCTCCAGAATGCGGCCGTCCTCCATAAAGATGACGCGGTCGGCCACCTGGCGCGCAAAGCCCATCTCATGCGTCACGCAGATCATGGTGATGTCCTCCTGCGCGAGCTCAATCATAACGTCCAGAACCTCCTGGACCATCTCGGGGTCGAGCGCCGAAGTCGGCTCGTCAAACAGGATAATGGGCTGCTTGGTGCACAGGGCACGGGCGATGGCGATGCGCTGCTGCTGGCCACCCGAGAGATTCTGCGGATACTCGCCAGCCTTATGCGCCATGCCAACGCGCTTGAGCGCAGCGATGGCGATCTCGGTCGCCTCCTCCTTGCTCTTCTTTTGTAGCTTGATGGGCGCGAGCGTCAGGTTGCCCAGCACCGTCATGTTGGGATACAGGTTGAACTGCTGAAACACCATGGAACTATACTTGCGAGCCATCTCCAGGTGATTCTTTTTGGTAAGCGGCGTACCGTCGATGATGACCTCGCCCGACGTGGGCTCCTCCAGATAGTCGACGCAACGGATGAGCGTCGACTTGCCCGAGCCGGAAGGCCCGATCATTACGAGCTTCTCGCCGCGCTTGACGGTGAGATTGATATCTTTGAGCACATGCAGGTCGCCAAAGTACTTGTTGAGATGCTTGATCTCGATCATGTCTGCCATGAATGTCCCTTCCCTGCGTTTACACGAGTTGAACTATTGTACGGAAAGAACCACGTTCCCGCAGCCCACACTACATTCCCGTAAAGAACCCGCAATCTTCCACCCACTCATTAGGCACTCATTGGGGACAGACTTAAATGAGCACCCAATGAGCGGGCACTCATTTAAGTCTGTCCCCAATGAGTGCCCTTCAGCTGCCATCAAAAAAGGGGCGCGACCTCGTGGTCAGCGCCCCTCAACATCAACTATGTGTCGGCCGGCACTTACGCCAATTTTGCGCCGACGATCTTTGCCGCTGCCGGCTTGTCGAAGTTGCCGCCGGTGGCCTTGCCGAGTGCTCCCATGACCTGGCCCATCTGCTTCTTGGACGTGGCGCCCAGCTCGGCGATGACCTGCTCAATCAGAGCCTCGAGCTCCTCGCCCGAAACCTGCGCGGGCAGCAGGCTCTCCAGAATCTTGACCTGCTCGGTCAGGTTGTCGGTACGCTCTTGGTCGGTGCCGGCCTTGATGGACATCTCCAGCGTCTCGCTCGTCTGCTTGATCAGACGCTTGATCATGCTGTTGACGTCTTCCTCGGTCACATCGCGGCGCTCGTTGACCTCGATATTCTTCACCTCGGCCTTAACCTGACGGATGATGGACAGGCGAACCTTGTCCTTGGCCTTCATGGCCGCGATCATTTCCTTCTGCAGCTCTTCGTTGGTCATCTGCAAATCCTCTCTAATAGCGTGGGCGGCACTTGCGCGAGCACCGCCCCATGATTACTCAGTCGTCGACGAATCGTCGGTCGAACTCTTGGTGACGCCCTTCAGACTGACGTTGTATGGCACGTCTTTGGACATGGGGTTGACGGTGATGTCGGCATCCTTCTTGTACTGCTCAAGCCACTCGCTATATGCAGTGCTGGCCGCCTGCGTCTTCACCACGTTGGAGACGTACTTCTTGATGGCCTTGGGTACCTGCTTGATATCATCGACCTGGCTATCGACATGGAAGTAGTCGGTGCACTTGATAATGTGATAGCCGTACGTCGACTCGACCACGTCGCTCACATCGCCCTTGTTGAGCCCCTCGAGTGCCGTCTGGTAGCTGTCGACAAAGGTGGTGAGCTTGTCCCAGCCCACGTCACCCTTCTTCTCCTTGGAGCCGGTGTCGTCGGAATACTGCTTCACGGCGTCTTCAAAGCTCAGCTCGCCGGAGTTGATCTTGTTCAGGCACTCCTGCGCCTTAGCCTTGGCGGCAGCCTTGTCCTCATCGGACGCATCGGAATCAACCTTGATCAGGATGTTCGACGAGCGGCGGGCATCGTTGTACTTCGACAGGTTCTCGTTGATGTAATCGACGATCTCGCTGTCCTTGGGCTTGCTGGTGGGCGCCACGGCATCTTTGAGCTTTTGCTGCGCCAGGCTCTCCTTGAGCGAGCTCTTATAGGTGTCTTCGGTGTAGCCGTAGGTCTTGAGGGTCTTCTTAAAGGCCTTGGCACCGCCCGCGCTCTTGCACGCGTCCTTCCAAGCCTTCTCGACCTCCTCGTCCGACACCGTCACGCCGTTCTCCTTCTGTGCCTGTTGAAGCAGAATCTGCTGCGTGTAGGAGTCGATGAGTTGCTTGCGGTACTTCTTGGGCGTGAGGTCGTTGTCGACCAGATACTGCGCCCAGTCCTTGTCCTTGGTGTAGCCGTAAGACGTGCGCATGCTCATGATCTGCTTGGTCACGGTGTCCTCGGTGAGGTTGGTGCCGTTGATAGTGGCAGCCACACCGCCGGTAAGCTTGTAGCCCGAGGTATCCTCTGCCTGCGACATAAGGCCGGAGCACGCCATGGCCGAGACGGAAAGCAGCATCGCCAGCACGCCGATGACCACCAGAACGATCTTGACGGTCTTAGACACGTACGTCTTGCGCTGCTTCTTACGAGAGCTGGAGGCAGCGCGAGCCTGCTGCTCGGGCGTCGGCGCGACCTCGGAGTTCTTTTTCTTGTTTGCCATAGTTGGCCTTTCGCATCACGAATCGAACAAACGCCATTGTGTCACAACGCGGCCCCCGCGACACACCTGGCACATGGGGGACAAGTTAATCTGCACCATTTTGGTGCAAAGGGGACAGATGTGGCACTTGGCAGTTGGGGACGTTCTTTATGTGCCGGCACTTGGGGACTGTCCCTTACTGCCGGCAGAAAAGGAACGTCCCCAAGTGCCGACTCAGCCCCACCTTAGAAGTGGCGGCGGATGGCGTCGACCATGCCCTGGGGCGTGGTCTGGCCGAGCACGTCGGCTGCGGCATCGGCGTCCATAAAGATGTTCATGAGCGCCTGCAGGGCCTCGACCTGGCCGCCCGGCTCGGCGATGCCCAGGTTGATGACGATCTGCGCCGGCACCGGAGCGCCCATGCCAGCCATAGCGTTAAATGTCACGGGCGTAGCGGGCTTCACCACTGCGATATAGGGCTTGGCCACAAACCCCGGATCGGTATGCGGAATGGCAATGTTTGCCGCCGGCATGGCAAGACCCGTGGGATAGGCATCCTCGCGCGCGCGAACGGCGTCGAGCCAACCGTCGGCAATGTAGCCGCGCGGGGCAAGCTCGCCCTCGAGCCGCGCGAACACCTCATCCGGCGTCGCACACTCCCAATCAAAAAACACCAGCTCAGGCGAGAAAAGCGCCTCGGCGTTATCCGCCATACCGTCCTCCAAAGTTGCATGGGGTTCACATTGCCCCATATGATAGCGAAACCAGACAGACAAGGTTAGTCGAGGATCCCGATCATCTCGAGTGCACGCGCGGGCGTCAGGCAAACCTCGGGCATCGCCTCCAACATGCGCCGGTCGCTCGTGACCACGTAGTCAACATCTGCCGTCTCGCCCGAAGCAATGATGAGGTTGTCTTCAAGATCCGGCATACGCTTGCCAAGCATGCGTGCCATCTCGCACTCTGCCAACGAAAGTGGAGAGGCCGTTGCTACCTGCATCATATGCTCGATGCAGGCCCATGACGCCGAGGCAAACGACACGCTAATCCCGTTCGCATTCCGCCGGGCTAGACGCCGAGGCAAAATGTAGAACACATCCTTTGCCGTCGTGGGCGCATAAAGAAGGTCGATCTTTCCCGCCTCGGCCAGTTCAACCAATCTCTTCGCTTCGTCGAATGCCCCCTCTTGCAGGTAATAATCGAGCCAAACGTTCGTATCTACAAGCAGGCGTTTTGCCTCGATCATCGGCAATTCGCCTCGATGTCGGCAATCATCGCGTCATACATATCATCTCGTACGGCATCCCAGTCTTCCGCAGATGATCCACCTGGCGCAAAATCCGAAGCGCTTAGCCCCAACGAGGAAAAAGCTAGGCCACACCCCTGCTCGGCCAGGCTCTCCGCACGGGGCGCCTCGCGCTTATCCGCCACCATAAATCCCGGCAACGTTTGATGCTCGACAAGATAGACCCAAAGCGCACGAATAGCATCGCTCGCCCCCAATCCATTGCGAGTTAGGACCGCGTCGCCACCAGCCTTGAGCATAGGATCGATTCGCGTGTTGAGCTGCACCGTTGCTGTACCCATAGCGGCTCCTCTCTATCTGCTAGCAGTATAGCAAACATGAAAGGCCACGCAAAAGGGCCCCGCCCGCACACGGACGAGGCCCTATCAGATTTCTTGGTTCTGATGAAGCTTTTACATCTCAAGGAAACCAAGGAGACCCTTTTTCAAGCGACTAGCGCGCCGGGTCAACTGCCACCTTGCCGCTCTCCAGCACGTGAACGCGGCCGTCGGCAAGCATTTGCACGACCTCGGGATACAGCACATGCTCAATCGCGTGGATGTGCTCCTCGAGCGTGTCGACATCCCAGCCCTCCTCAACAGCCAGCGCACGCTGGGCGATGATGGGACCGTTGTCGTAGATCTCGTTGGCAAAATGCACGGTCACGCCAGTTACCTTGACGCCGCGCGCAAAGGCATCGTCAATCGCATGCGCACCGGTAAAGCTCGGCAGCAGCGCCGGATGCAGATTGACCACGCGGTTGGGAAACGCCGCCAGCAAAGGCGTGTGCACCATGCGCATGTAGCCGGCCATGACCACATACTCGCAGCCGCGCTCGAGAAGCTCGTGCGCGATGATCTCGTCAGCGGCAATAGGGTCGGCATAGACATCCTTGGACAGCGTGAGCGTCTGGATGCCCGCGCGCTCGGCGCGCTGCAAACCCTTAGCCGAAGGACGGCTCGACACCACAAGCTCAATCGAGGCGTTGAGATTACCAGCGGCGATCAGGTCGATCAGCGCCTGCAGGTTGGTACCCGAACCGCTGATGAGCACGCCGATCTTGAGCGGCTCGACGGTATCAGTGCCGGTCGGACGGGCGTAGGGCACAAAGCCCAGGCCCTCGGCGGCAGCCATCTGCTCGTTAGCGCTCATCGGAGTACACGACCTTACCGGAGCCCTCGACGCACTCGCCCACGCGGAACGGCTTCTCGCCCAGCGCGACCAGGGCCTCGGTCACCGCGGCCTCGTCCTCGGGAGCGACGATCAGGCACAGGCCAACGCCCATGTTGAAGGTCTTGCACGCCTCGTTGGGCGCAAGCTCGGCCTGGCGCGACACATAGGTGATGACGGGCGGAACGTCCCAGCCCATCTCGGCACCGTTGCGGGTGACCACGGCGTCGACGTCGTCGGCGAGCGCGCGGTTGAGGTTCTCGGTAATACCGCCGCCAGTGATGTGGGCGATGGCGTGCACGTTGGCGCCGCCGCGGAGCAACTCAAGAATCGGCTTGACATAGATGCGCGTGGGGGCCAACAGGGCGTCTGCCAGCGATGCGCCGCCGAGCTCCTCGAGCGGACGGCTCAGCTCCTCGGCCTTAGCGGCGGCCTCGGGCGTGCCCGGCTTAATGCCGTCGACGCCAATGACCTTGCGCACGAGCGAGTAACCGTTGGAGTGCACGCCGGTGGAAGGCAGGCCCAGAATCACGTCGCCGGGGCGGACGTTTGCGGGGTCGAGCATCTTGGGACGGTCGACGACGCCCACGGTAAAGCCGGCAAGGTCGTAGTCGGCCGGAGCCATGACGCCGGGGTGCTCGGCCATCTCACCGCCCACGAGCGCGCAGCCCGCGAGCTTGCAGCCATCGGCCACGCCCTTGATGATCTTTGCCATGTGCTCGGCCTCGATGTGACCGATGGCAACGTAGTCCAGGAAGAACAGCGGCTCGGCGCCCGAAGCCAAAATGTCGTTGACGCACATGGCGACCAGGTCCTGGCCCACCGTCTCGTGACGGTCCATGATCTGGGCGAGCACGAGCTTGGTGCCCACGCCGTCGGTACCGCTGATCAGAATCGGGTCTTCCATATCCTTAAGCGCGGCGGCCGAGAACAGGCCACCGAAGCCGCCGATACCGCCGATAACCTCGGGGCGGTTGGTGTCCTTGACCATCTGCTTAATAGCGTCAACGGCGCGGCCGCCCTCGGCGGTATCGACGCCGGCATCCTCGTACGTCACATGCTTGCTGTCGCTCATCTGAGCCTTCCTCTCCCATTACCGTCCGACGCGCGGGTGCCAAACGGTGCTCATAGTTGCGTTCATTTCGGCGCGCGCCATAACAGCACGCGCCGTCATATCAACAAAACAGCAGGTGAAACCTACCAAAATAAACCTGTCCCTACATGGCAGGTTTTAGGCCTCGCCGTGCTTCTCTTCCCAGCTGCGGTCGTCGTATTTCTCGACCACGGCGTCGTCGTCAAAATGCAGCGGTTTATCCAGGTTGCGGGGCTTAAAGCCCTCCATAAACTTATCGCGGCCAAAGCTCTCGGGAATCGCCACGGGGTAGCGGCCGGTAAAGCACGCATCGCAGTAACCGCCCTTGGGCATGACCTTCAGCAGGCCCTCGACCGAAAGGAAGGCCAGCGAATCGGCGCCGATATACTCGCAAATCTCGTCGACCGTCTTGTTGGCGCTGATAAGCTGCGACTGCACGTCGGTATCGATACCGTAGAAGCACGGCCAGATGACCTCGGGCGAGTTGATGCGGATATGAATCTCCTTGGCGCCAGCGTTGCGCAGCATCTTGACGAGCTGCACCATGGTGGTGCCGCGGACGATGGAGTCGTCGATGACGACTAGGCGCTTGCCCTCGATGTTGTCGCGCAGCGGGTTGAGTTTCATGCGCACGCCCATGGCGCGCAGCTCCTGCGTGGGCTCGATAAACGTACGGCCCACGTAGCGGTTCTTGATGAGGCCCTCGCCAAAGGGAATACCGCTCTCGTGCGAATACCCCTCCGCGGGCGGCAGGCCGGAGTCGGGCACGCCGATGACCAGGTCGGCCTCGACGGGCTCCTCGTGTGCCAGCTGACGACCCATGTCGTAACGGCAGGCGTAGACGCTCTTGCCGTTCATGATGGAGTCGGGGCGGGCAAAGTAGACCTGCTCAAAGATGCAGTTGGCGGGCTCTTCGGCTGCAGGCACGCCCTGCTCGGATACCAGACCCTCGGCGCTGATGCGCAAGATCTCGCCGGGACGGACGTCACGGACGTACTCGGCACCCACGATGTCGAGTGCGCAGGTCTCGGAAGCAACGACCCAACCGCCGGCACGCGTGACATGGACGGCGGAGTCGACCGTCGTGGCGCCGTCTTGCGAGGGCAGCTGCGAAACGGATGCGGCATCGGCCTGGTCCAGACCCTCGTCCACCAGCTTGCCCAGCACGAGCGGGCGAATGCCGTGCGGATCGCGGAATGCGTAGAGCGCCTGCTCGTTAATGAGCGTCATGGCGTAGCCGCCGCGCACAAGCTCCATGGTCTTGCGAATGCCCTCGCGCAGGTGGCCCGTACGCTGGGTAAAGTAGCCGATAAGCTTGGTCGCGACCTCGGAATCCGAATTGGAGAGGAACGGCACGCCCAGCTCGATCAGCTGGCGGCGCAGCTCGTCGGTGTTGACCAGAGTGCCGTTGTGAGCAAGCGCGATAATGACGCTGTTGATGGTGGAAAGATGCGGCTGCGAGGCTTCCCAGCTCTTGGCGCCGGCGGTGCCGTAGCGCACGTGGCCCACGGCCAGCTGACCGGAGAGCGTCGACAGGTCGGCGTTGGAGAACACACGATCGAGCAGTCCCAGGTCCTTGCGAACCATAACCGTGCCGCCATCACCCACGGCGATTCCCGCCGATTCCTGGCCGCGATGCTGTAGCGCGCGCAGACCAAAGTACGTCAGTCGAGCCACGTCGCGATCGGGCGCCCACACACCAAAAATGCCGCATTCCTCATGCAGCTGGTCGGAGTCCGGATCATACGTCGACATGGTCTTCACCTGTCCCGCGGCGCGCTCGGCCGCGCGGATGGTTTCTTGAGACATGGCATCCCCTCAGAGCCTCGTTATTTGGCGTTACCCGCCCTATTATACGCACGGCAAGACAAGCACTCCCGCGCATGAACAGCGCTTTTTAAAAGCCCACCGAGCTTATAATCCGTTTTGCAGCCAAACATTTTATTGGGCAACCGCCTCGGGGCCGACGATCCCGCATACTTCCGTTACGACGCGTCTCGCCCGCCGTTGGGGCTTGCATTGTTGCAATTGGGACGTTCGTCCTGTCTTTTGGCAGGTCGGCGGCGTATCCTTGTACCTACAGCAAAACGAGAAAGGTTATGTATGGATCGAAACGAACTCGACCCCAGCGTCCCCAGCGCCACGGAGGTCAAGAAGATCCCCCTCATCATTAAGGTGTACGCCGTCCTGTGCATCCTGTCCGGCGTGGGCACGCTCCCTTCGGTCGGCGCCTTTATGTGGCAGGTCATCACCGCGCTCATCAACGGCAACGCCGCCGCCAAGCTCGGCGACAACACGCTCGTCGCGGTCGGCCTTATCGTCGCCGGCATCATGCTCTCTGCGGCAAGCGCCGTCATCCTGATCATCTTTGGCCTGGACCTCATCAAGAACCAGCGCCGCAATGCCGCCCGTCTGTCCTATATCCTTATCGCGTTTACCGTCGTCGAGCTTTTGGTTGACGTGATGCTCCAGGGCATCGGGCCCTTCTTGCTTCGCCCTGCCATCCAGCTCGGCATCCTCGTCGCGCTTTCGGCCACCGTCGACCCCACGCTGCGCCAGGAGCGCGAGCTGCAGCGCCGCCTGCAGGAGATGCTCGATCGCGACGCCGCCGCCGAGGGCATGCTCGGGCGCGATGAAACCGGCGAAGGCTACATCAAGCTCAACTACTTCAACCTGTTCTGGGTATTCTTTGTCTGCTGCATACTCGGCCTGATCGCCGAGGACATCTGGCATATGACGGTCGATGACCCGGGCGTCTACCAGAACCGCGCCGGCATGCTGTTTGGCCCCTTCAGCCCCATCTACGGATTTGGCGCCGTGCTCATGACCATGGTGCTCAACCGCTTCTATAAAAAGAACCCCATCATTATCTTTTTGGTGAGCGCGCTGCTCGGTGCAAGCTTTGAGGTGTTCGTGGGCTGGTTTATGCAGACCTCGTTCGGTGTGGTCTCGTGGAGCTACTCGCATATGAAGCTCTTTGGCATGCCCGATCCGCTCGCCGTCCTTACCGGCGGACGTACCTGCACGGGATTCGCCTGCCTGTGGGGCCTGGGTGGCCTCATCTGGATCAAGCTGCTGCTGCCGAGGCTACTCAAGCTCATCAACATGATTCCGTGGAAGAGCCGCTACTCGGCTACCGTCATCTTCACCATCATTATGCTGGTCGATGGCGTTATGACGCTGCAGTCGCTCGATTATTGGTATCAGCGCGTCAACGGCACGGAACCGGATATTCCCGTTGCGCAGTTCTACGGCAAGTACTTCGATAATGACTTTATGGAGAATCGCTTCCAGAGCATGACCATGAGCCCCAAGGATGCGACGCGCGTGTAGCACCCACCGCGCCCAAAACGCAAAACGCCCGCCGGTATCACACGTACCGGCGGGCGTTTTTATAAACGAGCCTTCTATCGATGCAAGCCTCTACGCCTCGCGCTCGACCTCACTCACGCATTCATTCTTGATGGTGCCAACGAGCGCCTGCAGCGCATCGACCACGTGCGGGCGAATGTCCCCGCCGATGAGCACGAGCATGATGTCGTCACCTACGGCAAGCTCGCCGCTCGCCAGCCACACGCGCACATAGCCGATACCCGGCATCGCGCGCGTCGCCTCGATGGCGGCCTGTACCTTGCTGGCATCGTAGCCAAACACCATGCCGCCCACCTTGTGGCCCGGCGCCACGCCATCGGTCTCGACTCCGCGCACCTCGGACTTGGGAGTCGCGCGCACCACACCGTTATGTGTCAGATACATACCGCACGCAGGTGCCGACGAATCGGCCTTGGCCTCGCGCAGCCAAGCATCAACCGAAGGCATCGATTTGCCATTCTCGAGCATCATTTCTCCTTTTGATTTCCAGGGTAATCTTTTTGGGACGGGGCTCCCGGACACTTTATTCCTCGACCGGTGTGAGCACCATGACTGCGCGCGTATTGCTAAATGACAGCGAACGGCAGGTCACAAGCGTTACGACTTTGGTTGCCGAGGCGGCGCGATCGCCCGCATCGCTCGCCACGGCAGAGGCACCGTCGAGCATCTCGGACAGGTAGTTCTTGAGTCCGTCGTCGCCCTCAAAATTGGTCGTGCGCGCCTTGGCATACGTGTCCTCGACCACCTTGGTCGCCAGCGGACGCAGCTTATACGTCGCATCGCGCGTGATGTAATACACGTACTCTATGCTGTCGAACGTCGCCTGATCGGTCGTGTCCGAGATCACATTGAACATCGATCCGTCGTTCATGTGGTGGCCGTAGATCGTGGTCTGCTGGTCGACCATTCCCGGTGCGGTGTCATCGCTATCCAGGAAAATGGCACCGGACGCGTTAGATGTACCGTCAAACAGCGTGTTGAGGTACTTGGAGTTGTTATTGGTCTGCACCACGGGATAGTTGATGTTGGTTCCCGGCGCGTAAATCCAACCCACAATCTCGGGGTTTGTCTGAGCAAGTGCATCGAAGTCGATAATCGGCACGCCGCTGGCGTCCTTATCGCTTACATATTGCTTCTCGATTTTCTGATACGACTCGCTCGCCTGCTTATAGCCAATCTGAGCATTAATAAAGATAGCGGCGGCGGCGACAATCAGACCGATACCGATGATGATGAGTAAGATGGGGATAATGGAGCGGCGCTTTTTGCGCGGCGGCTCGGTATAGCTCGACGGAGCAGCGCCCGACTGTTTCGTAGAACGCGATTCTTTCTTGGCCGTATCATACGACGAAGGGCGATATGCAGCCGGCGTATCCTGGCGATGATGGGACATCGGCGTTACGGGACGCGGCGCACGCTGCTGCTGAGGAGAGGATGTCCGACCCTGCTGTGCCGCACGGGCAGCACCCGGCTTCGACGGATCGGGAATCTGAGAAGCCTTGAATCGTTTTCCCTGATAGTCGGACATGGCTCTCCTTATACTGCGGCGAAACGGCGAAACGCCTAGGCGTCGGCCATCTCCTGCTTCATCTTCTCGATAACCTTGCGGTACTCGGGGTCGCAAGCACCCAGAATCTGTGTGGCATAGATGGCGGCGTTCTTGGCGCCGTTGATGGCAACGCAGGCAACGGGTACGCCCGAAGGCATCTGCACCATCGACAGCAGCGAATCCATACCGCCCAGGTCACTCGTCTTCATAGGCACACCGATAACCGGCAGCGGCGTAAAGGCAGCCACGACACCACCCAGGTGAGCGGCCTTGCCGGCGGCGGCGATAATCACTTTGATACCGCGATCGGCAGCAGTCGAAGCCCACTCGTGGACCTTCGCCGGCGTGCGGTGTGCGCTCGCAATGACAAGCTCATAGGGCACGCCCAGTGCCTCGAGCTCGGCGGTGCAACCTTCCATAACGCCCAGATCGGACTTGGAGCCCATAATGATCCCGACAACCGGCTTCTGATCTGCCATAAACAAAGACCTCCTGTTGAGAGCGGTGACGCGGCGGATCCGCGACCCTTAACTACTGAGAGTAGTATAGCTGCTCCCGTCCCTGCGGTCTTCGTGGTGGCGGCTGAGCCTTTCCCTCGGGAACTGGGCTTCGCGAAGTTTCCCGAGGGAAAGGCTCAGCCGCCACCCTGCGACCTACCGGGGATTGCTATGACGTACGTTGGCTGAAATATTAACGT